>Ga0209930_1000267_pt1 | contig 157228 bp, 162 predicted proteins | sample ThiBiot_500_biof_2_FD_183948 | JGI IMG/M metagenome (GOLD analysis project Ga0209930, IMG submission 183948) | Wastewater bioreactor microbial communities from Cape Town, South Africa - Thiocy_cont_500_biof (SPAdes) | ecosystem: Engineered > Bioreactor > Thiocyanate-remediating >...
CGCAAGACATTTGATATTCACCTTGTTATCGCTGTAAAAAAAGTGACTTTAGAAAAAAAAACACTATTTAATGCGGTGCGAATGCACAAAGCATTTATGTTGCGCGTCGCGTGTTTTCCTCTTTTTTTTCTTCTTCTTCTTCTTTCTCGACGTCCGCACTTTACTTTGTTACCTAATGATCTCGAGAACTACAAGTCGTACAATTTTCGTTCAAAAGAGAAAATTAAAATGTTGATGTCGAACTAGTGATATTTTTTTTCAAATTCCCACTACGATCTTTCGTTATTTTGAGGGAACGTAAATATTTTTCTTCCATCATTTACCAATATCTAACATCCATAAGATAATTAAAGTGTCAGCTGTAACGAAAGTTAAGCGCTCAGAATACTCGAATAATTAAAACTATAAACTATGGAGTAATGGAAACAAATTGATTGGCTATTGAGAAGTAGAAAATTTTTTTGCGTATGCAAGATTTCAACTCAATCAAAAGCTTTGATTGCATTCGCACCGCATTTCGCACCTGAGCTCGTCTCGTGTGCCATCTATTTATTTAATATCTTATCATAAAAAGTTAACAGTTTAAGATATGTAAAAAAAACAGAGATCTAAGAAAATGTTATTCATATTATTTCTTTTTTCCTTCTTTGGTGGGAACGGTTCGGTTTTTGAAGCGAAACATAGAAATTTGAGAGAATTAGAAAAAAAAGAAGATGCGTAATTAATTTCTGGTCATTTGTTTTCACACCAGAAGGAGGATCTGATAATAGTACCGATTCTTTCTATTTTTCGAGTAACAATTTGATAAATCTACTTCCAGCGACAGGATTGTTTCATCATTATCGTTTGTTGAGTTGTACTGCTGTTTTAATCAAAACTTAATCCATTTTACACTCCAAATCAACTAGTGGAATAAACTATGTTTTGTCTCAGTTGTTATGGAGATCGAAATATGGTTTAAAACTTTAGAAATGAATTTTTTCCAAGATTTTTCGTGATTATTCGTACATGAAATTTAAATGTGAGGAGCATGGAAGATCGTAACAAAAAGAAACAAGATATTAGAAAGATATATCCAGTGATGTGCGGATGAATAGTATAGTCTTTCAAAACGAAACAAGATTTAATAACTACGTTTATTAAAATAATTTTAAGTAAAAATGAATAGTTCTGATTTTCTCTGTCGCAATTAAAACCATTGTGAATTCGGTTCGTTTTTTAAAGCTATCGGTTCGGTTCGAATCGGTTTTTGGCTTTTTTCGTTCGGTTCGGTTTTATTTTCAGAAAACTCGAACCGTTCCTGACACTGGCTGGAATCAGCACCACATTGTCGTTCAAGTTGCGCTTGTATATTGTCAACAGCTACTCCCACGGCTTTTTTAATCATCATATGAATTGCTTTCTTTGTTGCTTGTCGCACTATTGTATTCATATCTGCAGTCTTCTGCTCAATAACTGGATTAATTTCAGCGCAAACTTCTCGAGTAGTTTGATGTTTAATTTCTTTCGATGTTACATCGTGAATAGCCAATTTGTTCACTTGTTTCTCATTTTTCTTCGGATAATCTTTTGAATATAATCCACGAAATGCTTTCGGAGATGCTTCACGCATTTCACGGACAATATGATCTTTTTTTGACTAAAAAATCGTTCATTATAAAAAGAAAAAAACTGTACAGCAACAATAATTACTTTAAAATTTTCTGGAATTTTTCTAACACGTTCTTTGATGAAATAATTCGAACGTTCAGTTAATTCATCGACAGTACTTTGGTCCGAAAAGACGCCTCCCATTTCTCTTAACGTATGCTAAACAATCGATATAAAATCTTGGAATATTTCTTTAATTCAACTACCACATATATATATATATATATATATATATATACATCGATTTTTTTATTGTCTTCGAAAATAATATTGACATAGCAACCTGACGAATGTCATTAAAAAGTATCACGAAATTCGCAACTTAACAAAGAAACAACATGAAATCAGGCAGCGAACGTTTTCTTTCTCTTGATAAATCATGATTTAATAGAGCAACAATTTCGTCGATCGATTTATGCAAGTGGGATTTTTTTCACCAAAAAGAAAGCTTTCGTGATTCATTCAGGCTTATTTTCATAAAAGTCATGTTTTGTGAATCACAGCTTAAATGTCATCATTCATTGCCTTCGATATAATTATATATATTTGTTAAATTTATACGTTAAAGTAGTAATTGTTAATAAAGCTCTTCATGAAATTTAGAAAAGAATTCATATCAATCGTCAATGGCAGCAGCACAGTCAACAATAAGCGAATTTTACTATGCTTGTCGTAATAATAATATTAATCTTGTCAGATCACTTGTAGAATCGATGACACCTGATCAAATAGACAAAGTAGAACGAAATGATGAAATCGTTGAATTATTTTTACGTAAAAATACGGATGATAAATTTGTGGGAGATCTACGTGATGAACTTGAATGGATAGAAGTTGGCGAAAAAATTGATCAAAAAGCAAAATCAATTCGACAAATGTTAGAAACGTATTCGAATCGAGAAAGAAAGAAGAAGAAAAAGAAGAAAATTCTAATTGAAATGATCGAACTGGGTGATTATTATAATATTACGAAGATCAAATGGCATTTCGATCAAGCTTATACAGAAGAAACAGAATTCTATACACGATTAAACAAATCATTAGCCAAAGTAGATGAATTAGATCCAGATGATGAAAGTCAACGACAATTGCTAGGCTTTCTTAATCTTATTTGTTGTCATCCTAATTTTCGAAAGTATGACTATTAAGGTGAAACATTTCGTGGCATGCAAATGGATGCTAAGGATTTAAACAAATACAAAACTGGTGCTAAAATCATGACAAAATCTTTATTATCTACGTCAAAAGTTCGACATGCAGTAGCTGCTGAATTCGTTACCGATTATTTCATGGAAAATCAAGACGATTAAATTTGGATATTTTTGTTTTTTTTCTTTCTATTTTTTATATAAAAAAAGAAGAAAGAAGAGAATCCTTGTTGTTAAACTTCTCTCTGTTTTTTTTTGACAGTCGACAGTTGTATGTTGAATATAATTTAAATGACAACAAACGAAGTAGAGCATGCAGTTATTATTGATCGTTTACAAGCTATCAGTGATATTATCGATGAACCTGATGAATTTCTCTTGCCTATTAATGGGTACGAACAATTGCCATTAGTTCTACTAGAAACTGCTGTTGAAGAACTCGTTGATATTTTACCAACGATAAAAACTTATACACATATGGCCAAAGAAAAATGTCAACAACCTATCGATGGACTTTCACAAGATGAATCGGCGGCTATTATGCTTTATACAATGGGTTGGCAACCACATGAACAATGTTTGTATTTTACTCTTAATTCTACTCTTCGAACAGCAATCCGACAGAAATTGAAACCATGGTTACTCTATTTGAAACTTCTTCTACACGGATTAACGCGTTTGCCTAAAATCTCTGCAACAGTCTATCGATATGTTCGAACTGATTTAAGACAACAATATCTCATGGGAAAGACTATCATTTGGTGGGCATTTTCAACATGTACAAAAGCATTAAATTCTCTACAAACTGAAGATCATCTCGGTCAGATTGGCTCACGAACATTGTTCATAATCGATTGTGAAACAGGCAGAGATATTAGTCAGCATACATTTTTTTCATCATCTAACGAAATATTACTTATGGCTGCAACACAATTTCAAGTCATTGATTGTCTTGATCAAGGTGATTTATTTATTGTTCGTATGAAAGAAACTCAACCGATCTATCCACTTTTACAGCCTGTCATTCAACTTCTACCTCCGATCTCTCGATCGAATGATTTATTTGATCCAAGTATACTATATAAAATACTAAAAACAAATCAAATCAGCTGTATTTTTTTTAAACTTTAGATCAAAGTCTGATGTCTTCACCAATTCATTATCGAAATCCACGATTACAGAAAATTGTTCATGCTAAACAAGGCAAAGCTCAATTATGTCTTGGCTCGATGGAATTAGTCGATCAGGACATGGAAATTCTCGCAAATTTTCTCCTACGAGATGATACGAAATTAACATCACTCAATTTAGAAAATAATCGAACAGGTCCAGGTGGTGCTGAACATTTAAGTTTAGCATTACGAACAAATAAAGTAAAATACTTGTAGAAACATAATCCATTTGTTAAATATCTTTTATTAGACACTAACAACACTCAATCTACGAAAGAATTCAATCTGTATGCAAGGTGCACAACATTTAAAAGAAGCATTACAGCAAAATATCGTATGAATTATGTTTTATTCTTGTTTGCACGATTGATTATCTCGTCATTTCAGGCATTAACAACACTAAATCTCTCCGAAAATAAAATCGGAAATAATGGAATATGTCATTTAAGTCAAGCATTACGTCAAAATACCGTACGTTCTTATGCTTTGGTTGTCATGATTTTAGTTTTTGATTTGATAGGCATTGATTTGTCTCAATTTGAAAGATAATGATATTGGACACGAAGGAATTGAACACTTGAGTGAAGCATTACGGCACAATAAAGTAAAAATAGGATACAAACGATTTCAATCAAATTCGTTTTCGGTTCATAGGTTTTGACAGTTCTTAATTTAGAAAAAAATCGTATTGGTCTCGAGGGAATTAAATATCTCACAGATGCATTACTTCAAAATACCGTAAGAGAAATATTTTCCAACAATTATTTTCTTTCTCGATTGTTCTAGTCTTTGATATCATGCAATCTGAAAAACAATCACATCAAAGATGAAGGTGCTCAATGTCTTAGTCTTGCACTATTACGAAATACAGTAACTGAATCACCAGAAAATTCTTTTTTTATTTTTGTTATTCGAAAATCTAATTTAGACATTAACAACGCTCAATCTCGAACATAATCAAATCGGTAGTTCTGGAATGCAACATTTGAGTAATGCATTACTCTATAATATTGTAATTAGATTGAAGATATTTTTCTATTTCGAAAAAAAGTTCTTAAATTTAGGCATTGACTTCACTCTATCTTGATGCAAACGATATTCGAGATGAAGGTGTTCAATATCTCAGTGAAGCACTTCGGCACAATTCAGTAGAAAACAATGTTGTTCTCATGTTTTATTAATTCTTTTGTTTAGATACTTACAACTCTTACACTTTCGTATAATAAAATAGGTGAATGCGGTGCGCAGTATCTCAGTGAAGCATTAAAACACAATGCCGTATGAACAAGAAATAGAAAGAAAAGAGATTTTGTATTGATGATTGTGTTTAGACATTGACTTTAATTAGTCTATCAGCGAATGAAATTGGAGAAAACGGAGCTAAACATCTAGCAAATGCAATTCGACATAATTCAGTAATATTTTTATTACATATTATTAAATAATTCTCATTGATAACGTGTTTGCAGACATTGACAACATTAAATCTTGAAAGTAATCAAATAGTCGGTGGTGAAATCAAACGTTTTCGCGATATCATGCGACAGAAAAAGGTGTGCGAATAAACATCCGATGAAAAAAGATTTTAATCTTGTCAATTTGTAAGGTTGCTATTCGTTTTGATGCAACAAAAATCAAAGAAGAGGGAATCAAACATTTAAGTGATGCATTACGAATAAATACGGTAAGATAATACGTAGGACTTCTTTGCGTGGCTTTTATTTCCTTTTTTTTCTACATTCGTAGGCGTTGAGGACACTTCGACTTAGTTCAAACGAAATTGGTGATGCCGGTGCAAAATATTTAAGTGATGGTCTTCGACATAATTCAGTGAGAAACGAACGATGCTTCAAATAGTGTTCATTTGATTTTCCTCTATAATCTAGACATTGACAACACTTGTTCTTTCATTCAATCGAATACGATACGAAGGCGCACAGCATATTCGAGATGCACTACTTCAAAATAATGTACGATCATGCAGTTGCAATAGTAAAAGGATAAAAATAGGAAATATTTCTGTTTGTAGACATTGACAAATCTGGATCTAGGATATAATGATATGAATGAGCAAGGTGTGCAATATCTCAATGGTGCATTACAACAAAATCGAGTTTGGATAATTGATTTCATCGATGAATTTTACTTTTGTTTTGCTTGCTTTCAGACAATTACTGTTCTCAATCTTTGCTCGAATGATATCAAAGATAAAGGTACTCGATATCTCTGCGATGCACTTCGAAATAATAGAGTAACTTTTAAGAAGAAAAAAAAGCTTTCAGCTTATATTTTCCTTGCATATCTATTCAGATATTAACAACATTGAATCTTGCAAATAATAATATTACTGATCGTGGCGCACAGTATCTACACGATACATTGAAAAATAATACCGTAGATGATAAAATATTATTGAATTTAAACTGTTGCTTTTTTTGTTTAGATATTAACAAATCTGAATTTCAAAAATAATCTTCTCACCGATCGAGGCGAACGTTATCTTCTTGAATTAACAAAACTCAATAAGAATCTCAACATAAACTGGGCTTGTGATGAATCGAATTTCTTTTGAAAATGAATATTTTACGTACAATATTCTTTATTTAAAAAAAAGAAACGTTTACAATGACTACAACTAAAATTGCGTTGAGAGAAAACAGAAAAAAAGAAGAAGAGAGACTAGATCGATGTAAAAAAAAACACATGAAGTATATAAAAAAAAAGAAACGACTGAGATTATTCAAATTTGACTATAAATAAAATACATCAAGATCGTTGGCATTCTCGGTTATTTACACATCGCCTTCGACTAGAGTTGAGAGAGATGATTGTTTGCCTGTTGTTAGTGAAACTCGGTGACCATTCGTACTTATCAATGGTCCGTAACCATTACTTCCTTTATCGGACATTGTCGAGAGTGGTGGTGGTGGTGGCGGAGGAAAATTCGAACTTCGACGTCGAATTGAATCGTTACTTCCCGAATAATCAGCAGAACCAGATGGATCCCGTTTTATTTCTTGTGCTTGCGTCTCACTTCCTGGTTCACATTTTCGTTTCGGATTTAATTGTTTCGAGTATTTAGCACGATAGGCTTGCCATAAATGATTGATAACCTAAATTGAAATTGATTTTTTTGTTGAAATACAAAAGGTTTTTTTCTTCTTTTGTTTGTGTCTTACTTCTGTACAAACGAAATCACTTGTATTCGATGAGAGCAATCGAAGCATGAAAATGCCATCAGGTTCGAGATATCCGAAGATGAATTCTTTGTACAATTCTTTGATATATTCCGGCGGTTGAGAATTAAAATCACTGTCACGTTTCATTAATTGTAAACGTCGTTTTATGTAATTATATTGTTTATCAGGAAAGAATCGAGTTACCCAAACAACAACATCAAAAATTGACTAGAAAAACAACGAATAAAAAAAGCGAATGATCGAATCAATGAATGAATACGTACGACTAGAAAAACCATCATATACCAAAACCAAATGAATGTAAAGATTTGTTGAGAAAACAAGTTCAGTGGTAGAACACATTGCACAGTATATCGATGAGAATCTCGTGGATGAAGTGCTTCTCGGATTTGAAAATCACATAGAGTTACTTTTGGAAAATATCGTGATTGCGTATCCCAACCTATTCGAAATCGAAAAATCAACTCGAGCTCATCAAGCTTTCTCAAATCTCTACCTCGTCCTTCGATGATACGTTTTAGAACTTGTATACCAAATAAATGAAATTCTTGGCCCAAAAATAGATTCAATAGAAATATTTGACAAACAGCATTGGTTATGAAAAGTGCTTTCGTTGTAAAATAAACAATAATCAAATAATTGCCCAAATATTTGCCCATAAATATAGAAACAGTCATGATAATACGTTTCAAACTAATACGATGACCACGTTCATCAGGTTGTCGACGTGGATCATCGACATATTTATCAATAGCTTCGACAATATACTCCATTAGTTCAGTTTTATGTTTGTCATCTTTAGTTGCTGTATCGACCGATTTATAGTTGATTGCTGCATCGACTATATCTCGAACATCGATACCACTTCGACGTGAGAGCGAACGCCAGACAATATGAGGAAAATAGAAGCAAAATGCTTGCAAAAGTAAAATAAACGGAATCCATTGATAATAACGAAGTTCATTTTGACGACGTTCTCGTTCGATTTTTGGAACTTTTTGTTCGAGAGGGATATAATATGTGTTCGACACCCAACAGATATCATTCACATATTCCTGAAAAAAAAACGTAAACATCAATGTGCATATAATTACATTTCTCATTCGTATTACCTCATAATTTTTCGTAAATTGTGCTGGTACCCAGCCTAAATCAAACATTCGAAATGAATAATCGTGACGTTCTTTTTTTTTTCTCGAGAACTTACATTGAATATGTTTCGTTCCGAATTGTTTATTTGTTACAACAATAGCAAAGAGAACGAGCATGAGAACAGTATATTTATACGAAAGACGATCAGCAAAACTGTCGTCACATCGTGATGCGCCGAAGACTAACGATGGTAAACGTGTGACTATACCAATGATATCCATATCTGAAAAATGAGATCTACAAAGAAAAAAAAAACAAAAACAAAATGTTTATTTTTTTGGTTAACAAAAAAACAACAACAAAATTTTTCTTTTTCATGTTTTTTATTCATCGGTTTTCTCCTCTTTTTTCTGTCCTTGTTTGGTTGAATATTTCTTCAATTTGGCAACAAAAAAACCATCCAAATTATGCAAATGAGGATAGTATCGGCGGCAATATTTCATAAATGGATGAAATTGTGTGCCTTTGAAACTAGAGAAAGACAAAAAAAAAACGAAATCATTGGCAAAGTAATTTAAAAAAATGCATTTACTTGGTGAAACCTTCGACACCGAATTCCAGACCGGTTTCAACGAGTTTCACGGGTCGATTGTTCAATGCATATTGAATGACAGCTTCGTTTTCTTCGACGAGAATCGAACAAGTCGAATAGACGATATAACCACCTGATGATGACAATTCATTGACAGCATCGATGGCATTGAGTAGAATTTGACGTTGAGCTGTAAAACACCGTTGAATGTCTTTGTCATCCTACGTTCAACAATAATTTCATGTTTGAAACAAAATTACGAATTTACTTTTGAGCTTTTAACAGCCGGATCTTTTGAAATAACACCTGTGCCACTGCAAGGTGCGTCGACTAAACATCGATCAAATCCACCCATATGCTAATCAAATATGAAATTTTATTTTAACAAAAAAAGAAACAAGTCTTTTAATATTTCTACTTCGGCAAATTGTCGTCCATCGAGATTTGTTACAATCGTATTTGTTATTCCTAATCGATGTGTATTCGCAATAATAGCTCGAGCACGATCTTTATTCGCATCATTTGCAACTAATATTCCACTATTTCTCATCAAAGCACCTAAATTATCAATTTATTTTCGTTTTGACAACAACAAAAACAGCGACATCTCATTACCAATATACGTAGCTTTGCCACCAGGAGCTGCACACATATCCAAAACGCGTTCGTTTGCTTGAGGTGCTAGAGCCATAACCGGAAGAAAACTCGACGCACCTTGAAGCATATAATGTCCACTGAGATATTCCGGTGTTGCACCGATGGGTACTTGACTGTTGTAGATAACTAAGCCAACTTTTGTCCATTTATCCAATGGATCAACATTGACACCACGATTGATTAATGCTTGTGCGAGATCGCGACGACGTGTTTTCAATGTATTCGTACGGATGGTGACTGGCCGTTGGACTTCATTGGCTTCCAAGAAATTGATAATTTCATTCAATGGAAATAGATCGAGTAATTTGCTCATGAGAAAGTCATTGTACGAATAATAATTACAAAGATCTTGTTGAAGTAAATCAATATATTCCTTTCTCGAACGATTTTCTTCGCGTTTGTTTTTGAAATCACTGAGAACATTAATCACTTCACGTATACGATGCATTAGTAATTGCAGATCAGCTTGTGGTGCATCTTTAACAACTTCTTGACCGCTGGGAAATTGAACTTTTTCTTGTTGTTGAATGTTGGTCAACAGTTCTTGTTCGGAACGTTCTTTAGCTTGTCGTTGTTTTTCTCTGAGTTTTTTCGATTTTTTTTCAATATCAAGTTCATCGGTTTGTTCGTCATCGTCTTCTTCGTCGGACGAACTTTCCATGTCTTCGAATTCGTCATTGATTGGAACATCGTCATCATTGTCCATCGATTCATCGCCATCATCTTCGAATAGACCTTGTTTTTTAGTCTTCGGTTTTAACCATTGTTGATTTTCATCGGTAAAACCGTTGATTTGTTGTTGTTGTTCGTCGTCCTCATCGTCATTGGATTCGCCGTCGGATTGGCGTTTAACTGGAGTTTTCGAAGACGATTTAGATTTTTGTTTGATTTGTTCTTTTTCTAAACGTTTACGTGCACTGAAAATCAAAAAAAAAGGAGGTGAATTTACAAATTCCATGACGAAATAATTACGCACCGTTTTTTACCACGACTTGATAAGCTTTTCTTTTCTTTAGCATCTAAAATTGAATAGTGATTTTAATAAGTAAAAAATCGTTTTTTTTTTCGGAACCTTTTTGTAATAATTCCTTGGGAAAGGTTGGTTCGCCTTGTTTTTTTGCTTTTCGACCTGGTCCACGAACTGGTTTACTCGATTTACTATCGTTTAATTTTCGTCGTCCCATAGTGTTTTTTTTTTCTAAAACAAAAATCCGAACAATACAATTGAAGTTCATCGAACGTGTTTCAACGAATCGATAGATCGTAAATAAACAATCAGATAATAGTAAACTACAATAGTTGACAGTGATTTGCTCGATCGAGTCGACCAATGAGAAACGAGATGTCTGTCGCTAGTTGAGAGAGGTTATTAAATCAACTAAACGTGCTGATTCTCAATCGTTCGGTTTAGGTTCATTGAAGAAATTAGATTTCCTTCATTAACTCGGATGAATATAGATAAGATGAACTAATTGAATTGTCGAATAAACATAGACAAGAAAATACAGTGCAAGAAGAAGAAAAAAAAGAGGCTTTATTTTATTACTACAGCAAAAAGGAAAAAAAATATATTTCTCTTTCATTATTATTATCCTGTTCGGTTATACATTTGTTGAGTGATTAGTGTTCGATTTAAATTAAAGAAGATTTCGGTTGCTCGATCGTTTAATCCGTAGATTTTCGGCATCCAAGTTGTAGCAGCAAAGAAAATGATTAGAAAACCAATGATGTTCATAACGACTCCGGTTTTTACCTGCAACAAAGGAAAATCATATAATGAAATGTTCAAATAGAAAGAAAATCAAATCGAACCATGTCAATCACACGGATTGTTCCACTAGCAAAAACGATTGCATTTGGTGGTGTTGCTAAAAAAAAGAATATAAAGAAAAAGTTTTCTCTTCTCTTCGATTTGTTTACCAATCGGCAACATAAAAGCTAATGAAACAGCTAATGTACAAGGAAGAATTAAGAACGCTGGATGAATATTCGACGATCGTGCCTAAATGCAACACAAAAAAAAACAAGATTTCTCTGGTGTTCTATCTTCAAAAGTCTCATCAAAATTACCACAGAATCTAATACAGGAAAGAAAATACTAGCTGTACTTAAATTCGATGTCACTTCAGTGAACAATCCACTGATAACAATAATCAATATGATGACACCGGCACGTGGAATTTTCGCGAGAAATTTAAGAGCATGTGCAACACTTAACGATAATTTCGACATTTGAAATGCCGATGCAACAGAAAGACCAGCACCAAGTAAAAGCAACGCACCCCATGGCATATTTTTAGCGAGATTATTCCAAGTAATGATCGGTTGATATGTCCAATCATCTTCAAAAACAAGATTTTCTTGTTCGTATTTCTTTTTTCTTTTGATTGTCCTACTTTGAAATGGATTTGCATTCGGTAGAATCAACGGTAAAATACCGCAAAGCATAGCAACTGTTCCGTCGCTAACAAAATCTTTTTCGAAAATCGCACTCCAACCACCGATACCCGATAAATCTTTGGTTATCCAAAGAATAATCGTACATATAAATACAATACCAACGACTATTTCACTCCATCTAAACAAAGAAAACAATTTGAATTTCTTTTGTTTTTAATTTGATTTGTTGTTTACTTCGGTGTGCCAAGATCTTTGTATTGTTGCATTAACATAGCTTTCAAATCTGCTTGTGCTGACAATTCGCTTTCATTTGCACGAAATTGAAAAAATTCTTTCGTATTGTAGAATAATTGTAACCATAGCCAACAGCAAACTAACATTAACAATGCAACGGGCAAAGCGAAGAGAAGAAAATTAAGGAAATTAATTCGAAATGCCGTATTTTTGTAATTACTAAAGAAATGCAAAAATAAATAAATATTAAATGGCGTTTTGCTTATTTTTATCCTAACCTATCGGTATAACCTTTGACAAATATGTTCGGTGCTGTTCCTACTAAACTGGCGAGACCACCGATTGTAGCTGAGTATGCAACTGCAAGGAGAAAACCTTTAAAATAAATAAAAAAACAAATGAAAATATCAGGAGACTAAGAAAAGATGCTCGAAACCTTTTCGAATATTTTCATATTTTTCTTCGATGGATGCTTTTGGTGATAGACCAAAAGGCACTTTCCATGGCAATTTAAAACGTCTTTTTAGTACAATTGGAATAACTGGTTTAGATTGTTCCATCATGTAGGTTTCATTTAGAATGATATTATCATTCATTGTAGCTTCATTAAATTCTGATTTCGTTAAATCTAATGTATCTGTAACACGAACAAACATGGAAAAAGAGAATAATTTGTCCATTGAAAAATCTCAATCAAAAAATTACGATTGACAGCAGCTGTTCCTTCTTTAATTTGATCTTTTTTTGCTTGAGAATTTTTGTCATGATTTTGTAATTCATGCGTTATAGCTAAAGCAACCGGGAGCATAATTGATGTCGCAGCTGTATTATTAATCCACATCGAAAGAAAAGCTGTCACACCCATGAGTCCAGCCATGGATCTGAAACAATCAATTGAATAAATTCAAGAAAGTTAAAGTTCATCTACCTCTTTGTTGATGTGCCAACAAGACTCAAAACGAAGAGAGCAATACGACGATGAAGACTAACGGATTCAACGGCATATGCAAGTGACATACTGCCAAAAAACAAGGCAATAATATCTTGAAAATAATGTGGAGCTACTGATTTGGCAGGTTGAATGCCAGCCTATGAAATACAACAAAAGACTGACCGTTTTTTTTCCTCTTTTGAAAATCATTTTTTACCAATGGAAACAATGCTAAGGGTAACAATGAAGTCACTGGTAAAGGTATGGCTTCGAAAATCCAATAAACAGAGAGAATAAGTACAATATATCCGCATCTTGCTTGCTGATAATCAATAGAAAAACAAGAAATTAAATTTCTTTGAGTAACAGCAAAACACAAAAATATTTACAGATGACTGTCCGACTAAAGGAATCGGAAGAAGAATCAATGGAACTAAAAACACGAGCAGTAAACGCCATCGAGCTTTTATCCAGTTAAACATTACTGTTTGCATGGTTTATTCAATTGGTAAAAGTGAAATCATTCGTTTTTTTATTGTGTCTTTTTATACTCAGATTCAATTCTATTATGACCTTGAAAAAAGCACAGATCTACGACCAGTAAAAGAACTAGATCGAACTAAATATCAATCGAAGATAGTATTTCAGAATCGATTAGGCTCTTTGAAGAGCACGATCGATTGTAATTCCACAATCACTAATCAAATGTCAATTGACAATCATCACGTACACATTTTAATTAAATGAAATAACAAATCATATATTCAAAAAAAACAGAAACAGGTTCGATATCTTGTTAGATGATCCTCTGTTTATACTCAGTGCACTTTTTCGACGATTGAATCCGTCGTGCATATAGATATGTAGATAAAACGCGAATGTTTCTCTTTTCTTATTCATAATAAATCGATATTATGTCGAAAATAGTCACCAGTTTTCTCGTTTTGTTGTTTGGCTTTATCTGTACAACTGCATGGAGTCAACGATTTGGTTTTACACCTGAAGAAAAACAATTTCAATTCGAAGTTTTACAAGCACATAATCACTATCGTTCGCGTCATTGTGTCGAACCTCTCGTACTCGATGATGAACTTAGTCAACATGCACAAATGCTAGCTGAACAAAATGCACAATTCGGCGGACTTTCTTCATCAAATACCGACGGTTACGGTCAAAATTCATATGTTAAATCTTATTCATTTATGCTTGATTCTGTTGATGGTAAAACGAAGAAAACTTTTTTTTTCTTTACAAAAAAAATTCTTTCGTAATTGTTAGGTGACGAACCGGTAAAATCATGGTACAATGGCATGCGCTATTATGATTTCGAGCAAGGTGGTTTCTCTCTCCAAACCGGTGGATTTACTCAAGTTGTTTGGAAAAGTTCTACACGACTTGGCGTCGGTATTGCCTTTACGAAAGATCGTCGTTCAGCTTTTGTCATTGCTCTCTATGATCCAACTGGAAATGTCTATAATGCTTTCGAACGTAATGTTCTTCCTGATCAATGTTGATTCTCCTTTTTTTCTTTGTCTATTCTGTAAACAATAATAATAATAAACAATATCTTGAAAAAATCTATTGATTCATAATGATCGAAAATGTTTAATAGGGGAATGGTTGGTCAGTATATGCCTTACAACCGACGTGTTAATACAGTCAGTCAAACAGTACTCGTCTCGTCATCTTTTTCTTCTATCCAGGTCTTTTGAATTTCTTATATAGTCAAGTGTTTTCTCGTTTCGACTTCATCATACTATTCTGTCAAGTTGTAATAATATGCAAATTGTAATCTATTCATTTCTTGTCTTAGCTTTAACAAGCTACAATGTATTAGCTGCAATTCGAACAGATTTTTCATCAGCGGCATGTCCAATTAAATTGTACAATCCAGGTCAACCATCGTTATTTACTGGCGAACGAATCTATGCCAATGTTGAAACATTTCATCCATTACTCGATGTTCTCGCTGATTATGCTAAACGTTGTCATTTAAAACTCCGTATTAAACAATCGTATGTCAACGAAAAACCAATGAAGTACGATGATCAAACAGAATTATTATTTCAATTAGGTGAAGCTATCGAATTGGAACTTGTTAATAAAATGAATAAAGTTATTTGTGATCGTACGTGTATGCGATTAGAATCGAAATCAATAGATCGTATTGACGATGCCAAATGTTTCATTCGTAAAATGGACAACGATCGTCGATTCGAACAAGATAAAAGTCAACCAAATATTTTCATGATTCGAACATCGAAATCAAAAAAACTCGATCAACGCCATCGTGATCTACAGAATAGTTGTAAATTTCTTCGTCGAGAAAAATTTTTTAAATAAATAAATAGTCATTCTTAAAATTCTCTCTTTTGTTTATTTAACTCTATCGTACATAATCGAGGTCTTTTCTTGTTCGTCCTACGTATATAAACATTTCGATTTTCTCTCATCGAATATCATATGATTGTATAGTTAAACAAAATGAAAACTATCATCATCTGTCTTCTCTTGATCTCTACAAGCATTTCATCTGCTTATCATTTTCGACGAATTTTCGAAATTTTTCGTTTAAAACCTCTTTGTCCAATTAAATTATACGATCCGAATGATCGATCGTTTACAGGTGTGCCAATCTATGGAAATATCATCACATTTCATCCATTACTTCGAACTCTTTCAACCTATGCTTATGATTGTGATGTCATTATTAATGTTAAACAATCATTTGTCTACAATAATTCAATGACGAACATCGATTCTCAATTTCGTAGTCATGCTGATTATGCGTTAGAACTTGGCAAAGGTATTGAATACGAATTATTCGACGGAAATAATCGTCTTCTCTGTAATCAATCATGTATCGAACAATATCTCGCACGTTTATCTGATATACCATCAGTAAAATGTTTTTTCACGAAATTAATGCGCGATGAAAAACTTCGATTCGATCCAACCAAACCAAATTTTATTATCGATAGTCAATTATCGAAATATGCAATCAGTGAACTTACTACTGAACGTCAAAATCTACATGAACGATGTAAAAAAGTGTTATTAGCATGGACTATTCTTCCTTTAGTTAAATAATTGTAAATGTTCGTCATTCTTGTTCTTCTTCTTTGTGAAAATAAAATATCTAATGTCATCCAGGACTATTTACTTGTCTATATAAACACTTGTTTATTTTGTAAATCGAATTGTCTTCATCAATCAGTCGCTTTTCTCGGATTAAATCATTTAAAAAATATTTTCCAAAAGATAAATCATTTCAATGTCGAATCAAATTAAACATTAAACAATCATTCGTTCAAGAAACCCAACAAATGTCGACATTGATGCTTCGCAATCACAATGCAATGTCATTTCGACTTGGTGAAGCCATTGAATTCGAATTTGTCGATGAAGATAATCATCTTCGTTGTAATCGAAATTGTATGAAACAACGCTCATCATCGGATTCATTCGTTACATTTCAAAATCAATGTGCTAAACTCAAATTAGATCAATGAAAATCTTCCTCTGTCCTTTTTTTTATTATTCACATATCAAAAAAAAAGAGAATGACAATAAATTTTTTAATAAAAAACAAAACCAAAGAAAACAAACAATTCCAAACCGACGGTTAGTCGATCTTTCTTGTTTAAAAGAAAAGAAAAGCACGCCACAAACAACAGAAAGAAAGAAGGAGAGAGATAGAGCTGCTCGTTGAAATTATATACAAACGCATATAAGATCTTTTTTGTTTGTTGCTAAGCAGAAAACAAAAACTAATAAAATAAAAATTCGAATGTGTTCGGTTTGTTTCTCTTTCAAAAGGAACTACTTTTATTTTTTTTCTCTTATAATATAGAAACGAACGGACATACACACATGACAAAAAAAGAAACGGAGAGAGAGAGAGAGATAGAGCAAAAAAAGAAAGAAAGAAGAAGAGAGGTTAATAGTGTGTATCAAATGTAGACGTAAAAAAAACGAAAGGACCAAACGCAAGAAGAAAACAAAACAAAACAAACATGTACAGACAAAATCCAAGTGAATGAATGAAAGAAAAAGAAAGGTTCTTGATGTTTTAAGATGATGGCGGCGGCTGTTGTGGGGGATATGGTGGACGAATGAGAGGTGTTCGAACTAGATTCGGTGTTGTATTTGGTCGATTCATGTAAGTTGGCGGCGGAGTCGATGTATTCGATCTCAATGGCGCCACTAATGTTTGCGGGGATTGCTGAACGACGGGATATCGAGCACGTGTTGCTGTCGAATAGTTCGGTGGAGGATTTGTTGGATACCATTGTTGTTGTTGTTGAGTTTGTTGAGGTGATTGTTGAACGAATGTGGTTGTTGTTGTTGTTGTTTGTGTTGGTATTAGACGGTTCATGGGTGCTTTATTGATCAATGGTGGAAACAATTGTTGTTGATTTTTGCCATCGGAATTCGATTGTTGTTGATCGTCAATCGATGGATCTTTAACTCGATTGATAAGTATATTTAAATGTTGATTCGGCGAAGATTGCTGTTGTTGTTGTTGTGAGAGATTAGTTAATGGTTTGCCGTTGACTTGTTTTTGTGTCATAACATAAGTTGTTTGCTGTTGTTGAGGTTGATTTGCCCATGTTGAAGATGTTGTCGGCGCACGAATTAATGTAACCGATGGTTTACCTGTTGAATCATATGACGATGATGTTGATGGATGAGATGCTGATGATATGGAATCGGATCGTGTCGATGTCATTGATGTTTGTGTTGTTGGTTGAATCGTACTACTTGTTCGTTGTAGCATCATTGCTTGCATACGTCGACGATCGGTTTGCGAACTCGTTGCTCGTTGTTTTTGTATTTTCGTTTTTAAATTTGTACAAAACGGTACTTGACAATGTTGATCCAAACAACTTTTCGCATGATACCAACAGAGAAAAATAACTTGTTTACAAACATTACATTGACTATTTTTGCCTTTACATTCTTTCGTATGTTGAATAACGCGTTTATATCGGTAACAACTTCGATTCACACAATTTGCATTTCGACAATTGACAGCGTGTAGTAGCGCTTCGATACAACGTTGCATCGATTGTTGCCGTTGTAATTGTGAGCTACCAAGAGATTTTCCATTTGAATTCGATGAATTTTGATCACAATCTTCGACAATCGATGAATTCACTCGTCGTTCCATTTTATGTTCATGTTTAGGTTCAATATTTGAACATTTCTCGCACAAATCATAATCTTCACAGACTGTACAATGAAAACGTACATCACATGGTTGTCGACACATGTTACATGTATAAGTTAGTTTATCGGTAGTCGATGTATGCAATTCATAGAGAAGAGCCATCGTCGAAAATTTCGCTCGACGTAACGATGAAAATTCGTAGTGTTTCTCACGGGCAAAATTAAGAAATGCATCACGTGTATCCATAAGATCACATTGAATTAATGCATCTGTATCATTAACAGTTGGATAGGATGCCATAGGATTACGTAGACGAATGACAAAAAATGCTTCTTTATGTTTTTCCATGGTTGATGTTATTTTCGACATTAAATCCGTACAATTTGAAATCGCTTTTTTCGCTACTTTTCGTTGACTAGCTGTCTTCTTAAGATTCTTTTTCTTGTGTGTATTCGCTGATTTACGTTTATCAGAATTATCCGTTGGATCGTTAGGCTCAATTGGATCATCGAAACCCCCATCGTCAATGGCTCGTGCTGCTTCCGATTCTTGTTTTCGTCGGTCTTCTTCTTCTTGATCGAGTTCTTTAATACTTTCTTCGATGATATTCGACCAAAAATCGCCTTCAAAATACGGTATTTGAAATGCCGATTGAATTTGATTGTCAAGACAATCTTTTAACACATCCTTATAATCAATAACAACACGTTCGACAATGGCTCGATCGAGCATTTTCTTATACCAATCTTGTAAACGTTTTGGTTTCGGCACACGTTGTTCAGGCGGATGACAATGAAATATGTAATCATCGCCTTCACTTGGCGGACACGCCCAAATATGTGCATAAACATAGCCCAATTGTTTCGCATATTCCAAGTAACCAATTAAAATTTCATGATAAATATCTGTTCGATATGCTTTCGGCCGAAAATAATGAACGGAATCCAAATATGATACATAAACACGTCGAGTATTCGGCGCTTGACATCGTCCATCGTATTCTTGTACATGCATGCCGAATAGGACAACGTCGACGCCTTCGATTTCTTGAAAAGCAAAGATCGCTTTCGTTCGATAGGGATAACCGTCGGGCACCTGATTGCCGTAGTATTTCTTCAAGCGTGGTTTCACTTCGCAAATCTTATCACTTGCTGCCAAGATTCGTATTGTAACACGGCCCGTCGAACAACCTTCCGTTCGAAGAAAATCATTGACACGTTGCTCTAATTTCGATGCTAGATCGGTATGCGTTAGTTTCGATGACACATAACGATTGTCTTTTCGTTTGATGTTATATTGTCGTACGCAAGTATCACAAATGAAACCTTCGGGCCAAACTTGATCCAAATGTAATGCACAAACTTGATGCCAACGACGTGAACAAACAATACAATCGATCATCGCTTCCGGCTCTTGAATATCATTTTTCGCCGGAAGAAATTCTTGTTTTGATACTTCGACAAGTGTTTGAGCGGGATCATCACCAACAAATATCGAATCACCTTTGACAGCATCGAAACACTTCGCACAAAACGTATACTTATCACCGGACAAATTCGTACGTGACGGTTCAGGATTGTTGTAATAATAATAATTACCATCGCGTGGTATTTGACAACATAACTGATTGCCATAACAAAACATTACTTGAGGTAAATAAACATATTGTCGTCCGCAACAATAGCCTAATGCTTGCATGACGGGATCGATAGCATCAGCAAATACTTCAGATAGTTTTGTACACATCTTATACACACGTGTTGTTTTCTTATTATATAACCAAGCGTTATTGAACATTAGCCAAGCATCATCACAGAATTCTAACGGATTTTTATATTCGCCACGTAGAAGTTTATTCTGCATGGTCGAAATATCCATTGGATGTTTGATTATTGTTGGATAATCGAGAATATTCAACGCAACCGGATCGACTGGTTGCTTAAATGGATGTGCATCGTCACAGTCACTCATCTTACGTATAACGGGCTCGAGATGAGAACGTAGACTCTCGGCTGAAAATTCGACAGGATATTTTGGCAGTTGTTTACTGGATGCATCGATTGGAGGCATCGTGGATTTCATATCATTATCATGTTGAGATTTATATTCTGCATTGGTTGGTTCTTTTTTAATTGTTGCTAGAGAATGATTTGTTTTCGGTGAAAATGGTTCGTTTTTAAATGGATTGATGTTTGTATCCATTAAATCAGTATTTGAATGTTGAGTTGTTGAATTAATATCGACATTGAGAAGATATTTAAGATTTTCATTAGCTGATACATTCGTGATTTGAAATGAGCCAAGTGTTGAATTCGGATTATTCTGTCGGTTGGTTAGAGTTGTTAATGGTTCAGTTTTAATGATTTGTTGTTGAGGAAAAAGATTTCCTGTTGATGATAGATAATCATTCGGTGGTGCGATACGATTCGGTGGACCACTTTCACCAGCCAAACTATCGATGGCCGATGGTAAACGTAGATTATTCGGATCGATATTTGTTTGTCCGCCAGTTGTCGATGAAATTTGCGTCGCCAATTGCATATCTTGCAAACGTTTCTTCTCTCGACGATCTTCGAGTTCCTTTTGAATTTTATAGATCTTCTCGGCTAGTTTATGAAAATATTCTTCTTGATTCGTTGCGATGTCAAATGTTTCATTTTCGACACGTCGAGCATAATTAGCCAGATTAATAATACGTTTGTCTCTCATCGCACCTGTATCAGTGATGGGAATCAATGCGGTAATAATCTTTTGAACAAGATGATTTCTCATTTCTTGTGTGACACGATTCTGCCATTCTTTATTGACAACTAATGATGTCGATGATGGATTTGTTGGATTGGAATTCTTTGTTGTTGGCGGTGTTTTCAATGGTTGACAAATGGGACATTGAGAATTTGTACATTGTTTCCAATGTAGAATGATTTGTCGTGATGTAACACAATGTGGTACCTGACATGTTTTATTATCATTACATTTCGTCATATGTTGAAGAACACTTTTCATTGTACTACAATGCGGTAATGTACATGCACTCGGACGAATTTCGCCATTGACCAGCGGTTTTTCACGTTGTTGACATTTGTGTGCGTGCAGGAGAAGAACGAGTTGTTTCTGAATGAATTGTCGACGTTGAATTTCCGTGTGTTGAGATGAATTCGTTGTTGATGTTGCCGATTGCTGCTGCTGCTGTTGTTGTTGCTGTTGAGGAAGATAATTAGCTGATGTTTGATCCATCATTTGCGGTCGTATCGATTGTGAATTGTAGTTTTGTTGAAATTGTAATTGACTGATCTGTGATTGTGTAAGCGATGGCAGAGGTTTGTTCGCTTGTTGTGCTACTGTTTGTTGAACATTTAATAATCCTGACGGTTGTTGTTGTTGTTGTTGTTGAGGATTGGGAACGAAAACATTGTTATTATTTGGATCACTGGCTTTGACGATATTCATTTGTGCGACATTTTGATTCATTGAGACCATCGATGGTTGATTGTAGGTCGGCCGAATGAGTGTCGGTTGCATTGTACCTTGATTTTGAACTTGTTGAGGATTTGGCATTCGCGTATAAACAGGTCGAGATGTATTAATCATTTGTTGTGGCGTGTAGATTGTTGGTTGCTGTTGAATACCATTCGAAATGACGTTGGTTGAACGAACAACGGTTGATGTTGGCATTGTTTGTATACGTTGAAGACTTGGTGTTTGATATGATGATAATTGTGGACGAACTTGAGAAACATAATTAACTCGAGTTGGATACAAATTTGTTGACGTGGATGTTTGTTGTTGTTGTTGTTGTGGTGGTGGTGGTGGTGGTTGTTGAACTTGTTGAATTGGTACTTGTGGTTGACTTGCATCCAGCGATGTGGTAAAATCAGTGTCAAGATCGAATAGATCTTGACCAAGTGTTGGATCTGTCGGATCGAATTGTGATAACATTTTCACATCGTACTCTAGAAGAATATATTGACATGAAATCGAATTGAAAACTCAGTGATTTCAATTACCTGATTCATTTGGATTTGTACCTGAACGAAATTTTTTTGAAGGTGGTTGTTGTAGACTATAGTAGTCAGCCATCATCCATCGTCCAAATAATCAAATGCTAAATCAAAGAATTTGAATTTCTACTAAGCATCTAGAAGACATTATCATCAAACATTTTCGGTTTTCTCATCATTTTTTCGACTGAATATCTTTAAATTCGATGTTTGAACTCACGAGCATGCAAAAAATATACTACAAAGCGGAAGTACTAGTGACAACTGGCGGACAACTATTCCTATTATCTATATGATTGGTGAGAGGTTTAGAAGGAATGCATAGATGTGCTACAGCAAACATTTTCGAAAAGGTACATACCTTTTTTCTTATTGGTTGTAAACAAATCGAAACGATGAATATTATTTGTTGATACAAATTAAATAATAATGTCACTAAAAACTATACTTATCGGTCGTCCCAAAAATATGGGACAATTAATTAAGATGTATTTCTGATAAATAATAAAAATAAAAATGAATCCGATACATCGGGTAGTTAACGCTTATATATTGGGGAAAAGAAAGGGTAGGAAGGATGAGTCATGAAAAATATTTCTATCCATTGGGTAAAAACAGAAAGAGCAAAACATTAAATAGTCTTTCGTAAATGTCGAATGTCGAAGAACGGTAAAAGATAGAAATGAAGTAAAAGAATAATGTGAAATTATTTTATTGGATGACAAGTAGAATATAACTTTGCCTTTCAAAATGTGTCGCGATCATCAGTCTCGCAACGAAGAAAAAAAAAATTTTTTTTTTTCATTTGACTTATTCTGATTGATAGGAAACCGTTTTATTAAATATCTTAATGAACAACAATATAATCTTTCTTTTTAAATTATACAAAAAAATAATAAATAACACTTTGAAATTCTTTACCAAACAAAAAATAAACTAAAATAAAAAAAAAAACGACTCTCTCATTGAAAGACAACAGATAGATGACTTCTATGTCGGTTGTGATGTCATACGAATTCGACTATTTGGATTATCGAAATACGTGCACCGATGGCCGCAACCGTACGGGCATTCATCATGAGTTTGAAACCAATTTTTCATATGATCAATATGTCCGCCATGCAAACAAATTCCACAGAATGTAAACAAACCACGACACGGAATTTGACTAGAAGAAAATTCATTTTCTTTAAATGAGATTTAAAAGAAAACTAAGTGTTGTCTTACCAAATCGCGCAAATAAATTCTTTGAGTACCGGCGCATTCTGTTTATTGTTACTATTACTATTCAATGTTAAACTACTAGGTGAACGTTGAAAAGCTGAACCTTGTGGTTGAAAAAGAATCGTTCCGTCGTAGTCTCTCGAATCGTAATTCAATGACATATCTGCATGTTCGATGCAATGTTTCGTCACTTGCTTAGCTTTGACAAACAGGCGCATCTTTTGGAGTAGTTCTAAACAAAGAACTCAATGACTTTTCACTGAAACAACTCCTCGATCATACCGATATACATAACGATCCAATGCAAATGCGAACCTTGAAATAATTCTAATCGTTTTGGTAACTCGAATTGAGGACAGAGAACGAGAAAAAGATGAACGGCGACTTGTAATTCATTCTGAATGAAGAAAATTAGGTGGAGAGTTCAAAGAAAATTGAGATCTACATTTTCAATGTAATAGAAAAGCGTTTCACGAATGATTTCATCGAAATTAATCCCATGATTTTGCGTTATTGGAGTATAGGTTTCATTGATAGTAAAAAACTGTTCACAACAATCAGTTGTTGTCGAATGAATCGACGTTTGTGCTGTACTGTTCAAATTGAAACGATCATTTAAAAACTCAAAAAAAGAAAAGAAAAAAAATTCAACGAACTTTTCGTATTCATCTTCACTCTCGAGATCGTCATCATCGTCGATATAGATGACATCGTTCGTTGCTGTTCGATAATCAATCATTGACTCATGAATAGCATTGAAATCTACTTGATCTTGATCGGATTGTTCATAGTTAAGTGGATCATTCGATGTGAGGAATATCAAATCATCAGACAAAGCCTCTCGAACAATATACGAATCGATGTCATCGAGAATTTCTAGAAAATTCAAGAGAATTTTATCGTTTTAGTTGATCATTATTTGTAAACCTAAAGTCGAATTTGTTTTCGGTGGTTTTTCATCGAGAATTGGCTCGTGTTTATCGACAATGACTGTTAATTTCCGTCGTGAATTATTCAATGAATCACTCAGAAATCGACTTTTGGTCAACGATCTCGATGTTTTCACTGGATGACTCGAATTTTTTGCATCTATAAACAACAATTTCATCATCTGCCATGTTGCACTCAGATCAAATCGATTGATTTCTTCTGCCCAATGACTATTTATATCACAAATTTTCCCGAACAATTCTAAATCTTTCTTTCCATTGCCACAGATCCATTTCTTTGCTAGATAATGAAATTCTTCTAACGATCGATCCTGACAACAGTTCTTTGTCATGCCTAATAAACAGGCTCCTCGTATCATCGTTGACCATTCAATATTCGTTTGTAATGTTCGATAAGAATAGACATCTTTGATCGACAATGAACTTCGATTGACCATTTGTGATCGAGCGTAATCATTGTCAAGTCTCGGCATTGTTATATGTACACGACCATTTGGTCTTGCATTCAGAGAAAATAAAGAAACGATATCTTCACTTCGAGTCGCACTTGCAAGAGGCGCATGAACCAATTGTTCATCACGACCGATTGATATGATATTGCCTGTATTCGATTGCCAAAGGAAATCATCGATTTCATCTGAATGAAGTGAGAAAGGAAATAAAATTATGATTTTTTTGTTTGGATTTTTACTTCGATGATGACAGAAGGATATCTGTGGCAAATAGCCTCGTCGAACATCCCAAACATGCAATCGATAGTCTGTCGTTCGATTGCAACAAGCAATTTGATATTTTTCATTGGGATGCCAACTTAATTTCGACACTTGCCCGTATGTGTTGACAGTGAACAATAATGCACTTCGATGATTGTCCGCTGTTTTCGTATTCCAAACCTGAATGAAAACGAAGCTCAACGATTATATTCAACAAAACAACTGACATTTATTGCTCGATCATGTCCACCGAAACCACCGGTTGCCAACCAGGAATGTTCATATGGATTCCAAGCAATGCTTAGAACTTTTTCGGGGGTTAACACCGACGAATCGATTTGATTCGGTCGACGAATGTCCCAAATCTGCAAACACATGAATCGTATCGAAACAAAACCGAGTTTTGATAAAAACTCACGGGAACTGAATAGTGATCTTGAATAACGGCAGCGAATTTGTCGGTTATCGATGGATTGAATTCGATGTCACGAAAAGGATCGTTCGTCGAATGACGAAATGTAGATATCAATCGATCGAGATCATTAATTCGTATATCGATTAACTAGAATCAAATCTTTCTTCAACTGTTTGAAATTCAATTTCTCTACTTTAGCTGAACTATCTTGTGACGCTGTAAGAATAACATTGAAATCTAGAAACAAAATCAATACGTCGAAGTTTTGTTTTTCGTCTCAAATAACCTCCTGGATGATAGACAACTCGGTTGATGATTCCCTGATGAAGATTGATTTGTTTGATTATACATAATCGAGATACATCCCAGATATACAAAGATCCAGCTGTACTATTCGTTGTTACAAAATGATTTCCTGAAGAAAACATTTTTCGAATTTAATTATAAATAAATATTTCAAATGATTTTACCATTATTGAGATTCCAGGCGAGATCTTTCGGCTGCAAAATCGACCATCGTGGTACGCTTGTTTGTACGGGTGTATTCCGAAAATCATGTAATTCTTGAAATTTATGGTTTTCATCAATTGAAAGTAAACAAAAATCTATTTGGAATTTGTAAGAAAAAACTTCTCGAATCTATTCGAAATTTTATACTTAGCTGTCCGGCAGCGAGCAATCGATTTGTGTTAGGATTGAATGCAAGAGTCGTTGCTCCGCCTCGAAGTGGATACGAAGAGATCCGTTGACTCATCGAATTATCATTGAATCGATTCTAGTTTTCAGTCACCACTACTATGTTTTCATGCAATTGACAAAGAATCAGATTGCGCTAGTAGACATATTTAGAGGAAATCTATTATTGGTCGATAATTCTCAGCCAATTAGTAATTCGGAATTTGTTTAGAGTTGAAATTTTTCATGTTTATTTTCCCTCATACGGTGAATTTCGACATCATCATCGACCGAGATATAAAAACGCAAGCAGCATGTTTTGTCGAAATGATCCATGCGGATATATTTGCATTGCTTTGACCTACACGATGCTTATGCATTGTTTATACGTAATTATCTGTGTACTCATACTCCCGTTGTTTAACGAAAGGTAACTTTTTTGTTTCTTCTTTAACAGAAAAAATCGAGATTTCGTATTTTTTTGTTCGGTTAGTTTTTATGGGACAATTCATACTTTAATTATTTGTACACTTGTTTTATTTGCCGTTATTTCTCATGGACGTGCGGCTTATTTCGATCCCGGTTTTGTCTCTTTACCGAAGAAGTCACTCGACTTTTCGGACGCTCAATCGACGAATACCAATAATCGACTTTTGCCAAATGGTGAAGGATGGACGAGTGAGTTTTCATCTTTCGAAACATGGACACTTTATATGTTCTTTTTTTTTGTTCAGTCTGTAATCGATGTGATACCTATCGACCGCCACGAGCTCATCATTGCAGGATTTGTAAACGATGTGTTCGAAAGTAAGATCGTTGATTTTCGTGAAAAAATGATTGATTTGGTTTTGTTTTAGACTTGATCATCATTGTCCATGTAGGAATCGAATCTGAGAAGCAAAGATCAGTTGAAGTTGATTTCATTTTAGGGGTTAACAATTGTGTTGGAGAATTCAATCAAAAATATTTCATTTTATTTCTTTTTTATATCGGTAAAAGTTGGAGAAGAGCTTGTTTTTTAATAAACTAAACAAATGATTTCGATTTAGGATTAACGAGCATTTATTCAATATCATTTGTTATCTGGTCACTCATCGTTTTTCCAACGAGAACCGAAGCACAAATGTAAAGAAACTCATTCTCGACAAACCGTTCTCGAATTCTTCTCTCGTTTTTAGCATTCATTCGATTGTTATCTGCATAGAATCGTGTCTGTTCGGTATATTTGTTGTCACCGTATTCATCGATCAAGTTCAATCGATCATCTACGATCGAAGTATAATCGATCAATTGAAAGCAGCTGGTAATTTATCAGCAAACGAACCTGTCCTACCGTCGAAACGAGTTCTTTTTCGGCGAGTTTTCGGTCCAGGTCCGATTATCTTCTGGTTGTTTCCATGTGATATGCGAAATTCAAATCAATTCACGGACTATTCATCGGAGATGTACACTGTTTAATAAAATCTGTTTCTTTCTTTTTTTCTCTCTGTGCTTAATGTGATCTGACAAATAGAACAAAATCAAATCTATACAAATCTACGTCTGCATTTCAGATGAATACATTTCGACGACGAAGGTTTGGTTCATCATGGGAACAGAATTCGTTTGATAAACTTGAAAAAAAATGTGAACAAATTCGAAAAGTTTGTCAATCGTCGGATGTAATCGAAAATGTAGATGATTATCAACGAATTTTTCAAGGGATTTTCAAACATTATGAAGAACGTTTCGATGAACTCAATGAAATCTTTTATTTTCGAATATTTATCGAGAATTTCGATGAACTAGCAAGTAAAATCTGTGATCTTTCGAAGCAATCAAATGAACGAAAAGATTTAAATCGATTTTTATTACATTTTGCACATAATTTAACTGAGCTCAAAGCATTTTTTTCCGGTGGCATTTTTCATGGCGAACAGTTTCGTTTGACGAAACCTGAAGCGTGTCAATTTTGGCGAACAAATTTCTCTTCAAAGTTAGTCGAAACGAAACGAAACGAAGCTAAACTTGCTTGAGCGAATGATTTTTTTCGTAGAATTCTAATTCCATGGAATGAATTTCGAGAACGATTCGAACAAGTTCATTTAGTCGATGATCCATCCGCATTCAAAGACACAATCGATCTTACAAATAACAATCACATATCGATTTTTGAGTTCGATATCTTCACACGGTAATTTGTGTTGGGCTTAAAATGAAAATCTATCGATTTATTTCGAAAAGATTGTTTCATCCATGGACGACATTAATGTTGAATTGGAAGTTATTAACTCAAATTCATCCCGGTTTTAAGGCATTTTTAACTTACGATGAAATGAAAACAATTTTGAGTGAATTTTTATCGAAACCAGGCAGTTATCTGTTTCGATTGAGTTGTACACATCTGGGCCAATGGGTCATTGGCTATGTGAGTAATAATCAAAGAGTCCTTCAAACAATTCCTGAACAGAAATCATTAGTTCAATCATTGATCGACGGGCAAAATGAAGGATTGTATGTTGACAATCGATGATCTCGAAATTTTTATTTGACCTTTTTTTTCTCTCGGTTAGTTACATGTATCCAATGGGAAAGAATGTTTATGTTGATCTATCATCGATATCTTCATATCATGAAAGTCAACGAATTACCGTTTCCAAAGAACAAATAGCAATGTATTCAGAAATGGACATACCGTTTGAATTATGTAAAATCTGTTCGGTAAATCGAAAAAATTGTCAAATTGACCCGTGCAAACATTTAATCTGCGAAGATTGTTTAACAGATTGGCAGGTTGATGAATCATCTCATCAATTCGAATTCGAATTCATTGTTTTTTCTCTAGAATAAAAATCAATCGAACCCACCGATTCCATGTCCATTTTGTCGTACTGATATCCAAGGTTTTAAACCGATTATTATCAATCCAATTGAACCACCACCACCGATTCCACCTCGTTCTAGTCAAAATCTTGCTTCGAATATCTCGTCAGATGATATTCGTGCACGTTTAATTTCCGAATTTGAAACCATCGATCGAGAACGTATCGATGCGGTGCTAATTCTAACTCAAGGTCTCTTGTCAGTCAAACAGTATCATTTGTGCAAAGAATTTCTTCGTCGATTAATTAATGAATACGAATAATTTATTGTTTTTCTAGATTATTTTTTCTTTTAATCAGTATTTAAACCAACAAAAAACAAAGAAAAGAAATGAAGGAAGATATTCCAAGTAAAACTTTTGAAGAAAAACGCTGAAAATTTCCGTTTTTCTTTTGTCTTGTTTAGCAACATGTGTTGCAGCTATTTTCTCGGATATGACTCCCGATGATCAAGTAAAAACTTGAGGTTAATTGAAATGAAAATTAAAAGTGAATTGTTTAGTTGAAAGATATCGAAAAATTTCTTCGTGATCATGGAAGCAAATCGAATTTAGATGTAACAACCGGTGAATTAGAGAATAAACTCGAACTTATCATTGGTGAATTACGAAATGTTTTGAAAGAATCAATACCGGAAGGAGGTCAACCGAACGATTATTGAATTTTTTATTCAAAAAAACAAATCTGTTTTTTTTTCTGTGTTTAGAAATGGAAATGTTTTTATATTCAGTGATGAGTTTGATTTTATTAGTCACCGAAGATAAATTAAAACGTCCGATTTCGAGTTTTTCCGAAGCAATTGTCGACATACCGGAAAAATACGGGCCAATGAAAGTCCGAGTGTAAACAAAAACTAAACTTGTTTTCTTTCCTCTTGACAATGAATTTCATTTTCGAAATAGTTTAACCAATTTAATCTATGTCATTCCGGAGCGTTGCACTGCTGATAAATATAAAGTTCTAATTGATTTAATCAAATGTGCACGTAACAATAAATGCATCAATTCGGTTTCAGTCGGAATTAATCAGGTGAAAAAATGGGTCAAAGAATGGAAACTTACATCCGAACAAATTCAAGAACTCTATCGAAGCATGCATGACGCTTATATTGCCATCGATGATTCGTATGTATTCTCGATTCAACTTGAATTTTTCGAAATATTTTGACTTTTATTTAGAACAAATGCATTACAACTTCTACTTGAACTACTTGGTACTTATACAAAAGAAAGTGCATTGAAAGCTCGAAGCGATGCTGTTAAGTATGTGATTCCCGAATGTTTTTCGTATGTGTAATGATGAATTTGTTTTTAGATGTATTGTCAGCAGTATCAACGATCCGAATGTGTATGTCATGGATCATTTACTTCTTCTTGAACCGGTTAAAATCCTCGAAGGTGAACCAATACATAAAGTAAACTTTGATGTTTTTGTTTTGTTTTCTACTTTATTTTAAAACGTAAATTTTGTGAAATTAGTTATTAACCATCTTTGTTTCGGGTCGTTTACAAGATTATCTTGAATTTGCTGCTAAAGAAAAAACATTTCTCGAGTCATCAGGTGTTAAACACGATCGAAACGTAACAAAAATGCGTCTTTTAACCTTCCTTCAAAGTGCAGAAAATCAAAAAGAAATTACATTCGATGCCATTGAAAAGCAAATGCAAATCTCAGCTGACGATGTCGAATCGTTTATCATCGAAGGTTCGAGAGACAAATCTTTGTCTATGATGATGATGATTTTTTTTTTCTTTTCGTGTTTGTAGCTGTTCGAACGAAATTAATTCGATGTAAAATCGATCATCTCGCTCGTAAGGTTATCGTCGATAGTACGGTTCAACGAACGTTTACCAAACAACATTGGCAATCATTGAAAGAGAAACTCGAAGCCTGGAAAAGCAATCTAACGACCATCAATCAAAATCTAGGCACTCTATTGGGAAACAAAAATTGAGACACAGATCAAGATCTTCTTTCTTTTAATTTAGTTGTTATGATTTTCTGTTAAAGCCAAAAAAAAAGAACGAACGACTAAAATATATCATTAAAAAAAAGAATAAATATATATATTCATGAAAGATGATATCAGCTTTCTATTATTTGTTGAAGTTAAGTCTTTATGATGGGTCGAACGTGGCTTTTGATTGGGCTTTTATGTGTGAATATGATTGAGATGAAACGAGCAACTGAATGTGAACAACCGGTTGATCCGGGACCGTGTCGAGCGTATTTTCCGTCGTTCTATTTCAATTCAAAGACGAATCAATGTGAAAAATTCGTCTACGGAGGTTGTGCTGGTAGGAGAAACTGCTCGTGAGACAATTTCTTTATGATTTTCTGTTTCGTCTTAGGAAATGAAAATCGTTTTCACACCAACGAAGATTGTCTAAATCGATGTGTGTTCAAACATGATGAACATTAATAATATTTTTTTTTGTTTTTTGATCAAATAAAATTGTCCACAGATGTCAGTCGAAAATCAGTTCGACGCTTTCTGATTGGTTCGCAATCAACATTTCATTTCATCAGGAGATGTCGAAATGAGTGATATATATTTGACTCATCATCGATTTTAAATCGAAAAAGAAACCAGCATGCCAGAAGAAATAGTGCCATCTTACACAATCAAAGATGTCTGGGCACATAATGTTGAAGAAGAATTTCGAGCTATCAGGAAATTAATTATTAAATATCCTTTTGTAGCCATGGTTTGTTGTTGTTTTTCGATTAAATGTTCATCGATCTATCTCGACATGTTTAGGATACGGAATTTCCTGGTATTGTCGTTCGACCGTTAGGAGAGTTCAAAACAACAGCTGAATATCAATATCAATGTTTGAAATTGAATGTTGATTTCTTGAAAATTATTCAACTTGGTTTAACATTTATGGATAGTCAAGGCAAGAGTCCACCGGGTGTTTGTTCGTATCAGTTTAATTTCAATTTCAATCTATCGTAAGATGATTAGAAAAAAAAATGCACAAGTATTCGACTAGATTTTCTCATGTTTAGAATGGATATGTATGCGCAAGATTCGATTGAATTATTGCAAAAATCCGGCATACAATTTAAAAAACATGAAGAAGAAGGCATTGATCCACATTTATTCGCTGAATTGTTGACAACATCAGGCGTGGTATTCATGGAAAACGTCACTTGGCTTTCGTTTCACGCGTAAATTTCATTTCGAAGTTTTTTTTATTATTACGATTTGACTTTGATTAAATGTTTTCTAGAGGCTATGATTTTGGATATTTATTGAAAATGTTAACCGGCAAAATACTACCCGAGAGTGAAAATGAATTCTTCGAAATCTTGAAAATCTTCTTTCCGACAATCTATGATGTTAAATACTTGATGAAAAGTTGTAAGAATTTAAAAGGTGGCTTAGAAGAAGTAGCTAAACAATTAGAAATCGAACGTATCGGCCCTCAACATCAAGCTGGCAGTGATAGTTTAATGACGGGCTTGGCTTTTTTTCGAATGAAAGAGCTCTTCTTCGAAGATTCGATCGATGAAGGCAAATATTCAGGACATTTGTATGGTCTTGGTCATTCGGCGTTTCCAGCGGGTGGTTTCAATCCCGAAAGTGATCCGATTAATGTCGTGGACAATGAAAGTCCGTAGACAACAATAAAACAAAACGAACATTCTATTTGTCTGTCGCTGTCCGTGTGCGTGTGTGACTTTTTATCGTTTTTTTGATTTATCGTTATGTCCTGTCATTTGTACAGAAAAAAAAGAAAGAAAGAGAGGGAGGTTAACATTGAGCGCCACCTATGTTGATCAAACATTTTATGATGTTTGCTGGAAAATTCATTTCATTATTGATTTGACTTTTGTCTTATCTTTCAAGGAGAATTTCGAATGAGAAATACAACAAAAAGAATTTTTTCGATTGGTTATTTGTTTATTGCTAAATAATTCTAAAACCGAATCAATTGCCAATAGACAAGAGCAGAGAAAAACATACATACACACACATTTTTATTTATTTAAACATTACTAGCATTAGTCGGTTGTCGTGCTCGATTGTTTTGTGAATAGTTTGAGAAGATTATTTTCGCACCTGCTCGATTATTCGCTGGTAGGTGAACATTTTGCGTACGTGGCAAATAATGTTGTAATGTAAGTTTATTTAATTGTTTTTTTCGATGATCTTTACCTTCGAGAACGATCGCTTGCATACGAGCAATTTGTAATAAGATTAAAACAAGATTTTTACAGAGAAAGAAATAACTCGTATAATCATGTTTACCACAAGCAAATATGGCATAGATTCGAACGATAAAAAACGGAATATCCATAAGAAATGTGACTAATAACGAATTCGTTAGAAATGAATGTAATTCTTTGACTCGATCGGTATCAACTTCAGGCACATAGATAACAAATTGCAAACAGCTTATTGACCAAACCGATAGAGTCCCGTAGACAAGATGAGTATTCGTATATAATTGAGGATAAGTTAATAGATCAATGAAATCTAAGAGATCCATTCCGGTAGCGAAATATTTAAATAAAAGATCTGATTTGCCGAAATATGAGATCGTTTCTTGTTTAGGCAGGAGTGCACGAAGAACGAGAAGAAGAAATAGATAGACTTGAATTTCGATTTGTGACCAGATGTATTTGAAATTTTGTAGAATCTCTTGAGGTTTCATCCACGGACCAGGCATTTCATTGAGACGAATAAATGGATTTTGAAATGTAATTGGAATGATTTTCCATGCATCTTTTTTCAATTCATTTATTCGATGTAATTCTAACACCCAAATCGAACCGATAATTGTGATTGAATAAACAAAAACAAGAACGGAAAAACCACGAAAATATTCTCGACATCGAAAGCAAAGAAATGAAAGTACAGCTTCGACAACGAATAGAATCGTGCCGAATAACGGAATGAAATAGAATTGTGTTCGAGCTTTGATTGTATATAAAACGTAAATCGAAAGGCCCATGTGTATTGCACATAGGATATGAGCAATGATCAATCGAATTAAACGATGACGAACGATCGGTTTCGAACGTTTTCTCAACATGATTGAAAAAGACAAAAACGAAACGATTGATTCGATCGATGTTTGTATTCAAAATGTAATCTCGGCTGGTATTTCGTCTTTCGAAAAGGTCTTTCTCCTTTCTCTTTCTCGTTTTCTTTTTCTTTTTGCTTATCGTAATGAAGCATAAAGAGAATTTATTCCTCTTCTCCTCTACAAGCAAATATAGTGAAAATGACTCATTGAATACATACGAATAAAACAAAACTTTACTTTTCAGATGATGATGAAAAAATAATAATAATAATAATAACAATAAAAAAAACAGGCAGAGAAGAGAAGCTATGAATGAAGTTGATATAATCACTGATTCGCAATCGATTGAATTTCATGATGATTCAAATGAGTTCATTCCGAGAAAAACAATCGAACCAATTGTTATTCGTGGTGCTGGTCATGTGACAGTGTTTGCTCTGAATAATAAATTCGATGAAGAATATCCGCAAGGTCTTGCACACAAAGTTTCACGTGATGAATATCAAGAAACAATCAAAAAAGTTAATATGATTCTACGTAAAACAATTCCGAATAATTTCAAATGGTAAATTAAATATCTTATCAAAAGAAAAAAAAAACGAAGAGAATGAATGAAAATCAAGGTTAAAATATACTTTTTTTTCTTTTCGAAGGTTACTGTGTGGTTGTATATGTTGTTGTTGCACAATTGGTCTTTCATTATGTCCAGTTATTTGTCTGAATAAACGAACGAAACATGCGATCGAAAAAACTCTCGAGTCAGAAAATGCACGTATTTATCATAAACTTGGCTTACATTGGCATTTAACACGACAAAAACGCTCAAATAATGCCGTACAAGAATATGTTCTTATGATTGAATTTCGTCCACCATTATCATTAGCTCATCCTGATTAAATTCTTCTCTCACATTGTCTTACTATTATTTTCCCCTTTTTGTACAATAAAACAAAATAATTTTCCAATTATTCGTCTTTCAACTTTATTTTATTACTAAATAGAACTGGTGCAATTAGAGACACTCATTAGAAACCTTTCAATGATATCGACAAAGAGAGAAAACAAACCCGTCATTCGATTCAAGGTTGTTTTCATTCGATAGAATTCTTCTTCATTTATATATTAAAGACACAACAGAAAAAAAAACTTGTTCTCTTTCTCTTACTCATAGATTATCTTGAATCATCGCTATGACTGTAGACAATGAATGGTTTTATTCATCGATTGATTGATTAATTTGGGTAGAGACGACTATTGTCTTTCTATACCTTTATAATCAAGAAAAAAAAAGAAAGCGAACTCAACCGTAGATACATACCATCGTGTATATATATACATAGAATCACACTCGTAGACAATTACATTGACAATCATTGGTGTGTACGAGAAAAAATTGAAATGTCGCAAACAAAAGCAAGACAATCATTAGATGCCGAAGAAATTCTTCGAAATGAAACACGTTTAAATCGTCTTCATCGTTTATTTCAAACGAATTATAATGTTCCTGAACCATCGAAGATTCTCGAACCGTATCTCTATTTAGGAAATTGTATATCAGCACAAGATATCAATCGATTAGAACAATTAAACATACGATATATTCTAAATGTTGCTAGTCGAGATGTTGAAATTTGTCCGTATTATTCCAGTGATATGCGAGTATTAACAATTGATCTTCAAGATAATGACCAAGAAAATATTTTACGAGTATTTGATAAAGCATTTCGATTTATTGATGAAGCAAGAAAAACTCAATCGCGAGTACTTGTTCATTGTAGTCATGGGCAAAGGTAAGTCAATTCTGTTTGTTTATTCGAAAGGCCATGATCTTTCAATTAGTCGATCTCCGGCTATTGTTCTTGCTTATCTCATGCGTACATATCAAGTTTCACTCGAGCAATGTCTTATTCATGTGATCAAAGCTCGGCCCTGTGTTCTGCCCAATGATGGTTTTTTGAAACAATTAATTCTCTACGATCGTTTACTTGTTGAACATCGACGAAAAAAACAGACAAAAGAACCCACCGAGCAGTCCATACAAATCATACCGATACAAGTTGAAGACAAACCGAAAACCCCATCGCCTCAGCCTCAAATCGAACGAAGTCCAGTAAAAACACGTCAAAGTTTATATCACACTGAAATTGTTAAACGGCCAGTAACACGTTCACATTCCGCCTATACTCGTTCGGATAGAAACACGAAACAAGAACGATGGAGTGTAACCAGATATTATCCAGCGAATTTTCATCTTGCCAATGAAAAACAACAACCAGTTAAATTCATAACAGAAATCTATGATCGAGCAACGAATCGTTACATTCGTGCGAATTGATCACTCAAGTCAAGGTTAACTATCTAACCTTCGATTTCACATTCTTGTTTAAATTAGTGATTTTTTTTGTCCCAAATATATTTATTACTTGAAAAAAAAACGAATTCGTTTTCGGATGTTGTTTATTCAAATATTCGTGCTTTGAAAGCAATAGATGAGGAGAACGAGAAGAAAACGAGACACACTATTAGCAAGCAATTATCAAGGGAGAAAAGAATATCTATATGTATGAGAATTGAACATATCAGCGACTTGCATTTGCATAGAAGAGACTTGATTGTGTCTAGAACAAAAGCACAAGATTTATTTTGTAGTTTGTATTGTTGATGATTTACCTTTTATTTAAATGCATATTTGTATTTTATTCGTTCAATTAAATAATTTATTTACAATAGGGTTTTTGTTTGATTATCTTTGTTGGTTTTCGAAAGAAGAAAAACGGAAGAAGAAGAAGAAGAAGAAAAAAACGAAAAGTATTTGTACATTTTTTCTTGTTGTAGGTCGATTAAATAAATCTAGTGAAATCAAGTTCGATCCCTGAGCATGAAAATGAGAAGATAATATCTCAATTGAGTTAATCGAGAATTATGCAATCGTCGTCGTCGAATGGTTTCAACGGTGTTTTACGTATTTCTTTGGAATTGAGAATAAAAACTGTCTGAATTTTACCTTCTAAAACATGTCGTCGAGGAAATGAGAAAAATTCGACGACACGTGTTAGAATTTGTTCGATTTCGGAGTCATAAATGTTTAACAAGAGATCATTGCTATGTTCTAACCAATGTGAATGCAAAATATCACTTTGGGTTGTTTCACCTTGAATAAATTCTCGTTTCGAACAAACAAAACATTTCAAATAGATTCGTCGATATTTGTCATCGAGATTATGATTATCGAAGATTTTCAAACGTTTTGCCTTATGCATTGGCACAAACGTCGTTGTCATTGGCGATTGATGTTTGATTAAGGTTTTCTCTAGTGTTGATTTCGATGAACCAATTGTCATGAGTTTATTGAGCATGAGTTCATCTAAACGATCGACAACAACTTGACATTGAATTGTCGAACGAATGTATTTCGTCATGGGTGTTTTCTGCGTTGGATATCGAAATGTATTCGCAGCCATGAGAAGAAATTCTAGACAAATGAAAATGTCGATCGAGAATTTGAAAATAATTTCGCTCTCTCTCTATTACCTTCTTTGGACATTTTGCGTTTAGTCGGCTTATTAATTATCGGTTTTGCTGTACGTAATTGTAGATTCGTGGTAAAAATCTGTTCGTTCGATGAACAATATCGATCGAGATCGGTGTTAATCGAAAGAAATTTCATGAATGGCAGTAAAATATAGAGTGCTTGTCGTACACGATCGAGATTGTGCGGTAATGGAAGTAGACAAATAGGTGCTGCTAGACGTTTAGCCAACGGTCGGTGAGCTCGAATGGGCAGTCGTTTGGGCTTCGTTTTTCGTCGAAGACCAACATAGGAAAGGAATTCTTCTTCGTTGATGTCATTCACCGTTTCATCGGCGAGATCATTATTGATTTGTTGATCGGGATTGTTGTTGATATCGTTTTTAATGAATTGATTTGTGAGTTTGACTGATGACGAAACATCGTTGAGAGAACGAATTGTTGTTGCTGTTGGTGAAGATGTTCGAGATAAAATAGATGAGATTTGTGCACGAGTTGTTCGAAGTTGAATTTGATAGACAACAGATTTACGTGTACAGCATGCTGTTGCCGTCATAGCAAACAAACAGAAAATAAATAAATAAATCGAAAATAATCTAAATAAAATACATCAACAGATGACGCTTTGAAAAGTTATCTCTATATGATCCTTTTTTTTCGTTCAAAATAAACAATAAGCATAGATGAACGAATATTTATAAAAAAAAAAAGAAGAAAATTGACGAACTCTTTGTTCGTCTTTACTGATAACGATCTGCCAAATGGCGTTTGTACGTGCTAAGAGAGTTCGCTTTTTTGTATGATTGTATTATTTTTCCAGTAGAACTCAAAAAAACATGTGCTCTGCAAATAGTACAAACATAGAACGAATGGATGAATCAATCGTGTGTTTAATTGATTGTAGCGCCGGTGTGATATAGGTGTTAGATTCGTCATAGTCATTTTTTTCACGAATGAATAACTCATCATCATATTTTGTCTGTTTATTCTCAATTTGTTCGTTTTAATATTAATTTCAATCAAATAAAAAATAATTTCGGGAATATCGAGCGCCACCTATCGATATTAGCAAATTTGCAACTGTCTTTTTTCGAATAAGTAGACTTTTGTTCACTATTTTGTTTATTATTAATAAATAAAAAGAAAAAACCATTCATTGAACCAAAGCTACATAAGGTTTTGGCCATGGTGAGTCTTTGCTTGTGTCATCTGTTCGAATACCTTGCCATGTCTTTTCTTTGTCGAGTCGAATTTGTTCTCGAATATTTTCGAAAGCCATCGCTGCGGGAATAAAAATGCCATTGAAAAAATCATCAAGTTTAGCTGCAAAAGACGATGACGATGGATTTTCATTGACATGAATTGTTGTTTCACGTTCTACATGATTTCGGAAAATCAAACAGCCAAAATCAAAACGAGTTTAGTTTACCTCGACTAATTAACGAACGAGCTTTGTCAGCATCATCAGGAGATTCATGAGTTGTTAATTCTGACACCTCTCGAACGACAATCGTCGGATATTCCGATGCTTGACTTTCTTGTTGACGTTCATGTACACTTGGCTAAACGAAAGCAAAACTCCGATATTTAAAAAAAAATTGAAGCTATCCATCGATCTCCTACCGAACCAATTGACGGTTGAGAGCCTAAACTTCGTTCCGATGTTGCAGTCTTCGGCGGTTTCACATATGTATTATAATATTTACTACCAGGATGGATCAATGCACAAGCAATTAATGCTTCGAAGAATTCCAAGAAACACATCTGCGCATTGACAAAAGAAAAGCAACGATCTTGGAATTCGAACAAGAAAAACAAAATAAACCAACCTCAATATCTAATCGAATGTCTGTATTCGTCGGTCGAATATTCGGATCTTCATCGGCTAATAATGCGATAATCTTCGCCGCTGTTAAATGCACGGGATCGATCAACTGTAAACGTTTTAACATCAAAAGAAAATCTCGTTTTTGCATTGTTAAATCAAACGGTTCTTTCTAAAATATCATAATAATCTTTTCACTTATTTCTCTCTCTCTCTCTCTCTCTCTCTCTGTGTCAACGAACCTTTGATTTTGTGCAAAATATTAAATAGATTTTATACGTAAAACTTTTGTATTTCGTAGCCTCTTGATATTTCTGTGTGTCGGAAAAGATATTTCCTCGAACATTTCCCGTTTGTTGAAGAATATTATTCTCGAGAATCGTCTCCATTGTTGAAGCAATTTGTAAACTCAACGGATGTTTATCCAATGCCGGTGGATTTTGTCTGCAAAGAAAGGAAAATACATTTCGAATTTGATATTTCAATCGATCGAATCATTTCGACGAACATTTTTCTCAATCGATGTAAATGAAAACTGATGATAGCGATCGCATTGAGAAATTCACGAACGAGAATCGATTCATCCGGTGCATGGATATTTTCTTTTGGAAGACATTCCGCTAAATCGAAAAACAAATTCGAAAAACGAAGAAAAAACAATCGACAAACTCACCAATCCATCGATCGTATTCCATGAGTGTAACGCCATAGCCATGCAAATTACAATCGAGAAGAAATCGCCAGAATTGCATTCGATTCATGAGAAAAGTATTGTCGATATTGTTTTGAAGATCAACGCCTAGTCGAGCGTAGATTCGATAGATTTGTTTCAATTGTGGAAGATGTCGAAAGAGAACATGAAAAATCTATGAATAAATGTGTGTGAGAGAGAGAGAGAAACAAAATGAGAGTTTGTAAATCAACCTGTTCGGTGATTTTCTTTTTCTCATCTTCGATTATTGATAAATGTTTTAAAATTTCATCGAATTGTAATTGAAAACTGGGTCCAATCGTATTTCGACTTTCATTTCGAGTTAAATTCATCGGATCCAATGTATTCGATGCTAAATTTCTCAAAACAAATTCAATCAATTCATTTTCATTCTCAATTACCTGATGGAATCGGTGTTTTCGAAACAATTTCAGGCAATTCTAATTCTAACATCGAGGTCATATCGCTTGTCAACGGTGTAATAATCCGATCATTGAGAAAATCAGCATCGATGGTCATTCCATTTCGTAGAATAACTTTACCTTTGCCATGTTTCTGATCGGTTTTCCATTCGCCGACATATTTCGTTCCGCTCGAATAGTAAAACGTTCCGTGACCATGTCGACGGCCATCGACAAAATTTCCTTCATAATAATTTCTCAACGCATATTGAGAGTCCTCAGCTCGGATTATATACCAAACATGAATGCCATGACCATTCTAGAAGATTTGGTTGTCGTTCAACTGACTTTGTTCTCATGAAAAACTTACCTGTACACCATTGATCCATTGTCCCATATACTCGCCATTTCCGTTACTCCAAGAGAAAATACCGTAGCCATGTCGTTTGCCGTTCACCCACATGCCTTCGTAGAGATTGCCGGATGAATATTGACGACGACCTTTGCCAAATGGAATGTTCGTTATAAAATCACCAGAATAATAATTTTGACCTTGACGATCGAATTGTAATGTGCCCTGAATGGAGTTCTGAAATGAAAATATTCAAATTGCTTTGCTTTACTTTGCCATGCATATTTCCCATATGCCATTCGCCGTCATATGTCAATGGACTCAGTCCATGACGAAATACGCCTGTACCATGTCGACGACCGTGATAAACTTCTCCTTGGTAAACACTAAAAATTCGTTTTTCGTATCTTCTCTTTTACAAAAATGGATATTTACCTTCCATCAGGCCATTGATACGTTCCCGAACCATCTAAAACATTATTCACAATTGTACCTGAGTAGATAACTCCATCGGCCCATTCGTATTGTCCTTGACCATTCATCATTCCACCACTCCAATCGCCCTTCGAATTCATGGAATAAGAAAATTGCTTTCTCTCTCTCAAAATTCTCTTACAATATAAGTATGTCCACCGACATATGTTGCTTTGCCATAACCTTCAAACAAACCTTTTTCCTTTCCACCTTCGTATCTATTCGAAAGCAAATCAATCGATTCGATGCCAATTTTCAGTTCAACCTACTCGAGTATAATCAAATTCGGTAGAATTGGTTCTTCATATTTGATATCAGCTTCAGGAACGGGTGTCCCTGGATTATTCTCTGCTGAATTCATACCCAATTCGCCTGTTTCTCGATTCGGATCTGTATGATGGCTGAGTTCAGATATCGATACACCCGGTTCTCTATTCGTATTTTCATCTGGTGAACCTATTTGAGATGCACCACGAACTAAATTAGCCGTTCCAGTTTTAGTATCGTTTCCCGATGATGGATCATTGGATGCGTTGTCCTCTGTTGATTTCTTCGAACTCTTGCCGCCGCCGCCTCCATCTTTCTTCTTCAATTCATCTTCGGATTTAGCGCTTTTTTTCGTACCTGTCTTCGGACCCATGATTTCAATGAGTTTTCAACAGTGAAAATATACAAATCGCCATTTATTGAAATACTTCCATGGCAATCAAGTAGAACATCGTCAACTGACAGCGACGTTATTTGGATTGGTAGATTGATATGCGTGTATGTGTTTCTTTTCTTTTCTCCTTTCTCTTTTCTTCGTTCCTGTTCTGTTGTTGTTGTAACGATGCTTCTCGATGATTCGAGTAGTTTCTCGAATAGATTGTGAAAGAACAACAAGAAACGACTATAAGAAAGAAGAAGAAAATAGTAAACGAACTTTAGTCTAAATTTATCATGGGAAAAGATTACTACAAAATATTAGGTAAGAAAATCGAAATCGTGAAAAAATGGTTTTTTTTACAAAGTTTCGTTTCTTTTAGGTGTAACCAAAGGCGCCTCTGATGATGAGATTAAAAAAGCTTATCGAAAACTGTAAGATGAAATGAAACGGTGATTTCGTTTTGGGAAACTCTTTTCTTCTCTCTCACTAGTGCGTTAAAATATCATCCGGATAAAAACAAGGAGAAAGGTGCCGAAGAGAAATTCAAAGAAGTCGCTGAGGCCTATGAAATACTTTCTGATCCGAAGAAAAAAGAAATCTTTGATAAATACGGAGAAGAAGGTAAACGAGTAGAAATCGACCAAAAAAAAAACGTAAACATATCTGATGTTCGATTTAGGTCTCAAAGGTGGAATGGGCGGTGGCGGTGGTGGCTTCGGCGGAGCCGGAGGACCACAATTTCAGTACACAAATGTCGATCCTCATCAAACTTTTCGAATGTTTTTCGGTGGTGCAAATCCATTTGCTATGTTCTTTGGAGGCGATGAGGATGATGATGGAATAGGCGGTGGTCTTGGCGGAGGTGGTTTCGGTGGATTTCAAAACATGGGAGGTATCAATATCGGCGGTCTTGGCGGACATCCAGGAGCGCATACTCAAGCACAACGAAAGAAAACTCAAGATCCTCCTATAGAACACGAACTATTCGTTACATTAGAAGAAATTGCATCAGGTGCAACGAAAAAAATGAAAATCTCTCGTAAAATTCTCAATCCCGATAATCGTTCGATGCGAACCGAAGAAAAAGTTCTCACCATTGACATTAAACCGGGATGGAAACAAGGAACAAAAATAACATTTCCACGTGAAGGTGATCAATCGCCAACAACAATCCCAGCCGATATTATCTTCATTATTAAAGACAAACCACATCCTGTATTTCGTCGTGATGGCAGCGATCTTATTTATACTGCTAAAATCAGTCTCAAAGACGCTCTCTGCGGAACGACAATAACCGTTCCAACACTTGACTCGAAGAGTTCGCGGAAACTTCAATTGAATGATGTTATTAAACCAACCACTGAAAAACGTCTGACCGGTGATGGTTTACCTGTTGCTAAACAGCCAACAAGTCGTGGAGATATTGTCGTTAAATTTGATATTAAATTTCCTGATTCATTGACAAATGAACAGAAAGAACGTATTGCATCTGTTATTCGTAGTTAAAAAAACAAAACAAAAGTCAACTAAGCATACAAAAGACATTCGATTTCTTTCTTGTATATTTTCTTTCTATGTTGCTTTAAAAACCAATCAATAGAATACGTTCGTATTTCTGTTGTTTATTTCAGTTGATGTTCATAGGCGGAGATTTCCTTTTCTTTTCTATATTATTGAATGAACTTTTCTGTTTGTTTGTTTCTTTTTTTTATTCGACAAAGAAAAAAAAGCGATTTTATTTAATCAAAAAAAAAACGAAAACGAATGCAATGGTTTGTTAATAGTCATCATTATTTTCTAGAAGAACGAGAAAGATATAAATCTAAATTCCGAGATAAGAAAACAAACGAACTACCTGTAGTATCACTTTCTTTTTTATTTCGACAAAACGGACAGCCACCATGTTCGAGTAATGCTAATTCGAACTCGTCATTGTGAAAAAACTAAAGCGTCAAAATGTCGAATAATATTCTTTCGAAAAGAAAATTCTCGTACTTTGTTACAATGTCGACATCGACCGAGCGGTTGTTCGGGCACAATAATTCGATACCATTTCCATCTTAATGGAAATGGCCATTTACAAACGAATACTAACGAAGGATCCATTGCTTTTAATAGAGCTCGATCGACGACAACCGGCCGATAATCATCCGGATTGGGACTGTATTTACTCATACGTTTTAAAAATGGATCTTTATCTTCGGGTCGTGTCGTATTGCCTTGTTCAGTGATAACAAGACGATTGGCTGTCGATTGATTGGGTTTCGTTGATGAATTATTCTCGAGTTGACTGTTTGGTATTTGTTCGAGAAGACTTAATGCATCTTCATCATTGATATCTGATGGAAGAATAAATTCCACTAACGGTAAAACATCGAATGAAAGAAACGAAAGAACAAATGGACTTCCACAACTCGAACATTCATTTCCTCGTGTATTTAATAATTCATTATGATGTGAACAACGGTAACACAATGGTAGCAGATCTTGATCGTCACTGAATGTTTTCGCTTCCATTTCGAGTGCTAATTGTTCGATTTCCATTCGTTTATCATCGAGATTATGTGTAAATGTCAAATCTCTCATCAAATAAATCATTTGTCGACTAAATTTATTCGCATTTAGTGTCTTCGCTATTTTACATGCGGCATAACATGTTCGAAATTTCGACAATGCCGGCGGTATATCGCCAGCTAATGTAGCTAATTTATGATAGATAAATCGAGCTATATTAAATAGAATCAATGATGGTGTATCAACAAATGGTTCAGTTGTATATTCATAAATGTACTGATAAGCATAGTAAAGTTCAGCTAGTAATGTACAACGTTGATAACGTTTCGATAGATCTGAACGTAAATCATCGTTTAATGTTTCACTGAGAGCATTCAAATATTCTTTTGAAAGTAACCAATTGTAATAACCAGCATCGTTAAAACGTGTTTCATTGACTGCATTGTTTGTCAATGCTTGAAGGACATTACGTGCTTCATGAACACGTCCGGCTTTGTGAAAAGCACGTTGAGCTTCAACAAATCGATCGTGTTCGGCGAGATATTGACCGTAGTTATAATAAGCATCGGACAGATACGTTGGATACCGACGAACAAGTGCGAATACTTCGTCCCATTGTGCGAGAAGTATACGCATGTCGAGAAGCGATTTGATATCGCCCATTTTTTCGTAAACATCGGCGGCATAAGTGTATTGTTTGATTTCAACGAAGTATCTTGCACAACGACGAAGAAGATCGATTTGACCTTTGTCTAATTTCGTTGTTATTGATACCAATCTAGAAAAATCAAATCGAATAACGACCTGTTCTTTTTTTGTTGTCTTTCGTATTCAATTACAAGTCAGTCCATTTATTTTTGCCAGCTAAATCAATGGCTTTTTGAAAATCATTTGCTGCGACGAACAATTCCGCTGCTCGACGTTGTTCGTTCATTGTCATTGCCCATTCAGCCTGTTTATTCAAAAGTTTTTGCTGATCAACATCTCCAGCAACCATATACTCCTTAAAAAATTCATTTCAGTCTTCACATCGAACAGAAAACGATTGATTCGTCATACTTTAGCTTGATCGAACATTCGTAAGTCAGAAAACATGGTCATCGCTCGTTCAGGTGCGCCGCCATGTTGATAATTTCGAGCTGCATCCTGAAATCGACCTGTATATGCATAATAATCGCCTAGATTGATATTCATTTTCGTTTCTCCTCGTTTAGCAGTTTCTTCGTAATTAGCTAATAGATTCAAATATTTCATATCTCGAATACGACTAAAACATTTCTTTGCTAGATTCAATTCGCCTTGTTCGATACAGGCATGTCCTAATGCTTCCCATGTTGTACTTGTTTCGCCGAGACATGCTAATCGATAAGCATTTCTAAATGATATATAGTTCGAACTTTCGACGAGAAGAAAAATAAAACAAAAATTTTTCGTACTGAAGTTGTTTCTTTCCTAGATATCGATAAACAGCATCGGTGACTGGCACAGTTATGCCACTCATAGCGCATAAATGTAAAAGATAAATCGTACAAGCATTAAAACCAACAATTAAGCCCTAAATAATCGAAAATAATCGATTTTCAAAAAAAAACAAAACAAATGTCGATGTGTTATCATGCATTAGTAGATTTCTAAGTACATACGAATAAAGTTTTCACTTCGTATAGATGTCGAATGTGATTAGTCAATGAACGCTAGAGACACACATACAAAGACAAACGAGTGTTAATTGTCAAAAACACGCGAGGAGTGAACTGGGTTTTCTTTTTTTTTAAAATTTTTTTGAAATAAAAATTACCGAAATATCTGTATCAACTACAGGGATCTAGAGTTGATCGTTGGTGTCTTTTTTCATGAACTGATATAGAATTGAGATCATGAACACTTACTTGAAGATTCTGTCGATAAACAGGAAAATCCGACACTTTTATATTAATAAAACCGTCGCCTGAAAATGCGAGCATATCAGGAAATGAACTGTTCCATGCAACTGTTTGAGCATTTGGCTCCTACAAAACAAAAAACGCTCAACCCTATGATTGTTGTTGTTTTTTTTTCGTTTGTCTACTTGATAGAGTAATTCTTTCGTTCGAACATCATAAACAAATAATGTCAATGAATCATCGATAATTGCAATTTTTGTTCGATTGATATTCATATCTACACAAAAGATAACGCCTGATTGTTTGGCAATAAATTGTGGAAATGGATTGTTGGCATAAACTTGGTAGACACCGCCGTTTTTCAAACCGATTAAAACGGCTTCGTGCTCCGGTGGACCACCAATGAGTTTTAAATAACGTATTGGACTATCCATTTGCCTAAACGAGAAAAAAAAACATTTGATACAAACAAAACAATCACTAAACAAAACGAACCAAACGCGTATTTCATCGCCAGAGAAATTGTAGCAATGCAATCGTTTATCTTGACATGTGATTATGTACGATGAAGTCACGATCATTGAACTACATTCAATATTTTTATTGATTTTAAATGTTGCTTTGTATTTCATATCATGTGGCACATCGCCTGGTGCTTCATAGAGAAGAATTTTGTCTAGTGTTTGAATCTGTCGATAAAGAAAACTAGATTTTATCAAGTCAAATTTCATCGTACTGCAAGTGTAGTTTTGTAGGTTGCAATTTTTCGAACTAATTCTCGACATTTAACTTTAACTTTTTGATCGGTTGTCAAATGATGAACAATCACATCCGTCATATTATCTCGATACGCATATCGATCCTTATGTATGCCATGTACGACACCGAATTTAATATCATACAAGCCAATAAAACCATTGGTTGTACCAATTGCCTAAATGAATAGATTCATTTATACGAGCAAAATATGACCTTTTTCTTTCGATTTACCACAGCAGATCCATCGGGTTTAGCACAACAACACCAAATCCATGCGTCTTGTGTGCAGACAGTACCTAATTTGAAACCTTCACGACTGTAGATCGTACATTCTTTATTTGAACCACCAGTGACAATAAATTCAGCGCGAGACTCTTGTTTATACGCATCTTTGACGAGCCAATTCAAGGCACATGGATCGTAGCCAAGTTTACGCTCTTTGCCACTCTAATTAAACGAAATCGACTTGAAAAACGAGACGATTTTCAATTGATTCTACCTGTTTAGCACCTGTAGCTTGATATAAAGTTAATTTTTGTCCCCAATCAACAGCTGCGAGAAGCAATTCTTCATCTCTATGCAAAACCGAAAATAAATAAATTTTTTTCGTCCGAAATAAAAACAAAAAGTTTGTTCTACCGAGTTGGACACCACGATACATTCCAAACCGGCGATGTAGCTGCATCAGTTCGGTCGAATTTAAATTTTTCATTGCCTTCTTTATCTCGAATATGAACTTGTCCATTGTACAGTCCAAATGCTAATAACTGTCCATCGGCACTCCATGCACAAGATGTTATTCGACCAGTTAGCTTCGTTTTCGTCACATTTTTTTGTTCGGGTGACCACAAACCAAAATCTGCATTCGAACAACTAGCTAATAAATGCGATGTCGGATGATAGGCAACACATTGAACAGATGAATCATGTCTAAATTATCATTTCAATTTAATAGAATTACGATATGTTTTTCTGTCGTACGCATATTTAAGCATTCCTTGTAGTTCATTCGTCCAAATAACAACAAGTTTGTCAGCACCACCCGATGCAAAACGACTACCATCGGATGCATAAGAAATCGTGTTAACGATATCACCATGACCTAGACCGAGTTTTTTTTTATTAAAAAAAACAAGCAAAAGAGAAAAACAACTTTACCACTAAGTGCACTTTTCAATGCTCCATCAGCTGTATCATAAACGAGAATTCTCGTGCCAATAGCTGCTAATAACTGTGTACCATCAGGATTAAAACATAGAGAATTAACCCTTTGAAGAAGAAAGAAAAACGAATGTCAACGATTCTCATTTTGAAATATTTGTATTTACGTTTGTTCTTCTCCGTCTTCATCCACAGGTTTATCGCCCCACAATGCAACTGACTTCATTATTCTCTTTTCTCAATTAATCTATGATAAATGAATATCATTCCATGTCAACCATAAGGATTGACATAACCAACGCAAAGCCTTCATGCATGTACGACAATGACGAGAACATCTCGTTCACTGTGAAATTTATTCCATGAGAAAATATCAATCAAAAAACAAACGAACGAAAATTAAGATTTTCCTTTCATTTCATATTTATTCAAAAGATAGATGTCGTTTCACTAGGAGAAAAAGCCACAAAACAATCAATCTGTGTGTGTTCAAATGATGGTGTTTTCTAAAAAAGTTTCATTTCAACATTAGTCGCTACGATTTCAATTTTTTTCATCCAAGTATTTATTAATCGTGCCATAATAATCGAATGTGTACTTCGTTGAAGTGACATTGTATCACGTTGTGATCGTCGATTAATTGTTAAGGATTTAATTCGATGCATAAACGGATATTCACGTGAATAAACATCGAGAATAGTTCGATATGGACAAATAAAATGAACTTTTAAATTGTCCATAATCATTTCATAGAAATTATGAATATGTGCTGTATAAAGATCTTTTCTTTGCAATAAATCTTTCAATGTTGCAAAGAGTACACTCACTGAATAATGACTTTCTTGGATTAAATCAATAAAATATTCCTAGACAAAGAAGAAAAAACAAGAATATAAATTAAGATTTTTTTTGTGTTGTAAAAGTATTTTTGAATTACTTTATCGATGTTATTTTCGAGAGTAAAATCATCATGAAACAACGATGGCGGTAGTTCCAATTGAATTGAATGTAAAGTATGATTGACTGAATTGTAAAGTGTATCAAGCATAGGAAATTTATGAACAACTGATTCTTCGATATTAGCTGTTAAATGATCGATAACATGAGTTGATTTGGCAATATCTTTGAGAACATCTTTAATACATAGAATGCTAGCATGAGTTTTGCCACATAAATTATCGTTGGTTGATGTCGGTGCTGCTGAGAGATATCGAAGAAAAAAAAGAAAACTAATAAACGTATTTTTATTGACTAGTATGAACATGCTATTGGAATCGGTCTGCTCCGAGTTTGAGAACAATCGACCGTTTTTTATAGTTTTTCAAATAAAAAAAAACATCAGCCTACGGTTTTGTGCGACAAAAAATTATCTTTTTGACAATGTTATTTCTAGTTATATTATTAACAAATAGTTCAACTACAATATGAGCACTTCCCAGACGAACTAATATTGATCTGACTGTCAATTGGTATTAATACTCAATCGATAGGGAGGATCGATGTAGGATAAGTTTTGTTTATTGACGTCAGACAAATACAAAAAGAAAAAAAAATCAAAGTGACATGACTCAAAACTGTTTGACTTCAAGATTTTCAACTATTTCACTGATACGAATTGACCATTCTTGTAAAAGTCGAACGATGATAATCGAATAACTATGATAAAGTAATGATGGTGCTGCTCGTTTACGAGTTGATAACAATCGAATACCATCGATTTGATTGATTGTTAACCAATTTTCTGAATAAACATGAAGAATATTTCGATAATTACAAATAATATTGTGTTGAATGAGAAGTTGAATTTTTGCGAAAACTTTTTTTATTCGCGAATCGAATGTATATTGAATTTTGAGAATATTTCTTATTGAATTGTATAGATACATATATGCAAAATATTGTTCATTAATTAAATTTATCAATTGTGTCTGCAAAGAAAAACATAACATAAAATGTTAGATAATTGAAATTCATCATTCGAAAGCACGTACTCGATTGATATTGTTATATTCATGAGAAGTTTTAAAAGCATAATGAGTTTTTGATGGAATACTCGGTCGAATATCTTCGATTCGAGTATTTATCAAACGTATAAATGTGGCATCAATCGGTTCGAGTTGACTGACTAATTGTTCGATTATTCGTGCAAATTGATCGATTTCTTTCGATGTTTTGACTATTTCATCGAACGTATCTTTGACACAAAATACAGTGACCAAATTTGGACAGAGTTCATCTTGTGATGATTGTTGACTTGAGATTGATATACATTTGGATAGTACAATGATAGCAAGATATATCTTTGAATGCATGATTTCGATTGAAATTGTAAAATTCAGAAATATACTCACAATTTATATAGTTCATATTCAGCATGATTTCTTCGAAGGAAAACATTTGTCATCGTCGAAGATTTTTTTCTTTTAATATTATGATCACGGTCTTACTTATTCAATAATAGCACATGATAAACTACAAGCACGGACTCCTGAAAATAGCATATATCGTATCTTTAGTCAGTTTATTATTGTTTTTGTACACATCATCAATCATTTTATTTGACGATTAGGAAACGACAGAGTTTATCCAGAGAACGCATGAAGAGGTCAAAAGAATATGAATCAACTCGAAAACTGTTTAAAATGCAACGAATAAGAAAGAGAAAATGATGATTATTATTGTTGTTGTTGTTCTTTCTTAGATTGATTAGAATTTTTTATTTTGAATATTTAGTTTAGTTATAATCAAGTGAAAAAAAAACAGATGAAAAGCAAGCAGATTAGACAAATTTTTTCTCGAGTGCGACAATAGCTGAATTGATTTTTTGCATCCATTCACGTAATAATCGTACGACAACAATCGAACGAACATTGTGAACAAGTGATGATTTGTTTGGATGTTTTCGTTCTGAGAATGGTATTTGTTTGACTTGTGTTATTGTTGGAAATGCATGTGAATAGACATCCAAAACACTTCGATAACGACAGATCATATTGTTTTTTAAATTGACTTGAATTTGTTTGAACCAACTATCGATTGCAGCTGAAAAAGCATCGTTCATATTGAGAATTTCACTGATTGAATTGAAATAGAAACTCAATGCATAATGAGCTTCCAAGACAAGATAAGTCAGATCCTTCTAAATTACAGATATAATGAAGAATTCAAAATGAAATTTGATCTTGTCTATTTACTTTACTGATGTTATTTTTTTTAAAGATATTTATATGTAGTGGAGAAAGAGGCAAATGAGAGCCAATATTGTCTATCTCGAATCTGATATAACGATTCAATGATCCAACAATTTCGACCTTATTCAAAATATGTTTTTCAATTTCATTTGCTGTTCGATTGACTCTTCTTGCAACCGTTGCAATTTCTAAAAGAACATCTCGAACGCAGAAAACCTCGCCTTTTCCATGACAGGTATCATCGTTCGATTCTTGACCATGAATTGGATGAACAATTCCAGTTGAAAGAAAAATTAATAAATAGAAAATCTTTTTGAAAACTAAAACCATTGTTCTGCTTGATAAAAATGAGTTCAGAGACCGGCTCAGCAACGTTCAACGTACTTGATTTCATCTCAATATCGTTCGCTTATTTATAGTATAACCCTGAATCACATTATCTGACTTATCTCAAATCATTGATATCTCGAGACAAATAGTGGAAGTACAAGTTCATCAATCTTTTCAGTTATTTTTATTCGGGAGGACAAATATTAGTCATTTAATGAAAAGAAATATTTGCTTGAAAGTCAAAAGAATAGCTCATAACAATATGTTTTCTTCACACCAGTCGACCAATATATTGCGTTTTTGGATAACGTTGTGTTAGTTGCGGCCATTGAACAAGTATATGTACAGGTAAATAGAGAAGAATTTTGCCTGTTAATGATAATGATTGCACACGACAGATGCTTTCGACAAAAACAACTTTTGGCCGTTCGATTAAAAATACTAACTGGAACGAGAGAAAAACAAGAGTTTTAATTTGATTTCAAATGAGAGAAAAATTTTTACTGATAAAAGAAAACTTGCGATTACAATTGGAATACATGTTCCTGGACCGTTGACAAGAATCTAAACGAATTCATTCGAATTTTTCGATTTTATTTTCATCATGAATAACATAATTACAAGTTTAGGTCGAAGACGATAAACTAACGGTATAACAGTAAAAAACGCCCACAAAGTCGTAAATATTGAACTAAAATAACTTTGTCCCACATGTCGACTTCGATTTATGAATTCAACTTTCATATCTTTCTTATTCTAAATTACACAAAATCAGTTCGCCATTCGAATCGAATCGAATTCTTACGTTCATTTCGAACTCATTCACTTTTGTCTCACTCATATTATCAGTTGATGCAATGATATACGTTCTCGGTCGATATTTGTTCAAATCAGTACCGGAAAGAAGTCGAAGCATTTCAGTTGTATGACCACCTAAGCAAATGACGAGTTATTGTCAAGAAAACAAAATCGATTCACTCACCGGAACCGAGAACAATCAACGTTGAATTTGTTGTCATTTTTTTCTTTTCCGAGCAAAAACAATTCAATTATTCTCTTATCTGTGAAAAAGATTTGAAAATAAATAAATCAAGAAATAAATAAATGAATGAATATTCTTCTTGTAATAGAATTTGTTTTATTTGAAGCAAAAAACAAATAAACAAAACAAAAACAAACAATCCTTATGTTCATACAAATCAATATCGGTAACTGTAAGGCATTGTTTTTGTTTGAAGTTCTTTGTTGATTTTACGATGATGCTGGTTGATTCGAGTTTGGTCCACGTTTACGACCGAATCCGGCAACCTTGTTGACGAATCGTTGTTTGTATTGAAGACGTCGTTTAGCACGACCGGTTTTCTTCTTTCGTTTTTCTTGTTTGGCAACCTAAATTCAAATTCATTTTCACGTCAATTGAAATAATATGAAATGTTTTTGTTTGGTTTTTTCTTATACCTTGGGTGTTTGACCTTTAACTTTACCAGCACGAGCTAATGAACCGTGGACTTTACCACCAAATAATTTAACGGTTGCATCGAGTGTTGAACCAGAAACAAGACCGAATTGTTCGATGGATTGTTCATCGTTTAATGGTGTGCCATTGTAACTTAAGACAATTTCATCCATGTCAATTTCATATTCTTCAGCAACGTATTCCTATGAAACAAAACGAATCATAACAAAATTTTGAACGGTTTATAGTCGAAATATGACATACACGGATATCTTGTACTGTATCATCTTTTTCGAGTTCGAGCGGGATGAGCTCAGCGGCACCACGAACGAAAATTTGCATGATTTTTCTTTTTTTTAACTAAAATATGAAACAAAATGAATATTCAACAGTTAGTTATGTATCGAGTGTAAAAGAGAAATTTCGTAAGTAAAAGATTCTACATCATTCATCCGATATATTCTCTGGGTAATCAATGGAGTAAACAACGATATTTGTCTAAGAATCCGAAAAATTTTCATTATGAAAATATAAATCAATTCAAGTAAAGATCGAAACTTAATTTTGTAAAAGAATTATTTTTTTTCCTATTAAAATTAATTCAATACGAAGACATCTGCTTCTATTCGATAGATGTCAGTTAATACTAAAACAAGATAATAGGAATTATACACCATCAATGCAATCTGTCAACGAATGAACGCAGAAAATATTGTCTTTTTATGGGAACTCCAATCTTCATAACTCTATTAGTGACAATACAAGAGTTTCTAGTTTTTAAACCACTTTTTTATACTTATCTTATTCTGATTTAAAATAAATTTACACCAATGACTAAAGTCATAATTAGAAATCACTGTATTGCACGGTGAGTAATTACTTCCTTGTGGACAAATCACAGTTGATTTTTATAGATAAGATTAATTGCCGTTATAGTGAAATTTCTAACGTAGTCAACAGATACAGGTGATACTTCTTCCTTTCCACGTCATCAGATAAAATCATATATTTTCAATTAATTAGTTTCGCATGACGCATCAACAATAAGAATATGCTGAAAACCTACTTTACATCGATTGCAGATCACTTCCTCAAAAACGTCTAGACAAATATACATATATAAGCATAGTAAAAATTCGTTTGTACATATTACTTACTGTTTAGACGACATAGAATACTCCTCATGAGATATCCAACGCCAAATTATATCGTTCAGCCACGACTAGCTCCAGCGAAAGCTAGTCACAAGACTAGGAATATCATTATTGGAGTAGTAGCTTGCTTGGTGCTAACAGTCATTATAATAGCTATTGCACTGGGTGTTGGTCTTGGTGTTGGTTTAAGAAAAAAATCTTCAAAGGCATGTGGAACTTCAGTTGTTCAACCAACATTTGCATCAAAAATTATCGATGGTCATGAAGCAACAGCACATTCATGGCCATGGATTGTTGCGTTATATTATCGTGGCTCATTTCGATGTGGTGGAGCTTTGGTTTCGAACTTTCAATATGTTCTTACTGCTGCTCATTGTGTTGATGATGACGATTTCAATCCTAGTTTAATGCAAGTCTATGCAGGCCTTCATTCACGTTCATCACTCTCTGATGGACAAGTTCGTACAGTATCAAATTACAAAATACATCCCAATTATGTTTCAACTGCTGCGCATATCAGTAATGACATAGCGGTTCTCAAATTATCGTCTAGTTTTAATAGTAATGATAATGTTAATTTATGTTGTTTACCACCGAGTAGTTCGACGATACCTAGTTTAAATGAATCGGCTGTTATTATTGGTTGGGGAACTACGATAGAAGATGTGAGCTCAAGTGTTTCTGATAAATTATTACAAGCAGAAATCTTCATCGATGGTGCATCAGCTCTTTGTGATGCTTCTGCCACTCCGAATATCGAATTCTGTGCAGGATACAATGGTCGAGATTCATGTCAAGGTGATAGTGGTGGTCCATTAATGACAAAAATCAATAATGCATGGGCATGTACTGGAATTGTTAGTTCTGGACGTGGTTGTGGACGTGGTAGTGGTTATTATACACGAGTTGCCTATTTTCGATCATTCATCGACAGTACTATCAATAGCCTCTAAAGTACTATGAGAATATGTTTTTTTAATCTTGAAATTTACTAAGTATTTCATTGAACTTTATTGGTTTTTACAATATTCAATAAATAGGGCGTTGAAATAATATTTTCCAATAGGTATGAATGACTACACCAAATGATTCAGTGAGAAAATACGTTAATGGGAAGTGAATAAAATAGATGAAAGATTCATGATTTTGATTGCTCGAAAGGAAAATACCTGAAATATATTTTTTACCAAATATAAACGTTTGTCATTGTGAATAAAAACACTAACCATGACGGTAATTTTCTTTCTATCTATCGTACATATTTGTACATGTCAGTATTAGTAATTATAAAATTCGACAGGTATTCATTATTTATATTTTTTCCAACTATTACTTTTGACTATATTTTCAATGAGAATGCTTTCAAAAAAGAGAAGTGAATCATATCGATATAACTTCCTCAAAAATTATCGGTATATATAGATAAGATGAAAAGTATATCATTCACTTTTTCTACAATATTAAGCATTATCCATGAGATATCCAGCACCGAATTATATTCGTAAACCAGAATCAACTGCAGCCCAAACCGGCATACGGATTTGTGCTACCATTGTCCTGGTAATATTTTTGTTGGTTATGGTAGGAAGTGTCGTGGCTCTTGCAGTAGGACTTGGTGTTGGTTTGACGAAGAACTCCGACTCCGATAGTAATGACATTGTTATTACGAGAAGCACTAGTACTACTAAGACCAGCAGTACTACCACTATCAGCAGTATTGCGACTAGCAATAGTACATCATCGAAATCATGTGGAACTTCAGTTGTTCAACCAACATTTGATTCAAAGATTATCAATGGTCATGAAGCAACAGCACATTCATGGCCATGGATTGTTGCGTTATATTACCGTGGCTCATTTCGATGTGGTGGAGCTTTGGTTTCGAACTTTCAATATGTTCTCACTGCTGCTCATTGTGTTGATGATGACGATTTCAATCCTAGTTTAATGCAAGTCTATGCAGGCCTTCATTCACGTTCATCACTCTCTGATGGACAAGTTCGTACAGTATCAAATTACGAGATACATCCCAACTATGTTTCAACTGCTACGTATGTCAATAATGACATAGCGGTTCTCAAATTATCGTCCAGTTTTAATAGTAATGATAATGTTAATTTATGTTGTTTACCACCGAGTAGTTCGACGATACCTAGTTTAAACGAGTCGGCTGTTATTATTGGTTGGGGAACTACGATAGCAGGTGTGAGCTCAAGTATTTCTAGTAAATTATTACAAGCAGAAATCTTCATCGATGGCGTATCAACTCTTTGTGATGCTTCTGCAAATCCAGAAGTAAAATTTTGTGCAGGATACAATGGTCGAGATTCATGTCAAGGTGATAGTGGTGGTCCATTAATGACAAAAATCAACAATACATGGGCATGTACTGGAATTGTTAGTTATGGAATAAGTTGTGGACTTGGTAGTGGTTATTATACACGAGTTGCAAATTTTCGATCTTTTATCGATAATACTATCAGTAGTCTTTAAAATACTGTTTGAATATCTTATTTTAATCTTGAAATAAATCTGAGAAAAATTATGAAAGTTTTTTTTTTCTTTATTTTACATTTGAACATGATTGTTTACGCTTATTTTCAGTGTACAATTATTGATCAGCGTCTATCGCTATTGTGATGCTAAAACTTGCTGTTAGTAATCTGTGAAAATTGTTGCGACATCTGTTATTCCTATTAAATTGACTAGTTTTTAATTGTTAAATTGATTTAACATATCGAAACCATATGAATCGAACACGTTGTATACAAGCTTCAATTGTCTTCACTTGATTGTCATCATTATATTCATGGATATGTTTCTAAGCAACTAAAAGATGTTAAAATTTATGCAAGAAAAGAAAGAAGAAAAGAAAAGAATTGTTAATAGCAACACTTATATTCGTTTACTAAACTAGTTCTTAACAACATCAACAAAAACGAGGATAAATGGAAGGTTTACCATTTTTACCTGGAAAAACATTTGGTGATCCAACAGTATGCGTTTGAGTTAAATCTTCAAATTAAGCATTTATCTTTTTTCTTTGTAGCAAACGAACTTTCATCGTAGTCATACACTCGGCCTCAAATATGGTCATCGTTTGACCAAAGGTCCAATTGTTGGATTAGGTAAAACTAAAAAGAAAATGATTTCTAATTGTTTTATCTATTTCTTCTCTGAAGGTGGTACACGTATCAATTACAATCAAAATGGTGAAGATGAATTAGAAAAACTTCGAAACTATCGTCCTGAATTACTCTATGGCAAGCCAGTAGCTCAAACACCTGATAAATACGTGCCGGCAACATTAACATTTGAAAAACGAGTTCTTCGTTTCTACGGTTATTTCAAACAGACAATACCGGAGAGTTCCGATGAATACTATCGTGTTCGGCCCGTTAAATTACACTATTATCTCGAAGATGATAGTTTAGAAATTCTCGAAGAAGCTCAAGAAAACAGCGGCATACCACAAGGTACGTTGATTCGTCGCCATCGATTTCCTAAGAACGATCAAGGTGAAATGTATAATTTTCGAGATATTAATCTCGGACAGAATTTATCCGTCTACGGCAAAGTATTTCGTATTTGTGATTGTGATAAATTTACTCGTGTAAGAATTGTTGATCTCATATTTGCGAGTTGAAATAGTGTTATTTTTGTTTTATAGGAATGGTTAGAAAGTGAAGGTATTTATGTTAATCAATCGGAATTGATTCCACGTGATCCATATATAACAAAACGACAGCAAGCAGCTGAATTGAAGACTTATAAAACGAAAAATGATTTCGATCAATTGAAACAATACATTGAAATGGATCGAAAAGTGCTTCGTTTCTATGCCATTTGGGATGATCGTTCGCAAATGTTCGGTGAACAACGTGAATTTATCATTCAATACTATTTAGTTAATGATACAATGGAAATTCGAGAGGTACATAAAACGAACGATGGTCGAGATCCGTTTCCTGTTCTCATAACACGACATAAAATTCCCAAGAATCGATATGATATCAAAGGTTGTAAAACATCAGAAAAATGAAACGATTTCTGCAAGTTTGTTTTTCTTTTAGGAACATTTCCTCATGTTGTTCTCGAATTAAGCGAAACTGAAGTCGGTGACTATTTTAAACCATCAGATTTAATGATTGGCAAAACAGTGAATATTTACGGACGAAATTTTCTGATTTATGATTGCGATATGTTTACGAAAAGTTTCTATACGAAAAATTTCGGTGTGACCAACTTCGAACCGATTTCAACTCAAATTCAACGACATGAATTTCCGAAAATGGTAGAAAAAAAAACACACCGAAATATCTATTTCAAATACTGAAATTGTTTGTCATAGGAAATTCCACCGTACAATGGTTTCGGAACATTAGAAGATTCGCTACAAAATTGTTTGAAACTTCAACCTGACCGTCCGAGAAAGGACTATGTCAAATTAATGGAAAATGATCATCAAATACTTCGCTATGAACTAGCATTGAATAGCATCAATGAAAACGATAAATTACGTAAATTTATTCTAGTATATCGTCTCGGTGATGATACAATTAGCATTCACGAAGTTCCTCAACGTAATAGCGGTACAATAGCTGGTAAATTTCTCGAACGAACACGTGTTGCTAAGCCGGGTTCAACAACTGAGTTTCCTCAATTCTATGGTCCATCGGATTTTTATATCGGTGCAACGATTGAAGTCTTTCGTGCACGTTTTATCATTCGTTCAGCTGATTTGTTCGTGTTGAAATATGCCGAAGAACATCCTGAACAATTCTCGCCGAATGTTATTCAATCGTTACGTGAACATTTAAGTCAACAACCAACTCGACAAGATCCTCGTTCGCATTTAGACATTCGTATTCAACGTCGACCAGGTGATTTCATTCGTTTATATGCTGAAGTTCGAAATAAATTGAAACATATTCGAATTACAAATCACGAACAAATTCGACGAATGTTTTTACGTTATGATAAAGATCGAAATGGTTTTATCTCACGAGAGAATATCATCGATCTCTTTCGACAAATTCATTTACCTTTAGAAAACGATCTTATCGATGCGGTACTAAAGCAAAATATTTAATTTAAAAAAAAAGTTATCTTTCTCTCTCTTTTCTGTAGATGATCGCCGAATGTACGACGAATGAACAAGGACAAATTAATCTTCATGATTTTCTTCGTTTTTTTGATAATTAACAATTTTCTTTTATTTTTCTCAAATAAACAACAACAACGACAACAAAACACTATTTCTTTTTATTTTTCAAACGTTTCATATGTTTCAATGCTGCCGTACGTCGACGATTGGTTTCTTTGATTTCTCCATAACGTTTCTTGCTAAATTTCTTCACTTTAGTATCATTATAAAGTTCTTCGAGAATAGTTTTCTTTCGATCTTTCTTCGGTATACGTCGATAGAAATCAGCAGGATTATCAACAACTGTACCAGTCTATAGAGAAAGAAAACATCAATTTCAATTCGATTGAAAACCGAACAAATGTTTACTTGAAAATATTTCGGAAGACCTTTGGTATCACTTCCTTTTTTAAAGAATTTATCTGCATATAAACCACCACGCATTTGAATAGCGAGCAGATCGTTTTTCTTTTCTTCGGTTAATTCCGGTGCAGGCATATTAAACCAATTTTTGCCTTTTGTCTTGCCTTTTTCCATTTGTCGTTCTCGTTTAGCTTGACGTTGATGAATATCATAAGCTGGTACTTCGCTTTTCTTGACGAAATCATCAGTGAGAACTGTTTGCGGAATTGACTAGAAGAAGAAGAAAATGATCGATCTACGCTTCTTTGTTTGTTCGTCTACCTGACTAGTTGTCAATGCACTGACGATATTTGAAGCACGAGATTTCGTCTTTCGAATATCCTGAAAAATGTTTTTTTGTTGAAAGGTTTTCATCGAGAGATTTTACATACACAATTGAGAACATCATAGGTTTTTATGGTTACACCTGGATCAAGAATTTTATTTGACATCTGAAGAGAAAGAAAGAAAGTGAGAGAGAGAGAAAAAAATCGACAAACAATCAATCAACAGAAACAAAAAGAGAGAGAGAAGAAAAAAATAGATTTTTAATTAATAAATTGTTTCCGATGGTAAATTAGGTACATTTGGTCGCTGTTGTCTCACACGTTGTTGTTGCTGTTGTTGTTGTTGTTGAGCCATTTGTTGATTGTAATTATTTCTTGAGACTTCTTTCAATTCGAACATTGACGGATATTTCGATAGTAAAGGTTTTAAATCGGCTAATGGCGGATCGGAATAGAAAAAATCTGAGCTCACAGCATTATCTGCATCGATACGCTGTTTTGGATCCAATGTTAACAATCGATCGATAAGATCAAGTGCTAATGGTTCTTGAATATAAGGTTTCATTCGATCCTGAACTTTGCGTCGTTCATTTTCGGGTAATTTCAATTTACTATACAATGGTAATCTATTTACACCTGGCCAAACACTTGGCTCGATACTGCCACATAGATGTGAGATTAATTCGAGTTGATGTTGTTCACTAGTGCCTATAGAACGAAACACAATGATTTTGAACGATGAAATTTAATAGATCTACCTTGCATAATCGGAGAACGGATCCACATTTCCGCAAATATGCATCCTACACCTAAAAATATCCGAAAAATCATATTGAATTGAATGTTATTCAAACAATAAGAAGCGTATTTACCCCACATATCAATTGCTGGACCATAATCACGTTCACCTAGTAGCAATTCTGGCGGCCGATACCAAAGTGTGACTACTCGACATGTGTATCGATTGACATGATTGGCTATAGTCACAAATCGTCACCTTAGAAATACTTTTCTTCGTTTCACTTACGTTTGGGCGGTGTTATGACTTTTGCTAAACCGAAATCTGCTAATTTCAAAACACCGTTTCTCGTTATGAGAATATTCGCTGACTTAATATCACTAAAAAGCAACCGAATTGATAATTTTTTTTGTTTGATCATCGAAATATTCTACCGATGAATAATATGATTTTTATGTATAAAATATAATCCATCAAGTAATTGCTGCATGATGGATTTGATATGACCGAGACTGAATTTAACATTGGGATTACGTAGAATACCAGCGAGATCATGATCACAAAATTCGAATATGAAATAGAATTTACTCTTCGAAGATTTGTCCACTAAAAAGAATTCGAAGATGTTGGGAAAATTTTCTTCTCATAGTTTTTCATACTAGCAGATCGACAGACTTCGATCAACCGTACGATGTTATCATGTCGAAGTTCTTGAAGAATTTTAATTTCCCGTAGAGCAGTAATTGGAAAGCCTTCTTTTTCTTGATCCATGAGAATTAATTTCATAGCAACATAGTCGTTGGTTTTTTTACATCGAGCTTTGAATACTTCTCTAGGAAATTCAAAGAATAGTAAACAAAATATTTTAAAAAAATAACCTTCTTACCCGAATGTTCCTTGGCCGATCTTATCGATTCGATCGTATTGAGTAACATCGCCAATGTAGGGAAATTCCAAAGGCGGTTGATTTGGTTGTTGTTGTTGATCAGAAGATGGTCGCAGAGGATTTGGATGAGCCATCTGAAAAAGAGAGAGAGAGCAAGAGAGAAAGTAATCACTTTATTCAAAAAGAAATGGATCTAAGAGAAAAGACAGAGAACATGGAGATACACTAAGTATGGATCAATGGTTTTTGTTTGCTTTTTTGAGGGACAAAAAAATCGAACTAAACTGTTCTTGAACAAAAAGAGGAAATGTCTATTCATCGAGCTCGGGTTCGTATTGACTTTTTCGTAATTTTCGGTAATCATTGATGTGTAAGTATTTCGCGGGTTTGAATGTTCCATCGTCGTTTACTTGTACTTCCCATGGACGATCGGGATTACTACGGTTACATTTAACGTCATTTGAAAACATTAAACAACGAAGTGAATGTCCGGCTGCCATGACCACACCGAGTGTGACGACCGAGAACAACGGTATTAATGAATAATTGGCACGTAAGGATTGCCAACTTAAACCTTTGAGTGGTGCCATTGTTCAGTTGTGTTTGAGTGTAGGTTATGTACCCGAAAGAAAAAGTGTTATTACGGTAGAATGATGGTGTTGTTGTTGTTGTTTATTGAAATTCACATCGGTTGCTTAACGTACACGTATCATAAATGAGGAGAAAAGAGGACGCTAGCGTCAACGATCAAGTCTAATTGAGTTTGTCATTGATGAGTGTCGTATCTAAACACATCTAAAAAGTGTCTTTCTTTGTTTTAATCTTCTGTTCGACTAATTTTCTAAAGTGAATAGATACACACACATAAGAAGACTATTGAAATTTATTCAAGCGAACTAGTCATTTTGATTAAGATCGAAGACAATCTTCGTTCATCTTAACACGTCGTTTTTTTTTTGTTTCGTTAAATTTCAACGAAGATGAAGACTAATATTTTCTTTTTTTTCTCGTGTTTTTCTTTTGCTTATCGATTATTGGTGAAAATAAAGTAATTCTGTTTTACAAACATTGGCTACCATACAAAAGTTTTTTTTTCTCTTCTCTCTCTCCCTTTTGACCAACCAATTTACGAGCTGATTGTATCAACATTGGTCTAGAAGAATTAATGAACACCTCAAGAGAAAGAGAAACAAGAGAAACGAGAGAGAGAGAGAGAGAGAGAAAGAAAAAACTTTATTCGAAAGATATATATCGTTTTTTTGTTGATCAAACAGGCTGTTACTTCCAACACATTATCATTATTGAAGACATTATCAATCGTTGGTTCGTCCTTTTCTGTTATATTCTCTCTCAAACAAAAAGCAAAACGACACAAAACTCAACAAATGGACGAATCTATTTTTCATAGTTCGTTTTCAATTCGCAGTGTTTTAGGCGAGAAGAAAAAATCATCATTAAAACGTGCTCATGATGACGCTGAAGAAGATTCATCACCAAACAAACGTTCATCGAATATCGATAGCGAACTATCCGAAGATGAAGAAACAGAAACGATTCTCACTAAACAGTCCACATCATCGATTTCAAGTGAATCAGGTTCGGATGGCAATATAACACAAAAACCCGCATCAACTCCAGTATTAAAAAATAAATACGGTGTCAAACCTGCTTATTCCTATAATGCATTGATTATGATGGCTATTCGTTCATCTTCACACGAACGTTTAACATTAAATGGTATCTATGAATATATTATGAAAACATTTCCATACTATCGAGAAAACAAACAAGGCTGGCAGAATTCTATTCGACATAATCTTTCATTGAACAAATGTTTTGTTAAAGTGCCGAGACATTACGATGATCCTGGCAAAGGCAATTATTGGATGTTAGATCCATCGGCTGATGATGTTTTTATTGGTGCAACAACGGGTAAACTTCGTCGACGAACATCAACATCAAAAACACATCATCGTCTAGCATCATTAAAACATTCGAATCTCACTCCGACACATCCGTATTCGACGGCATTCTATGCTGCTGCACTTCGTCAACAACAACAACAATTTCTACAGGCAATTGCTGCACATCAGCAGACAATTCTTGCGAATTCAATGTCAACCAGGTCAGTACTGTAAAAGCAACAATATTCAGTTTTTTTTCTTCTTCTTCTTCTTTGTCCTTTTTTCATGTTTGAAGAATAAAAAAGTTATAATCATCATAATAAAAAGCTGCTGCTGCTTGTTTCAAAAAGATCAGCTCTTATTCAAACATTGTTTGTACTAAAAAAAATCATCGACAACATCTGCGACCAATATCATATAAACATAAGTCTTTCTCAATTTGTCTCTCATTCGTTGTTTTTCGTTGATATTTGCGTTTGAGAAGCCGTCAGCTTGTTCGAAATCATAAATGATCATAGTAGTAACAAATCTCTTTTTAAAATCAGATCAAATTACACTAGTTTAAATAGCAACACATATGTGCACTCTCGTGATTTTATTTTCAAATAGATTTAGAAAACGGTACACATTCAATATTGTCAAAAGATAAACAATTAAATCACGAGCAGATTTTATTTCGCGAGATGAATGAGACGCACACAATTATGTTTCCTCCTCGTGTCTAGTCAAACGAGAGAGAAAAAAATTTGATCGATTACACCATCAGAGATCAAGGTCTTCTAATCAGATAAGTCATTTCTTTTATTTTGTAAATTGAGAAGAAAACAAGAGATTCAGGTAGCTTGTTGCTAGAAGGTACGCGCGCATAAAGAGAAGAAAAAATCACATCAAACATCATCATCAACTGTATGTCCTAGGGCAACAAGTCAATCGCCTGCTGTGTGAACGTTAGATCCGTTCAACATACTCAAGAATATAATTCTGCTGTTTTGTCACACTAAAAGAAAAAGAAAGAAGAAAACTAAGTATTAATTAATTCTTTGACAAAAATGTTGAACAGAAGGCTATGCTACATTGGTGATGTTTTATTTTTCTTTCTTTCTTTTGGCATGACGACAAATTGAAAAGAAAATATGTTTGACACGAGTAAAGTAAATGAAGCCGAGTAATCGAATAATAAATAAACATTGAATCAAGCGCAATGGGTGGAGAGAGAGAGAAAACGAATATTTTCTTTTTTCATTCGTTATTTGAATGAAACAAGCTTGTATACATTCGAATATCTTGATGATAAAGATAAACAAAAAATGATTAACAAGCACTTTAAACAAATCGACGCCTTGCTTCATCGGATTAGTTCGTATGGTGTGCGTGTGTGTGTGTGTTCGATTAGAATCCATTCCAATTGATTGTTAAATAATCAATTTCACTTGAATTTAGTGATTTTCTGCTGGCTAAAATAAATGTTTTATTAACATTGACAGCAATTCGACATCGAGCTATGAGATGTGTCAACGGAATGATTGTTGATTGACTGTCGATTTCATGACGAAGAACGCAGGTAATAATAAATGATGAATGACATCGACTTGGATCATCTAAATAAATCAAAAAATCGCCACCGAATTTTTGACCATTCGATATCCAATATTTGTCCGTAGGATTTGAATACAAATCAGCAAATACATCACAACGTAACTGTTCGATTGGTTGTAATTTTTCTTTGAGTTCAGACGAAGTGATCGAATGTAATTGAAGATTGATTCGATTTGATTCGAGAGGTAATTTCAACAGCATATAATCGATAGTAAAATGTTTTAAACGTTGTTGAATCGTTGATAATAGAATCGATCGTTCGTGATCATCGAAATATCTCGAAGAATTCTTCCAAGCATTGTTTGTTTCTAATAATGAAGTGATGAACGGATCGAATTCGATGTTTATGTCCGTTGACGGTGAGGCAGTTTTTTGTAGAATTGATTCGCGATTAAGAACGATTTCATTGATCTTCTCGTGGCCATTGGAGATTTTTTGTTTTTCAAATTCGATGTCCAATTCGGAGAGATATTGAACATGATCTTGTTTATCATCAGTGATAGGTAGAATCATTTGATACAATGAAATAATCTTTTGAGTTGCAAGAAGACAACATTCTTCGATTGATAATTCTAATGGAAGACCAAGTTCGTTGTTTTGACGAGGATATTCAGGTAGACTTCCTGTGAGACAACCGATGATACGATAGTCTTGACGAAGTCGACGAATATCAGTCGGATTAAAGATTAAACCATGATGATTATCAAAGATATAACAACGAATTTCAGTTGTTGACATCGAAAAAAAAATCTTTTTTTTGAAAAGTTTCTTAATTCAATGTACAGATTTTATTGGTTAAATATTCTTTTATTTCGTGATTAAAATGAAGAGATGACGCTAATAGACTAGACGTGGTTCTCTCTTTAAAACAAAACGAAATTAATGCTTGTCAATGGAAAGAAACTCCAGCGCTATGGACACATCTTGAGGTCTGTGCAGGTCAAGAAATTCAAAAAAAAAGTTCGTCTAGGGATCTTCGTTAACAACAACAACTTCTCTCTCTCTGCAAGCATTTTCGTGAACATAGGTAAATAGTCTCATAGTGAAATTATTCGATTTTGCTAAATAAAGAAAGATTTAACAAAGTAACAACAATGTTCTTTTTTTATTAGAAAACAAAGAAAAACGGAATAACAAAAGAACTCTACGAAGTAATCCTTAACAACGGATTAAACAAACAAAAATTATCCTATTTGAATTATTTTTGAAATAACTTGTTATTTAAATAACGATATCGAGCTGCCGATGATTCGATTGCCGATAGTTCATAATGAGGAAGCTAAACAAAAAGAATAAAAGAAAAAATGTTCGTCAAACAGTAAATCAATCTTACAATAACAAGTCGATAACCAAGTTTTTCCAAATGTCGAAATGCAATTTGCACTGCGCCAACTAAATGTGTTGAGTTTTGACAATAATGATTCGCTGTTGTCAATTGAATAGCAACTCGTTCGCAACCTTCAGGAATATCTAATTTCTTCGCACCAGTTACATTTTGCATTAAATCATATTGTTCACATCGAACAGGTCGACGATTATCCAATCGAAGAATGCATTCAAAATCTACACAAAATCGAACTTCAACATAAATAACTTCGAAGCACATTTTCATAACTCACCTATTTCATGAAAATAAGGCGAAAGTGTATGCGTTTGTATATAATCTTTTCCGCCCAAGATCGTCGTTAGATTCGATTCAACTTGATCAAACATTGTCTGTCGAATATTCCAATGTCGACGCATGTCTATCAAAAACAAAATAAAAAACTGTTCAAACGTCGTTTCTTTGTTCTTTACCAGGCAATGCACTTTCCAAACCGAATCGATCATTAAACCACGGAATATTCAAATGTGGATAATCGATACAAACAATTTGATTTAAACGAAATAATGGTTGACCTAATTGGATCGAATTCTTTCTCATCGACGCATGATCAACACTTTGCAAGAATGGCAAAGAGAAAATATCATGCAGTAAATCTTCATCCAATTGATTTAGAACTCCTGCACTTGTCATTGCCAACCAGAGCATATCGATAGGTCGAAGTTCATCTTTACTTTTATAGAGATGTCGAGCTAATGAACAGAGATCATTGATTTGTTCAGGTTGATAGTTAACTTTGAATAGACAACGAAAGTACGTCGCGATTAAACGTAATGATGTCGATTGAGTTTCGATCAATGTCGAACACATAGCATCGAGTAATGCTGGATAAAGACGTGCCGTATTGGCGAATAATAATGAAAGATTATTGACTTCACGTAGACTCAATGATGTTTGATTATCAAATGAATTTAAACGTTCGAAAAATGGTTCAAGCAAAGGTGTATCAACAGTATGACGTGTTGATGTGATATGACTTAGGAAATTAACAACATGACTGAATGGATAAATCGAAATATTCGCTAGATGATCCATTTTATGTTGAACAATCATACGATGAATTTGTTCGATTTGTCGTTGAAATGTCATGTTGGCTGCATCGGGTGAAAGCAATGATTCTGCATGATAGTATCCTGAACAAAACAAAGAAAGAAAGAACGTTTCGAAACTGTTTTTTTTTCGCCTTCATTCTGTTCGTACCAGATAACAATGTGCCTGTATCTTTAAGACCAGCTTGTGAAATCATTGCATCAGCATTGATCATAATATTTCTCGGAATTGCTGTGCCACTCAATGCAAATTTGAGATAGAAGATTAAGATCGACAGATGTTGATCTCGTATGAACCAAGTTTCATTCGCTCGTGATTTCGTTCGTTCGATTTCCGAACGTAAATGCATGATAAAGTCAGCACCAGCCGGTTCACTTGTATAATAATCAAGATTTTTATTAATATGTTCAGTTAAAATTGTTAACATCGGCCAAAAATCATTCTCATCTAAATAACCAAACAAACATATTTCGAAATAAACAATTGGTCATTTACATTCTTCATTTGTCAATGTAATATTCTTTAATTTCTGATGTATACGTGCTAATAAATCCCAATCATTACATGTATCTGGATTGACATGTTGAAAAAGAAGACAAATTTCATGTGGATCAAAATTATCTAAACATTGGTGTAAACGACGATTGAATCGAAGTTTTAATTTTGTTTTTGCATGTTTATATAATGCACATGACATGTAGAGAATATCATGATCGATCAGAATACGATTCTGTTCGAATTCTGAATTACAACGTGCGACAGCTTGTTCGAATAGGTCGTTCAATGGACGAAAATGTCTTTTGAAAGAAGAAATTCATAATAAAATAAAAATTTTGAGCTCAATTTACCGTTTTGCTGAGGAAAGAATGAGATAGATATCAAACCAAAGAATACGATTTAAATTCTGTGACCAATTAGCCACTACGGGCGTAATCCAACGTTTCATTTGTTCGTGAAACATACCACCTAATGTTAACAATCGAACGAATGTGTCCGGTCCAGCAATCGAAGCTATTCGATCGATATTTTCATCGATTGTATTCGAAACCAATGTAACTAACTAGATTTTTCGAAAGAAAAAAAACCTCGGTCATCGAAGAATGTTTCTTAACCAAGCATACGTGCTTGTGTATCATCAAATGTTGAGCTCGACGTTGGAATGGCTATGCCTAGAAGATGCATGATACCAATTGTACATTTCAATGTTGTCGGCGTATGAACTGAATCAAATTGAAGTAACAATTGACGAAATCGTTCTAATAATGGCTTGTATAATGGAAGAACTACGTAGAAAACAAAACGTGTGAATACGTAAATAAAGAAAAAAAACATACGTAAATGTCGATTCGATTTTTTGACAAGAGCAATGAGAAATCGATTCAAAAGATTTAAATCAAATTTATCGATAAATTCTCGTTGTGCTAATTCAGTGAATAAATGTCGAAGAAATGGACTTTCACTTGTTGACATACGTATATCTAATTTAACCAGCGCTGACATTATATTAACATGATCTTCGAAATTTAATTCTAATAAACGATGTTCACATAAATGACAAAGTAAATCGAAGATCGGTTGATCTAACAATTCTGTTCGATAGATTTCCATGTTAATCGGATGAAAATACGCACACGAACGAACAATATTACATGCTCGAAGTAGAGCAGCTGCAATGTGCTGTGCTCGATGTTGAGGTAAATTAGCACGTACAAGTGGAAATAATGTTGATAATGATGAACATGATTGAATCGATTGCATTAATGAATCATTAATTGTTGATATTGGTTGAAGAGATTCTTCGTTATCTTCGATTTTGATAATTGAACTTAGATTTTCGGATAATGTACGAGTATAGGGTCGAATCGACCATAATTGCTGTTGATAACGATGAAATAGAGCAGGACGAATGAGTTTGAAAAACATCATAATTAGAATTCTGAAATTGAGAAGAACAAAACTATGAGTCAATCGTTTCTGTTTCACTTCGTTGGTTTCGTGTATATATTTTGTTTGCGATCAAATGATACGACGACAAAACATGAATCGACTCTATTCGCGTATGAAGGGCGCGTTTCACCGTGCTCAGTAATATTTCAAATATTTTTCCTTCTCACGAAAATGATCTCTATTTTCAATTAGTTCTGAACAAACGTATCATGATCCATCTGTGGATTTGGACAAGGAAGGCGACAGAAAATCATCGATTCAATCAGTAGGAAATAGTTTTTGTAACCTTGTGCAATTACTAATGAGTATTTTCTTCAAGGAAAAATACGAGCAAAAGGCAACGACCAATGATGATGTTCAATCAGAAAAACAATCCATTCGTAGTCTAGTAAAATTTGTTGTTTCGTTCCTAATAAAATCTATTGACAAACATTTTTCTAGTCAAAAGAACGAACACCAACTCCGCCAACTCCTATCGCACCTCAAGTTCGTAGTACCCCGTTTAATCAAACTCCAAATCCTCCTCCTCCACCAACAATACCTTCAGTTCCTAGCGCATCGTTTAATCAAACTCCAAATCGTTTTCCTCCACCAACAATACCCTCAGTTCCCAGCGCACCGTTTCATCAAACTCCAAATCCTCCTCTCCCTGTACAACAACAACAACAACAGCCAGTGCTACCTGAAGTTAAACCAATAATTCGTCATCGTCCACAACAACCTTTCAGAGTCAATCCTAATTCTACACTCGTTGGTTTTCCTCGAGCTCAAAGATTTTCACAATTTCGACCGAATTTTTCCCGTCGTTTTCTACCGTCAAGACAACAAAACGTCATTTCTACTCGAAACTTTGATTATCCCGTTGAGGACGTCATACTCGAAGGTCACATTCCATCGTCATTAGCAACAAAAATTAACGAAGTCATTGAACATGATCGATACGGTCAAATTTATCATCACACAGAAAACTATGTCTACAAACCGCGAACTCAACGTCAACGGATATCCAGGGAAAGAAATTCAATCGGTATGCGTTACATTCGCGAAATAACTCCTCCAACTCAACAAGAATTTTACTACGACATTCCTGAACTCTCATTCTACCCGGGACCTTGTCTTCATTTCGTTGCAGACGCTCTACCCAACGATCCCATGCAATACTATTATTAAAACAAAACGAGAAAAAAAACGAGAGATTCATTTATTATTCAGAGAGAAAAAAATCATAATTAATAATAAAACAAAATAATAATTAAATATTTGTAATTCATTATTGCGGGATGAAATTTAAAGCAGCACCATTCACACAATACCGAAGGCCGGTAGGTTTCGGACCATCATTAAAAACATGACCGAAATGTGCATTACACTAAAACGCAAACTAATCAAACAATATGAATTTACGAAAATTATACTTTTGCACAATGAATTTCCGTTCGAGGATACATTAAAACATAATCTTGTTTGGTTGCAATTGATTCAGCATTGACAGTCGTATAAAAACTTGGCCAACCTGTTCCACTATCAAATTTATGTTCAGAACTAAATGCCGGCGTATTACAAACGATACAATTGTATATCCCCGATTTTTTATTACTATTCAATGGACTAGAAAACGGCGGCTCAGTTGCATGATTTTGCGTGACTTTACGAGCCATTGGTGAGAGATGTTTTACATTCATTGTCGAGTCGAATAAAAATCTAAATCTAATCCAAGTTATGTAAACGATTGATTCTGTTTCTCGATTCTACAAACGACATCTAGATGATTTTCTTGCATTTTCTGTTGGTCGATTGATTTGACCATTGATGATTTGAAGAAGAATTATTTGTCTCTCTGTCTCTACTTGTCGGTCGAATCTTCTTCTACTCGTATATGTTCAACGAACGATGAATATTGAATTATTATCCACATTTCAACAAAATTATCCTGAAGAATTCGATGGCACACTCGATTGTGCATCGATGGCCGTTTGCTGTGCATTTAACAAAATCGGTACCTATTCATTTCATCTTATCATTTGAATTGACTTTTGTTTATGTTTTTTTTCTTCTTCTTCTGAAAAAAAGGTTCGATGTTAGCCGTCGGTTGTTCCGATGGTCGTCTAGTCATTTGGGATTTTCTCACGCGTGGCATAGCGAAAATTATCTGTGCCGATTGGTCACCAATCTATTCCATATCATGGTCGAAAAAATCCGATCTCATCGCAACATCATCGACTGATAATACCGTTTGCATTTGGTACACATCGACAGGTCGTTGTCATACACGTATCTCATGTATTCAATCGCCTATTCTTAAAGTACAATTTCATCCACGAAATTCATCCTATTTACTCATCTGTCCAATGAAACATCCGCCTGTTCTTATTGACAATCAGGGCAAACATACGGTTGTAACAATCGATGATGAACCCAATGATATTATATCGACATTTGATCGAAAAGGACAACATATCATCTTAGGCAATAATCGAGGTTTAATTGTTGTTAAAACATTTCCGGATTTGAAAACCATTTCATCATTTCGTATTACAACGGGCACAAATGCGAATACTGTCCTACGACATATTGAAATTCCTCGTCGAGGTAGATCCGAACTCATTTTTATGTTTTTTCTAAACGAAAATTTTGTTGGTTTTTCTAGGTCAATATTGTCTCATAAATACAAGTGATCGAATCATTCGTATTTATAGTTACACCGAAATGTTAACATGCGGTATCGTTCGTGATCTTGAACCGAAACAAAAACTTCAAGATCTTGTCAATAAATCTCTATGGAGAAAGTGTTGTTGGTCAGGCGATGGCGAATATATCTGTGGTGCATCATCTCGTCAACATTCGTTGTATGTTTGGGAAACAGTATCGGGCAATCTAGTGAAAATTCTACACGGAACAAAAGGCGAAACCTTGGCCGATGTTTGTTGGCATCCTGTTCGGCCGATCATAGCGAGTATATCGAGCGGTGTCGTTTCGATTTGGTCATATTCACAAGTCGAAAATTGGTCGGCATTTGCGCCGGATTTTCGTGAATTAGAAGAGAATGTTGAATATCACGAACGTGAATCCGAATTCGATGTTAAAGATGAAGATCGAAGTTTAGACGGATTCGATTGTTCGAATTCACCGAACAAAAAACAACGTTTAGATGTCAATGGCAATCTAACGAAAACGAATAACGACGATATTGATATTGATGTCGTTGCTGAACAACGTATTGAAGCGTTAGTATCGAGTGATGACGAAGATATTAACGATCAACTTGTTTATCTTCCATGTGCACCTGAAATCGAAGATCCTGAAATAGAATTAACCAATAAAAATCCGCCGATAATTCAACCGACGAATGACGCCGATCGAACATTCGAAATAAAACTACAAATTCCACCTGTGTCCGATACGCATCCGTATTATGGTGGTACGAAACAAACACGAACGATCACAAATCAGGAATTAAAACGTGATGGACGACAACCACGTCGCAAAGGACAACAAAGTGAAAGTGAACAACAGAATATCATTTTGCCTAAATCGATCGATGCTGCTGTAGCAACAGTAACGAATAATTCGAAGAAAATTCTGCCATCAAATGGCAGCATAACAACAGCTGCAGCAGCAGCAGCAGCAACGGTGCCATCAGCAATCGGCACCGAAGCAAAAGGACAACGAGCACGTTCAGCTCGACTTGAAGGAAAAAAAGCAGCAGCAAATCAACATCGAACATCGACAGATAATGACACAGATTTTGTTCCACATTAATCAATAGCCAAGCAAAAAACATAGACGTTTATTAGACTTGTAAAATCAAATGTATTATATTTATAAATAAAAGATTTAAACGCAAAAACAAAAGTCGTTTTTTTTTCTTATTGATTAGCTGTTAATTGACCACCGATTGAATAGAAAGTAACATTCGATTCATTCGTACGACTTGTACGTTCATCGAACACATTACAATGATCGTACGGTGGAATATAGAGATGCAATGTAACTGCAGTTTCCGTATGACTTGGATTTTCGACTCGATGCAAGCCAATTGCATCGTTGATATAAGCAACTTGACCTTCGGCTAATTCTCCACGAGAAAGAATATGCATTGGTTCTTCTTGTTCGACTGTTGGCCAAGCATAACGTGTTTCAATAAGTTTACCTTGTAAACATTTCATCATACAATGTGAATTCGTATGATTGTGTATTGATGAGCCTTGACTTTCAGCCCAACATAAAATCATCAGATTAAATTTGCCATTGCCACCGTCGACTAAATTTCTCGTATAACGATCTGGTTGAAACTTCCGAAATGGTGCCCATTCCTTTTCTGTACCTTTGTAATTATTCATAATAGTATAAACATAATCGATATTGACCTCATTGCTTGCAAACGCTTCGTAGAGTAATTCGATGAGTTCAGCTAAAGTTTTCGGTTGAATTGATTGAGGATAATTTGCATCGAAAATCTGTTTGGGTATTAAAGGTAAATTTGATGTTTGCACCAATGGTTCAGACATGATTGTGTTGTATTGCAAAAACTATAACGAATGCTTTATATTTATGTGAGTGTGTGTGCGCTTTTCTATTGCGTCAATTCATTTGATAATCAATAGAACAAACGAAATTTGAGCTTATCAATCTGTTCGGTACTGCGTCTCGGTCATCCGCGAAGCTATGATCTTAAAGTTTAAAAGTAGATGTCATTCTAGCAAGGAGTTCGGATTCGTTCGTTATTCGCTGTAGACTTCATCCAACCAGTCTTTGATGAACTACCTTAGCAACCGATATTTTCATCATGATTACTAATCATTTCGACGATCTATGGAGTTCGAAGAAGATGTTCGCAAAGCTCGAGAATATTATATGTGTAAGCAAGAGAAATAACGTTGTTTTTTTCTTCGTTTTATCAAGAAATTCGTGTTTGTAGATGGTGATTATACCAAAGCAATAACATTTTTTAATTTTTCCATTTCTAAACTTCGAGTTTTTTGTCAAACTTTAACGAATTTAAATGAGAAGAAACAGGGTAATGAACTAATGACTGAACTCGAACGAGAACTTCGAACAACAGTGGAACATGAACGAATGATGGGAGAAATTCGAGAGAATCTATCGAGAAGTCGACCACCACCGGCAGCAATTATCGATGAACGACCTGTACGAGATCCTGATGTGTTCGCTTATGAACCTCCTCAGCCAATCATACGTGCTCGAGATCCACCTCGACGAGATGTTCGATCAGCAAATAATCGAGCACCAGCTGCAAAACGAACACCGGATAATAAACAAAAGCAACATGACAATAAACCTGTTAATAATGGAGTGAGTTTCCTTTTTCGAAACGGGATTTGCTGATTGTTTTTGTCTAGGAGAAAAAATATCAGCCAACAGCTGCAGAAAAAGATCTAGTCGAAGGTTTAGAACGTGATATTGTTCAAAAAGATCCGAATGTTCGATGGTTAGAGAATTTGAATTTGTTTGAAACGAAAAAAAAATCAATTCGTTTCTTTAGGGGAGATGTTGCTGGTTGTAAAGAAGCAAAGAAACTTTTACAAGAAGCAGTTGTTTTGCCACTGTTTATGCCCGATTTTTTTCAAGGCATTCGTCGACCATGTAAAGGTATTCTTCTGTTTGGTCCACCAGGAACTGGAAAAACTATGCTTGCAAAAGCTGTTGCAACTGAATGTAAAACAACATTTTTTAATGTTGCTGCAGCGAATCTAACATCGAAATATCACGGTGAAGGTGAAAAACTTGTTCGTTTATTATTTGAATTGGCGAAATTCTACGCTCCATCGACGATATTCATCGATGAAATCGATTCTCTCTGTTCAGCACGTGGTCAAACGAATGAACACGAAGCTAGTCGACGTGCTAAATCCGAACTATTAATTCAAATGGATGGTGTTTCGGGTGCCGTTGGTAAATTTCCAAGTTAACAAAAGAAAAATGATTTCAAAATCCTCTATCCATAGGTGGTGATGACCCATCAAAATTAGTCATGGTACTTGGTGCTACTAACCATCCATGGGATTTAGATGATGCTATGCGTCGACGTTTAGAAAAACGTATTTATATACCTCTACCGGACATTGACACGCGAAAGCAACTATTAGAAATCAATCTACGAGGAGTTCAATACGCTCCTGATGTTGATCTAGCGCTGATTGCTGACAAACTTGAAGGGTATTCTGGTTCGGATATTACTGGTGTTTGTCGGTGAGTCGATATTCGTTGAAGATGAAAGGTTGATTATTGAATTGAATGAATTCGATTGTAGGGATGCAGCTATGATGCAAATGCGTCGTGCAACAGAAAATTTAAGCGTCACACAAATTCAAGAACGAGCTAAGGAATTAAAAGAAAAATTTCAATCACCAGCAACAGCAGATGATTTTCGTCTTGCAATGTCAAAAATCTCCTCGTCGGTTTCGAAAGAAACACTCGAACGATACGATAAATGGATGAAAGAATTCGGATCAATTTAATATTTTTTTTCTTCTTTTTCGTCAATAAAGCTTTTGTCTTATTTATTCAATCCTGATGTTGATCTTTGGATTGATTGTCATCAATCGGCAATTTTTCCCATGCCTTAGTTGGTTTTTTTTCGTCATGTGGTTTGCTAATGTTCTGCCTGCCTCGTGTTGATTGATATTGCTTTGATATGGATTATCTCTTCAGATAGAGAAAAGAAGCAGAAGAAGAAGAAGAAGAAGAAGAAGGAGAAAAACCACAGCATAACATCGTTCGAGATTCAAGGTCGTCCTTTCATATCCAATCTTCGAGTAGAATCGATAATAATTATATACATCAGGAGCAAATAAGAGAAGAGGAAGAAAATTCTATTACTTATCACATAACAACAACATCATTCATCTTTTCTTTTCTTGTACGTATACGCAACTCAGTGGAGATATTTCTCATCTCCGCATACCATCTTTTATAAGTTTATAACAACAACAACAACAACAACAATAGAAAAAATAAAGTACACAATAGGAATTTCTTGTCCTATTGTTTATCGAAAGGTACTTTAAAACAGTGTGGTTTTCCATGATTGACACTGACTAGAAATAGGCCTTTAATTATCATTATTTCGACATATAGATCGTCGTTTCATACGTCCTTGCTGCTTAACAAAAAGTCTACCGAACAGACAAGCAACGACAACGACATTTTATCGTCAAAAAAAAGAATATTTATCGTTACTATTATTATTATTATTAGATCCAAGCATAAAACGTACAGAAGAAGAGGAAAAAAAGAAACGAAGACGACAACGGCGACGAAGAAGAAGATAATAATAGACAAGCTTTTCTTCTATATTGCCAAACATCTGATGTTTATGCTTGCTTGTCCTATAAGACAGACATCGACAGTATGATCATCATTACTATTTATCAACACTCCGAACAGCAACAGCAGTAGTCTATATCTTTGGCGTATATAGGGAGAGATCTTCGTGTGCATTCATAACCATAAAATTATCATGAAGCTTTCCCTTGTTTTTTTCATAATTTTTCTCTTAACACTACTGTCTCACGCTGATCAAACCGACAATGAAGTCGAAGTAAGCAAAACAAAAAACTAACAACTAGAAGATCATCGTTCTTTTGTTTTAAGTCTGATTCGAATTCATGTTTAACATCACGTCGTTTGTTGTTCTTTGGCGGATTGATAAATCCTCTTGGAGAGAAGAAATCTCAACAGACTTCTTCATCATCAAAAGCATCGTCGTCATCATCGCCACCGAAATATGCTCGTGCCGATGTTTCACATGGTCTAACTGTCTATATTCGACCTCAAACATCGAGCGAACTTGGTCATAAAGTTCGTTCGTACAGTCATTTACTTAAATCAAAATTATTTACGAAAGAAGAACGTACAAAATTAAAAAAATCGAAAAAATCGAAAACAACAAATAAGAAAAAAGATACAACTCAAGTAGCTCCTAAAACACAAGGTTTAGTAGCTATTGATGATCAAGAACGTGATCGATGTCGAGCTTTACTTCAAATCGATCATCAAAATGGTTTAGTACCAGCAACATCTTCAAAAAAACAACTTAAAAAAGTGAAAAATTCTATTGCAACTAAAGTCAAAAATGCGACTGCTAAAGCAAAGAAACAAGTTGCTAAAGTAGCAGCGAAAACCTCGCCAATTAAAGACAAACAATCGAAAACAGATAAAAAAGAAAAAGAAAAAGTTAAACCAATTAAAAACAAAACCAATTCGAAATCTGAACGAAAAGACAAACCAATTTCATCGAGTGAGACAACTGCCCTCACTCCACCAACACCAGTCGTCAAACAAGTACCAACAAAAAAGCCAACAGCAACAACTACTACTCCTCCTCCTCCGCCACCACCACAACCAGCATCGTCGAAATCAAAACGTGAAAAACAAGCACCACCGCCACCACCAGTTGAAGAACCAGTAGATTCTCTCGACACGAATGAACAAGATGAAATCGACAACGAAGATCAAAAACATTCAGTTGTTAATCGTGCTTATTCATTTGTTAAGAATATGTTTCAATTATCGGATGATATGCTCGAAAATAATCATACATTTACGGGCGAAGACGAAGAAGAAGAAATCGATACAATTTTCTCTTCTCCAACGGAACAATCGAATCGTCCATCACGAAAATTACTTTCATTTATCGATTCAAATGATTTATCATTTTCATTCGAGAGAATTTTCCAACGACGATTATTATCTGTCAAAACAAATAAGCAATCAATCGCATCGAAATCATCGACAAAAAAAGGCAAAACAACTAATCAACCAGATGGAAAAAAGCCCAAAGTTGGATGGGCATATCGCTATCGTATATCACGTTATTTAGCTGATCAAAAAACGAAACGTACAGGAGGAGGAAAATCGAAATTTCAACTGCAAAATAAAAAATTAACAACGAATGCTAAAGTATCGAAACGAAAACTTCTTGAATTTAATTCAAATACTGATTTGGAACTACAGAATAATGAAAAGTATCTCTTTTGCTAATGGAAAATGTCGTTTCTATTTTTCTAACATTTGTCTTCTGTTTGTATAGATCAAATCAAGATATTGTCGATACAGTTTTGATAACTCAAGAATTTGTCCCCAAACGTCAATTATTAGCATCGAAAAAAGCCGATAAAGTCAAAGTAGCAATCGATCATGACAGTAGTGACGATAGTTCGAGTGATAATGACAAAGCGAGCGAACGTCGTCGAATGAAATCCTATGATGAACTCACTGATCCAGTCGAAATTGTTCGTTCATACGATCGAGGTTTATTTAAGCCTCGTGTCGGCTGGCAATTTCGTTACCGAGTCTCACGTTATATCGATTCATTACGAGACAATATTCGTGAAGATCAAGAACGTTTAAAACTCGGTCTCGAAGCTATTAAACGAAAAACACCACAAGAACTTAGTGGACGACGTAAACGTGTCCTCGATAAACCATTTACACCCGAGTCTGACGAAACACCAGATGTTGTTCAAGTAAGAAGAATAACATCTCGCAGCTATTTATCTAATATTTGACATTATATTAGGAGAATAAACCGAATGTTGGCTGGCGATATCGATATCGTATTAGTAAAATGTTAGATGCCAAACAACGCGGAGAATATATCGATGACGAAGAACTCAAACGTCAAGCACGTCTTGGACAAAAAACGAAAGGTCAAGGTAAATCGTCGACAACTGGCGATGATGACGATTGCCTTGAATGGGAGTTCGATCTCGATCCTGAACTGAGAAAAATCGGTGAAGAAGGCAAACGAGTCGGATGGGATTATCGATATCGTATTCGACGAAAACTTGATGAATTAAAACAACGACAAGCAGGTAGAGTGTTTCATTTGATTAACCTTGTTTTTTGATTTTCGATTTTTAAGAAACCGGAGTTCCATTCGATTGGGAAACATTAGGTGGCGGTAAACGTGAGAAAAAAGTCACGCCTACGGAAACAACAACTTCAAAAGATTCAACTGAAGACAAATCAGCTGAAGCAAATAAAAAATCTGTCGGCTGGCAATATCGTTATCGTGTTTCGAAAATGCTCGAAGCACAAAAGAACGAAGCTGCCGATCGATTGAGTAAATCTCGTTCGAAAAAACAAGACGAACTGCCACCTCATGAACGATTAGATCCAGTTTTAGCTCGATTGAAACCTGAAGATCGAATCGTCGGCTGGGAATATCGGTAAATTTCTATTTTGAATTTTTACAAATCGAATAAGTTTTTCTTTTCAGTTATCGTATTCGTCGTAAGCTCGACGCTCTCAATAATGCCAATCGAGAGAGTGGTGCTGGTCGTCGTGGCAAAAAATCGAAACAATCCACCGATGCTCAATCGAAAAACAAAGAAAAAATCATCAAACAAGTCGAAGAATCCATTGAAAAAATTCTCAATATCGACGATATTGATGAAACACCGTTCATGGAATATTTTCGTCGTACATCATCTTATGTTCTCTTTGGTCTTGTGCCAACAGCGAAAAAATCGATTTGTCTATTAGCACCACCGAATGTATTCGTGTTTTGTAACGATGATGACGATGCTCAAACAAATACGAAACCAGTGAGCTCAGCGCCAAAGGTCACGACACCGAAAAAATTAAAAACGAAAAAAGAAAAACAAGCTAAACAATTTATTCAAACTCGTCCAACGAAATTTGAACCTGCGAAAGAAATAATCGATGATCCGGTGAAACCTCTATCGAATGTGCCAAAGAAAACAATAGAAAAACCTCAACGACGTCCGAATAATCGACGTCAAACTGGTGAACAAATCAAACATTATGACGAAGAAGAACATCCAATTAAAAAACGAGTTGGAGTCGAAGCAAAAAAGAAAAATAAAAAACGTTTTCAAATTATCGGACAAGAAGTTAAATTCAAACCCAAACAAACAACTACGACCACTGCTGCACCACCAGTTCCTCTAACTACCACTGCTGCTCCTTCTCCTCCTCCTCCTCCCCCTGCACCAAAAGTCGTTTTAACAACGACAACTGCTCCACCACCACCCTCACCACCTCCGACAACTCCCAAACCTGAAGTTGTTCCACCACCAACAACAACAACTTCTCCACCTCTTCGAACTATCTCAGAAATTATTCAAGAAGAAGCAGCAACTCTTCTATCAACACCAACTTCATTTATCGAAGAAACCAAAGAAGAAATTAATGAAGCAAATGAAATTGCACAATCAACAACTGATGCTTCCAGTGTTAATCCAGCATCTGATAATAATAATAATAATAATAATAATGAAGATGCAGAAGATGATTCAGATTCAGACTCAACTGACAGTGAATCAAGCACCGATGATGATGATGATGATGGCAACACATCAAATGAAGATGCAATCGATGAAAATTTCGATCCATTATCAGTGAAAAAAATGAAGAAATTCTATGAAAGTGCAAAAGAGAGTGTGCATGGTGTGTTTGATATCAAAGATGAACATAATAGTTCGTAGATTAATTCACCGAATAAACTATTTTACTATAGACAACATACATAGATTCATTCTTTGATTTTTTTATGATGTTAATTGAGATATTCGATTGGAATTTTCTTATGCACACGTCCTGGACGTGTACAATTAACATAAATAAAAACAAAACCAACAGTAACTGCAATAAATAGAGCACACGCACAGAGTATTGAAATCAAAATCAGAAATCGAACAACGACATTCGATTGTGCCGATTGATAAGCGCTTGTTTCAAGTTCAATATAATCGAAATCATCATCAAACAACTTCATTTGCAAATGTCAATACTGTATAAAAAGAAAAACAAAATATATCTGCCCGCTCTTATTCATTCTTTTTTGGGATTATATAATTGTTCAAACATAACGATTAATTCATTCATCCTGTCAATTCTTTGACAACTGATGATTACGACGACGATGCGAGTTCAACTTGAATACGATTGGTTAGCTGTGTGAATAAATGTTCTTTTACTTTTACTTGAACAATTCTAGCGCTCTCTATTTAGTTTCAATGAAATTTATTGCAATTCATATGTAAATTGAAAACAAAATAAATCTCGAATAAAAGACATATGACTTGACTAGTCGAGAAAAAAAAATCTGCCACGAATTTCTCCTTAGCAACCAGTCAGAATAAAATATCTCCATGTCCGTTGACCTCGCGCATTCGCAGTTCTCCTCTCGCAGAATCAATTATGTTTTTGTTTCTCAATAAAAAAAAACGAGAATTTCGAACTTTCCTTCTTTTTTTTTTCTCATTATATTTCAGATGCCATTCAACAACAATATGTTATCGTTTCATCAAGTTAAAAAAAAAGAAATGAAATTCTTTCAAATCATGATTCGATGACGCAATCATATTCGCTTATCTCAAATGAAAATAGATAAAGAAACAAACCACAACAACGACACTAGCTCGACATGGCGACGGCAAACGAACCGATCAACCTTTGAAATCAAATATTCGATTTCATTATAATGTCGCAAAAAAAACGAATGTGTACGGTTATATGATATGTTACGTCGGGGTTTTGAATATCAGTCTGTGTATGCAAGTGTCATTTGTTGGTTGAAACTCATTTACATGTTGAATAGAAGCCATTGATAATACACTGATAAAGAAAAAGAAAAAGAAACGAAGTTGACAATCAAAATGAGATTTTCTTTTCTTATTAAATACCAGCGGCAATCAATTGTAAGTATGCATAACAATATCGATGGTTTATTGGCCTTTTTCTGGACAATGCGTTTTCGTCTTATTTAATTCGATCCAATAAGAATCTTTCCATTTTCGTCGTCATATTTTAGATGATCATCATACCGGTTTGACTAAAAAAAAAAATCAAACGAAAATATGGATTCGACGAAAGATGAATTTAATATTCCAAATGTTATTATCGATCCTCGAACACGAACTCAATATTCCAAAGGCAAATTTCTCGGCAAAGTTAGTTCATTTCTAGCATCGACGTTGTTTTTTTAAAACTATTATTATGATTATTTCGTAGGGCGGTTTTGCACGATGCTATGAATTAATTGATGTTAGTACGGGACAGATCTTTGCCGGCAAAGTCGTGCCGAAATCTTTACTTGTTAAACCACATCAAAAAGAGAAAGTTCGTTCGATTGATTTTTTGTTGAAAAAAGAAAAATTGAACGTCAATTTTTAAGATGCAACAAGAAGTTACCATTCATCAATCACTGAATCATAAGCATATCGTTCAATTTTTCTCGTATTTCGAAGATGAAAATAATGTCTATATTGTTCTTGAACTTTGTCGTCGACGTGTAAGCTAAAATGATTGAATAGATTCGTGAGCTGAGATCGAATTTCTGTTTTGTAGTCTTTAATGGAATTACATCGTCGACGTAAGACAGTTACTGAACCTGAGACACGTTATTTTGTTAAACAAATTGTTGAAGCTTGCATTTATCTTCATGAAAAACGTATCATTCATCGAGATTTAAAACTAGGAAATCTATTTTTAAACGATCAAATGGAAATTAAAATCGGAGATTTCGGTTTAGCAACACGAATGGAAAATGAAAGCGATCGCAAACGAACATTATGCGGCACGCCGAATTATATTGCGCCCGAAGTGATCAATAAAAAAGGTCACAGTTATGAAGTCGATGTTTGGAGTTTAGGCTGCATTCTGTACACATTATTACTCGGCAAGCCACCATTCGAAACATCATCATTAAAAGATACGTACACAAAAATCCGTAAGAACGATTATGTCATTCCAGAGAATCGTATTAGTCGTGACAGTGTTCTACTCATTCAACGTTGTTTAAAACATGAGCCCTATGATCGTCCAACGATGGCACAGATCTATTTGGATCCATTTTTTTCCAGTTTTACACCGGCAACACTACCAACATCTGTTTGTACAGTTGCGCCACGTTATTCTTCAATTCCACCGAACAATCAAACTCAACAAGCAGCTGCTATTCAATCGAATAAACAAACGGCAGCATCTCAGCAACAACAACAACAACAACGTCGGCCATTTACTGAACAACAACAAAACGACCAAGTTCTTCTCGCTTCACGACATCAACAAATTCTCAGTTTGCCAACGCCGATTTTGATGAACGAACGACCCAATGACGTTCATGGTTTGAATGTTCGTGCGACATCCGCTATGCCCAATCAGACAGATATGATTCTTTCGTCTCAAATGGCTCGACAGCTGACCGGTCTCGATGGACAAGCATTCGTACCGACGGGCGCAACCAATGAAGAAGTCAACGATGATCTACATTTAGCTAGTGATCTACAACGACAATTAGAACATTTGATACAAATGAAACCGAATGAAAAATCGGACAAACGCGAAGACGAAGCCGAAGATCCGGCATCGGCACCGATGCTTTGGATATCGAAATGGGTCGATTATTCGGATAAATACGGTTTAGGCTATCAGTTATGTGATGATTCTGTTGGTGTACTTTTCAATGATTCGACACGATTGATAATGACAGCTGGCGGAGCAGAAAATCTTCAATATATCGATCGAGAAGGTTACGAACATTTATGTACAATGAAAGATTATTCCGATCAATTGAAGAAAAAAGTGACTTTGCTCAAAGTAAAATCGAATCGGAACGAAATTTCTTTTTAGAATTTTCAAGTTTGTTTTTTTTTAGTATTTTACTTCTTATATGGACGAACATTTGCTGAAGGTAGGAAACGAAATGAAACGATTGATTTCATTGAAATGATATTCTAGGCTGGTGCCGCACATGCTCCACGGCCAGGTGATGAACTTTCTCGACTTCCATTTGTTAAATCATGGTTTCGTACGCGTAATGCAATTGTTTTTTATCTATCCAATGGCACACTACAGGTTTGTTTGCTCGGCATCGTTGTATTGTTTTGATATTTTTCTTTTTTAGATTAACTTCTTTCAAGATCATACTAAAGTTATTCTGTGTCCGTTAATGAGTGCTGTGACATATATCAATGAACATCGAGAAATTCGTACATATCGTTTGTCTGGATTGGAACAATGTGGCTGTTCGAAACAATTGTTTACACGTGTGAAATATGCTAAAAGTATGATCGATCGAATCTTAACAGCTAAAAGTAATCAAAATCGACTTCATTAATTCGTCTCATTATTCTCAATCTGTGCAATTTTTCATTTCATTTCATTTGCTCCTTCTTTCGTTCTCTTTTTTTTTTGGTTGTATTTACGCGGTTTGTATCTCTTTTTCTCGCTCTTTTGAATTCAATTGAATGAATTTGTTCATCCATTGAGCTTACTTTTCTCTTTCTCTCTTCTGTGTGTTGAAACAAAACGAAACAAAAAATAAAATCAAATAGAATTTTCTTTATGCAGCAGCGATAGCAGCAGCAGTAGAATGAGAAAAGAAAACGAAACGAAAAACTGTTGATTATTGTTGTTCTGCATTTGTCTTTTTCTTTCTCTTTCTTTTTTGTCTTTTTTTTCTATTATTCTATTAATTTCATTTCTTTTTCTTCTGCATTTGATAAAGCAGACAAAGAAAAATTTTCAAATAAATTTCAAACATCAATTTCAATGATCTAACATATCTGATCGAATACATTATCTTTTTATTAAACAAACAACGATACAAAATATGTATTTATGAGTAACAACCTGTTGTTACACTCTTTATCAAGACTTCACTATATGGAAAAGTTCGGCGAAGTTTATTTGATGATAATATTAATTTAATTATCGATGCACATATATAGACAAAAAACAAAAATAAATTTAGTGTATCCATTTTTCATAAACTTCTGCACGTTGTCGATTATCGGAAAATAATGGTGAATTATCTCTCACTTTAACAAAAACAACTTCAAATGGATCGAGCGTAATACCATCAACCCGCTTCTTAAAGGTTGGATTCAGACTATCCTTGCATGGACTATTGATGTTCGATCGAAAATCAATACCTTGATATTTTTTCATTAAAGAATCGATGCCAAAGCCCGATCGAAGAAGTATTTCACTTGCAATGACTTCACCTGTGTGTATCGTATCAATTTTACTTTTGTAACAGGAGAAAACTGTTGTATTTTTTAAAAAGAAACTAAGACCTGTATTATCCAATGCCCACAAGTAACTTTGAACATGTGGAGTTATGTCACAATTGATCGTACAACCAACAAGTTTAATATAATCATTTAAACGTCGAGTAAATATGGTATACCAAATAGGACTATCATAATATGAGACAATAAATGGACCACGAACAGATGAATTGAGAAAAATAAAATATTTATATTTCATTATATCGATTATGCCACTTGACAAAAACCATCCAATTGTCCCAATGTCAAAACATTTATTCTCATGTTGAATATAATGTGCATTAGAAGGAAGTGTTGGCAGTTGAGTTTCAGTGAAAGTAGCACCATTGATTCGTTGAAGAATGAAATAATAATCAGCATCATGTGATTGATTAACAGCAGTTCGAATAAAGAAATTAAGATTTTGACGTGCTAGTCCATGTGTTTCAGCATAAACATAAATGATGAGAGTACGAGTGAGCTGTGGAACTGGTAAAGGAATATCCGGAATGTTATTTGTATTTCTACGGTAATGTATTGATGTGATATAGTATGACAGTATGAAAATACATCCAAGGATGCAAGTACAGCTTATTGGAGTTCGGAGATGAACAGATGCACAAATTCTTCTTTGTTTTCGTATCATTACAAATGAGTAGGATTTACTGTCCAAATCTACCTTTTACAGAAAAATTAAGAAAAAAAACAGAAATTCTCTCAAACTCTCATTAAAACATAGATGTCATAATACCAATACAGTGGGTGTCGACAGTCAAATGTCACAATATTCTAAGATATCATTGTCACAACCCAGATACAAATTCATATTACCCATTACACGATAGGCGTAACGATCTCATTACTCCACTACGAACTATATGTTGAAAGTTTAACGGATGAGTGAATGTTCGTATCGACTCTTTTTTTTTCGCAATTACGACGCAGTTTCATCGTGATCGAACATATGAGTTTGGTGTAACGAGGTCGCTACCCCAACACAAAAGCGAAATCTATAGACATTCAAACTATTGAGAGTCTCCAGAAACCGAGATAATATTAACAGTCATACAATTTAGTCTTATTCTCCAGTTAAGGTGTAGCGAAATCGTTACACCACATCCGCTCATCTCTCACATTTTGAAGCTATAATTCGAAATGCGTAATGACCTCGTTACACAACATCCTTCAGATTTCAAAGATATCGTTCGAAATGGATAACGATCTCATCACACGAAACTAAGAAGCCGTTTTGATTGAATGAAATCTTGTGTTATAATGCATAGAGGGAGAACGATACCCGGCGTAATGGAATTATGGCATCACTCTTCTATCTTAACAAATACATTGTCATTGAGTTCTATTCATTAGAAGAATAAATATGTCAACAATATAGAAATAGATATCGTTATTTTACTGACATTCCTTTTTTTTAAAGTAAATAACTAGGTGAAGTAGAGCAATCTTATAGAAAATAGAGTAGATTACATGAAAAACGTGTTTATTTAGATCAGATATGTTTACTTTCTATTTGAGGATCTGTTAAAGTTTATTATACGAAGATAAGAAACGACCTGTACTTTGATACTGTAAATAATAGACATACGTATATAAAGTAATTGAAAAGACAAATTTATTCAATTTGGTTCTTCTGAAGACTATAGTATGTGTAATCATCAAAATTCTAGTAAGTATGCCGCACTAACAACAATAAATTTATATCGATTCTCTTTATAGTTTTTACAATTACGTTGCTCCTAGTATTCAGTTTTGTTATCAGTGCACGAAAAGAATACAAAACTATTGGAAATATTCAATCCAGTAAGGATAAACATTATAAACAGTATCCATTTATGTGCGTATACTAATTCTTCTTTTTTCTAGAATGGATTTCAGCGGGTAATATGAAGTATGGACGAGTATGGCATGAAGCAACTGTTTTAAATAATGGAAAAGTATTGATAAGTGGAACATATGCTAGTGATGATTCTATGAAATCATGTGAACTGTATGATCCATCGAAAGGAACATGGACAACTACGAGTAATATGACTCATGGCCGATTTGGTCATGCAGCATCTCTATTAACCAATGGGCAAGTGCTGATTGCTGCCGGATGTGATATATCAAATGTTCTAATTAGTAGTTAATTATATAATCCAAAGACAGGACATTGGACTAGAACTGGTGATATGAATGATGGACGCTTTTACCACACATCAACCAGATTGAAAAATGAAAAAGTATTGGTTGCTGGTGGTTGGACGGGTATTGGCTATAAAGATTCTTGTGAGGTGTATGATCCATCAACAGGACTTTGGACTACTACTGGTAAATTATATGATCCACGTGCTGATCATACAGCAGTTCTATTACCAAATGGTCAAGTATTAATTACTGGTGGATACGAAGTTGGTTTTGAGTTATATGGTGCTGAATTGTATGATCCAGTGACATGAAATTGGACGAAAACTGCTGATATGCATTATGCACGTGCGTGGCACACGGGAGCCTTATTAAAAAATGGACTGGTTTTGGTTGCAGGAGGTATTAGCCGAGAAGGTTATACAAAAACCGCTGAGCTCTATGATCCATCGAAAGGAGCTTGAAAAATGACTGGTAACATGAGTATTCCACGATCGAATTACAGAATGTCCGTATTACAAAACGGTAAAGTATTAGTTACAGATGGATATTATTTTGGTGATGATAAAAATCTTAATGCGTATTATTGTGTAAACATCGCTGAAATATATGATCCACAAACAGAAGTCTGGACAACTACGAATCAAATGAGTTATAAACGATCGAAGCACACGTCATCGGTATTAAAAAATGGAATGGTTTTAGTCACTGGTGGATCTGAAACTTTCGAAGGAAATGATGTTGGTTCTGCTACTGAGCTGTATGATCCATCAACCGAAAATTAAAAATAATACATAGTATTATCATACTTTTTCTAAGAATAAAAACATCAAGTTTCTTTCTTCATCATTGTATAACGACAGAAGACAATAAAAAATCTATACAAAATCATAATGAGGATGAAATTCAATGTATCCAGTTTTCATAGACTTCTGCACGTTGCTGATTATCGGAAAATACTGGTGTATTATTTCTCACTTTAACAAAAACAACTTCGAATGGATCGAGCGTAATACCATCAACCCACTTGTTAAATGTCGGATTCCGACCACTCTTGCATAGACTATTGATGTTCGATCGAAAATCAATACCTTGATATTTTTTCATTAAACAATCAATACCAAAGCCAGATCGAAGAAGTATTTGACTTGCACCGACTTCAGCTCTCTGTATTGTTTCGTCTTTACTTTTGTAACAGGAGAAAACTGTTGTATTTTTTAAAAAGAAACTAAGACCTGTATTATCCAATGCCCACAAGTAACTTTGAACATGTGGAGCTATTTCACAATTGATCGTACAACCAACAAGTTTAATATAATCATTTAAACGTCGAGTAAATATGGTATACCAAATAGGACTATCATAATATGAGACAATAAATGGACCACGAACAGATGAATTGAGAAAAATAAAATATTTATATTTCATTATATCGATTATGCCACTTGACAAAAACCATCCAATTGTCCCAATGTCAAAACATTTATTCTCATGTTGAATATAATGTGCATTAGAAGGAAGTGTTGGCAGTTGAGTTTCAGTGAAAGTAGCACCATTGATTCGTTGAAGAATGAAATAATAATCAGCATCATGTGATTGATTAACAGCAGTTCGAATAAAGAAATTAAGATTTTGACGTGCTAGTCCATGTGTTTCAGCATAAACATAAATAATAAGTGTACGTGTTTGTGAAGAATCATGCGAATAATTATCCGTAATCCATGTTATGCCTGCAGTCAAATAATACATAACGAAAGTAACACATATTAAAGTGTTCAGTAAAAAACAATTAAAATATTTAGTTGTGAAGTATGTCATAGCGCATAGTATCGAGATATACTGAAAAGTGAATCAATCTTGATTCATAACGATCTCATAAAACTGCCAGCAAGCGAGTCGATAAAGAAGTACTATTCGTGATGGCATTTACCAGCGTTAGAAAGAAAATTTATATAAGTACAATTGTGACAATTTGCCTTCATTAATGGATCATAAAATACATAATGTCCTTTAGTAAGTAAAAGAATAAAAAATACATTTATTTAAGAAAACGAAATGCACTTTTCGTTGTTTTATATTTCTGCTCTTGATATTGATACACTCTCGAGGTGTTCATGATCGTTCGTATTTATTAGTACAATCAAATTCTTATAGACACGTGTGCACCCACTCACAGATCACATAAACAAACGAGAAAATGAACAGAAAATTGATTTTCGAATTAAATGTGTATATGTAATTTGTTTTTCATTGAATTCTATGGAAGAAAACTACTAACATAAAAACAAAGCTTAACACCTATATATATATAGTATGTATATCACAATGAGTTTTAATAAATGTAAATGAACTAAGATCACAAAGAATTATTTTTCTGTCGGATTATCATCAGTATTTGCCCATGTTAAACGATCTTCATAGAATCGAATAACTTGTTGAGGACTTTTGACATTAGCTAAAACAAAATTTCATTAGATAATACCGAATTTCCCAAAAGAAAAATCGAAATTGATTCGTACCAATTCGTGCTGGTATTAATTCTGGTTTATCTGTTGATTGCCATTTGATTCTACAAAATATTTTATTTTAAAAAAAAAAAGTCGAGAAAATCTAACGAATATTCTTCTTACAAAAACATTAATTCTCCATAAACATCCGTAGCTCCAAGAATTCTTTCGATTTCCAATCCTCGTTCATAACCGTAATCATTGGCTCGTTTGATTTTCTTTGCTGACTCGGCTACTGAGCTAACAACAGGTGCTGTCGTCGTTGTTGTTTCTTCTTGTTCAATATTTGTTTGCAAAGGTCGTTTATTTGTTTCGATGCTTTCATTTCGTTCCGATGCTTGTTTAGCTCGTTTATGATAATCAGCAATCAATTCTGGACAATCCAAATTCATTTCTGGTTCCTGTTGTTTTTTTAGTGAAAATAAACAAACGTGTCCTTGTGATTCTCTTTTTTGTTCTATTTGATTTCCTACCCAAGTATTTTCTGTTTCATTGAAGCCTTTCCACTTCAAAAAATAAAAAACTTCACCATTGACAAGTTTTCGATCGAGAATTTTCTCGACAATAAATTCAGTTTCCTCTAAATCTTCTTCATCGGAATTTCCTTGGTGTTTGCCCATTGTGTGCGTGTGTGTTTGTGCTTTTTTAAAGTTGGTGAATTAAACTACTACCGTCTGTCTGTCTGTTGAGTTTTGAGACTTTCTATTGACGAATTTGAATTTTTTGTTGTAGAAGAAAAAGTTGTTTTTTTTCTCGAAGAAAGGAAAAAAATTTTGAAATTAAAAATGTAAAAATTTTATTATTTAATTTCGAGAAAGAAATACATTTGTCGAGCGATACTAGCGCCGAGCGATTAATCATTGGCTCGAAATATTTACAGCGGATCTTTGTGTGGAATTCAAATTCCCCAGATTTTATTTGAATTTAACAAAAAAAACATGGATGAAGAAGAATTTTTCGATGATAATGTTGCTACTACCGAAGATTTTGTTGAGGATATTGGACCCTCAGGTGGTCTTTCATTTGAAAAACGTCTCGAACGTTTAAGTCAATCGGATCGTATCGATCAATTGTACGGTTGTTTGCGTTATACAGCCTTCGAAGAACGCGTCGGCTGGTTGTACAATCTTCAACCATGCGAATTATTCGATGAAGATCGTCGACGATTCGTTTCGGCGCTTGATCTTTATTTTATCGGTGAAATCGGTGATCGTTTTAAAATCTCGATTGTCTATGCGCCCTATTTCTATGTTGGAGCTAAACTTGGCCGCGAAAATGATGTCTACGCCTATCTATCAAAACGTTATCATAATCGATGTTTATCATGTGAATTAATTGCCAAAGAAGATCTCGATTTGCCCAATCATTTAGCTGGCATAAAACGTACATTGATTCGTTTACGTTTTCATGATATTGATGATTTGATGAAAGCTCGGAAAGAATTACAACCTATTGTCAAACGAAATATTGAACGTGAAAAAGAACAGCAATCACGGCCGGAATTAGCCGTTCTTACTCGAGCCAATGCGACCAATATTCGTAGTAGTGATTTAATTGTCGATGGCCTATCGAATGCGAATGTGGCCGAAAAACAAATCGATGGGATTATCGAATTACGAGAATTCGATGTGCCTTATCATATTCGTGTTTGTATTGATCTTAAAATCAATGTTGGCCTTTGGTATACTGTCAGAGGACAATCAAGTTCAGGACCAGAAAATCAACTAAGTTTAAAACCTGATCTTATCGAACAACCTGAGCCCGTTATTCTCGCGTTTGATATCGAATGTACGAAAATGCCATTGAAATTTCCATCGGCAGCTACCGATCAAATTATGATGATTTCGTATATGATCGATACTCAAGGTTATTTAATAATTAATCGAGAAATAATCTCTCAAGATATCGAAGATTTTGAATATACGCCAAAGAAAGAATATCCCGGACATTTTCATGTGTTCAATGAAGCCAATGAATTTGATTTACTAAAACGTTTTTTCAATCATATTACTGATGTTAAACCACATATTCTTGTGACATACAATGGTGATTCATTCGACATTCCATTTGTTGAACAACGTGCACAATTCTATGGTCTTAGCATGTTCAATGAAATAGGCTTTCGAAAAGATTCACAAGATTGTTATCTATCTCGTCCATGTGTACATATGGATTGTATTAAATGGGTTAAACGTGACAGTTATTTGCCTGTTGGTAGTCACGGTTTGAAAGCTGTAACGAAAGCTAAACTACGTTATAATCCCATTGAAATCGATCCTGAAGATATGTGTCGTTTAGCTGTTGAACAACCGCAAACATTATCGAATTATTCGGTGTCGGATGCCGTCGCTACATATTATCTTTACATGAAATATGTTCATACATTTATTTTTGCACTCGGTACAATTATTCCTATGCGTCCCGATGAAGTTCTTCGAAAAGGTTCGGGAACACTTTGTGAAACATTACTCATGGTTCAAGCTTATTCTGCTAATGTCATCTATCCAAATAAACATGAAGATGAACAATATAAATATACCAATGACGGACATTTACTTGTTACAGAAACTTATGTTGGTGCAAGTGTCGAAGCACTTGAATCGGGCGTGTTTCGTAGTGACATACCATGTCGATTTAAGATCGTACCCGAAACAATTCAATATCTCATCGATAATATCGATCGAACATTACAACAATCGATTGAAGTTGAAGAGAAATTATCGATGGATTTAATTGAAAATCTCGATGAAATCAAAGAAGATATCATTCAACGTTTACAACATTTGAAAAACGTTCCCAATCGTCTCGAAAATCCGAATATTTATCATTTAGATGTCGGTGCTATGTATCCAAATATCATTCTAACAAATCGTTTACAACCATCGGCTATTGTCGATTCGACAATTTGTGCGCAATGTGATTTAAATCGACCGAATGCACGTTGTCAACGTAAAATGGATTGGATTTGGCGTGGTACTTATGTTCCAGCGACACGAAATGAATTGCAACGTATTCAATTGCAATTAGAAAACGAACGTTTTCAATTCAATGGTCAATCGATCGAGAAAAAACATTTTGCTGATCAAACAAAGAAAGATTTCAATCAAAATTCGAATACATTATCATTTCATGAACTTTCACAAGAAACACAGATTTCAATTGAACGTAAACGTTTAGCTGATTATTGTCGAAAAGCGTATAAGAAAGTGAATCATACACGTGAAGAAATACGTGAAACAACAGTTTGTCAATGTGAAAATTCATTTTATGTCGATACAGTTCGAGCATTTCGTGATCGACGTTATGAATACAAAGGTTTACATAAAAAATGGAAGAAGAATTTAACGACAGCAACCAAAAAAGATGATCTCAGTGAAATCAAACGTTGTAATAATTTAATTGTTATCTATGATTCATTACAATTAGCACATAAATGTATTCTCAATTCTTTCTACGGCTATGTGATGCGACGTGGTGCACGTTGGCATCGAATGGAAATGGGCGGCATTGTTTGTACAACGGGCTCGACAATTATTAAACGAACACGAGAATTAATCGAACAAATCGGTCGACCTTTAGAATTAGATACCGATGGTATTTGGTGTGTTCTACCGGCTACATTTCCTGAAAATTATGAATTAATTACACGTGATCCATCGAGACCTAAGGTTGTCATTTCATATCCATGTAGTTTATTGAATTTAATTATTAAAGATCATTATACCAATGATCAATATCATGAATTAGTCGACAAAGATAAACATGCGTATGATATTCGTTCAGAAAATTCGATTTTCTTCGAAATCGATGGACCTTATTTAGCTATGATTTTACCGGCATCGAAAGAAGAAGGCAAACGAATTAAAAAACGTTATTGTGTTTTTAATATGGACGGAACAATTGCTGAATTGAAAGGTTTCGAAGTGAAACGTAATGGTGAATTACAATTAATTAAAATCTTTCAGGCAAGTGTCTTCGATGCCTTTCTCAAAGGCGCAACATTAGAAGAATGTTACAATCATGTTGCAACAATAGCCGATTATTGGTTAGATATGTTATATTCTCATGCAAAAGATATATCCGATAAGGAATTATTCGAATTAATATCCGAACGACGAACAATGTCGAGAATGTTGTCGGATTATGGCGAACAGAAATCAACATCGATTTCGACAGCAAAACGATTAGCTGAATTTCTCGGCGAAGATGTTATTAAAGACAAAGGTCTTTGCTGTCGATTTGTTATTGCTAACGTACCACGTGATGCACCGGTTACCGAACGTGCCATACCATTGGCAATCTTTCAATCGGAACAATCGATTCGAAATCATTATCTTCGAAAATGGTTACGTCTATCATCGGTCGATAATCTCGATATTCGAGATATTCTCGATTGGAATTATTATATTGAACGATTCAATAGTTGTATTCAAAAGATTATAACGATTCCAGCTGCGCTACAAAATATTCGAAATCCTGTACCACGTGTTTCACATCCCGATTGGTTACATAAGCGTTTAGTTGAGAAGAATAGTTTATACAAACAAAAACGTATTACCGATGTGTTCAATTCCGTTGATAAACAAACAAATCATGAACAACAATTGAGTGTTATGAATGATATTGAAGATATTGCCAATGGACAAACAAAATCATCGATAGTTTTAGGTAAAAAAACAACGGCCAAAGTTGTCAAACGTAAACGTGATGAAATGAATGACAAAACATTGACAAGACAATGGCGAGTTGTTCTTGGACCACCGCCAACATTCGGTCACACAACAGGTGAACATGTCAAATGGCTTACTTATCAAAAACGTAAATGGGACATTCAACGAGAACAATCATCATCGAATACGAACGATAATTCACAAACAATAACTAAACCAAAAGCGCCCAATGACGGCAAAATTGATACATATATTCGTCGTGCAGCTGAACATCTTCATGCACGTCCATGGCAAATTATTTCCTATGAATTAACTGATCAGCCAGGTGTATTCAAAGCTTGGTGTCTCGTTGATACGGAATTAGCACAAATTAAAATCAAAGTTCCACGAATATTCTACGTCAATTATCGAATACCATTCGATGAACAAACACGACAAACACAATATTCAGCTGATTACGAACGTACCGTTCATAATTGTGCACAGAAAGTCAATCGATTATTACCACGTTGTTCACAAGCTTATTTTCTCTATGAATATCGTTTAGATGAAACACATTTTCAAGATTATTATACAGATATTATGACTGATCTAAGCAATCCAAATATCGAAGGTGTTTATGAAATGAATGTTCCGTTAGATTTTCGTTTATTAACAAATCTCGGTTGTATTTGTTCATTACGTAAAGAACACTATCGAGTCAATCCTCTTTCGAATCTCTATCAATTCGATGAATTAGAATTTCTTAATCTTTCCGAACAAACCTATCTTCAACCGGGTACAATGCAATGTATTTATCTTTACATACATCAAGATAGTAATAAATTATTTATTGGACTGTTTATTCCGAATAGTTGTCGAGTATTTATTGGCATTTTGGATAGTATTCGAGAGAATCATATGCCAAATTTAAATAAATTATTAAAAAATGAATGTGAAAAACGTTTGCAACGTGGTATCGATACAAATCTTTTGCCAATCAATGAACATCAATTTGAAATTAAAGTTGAAACCGATAGTCAATCGATTTGGAAACGTTTCAATAAAATTATCAGTAATCTCAAAGAAAATGATATGGCCTCAAGAACATTACCGATTTATATCGCTATTCAATCAAATATATCCTTAGTCGATTTACAAAGTTCAATGCTTTCATCGTTAGCCGATTATCCTAAAGTAACATTAGCAATTAAAGATAAACCTAATCTATATAAAAGCCTCGATTGGCAACGAACAGCTGCTCGTCATGCTCTACAACATTATGCTAATGCGAATATCATTCTCGTTAATATGCTTGAACAATGTCGATATTTACATATTCCAATTGGTAATTTTCCTGAAGATCCATGTTTGTTTGCTTGTGATCTATTTTATGCTCGACATTTAATCAAACATAATCATTTACTTTGGTGTTCGTTGACTGATCAACCGGATTTAGGTGGTAAAGAACAAGATGACTATCGAATGTTATTAACAGCTGATGTCAATCATAATCAACAAGAAAATGCGTCCGATGGCAAAGTAATTAAGACTGATCAAGAAAATTTTCAATCGAACAAACAAAATCATCCATTTGAAATCAATCATTCGGGTTTCTATCCAACATCATGCATTGAATTCGAACTTGTTGGTTTAGCAATATGTGCTGTTTTAAATTTTCAAAAGATTCACGAAGCTGAAGGCTCAAATTTTGATCTCGGTTTCGGTACAACCGTTCAGAATCCACTGGGTGGTCCTGGTGTTATTCCATCGATTAGTAATACATCGTTGACTGCCTACGATGAAACAACACAATGTCTACCTGCTCTACGTCTTCTTCGACAAATGGTTCAAATCTGGTTACAAGATGTTCATTCGTATACGAATATTTTTGCTGACATGCAATTAAATCATTTCTATCGTTGGCTACAATCAACTAAAAGTCTTCTCTATGAGCCAGCATTAAAACGAACTATACAAGTTTTTATGAGAAAATTATTAGTTCAATTATTAGTCGAATTACAACGTATCGGTAGTACGACTATCTACGGAAATTTAAATAAAATTATTCTCGCAACCAAACGTTGGTCATTGAGTGACACAAGATTATACATTAAAGTTATTCTCGAACATTTACAAATGAAAGATTTAACATCGACAATATGTTTAGAATTGAAATCTATCTATCATTGTCTTTGGTGGTTTGACGATAAGAATTATTGTGGATTTCGTATTTGGTCAAATGCTCGAGGACAACTCGATGATAATCTTGATAATTCTCATGATGATGAAGAAGAAACCATCTTCGATTGGAATATGATTGTTTATTTACCGAAAGTTGTACAAGATTATTTCGAAACGATCATGATCGGTTTTGCACGATCGATTTATGATCGTCTTCGAGATGAATACAAAGAAGTCACATCAATTAATCAGACAAATTTACCAACGAAAGTTTTCGAATATTGTCGAGGTTTATTTACTGATGAACTCTATCAACAATTAATGTCAGTAACAAATCAAATCGAAAGGAAACTAACAAAAAGTGATTTCGATGAGACTCTTCCGACGCCATTGTCAAGCACAAGTCCAGCACTAGAATTTGTCAAATCAGTTTGTTGTCTTCTATTTCTCTTGCATGATATGCACGATGATGTTCTCAATCTTCGTCGAGATTTATTAAAATTATTGAAATTAAGCGAATATTCCGAAATGACAACAACAAATCTTTCATCGTTAACATCATTTGTTGTTCCACAATTTGTCTGCTCGAATTGTAATCACTATCGTGACATTGATCTCTATCGTGAGATTAATTCAACGATTGACAACGAGTCTGACGATGAACAAAATCGTATTTATCAATATACATGCAATCAATGTCATACACCTTATGATCAAACTGTAATCGAACAATTTTTAATCAATCATTTGCAAACATTAGTCTTGGAAAATGTTCTACAAGATGCTATTTGTAATAAATGTCATTTTGTACGAAATGTTTCTTATAAAATCTATTGTGATTGTGGTGAATTATATCAGAATTTGTACACGACAAGAACTCTAAATGATACTTGTATTATATTAGCACAAATCGCGAGTAAACATCAAATGAATGCAGTTTTACAACAAATACAATTTCTTAATCGACTTAATCATTGGAATGATTGATAGTCTTTTCTTCTACCTGTGATTCTTTGAAATATAAATATGTTATGTAGTTCTATTTTTTTTTGGATAATAAAAAATCTATACAAATGATGAAGAAAATTCAGTTTGAAAGCACTCTTAAAGTCAGATGGTCCTAATCAAAATCGATTGACAGCTGATTCATAATGTCATTTCTGATTAAGAACAATCATCCTAACTGTCAATCAAATTGTTTTAAGACGATGATGTTCGAACATATACATGGCATGAAAGCAAAAGAAGAACTCCTTACAACAACGGTTTGACAACCATTATTGATAAAGAGGAAGAGAGGCAGAGCGAAAGAGCGAAAGAGAGAGAAAGAGAAGATGTTGCCATTGATCAAATAAACAAACTCTTTAGATACGAAAAACGGGTGTCAACAGAGAAAATATTATACGTATTATCATATCTGATACATAGTGGGCAGTTCTTCATTTTCTTCTGCGTTCTTTTTCTTACTAATATTAGCATAAGTAAATGAGATATCTTTATCTGTTCTTCGATTCGTACGGATAAATAATAGTGCTATGTGCGCGTGTGTTTCATTTCATTATTATTGTCATTTCTCAAAAGAAAAACAAAATAGCAGTACAAATTAAAGAATTGCGTCGAACGCCTCGTCATGCCAAACCGCAAGTTCCAATCATCTCCCTCTTTCGCTTGCTCTCTTTCTCGTTTTTTTTATGCATAAAGAACATCTAATTATTCCTTGACTCTGTATGTATAGATATATCTAAGGTTTCAACATAATTTTCCTCTTTTTTCCATATATATACACACACATATGTCTTTTGCTTTCTTTCATCTTTATTCTACAACTTGGGCATTTGTATTCGGGCCGATATCAACAAACTAACTTTAGATTTTCTATTCGTTATCAGAAAATGTTAAACGTACGTCGTTGTTGTTGTTGCTATTATTGTTTTTCTTCTTTTTCAGATTCATTTTTACATAATTATGGGAAATATAGGCGGTACCAGTAGTAAATCAAAAAAAGATCCAACTGTCTTAACGGAAGATGATCTACGTTTACTGAAAAGCAATACACAATATACAGAAGATGAAATTGAAGCTTGGCATATCGGATTTTTAAAAGATTGCCCAACAGGTCGATTGGATAAGAAACAATTTCTTCATGTTTATCGCGTATGTATCGAATGACATTGACGTAACAATGATTATCACTAATTTTCAATGTAGAGATTCTATCCGGAAGGCAAAGCAGACAAATATTGTAATTTTGTATTTAAAGCATTTGATACCGATAACAATAATTGGATTGATTTTACTGAATTTTTGTAAGATAATAGAAGAAAAAAGAGGAAAAAAATGTTTAGTTTTCGATCGATGACCTCGTAGATTGGCTGTTGGCGTGTCTCAACATGGGAATTTAGAAGATAAATTAAAAATGGCTTTTGATATATATGGTTAGTCGAGTTCTTTTTTTTAATTTCATGCTGAATTATTATTAGTATTTATTGTTATTGTTCATAGATCAAAATAAAGACGGTGTAATCAACCGAAAAGATATGATTAAAATCATCGAAGCTATGTACGATCTAGCCAATGAAGAAGATCGAACGGGTGAAAAATGTCCTGACAAACGTGTTGATTTAATCATGCAACGTTTAGATAAAAACAAAGATGGTAAATAACACACTTCAAGAGAAAAAAAAACTTTTCGGTCTGTACTTTTTTTAGATGTTGTCCTTCGAAATGAGTTCATTCAAGGTTGTCTTCGAGATGAATTACTACGTAAAATCCTCGCTCCGAACACAACTGTTCTGTCCGATGATGAATCAACGGTGTCTCCGAACTCACGTGAAGACCAAGACAATTAAATGTATATATATTATCGTTTTCTTTTCTATTTTTTTTTGTCTTTTTCCTAAATCTATACATAAACGGTGCCTATTTGCTATTTATATTTGTCAATAATAAAAAATTCGAGAGATCTCAAACCTGTTATTTAAAAGTACGTGCACATCATGAGTCATTGTTAAAACTAGGTTCATGTGTTTTTTCTTTCATCGAACACAAATATAAAATAAAAACATGTTGTTGTTCTTTCTCTCATCTAAAAATATGTTACTTTCCACCTTAATGAATGTAGAGTTTATGACGAATCGAATTCGTAGCTTGCACCGAAATGCAAACATTTCTCTTATGAAAAACGAAATAAAATTCGTTTTCTCTCCGCCCATTCTTCTCTTGCCTGTTTTTTTTCGTTGTACTTTATTCGGTTTCATTTTCCTTCTTTTTTTCTTTTCTATTAAAGACAACAAATGCAATTCATTACAAAATATGTTCGCCTCTGTGTACATTCGCCCTGATCACTTAAGAGCGTCGAGCAACCAATTGGATTTGTGAAAAAAAGATGTATTTTCTTTTTTTATTTCTCTAACGAAGAAAAAAAACTCGTTCGAACAAGATTTTTTCCCGCTGTTGTTTTGTTCGTTAGAATCAAAGAGAAAAAAGTATGTCTCAACCATGCGTCATCGCAAGTTGTAAGCGTGCATCACGAACGTTGTGCTATGGATGTAATCAGAATTTTTGCCGTGAACATATGGCTGAACATGATTTAGTCTTAAATTCACAATTGAATCCACTTTCAGATGAAATTAATGCGCTTGGTGAACGTTTAAAATCGATTAATTTAGAAAATTCTATTGGCGATTCACATCAAAAACTTGAACAATGGAGAATCGATTGTCATAATAAGATCGATGAATTTTTCGAACAGAAATGTCGAGAATTGAATCGATCGTTTTCGAAACGAATGGAAAAACAACGCGAAGAATTAAATCGTATGAGAAAGACAATGACTGAATTAATCCAAGAACAAGAAGCCACACATACAGATATTGATTCATTAACAAGTACAGTTCGAGAACTCGAACGTGAAATAAATAAAATTGAAAGGAGTTCGTTCGAAGTCGAAATTAAATCATTAGTTCTCGATGATAGTTTAATTCAAATTGATAATTCTGATTTGAATCGTTTCGATCTTTCTAATCTATCGCCGGCTTTCAAAACAATAAGCTATCCACGAGAAAATTGGGCGCCATTAACATGTAATAATCGATATTTATTAATTCATTTAGAGCCCAATCTTTGTCTTGTCGATCAAGATTTAAATATCGTCAAACAAAATTCGTGGATCTATGGAACTATTTATGATATGTGCTGGTCATCGACATTGAATCGTTTTATTGTTATTAATGGTAGTGATGTATTCTTAGTCGATGAAAATCAAATGTCAATTGAAAATATTCAAACGCTTCAAAAGCGTAAATGGTTATCGTGTACAACATCAGAAACATCACTGTTTCTTTCGACGAAAGTCTGGGGTTCATCAATTATGGAATACAGTCTTCTACCGACAATTGAACTTATTAAACAATGGCAATCGCCGGATACATGTACACGTGATGAAGTCATCAATGGAATTGTTTATAATAATGGAACGTTAGCCATGATGATTAAAAATCCATCGGAGAAAACAATTTATATCGAAATGAGATCATCGGCAACATTGGATCGTTTGTGGTTGATTCGTTTGAACATAGCTTATAGTCAGAATATTCGAACACGATGTTGTCTACTTGCCAATGATCAATGGTTGGTTGTCGATAGGAATACATCGAGAATATTTCATATATCAAAAGATGGCAAAGTCAAAACATCATGTGCATATAATCCACCGCCATTTTGTGCAGTTCTATTTGATAATGATATGTTAGCGATTTCAACAGCACGTGGAGTAAATCTACATCGAATTCAATCGTAGACGAAGAAAACAAACAAACAAACAAACAAACAAACAAAACATCATTTATTGTACTATTTTGTTGTATTTTTTTTTGTTATTTATTAAACGATAGAATATTTTCGGAGATGATACAATTGCAATTTATTGTTATTCTATTGATTAGAATAAATTCTAATGCTATTCAATTAAAAAGAATAGAAGCGAAAGTACCTCGTTTATTACATTTTGTAATTTGCGATGAATAGCTCGAAAATACATCCAAAGAACGCGTTTCAAGTAGTGCGGAAACTTTTTTTCTTCTTTTTTTTCTTCTTCCCTCGACAATAAATGAGGAAAGAAGGAAGAAGAGGAGAAAAAAGTCCGTCCTCTAATAAGAGAATGATCTATGTTAACAACGACAGAAGAAAAAAAACCGACTTCTAGTCAAATAACTAACAACATTTTTTTTTTGTTCTCCTTAGCTAAACACATACGGAAAAGCAATGGGTTCGGGCTTGGATAAACTTGACAGCAATGTTTATGAGAATATTGGCAAGTACACAGAATTAACACGTGAGGATATCAAACAATGGCATGAACGTTTTCAACAACATTGTCATCCAGGTTCGACAACGATGACGAAAGAACAATTCTGTCAATTCTATCAAGAACTTCGACCTACGGAAAATGTCAAACGTTTAAGTGAAAATGTTTTCCGTGCGTTCGATCTCAACGGTGATTATGGTATCACATTTTCCGAAGTATGAATTTAAACATTGATATGTTAACATTCAATGCACGTTGCTTGTTTTTTCCTTGTCTAGTTTCTAATTGCATATGTTTCTACAACTGAAGCACCATTGGAACAAAAACTTCGATATGCATTCAACGTCTACGATCTTGATCACAATTCGACTCTTGATCGTGCTGAAATCTTATTTATTCTTCGTGCCATGTTTGAATTATTAGGCATGAGCGATGAGAAGAACAAATATTCGTATGAAGAATGCGCTGATAAAATTATGAAAAATCTCGATATTAATGAAGATCAACGTATTTCAAAAGAAGAATTCATACAAGGTCTAATCAATGATTCATTTTTGCAAAGTCTTATGAATCCATTTCAAAGTCTTTAATTATATGATATTTTAGCTTGTCTTTTTTCCTTTTTCTCGTCATTATATTGAGCAAATAAATATGAAACAAAAAGAAAAACAAATTAGCTCGAGGCTCGTTCAAGATTAAAATCATAACGGAATGTTTGTTCCAATTCATAAGATGAAAATATATTGAATGAATCGAATCCGTTAAGTACGTCATCGTGACGATGACGATGAGACAATAGATATTTGGGATTAATTTGAAATGGTATTCCATCGAGAATTTCTTTTTCATCACTCTTTTTTTGCATTGGATTGCCATGTGATGGATCGGGTGTTGTCGGTTCGCGAGTCGTAGGAACATTTGGATAAAGATGCGACGATGACGGGCCTTTATTAGCTGGTAGAAGTCGTACTGCTGGAACAGTACCTTCTTTGACACACATTTGAAGACCATTGATTTCGCCAATGAGAGTATAGTATGGTGGTGGACGTTTCGATCGATAAAGAAAAACTATATCACAAATACATTTCATTCCTCCTTGACGTTGAACAAATTTCACGCAAATTGTTCGTTTCGATGTGCCTTTTTCATTTGTATCAATAGTGGTTGTTAATGCCTGATAGGGAGGAATGGGCTGCTCACGTTCGCCGATTAATTTAATGTCTTCGAGAACTAATGCACTATTATTTTGTAATGGATAGGCACGTGTAATACACAGGAAACGATCTTTTCGTTCAAGAAGACTATCTGCCATTAGATCAGCATTTTTATGTTGATCATCAACAGCTAGAGAGAAGGGAAAAGAGAATGATGATGAGACTTTTTTTTTATTGAATATGATTTTACTTTTTTGAATGCATTGATAGCCTGGTGGAACATTAGTCGGCTTTATAATTAAACAAATGCCTGTTATAGGTTGATCAGTTTCACTCATAGATGATGAAGAAGAAAGAGTCTCGGGATTGTTATCAGTTGAATTCAAAATCTCATCTGACGGTGATGGAGAGAGAGGTGCGCTAGATAGAGAAGAGAAGAAGTTTGATAAGAACGACATAGTCAGTTCTATATTTTTTAATATTCTTTTTTCCTAAATAAACTTCAACCAAATGGTTGGTTATTAATACAGAAAATGATTAATAGCATTTGATATGACGCATCGAAGTAGTTTTTATTGGTCAAAGTATCGAAGCAATCGAATAGTAAAGAAACAGTAAAACTTTTTTTAGAAAGGGTTTTTTTTTTATTTTTATGATTTGAAAATAGAAACAACTAGTACTGGCATGATTCATATCTGACGATTATTTCTTTACTATGGACTATATGGAATAAGGATTTATTTTCAATTGTTTTTTTTCTCGTCCGTCGAAATCTACCATTCAGACAATGGTCGATCCGTATTAGTCCACGTTTTCTACTGGAGAATAGATAGAAAAAAAAGGGTATCGTATCGTATCGTATAGTACGAACAGATAGATAGACAGGCGCACACAAACACGCACATGCGAAATAGACACGGGTGAAGACTATAATCACACGAATACTTTTCTGCTGTTTTTTTTTCTCTTTTACTTACACGAGAAAAAAAATGTCGCACTTAAGGTTTTTTGTTTTTTCTATCCGCGCCAAAACCGCCAATTTATTTTCATTAGAAAGAACTAGTCGATCGATTTCGTTTCTTAACTGTAGATTTATCTGAATGTCGAATCAAGAGAATAATGAGACCCAAGTGGATGAACAAATCCAAGGGTCACAACCGCAACCACAACGTTCAAGATACAATAGAAAGCAAGGTGATTTGCGTGGATTTTTAGTCGTTTGATTTTGACTCTTTTTTTTTCGTCTTGAATTTAGCTTCTGACCGCAAAAATCAAGAGTTAGGAGAAGAAGATGGACAACAATCGAATAATTCCGAAGACAATGACGAAAACGGAAATAATTCACGAGGTAAATATCAATGAAAAAAAACCGTTGAAAAGATTTATGATTATCTATGAAAATAGGTCGTGTTGCTCGTGGTGGTTTCCGACGTGGTCGTGGTATGAATTTGACATCTGTTTTTTTGGAATTCATAAATATTTATTCTTTCTAGGCCGTGGACGTTTTAATCGAGGTGGTCCATTCTATAATCAACCTCAAGGTTATCGACCTTATTCAAATTATATGCATTTCTATGGTCCACCAAACGGTTACTATGCTGATTCGTATCATGGCTTTCATAATTATGAAAATCAAGAAGGGACTAATGGTCATCAACAACCAGCTCGTCGTGGGCGTGGTAGACGACATCGTCAAAACACGAAAAACGAAAAGTACATGTCAATGATTCTCCTTTCATTGTTTTCAAACGATTGCATTTAGTATCGAAAACGAAAACCTCGAACAACAACAACAACAACAACAAGGTGAAAATAATACAAATAAAAAGAAACATCGACGACACCGACGAAAAACTAATGATAATCAATCTGGCGCTGAACAACAAACGGATGGGTTAGTACTTTCATGAAACTTATTCGTCCAAAAACTCTTTGATTTCTAGTGCTGTTACCGATGATCAACAACAGAAAACTGATGAAAATAAACAAGGTTCAACAACTCGACGAAAATCGAAAAATAGTCGACGGTAAATAACGTTAAACAAAAAGTGATTCTGTTGAATAAGACTTCGTTTTATTTGCAGACGTCGTCGTAATACAAATGCTAGTCAAACAGCCACTGAAACCGAAGACCAACAACGTGTCAAATCCGCTCAAAACAAAGCACCAAAAGATGATGAAACCATTGTGAAAAATCTTCTACGTGGTCTTGTATTTAAAGTTGCACGTCGTGTTGCACCGCGAAATCGACCACGAAGTCGAGCGAATATCAAAGAAGCCACGGATACCAATAATCCAAAGACAGATGTTGAACAATCACAAACGAAAAATAGTGCTCGACGAGGAGGTCGCGGCCGACGAACAGCCGGAACAGCACATCGACAAGGAAATGGCTATTTTATTGAGCAAGGTTACTATGATCCATACGGAATGTCTGCTTATTATTATGGAGCATATCGTGGTTATGGTGGACAAGGTTATTCTGGTCGAGGTAGATTAACGATTCGATTTTGAGAACAGTGAGAAATTGGATTTTGTTTAGGTCGTGGCCGTGGTCGAGGTCGTTTCCGACGAACCGCTGGCAATGCGAATAAAGAAAATCAACAACCTCAAACAAACAGTGAAGAGAAAAACCTCGATGAAACTCCGTCGAATTCTACCGGTGATAATATTCAAGCCAAAGTCGAAATAACTGAACAAGTTAATCAATCGTCCTAGATCGTTTCTTTTTCCTCTCCGAACATTCCTCAACAACAAACCACAAACAGTCTCTCTTTTCTCTCTCTCTCTCTCTCTCTCTCTGTCCTCTTCATTTGCTGATGTGATGGATCCTTTCTTTTTATTTCAACTTGTTCCTATGTGCTATTTTCTTTGTGTATATGTTCATTTCTTCTTTTTGTTTTACATCCTGTTAGACAAACGCTACGCATTTTCAGTTTAAGTTTGTTTTTGAAATAAAAAAAAAACAGAAAAACATACGAACTAATCGACTAGTGGCTCCGTCATCTGTTCGGGTTAATAATGATGCTGCCAGTCCAGGAAATAAACTATGGACTAGTTCTTGTTCCCGATTTATCTTGTGATTCTTTCTGTTAGAGTACTCGGGCCTGTTTTTTTGTTCTCTTGATAAACACATCATGTCGGAATCAATCGATGAGCTTGTTCGTGAAGCTGAAATTTTAAAAAGTAAACTGGAAAAAGAACGAGACAAATTCAATGATATCGAATGTAGGAAATTGTCAAAATGAATTTATGTATCGCGATTATGTTGTTTTTTTTCCGATATATTTAGTAACGACCGTTGCCGAAAAATTAGAAGCTCTTCCACCATTTACGACTAAATCACGACGAATTTTAAAAGGTCATCAAGGCAAAGTTTTAGCTCTTGACTGGTCGAACGACAAACGACATATGGTAACGTCATCACAAGACGGAAAAGTGATCGTCTGGGACGCGTTCACAACTAATAAAGAGGTCAGAATGTTTCAAATTTCCAACAACAACAACAAAATGAATTTTATTATTCTCTTTTCTCATATAACAGCATACGATTACAATGCCAACAACTTGGATATTAGCATGCGCTTATTCGCCATCGAATACGGCTGTTGCCTGCGGGTATTTCGAATTTTTGTTTTTTTTTTGTTCTAAAATTTTTTTCATTTTTATTTTTAAAGTGGATTAGATAATCAAGTTTCAATACATTCATTATTATCCGAAGATGATCCGAATAAACGAAAAAAAGTTGTTGCAACACACAGCAGTTACATATCAGCATGTAAATTTATGCATTCAGATCAACAAGTAGATTTATGTTAAAATAAAAATATCAATATTCGATTTCCATGATCTTTTTATTTTCTCTCAGCTAATCACTGCAAGTGGTGATAGTACATCGAAATTATGGGACATTGAAAGTAGTACACCGATTCAAACATTTCAAGGTCATCAAGCTGATATAATGAGTATTGATATATCTCCATCGGAAGCCGGCAATATGTTTGTATCTGGCGTAAGTAAAAGAGAAAATATAAAATAAGAAAATCCCTTGAGATATGTTTTCAATTGATTAATTTTTTTTTCTCTCTCTCGTTCTCTATTGTCTAGAGTGCCGATCATATTGCAATGGTGTGGGATATTCGAACGGGTAGCTACGTTCAAACATTTGAAGGACATGATTCCGATATAAATACAGTACGATTCTATCCGAGTGGTGACGCATTCGTATCCGGTTCGGATGATGCAACTGTAAGAAAATTGAACTTGAACGCTCGTCGAAAATCAAAATGTTAATTTTAGTGTCGATTATTTGATTTACGAGCTGATCGACAAGTTGCGATGTTTAAAAAAGAATCAATTATATTTTCATGTAATGCTGTCGATTTTTCATTGAGTGGTAAGACTATTTGAAAATAATAATAATAGCAATAAAAACAAATTATCATATTTAGGACGATTACTTTTCGCTGGTTATAGCGATCATTGTATGAATATATGGGATACATTAAAAGGCTCGCGTGCTGTTACACTCTATGGGCATGAAAATCGAATTAGCTCGTTGCAATTGTCGCCCGACGGTACAGCTGTTGCAACTGGTTCATGGGATTCGACAATTCGAGTATAGAAAATAAGAATGATCTTGTTCAAAACAAAAGACTAATCTCTTCTTTTTAGATTTGGGCTTAACTATTGAATGAATTCAATTATCTTCTAGTCATTGCTTTGTTTTTTAATCAATAATGTTTCTTTTTTTGTTCTTGCTTGTATTTAAAATTAGAATTATAATAAATAAATTCATTCTTTTTCTCTTGTCTATATTTTTCTTGCGCTTATGAAATAATCTAAAAATAGATTTGCATACATATTTGCCGAGATTGCTCGAATCTATTCATTTAGCCCAAAATAAAGACGAAACAACAATGGATCCATTTCAAGATATTACATATTGATGATTGAAATAAATATATTGAACAAGATTTTCGGTGTGAGGGAGTGCGTTTTTTTTATTTAGTAGAGAGAGAGAGGGAGAAGAAAAAACGAGGAAGAGAAAATAATTTATTCATTTTCATCGAGGAAACAGAAAAACGATTCTATCTTGTATTTAGTTTTGACAACTTCCGTTGTTTTTTCGTCTCTCAGCGGATATCGGCAAACTCAATGTTTATGCATAAACTTTGATTATTTGTTTTTTTCTCATGAGAAAATCAAAATCGTATTGTCTCTATTCATTTTCGCATGAGAATTAAAAATCGATGACACATGTCAATCAGAGATTGTTGTTGTCGTTGTTTTTTCTTCTTCTTCTTCTTCTTCTTCGAAACAAAAAAGAAACTTGAAACAAGCAAAAGGTCTTTTCCAATCGACAGGTAATCAATAAACCAAAAAAGAAGAAAAAAAAAGCCCCTTGAAATGGACGCATTCATCTATTGTGACTAGTTAAACATGAACATTTGAATTCGATTGTATAAATAGATTATTGATGTTCAGTCAACTAGAATCGAGAGAACGAATTCAATTGAACATACCCGCATCGCTACTCAAGCAAATAGATAATCTATTGTATTTCATCTGTTCTAGTTTTTAACTTTCAACATGAAACATCTATTTACAGATTCATGTTAATATGACAAAGAAAACGATACTCGTCGTCGGAATTAAAAATTCTATCTTGTCAAAAATGGGAATAACCTTTAAATATTGATCACGTGTTTTAAAGCTAAATTAGATTCATTCGAGCGCATGTCCTTTGGTTATTTCTCTCTCTATTTAACTAATTAAACGTCAAAACTATATGCATACATAAATATCCTTTGAAAATAACTCTATTTTGAATATGAAAATAGCGTCCAACATGAATATTATTAATAATGGATAATTAGTCGATGTTTGAAAAAGAAAAGAAGGAAATGCTTTTATTTTGTTTTCTCAATAGATTCTAATCGATTATTAAAATTTCAAGATACACACAGCTATGAGAAACATCGTTTCTTTTACTAGTAAACATGGCGAACGAGAGAGAGAGACATCGAAAGAGAGAGAGAAAAAGAGAGAGACAGAAAAATATAAAGTGATTTTTTTCTCTATCTTTATCTTTCTCTATTTGTCTCATCGTCTTTTTCTTGTTTTTCCGAGTAGATCGCGTATTTCTTATCCAAAAGATTAGAAAAGACAATGATGAGTAGACATGCACATTTATACAATCGATTCGTATACATTCGTTATTTACATTTCTAGATTTCTATAAATCTCTCTTTTCGAACAAGATTATCTTGAGACAATAATGATATTCGGTATCTAATGGTTGATGAAGTGATTATTTGTATGGCATCATGCCATAGTACGAATAATAGTGGTGCATTCGTTGGCAATGAATCCTACGATTTAGAATGTATAACTCAATGTTCACAACGACATTCAACATTGTATTATAATACAGCTGAAAAGTAAATGTGTTCACGTAGCTATTTTTGTGCATGAGATAAACAAAATTACTTCAGGGAATCAATAGAAAAAGGCTTTTTTCGGAAACTTTTCTCCTTGTCTCTTTCTCATCAAATTCAATTAATCCAAAGTAGTTCATATTCGAGGTCTAAGACAAAAAGTCTGTCACACGTTTAAATCAATTATCGATGCCTTAAGCATTCAACATGCTGACAACAACAATAACATGATGTGCAATAGTTATCGTCTATCAAAAACTATTAATTTTGATCGAAAAAAATATATTCTCTCCATCATCATCGTCATCATCTTATTGTTGTTGTTGTTGTTGTTGTTATTGCTTATGAATTAGTACTTGAAAATTGTCTCTTGTTTTCGAATACAGGAAGTCTTCAACTAAGATCAAAAGAAAATAATACGAGTACTTCAATGAACCAGACCGAGGGCATCTAAGAGTCAAATCTAATCAATATCAAGTAAAAAGAAAAGACAATAAACTCTTCGATCTTTCGTCTAGATACACACATATTCTACAAGTAATTGCTGTTGTTTTGATTACATTTGGTTTGATTGGAAAACTATTTAATTGCGTTATTTTTCTTCGAAAACCAGTATGAAAATGATTATAGATTTTGTTTTTGCAATCATTTGTTCGATTTATTTCAGTTACGTGGCACATCAACAGGTCTTCTTCTACTTCTCAAAACAATCTTCGATGCATTTCCACTGTTGTGGACATTTATATTCGATACAAAATTTTTCGTCAAAGATGAACAAATCAATTCATCAAAAATCATCTGTGTTCTCGCACGTAGTAGTGATATATTCGTTTCATGGTCAATTGGTTTCGTCATACTTGCTTGTACAGTTCGACTTGTGACTATCATACATTCACGACATTTACCCCAATTAACACGTCTTCATGTTTTTCTACTCATTCTTCTCATGATGTTGTGCGGCATTGGTTACAATTGGCATATATTCTACTATCCAAATCTTGTTACAACTGTTTCCAACGATGATAAGACACGTTTATTTATGTATTGTAATATTCTTTTCGGTCGACAAATGGGCTATTTTTCCTATACTGGCTTTCAACCAACACAAGAATTTCCCTACAATCTACCGATAGTGAATTTTATCGTTTCATCATTAATACCATTCGGAATTGTCGCAATAACCAATATTGTCATTATTGTTTATGTTTTAAAAGGTCCACCGAAACGTATTTCACGTATAAGTTTACATCATAATGGTACATTACGTACAAAAGATTTTCAACGTTTCGATCCATCACGTTCATCATTTCGAACAATGGCTAATCAAATAACGAAAAAAGATGTCAGCTACGAAACAACAATTACATTAACAACAAGTTGTGTCTTTCTAACAACGAATAGTATTGCAAGTATATATATTTATGTTAAATCAAGTTATCGTCCTAAACATAAACAATTAACTGAAGATTTAAAAACATCACATACATTCTTAATTCTTCGTATGTTAGCTTTAATTGATACAGTTCTCGAGTTTTATATTTATTTTCTAACGGGTAAAAAATTTCGTGATGAAGTTTATCATGTCATACGAGAAATTCTTCAACATACACCACTCAGACATTATTTTAAATTAACACCCTCAACAACAACACCGGCTAATATTCGAGTTACAAATCCACATGCAAGACGATTTAATTATCGTCATAATAATCAATTCTCTACGAAACAACCAGATGACAGCTGGATCAATACGACAAATCGTCAAAAACTAATTAATAAACACTCGCAAAACATTGAAGAAGAAGAAACTCTGGATCGAATAGAAAGTACAGTGTAAAAATACATTGTTTATTATGATTAATTACGTTCGTGATGAGAAAACAATCGACTCGATGTCAACAGAATAATGTGTTTGTTTGTTTGTTTCTTCTTCTTCTTCTATTTTTTATTTTAAATGCTAATAAATTATTGGCTTTGCTAGACTATACGAGACAACTATCTATCAAATCAACTTCTATAAATAGATTAGAAGATTTTCTTTTCATGATTGACAAAAAAAACGATGTAGCACGTCAACGGCTTTTTTTTGTGTATTGTCTGTGCTATTCACAATGTCCAAAGAGAGAACATTGTAATGAATCTGAACTCAAATTAATATCTCTCTCAACAGAATAGGACAAAGAATCAATATTGACACTCGTAAGACAACTATCTTCGGGGTCAAAGTGCTATGAAATGGGCACCTTTTCGACTGGTTGATTGATACTGGCGTACTCTATTGGCAAAAATCATTCGCATCATCGTTGATTGGTGAAAAATCCGATTGTCACTAGACTCGATGAACATTTGCGATTGTTTGTAGCGACACAAACATGGCATTGTATGTCTAGCCAAAGAGAAAGAGTTCAATTAATGTCAGTAGTTAATTCATCATCATTAATAGACGGACGGCATTATAGAGGAACGAACAGAAAAAAAATCAATATGGGAGATAGAATTCGTATTGTCTTTCTTTCATTCTAGTCATTTGTTCTAGATGATCTATTAACAATAGAAATCATCATGTCTGACGAGCCAAATGTTTTATCTTCGAACGAAGATAATGGAACTAAGAAATCCAAGGATCAAAAATCTTCGAAAGATGTTTGCGATGAATGTGGCATCGACTATATTCCAATGAAATACACCGATAATGACTATGTCAATCTTTCAACATTCAAATTATTCTCACAAAATGTTCGTCCGATCATCAATTCACGTTATCCAAAGTTGGCCACACAAAAAATCATGACATTGATGGCTGCTTATTGGCGTGAATTTCTCGAACTAAAAGGCACGCAGAATACGTCGAATAATACACTAACAGATTCGAATAACGATCACGATAACAACGATCGAATGGACGTCGACGAACCGCGAACAAGTCGTTCGCGTCGTCGTCGAACGGCCGTACAAGACGACATCGATCAAGACGATGGTTCGATGGAACAGCAACAGGACGATGAAGATACTTCGGTAGCCTCGCCGAGAAATTCAAATTCACGAAATAGTAATAAGAAAGTCCCGTCGTTGAAGATTAAATTGCAAAAAGATCAAGCAGCAGCTGCTGCAGCGATCGCAGCCAAAGAACAAGGCGACGACGAAGAAGTGAAAGCAACGAAGAAGTCAAGTCGACAACGGAAACGTAAACGACGTGATGACGAAGATCCAGCGAATGAGTCCGATGCCGAGTTCGAAGCGATGCTCGTTCAAAGCGAAATGACCGAAGAAGAAGAACCACCGAAGAAAAAACGAGTCAAAAAACCGCCCAAACCACCGAAACGCATTGCTCGATTGAACAATCGTCGGCAATTGCGTGAAGCAGCTGAAGAAGCTGCAAATCTACCATTGGACGAAATCGGCTACGAAACCAATCATCAAGATTTCTGCGAAGTTTGTCAACAAGGTGGCGAAATTATTCTTTGCGATACATGTCCGAAAGCGTATCATCTCGTTTGTCTCGATCCTGAACTCGAACAAGCACCGGAAGGCGATTGGTCGTGTCCCGAATGTACGAAGAACGGTATTTCGATTCAAACTCGACAAGCAGCTGCCATCGCTGCTGCACGACAAGCCAAAGAAGAAGATGATAATCACATGGAATACTGTCGAGTCTGTCGAGATGGTGGCGAATTGTTATGTTGCGATCGATGTCCATCATCGTATCATATGCATTGTTTAATACCGCCGATGACGGTTATTCCTGAAGACGATTGGTTTTGTCCGCGTTGTACGATTGAACCGCCACCACATGTGGTCAAGAAGATTTTGACTTGGCGATGGGTGACACATCCCGATCCGCATTCATCGGTCACAACTGATACGACGACAACGGAAGTGACGAAAGTCGATGAAAATGGTGAAACTGCAACGACGACAACGACGATCGTTGAAAAACATACAATTACAACAACAACAAATCCCGATGCCGTACCGCCAGCTGATGGCGCCGACACAGGTGCTGATGTTCAACAACGGCTCGTGCCAACTTACGATCTTAGTGGCCCACCAGGTGCACCTCGAGGTCCGCCGAAAACACGAGAATTCTTCGTGAAATACGACAGTCTATCGTATTGGACATGCGAATGGTTGCCTGAGCTACAAGTTGAAGTTCATCAATCGTCATTATGGCGTTGTTATATTAAGAAAATCGGCGATGCTAAACAACCGCAGCCGACAGTCGATGCCGATGGCGAAGGCGAAGCCGAAGAAGACGACGAAGTCTCACGACGTTACTACAATCCGAAATTAGAAGCACGATATTACAAAAACGGCGTTCGTCCCGAATGGTTATGCGTTCATCGTATTTTAAATCATCAAAAGGAAAAAGGTCAACCAATGTATTATCTCGTTAAATGGCGAGAACTCGGCTACGAACAAGCCACATGGGAACTCGAAAAAGGCGGCGAATACACGGATCAAGTCGAAAATTGGCAGCAGCATATTGATAACTATTGGAAATTACGAAATGGTGCCGATGGCGAAGAGAAAAAGAAGAAAAAAGGCGGTGCATCGAAGTCAACTCGTCGATCGAATCGTGATCACGATGAAGCTCGCTTGGCCGATGGCGATTCCGGCGACGAAGAACGTACCGGCAAATATCCGCCACCACGTAAACGCTACGAAAAACAGCCCGATTTCATCGATGCAACCGGCGGTACACTTCATCCGTATCAATTAGAAGGCTTAAACTGGTTACGTTATTCATTTGCTCAGAATACCGATGTCATTCTCGCCGATGAAATGGGTCTCGGTAAAACCGTGCAGACCATTGTTTTTCTTCAGGCTCTTCTCAAAGAAGGTCTTTCGCGTGGTCCGTTTCTTGTCAGTGCGCCATTGGCGACGATTATCAATTGGGAACGTGAGTTTGAATTTTGGGCGCCGGATATGTACGTTGTGACGTACACGGGCGATAGAGAAGCACGTTCGGTGATTCGTAAACATGAATTTTCGTTCGAAGACGACGCTATTCGTGCTGGTCCACGAGCTAGTCGTGTAAAAACAGGTGCCAAAGTGAAATTTCACGCGTTGTTAACATCGTACGAGTTGGTTAGCGTCGATTCGGCAACACTTTCATCGGTCGATTGGGCTGTTTTAGTTATCGATGAAGCACATCGTTTGAAAAACAATCAATCACGATTCTTTCGAACATTATTCGAATTTAATATTGGCTACAAAGTGTTGTTGACTGGTACACCATTGCAAAATAATTTAGAAGAACTTTATCATTTATTGAACTTTTTAAAACCTGATAAATTCAGTGATATGGACGGATTTTTAAAGGAGTTTAGTGATTTAGCTAAAGATGAACAAGTTGCCAAGTTACATGATATCTTAGGTTCGCATATGCTACGTCGTTTGAAAGCTGATGTTTTGAAAAATATGCCATCGAAATCGGAATTTATCGTTCGGGTCGAATTAAGTCCCATACAAAAGAAATATTATCGAGCTATTCTAACGAAGAATTTCGATGCTTTGAATGTCAAAGGTGGCGGTGCACAAGTATCGCTATTGAATATTGTTATGGAATTAAAGAAATGTTCAAATCATCCGTATTTACTACCGGCCGGTCATTTCGAAGCACCACGTTTGCCGAATTTAGCTTACGAAGGTTCGGCTTTAGTTAAATCTTGTGGAAAATTAGAATTATTATCGAAAATGTTACTCAAATTAAAGGAAGGCGGTCATCGTGTTCTTATCTTCTCGCAAATGACACGTATGTTAGACATACTCGAAGATTTTCTCGAATATATGGGCTATAAATACGAACGTATGGATGGTAAAACAGGTGGTTCGGAAAGACAGGATGCTATCGATCGTTTCAATGCACCAGGTGCTGAACAATTTTGTTTTCTTCTCTCGACACGTTCGGGTGGTTTGGGTATCAATCTTGCGACAGCTGATACGGTTATTATCTACGATAGTGACTGGAATCCACACAATGATATTCAAGCTCTTTCACGTGCTCATCGTATCGGTCAGCAGAATAAAGTTATGATCTATCGTTTTGTTACGCGTGATACGGTCGAAGAACGTATAACACAAGTAGCGAAGAAGAAAATGATGTTGACGCATTTAGTTGTTCGGCCAGGTGTTGGCCGTGGCACGAACATGAGCAAGAAAGAATTAGATGATATTCTACGTTTTGGTACGGAAGATTTATTTAAAGATGATGATGAAGTTGTTGGCAATGGCGAAGGCGGAGGTGGAGAAGGTGGCAGTAGTGCGAAGATTCATTATGATGATGCTGCGATCGAGAAGCTACTTGACCGATCACAAGAAGGCATACAAGAGAAAGAAGATGGTTTGAATGAATATTTATCAAGTTTTAAAGTTGCTTCGTACGCAACACGAGAAGTTAATGATGAAGACGAAGAAGATTTTCGCGAGCCACCAGCCGTCGAAGAAGCTTTAGATCCTCAATATTGGGAGAAATTATTACGTGTTCAATTCGAACAAGAACGAGAATTAGAAAGTCATGCCTATGGTAAAGGCAAACGTTTGAAACGACAAGTTAATTATGCTGTACCAGCTAATGATGAAAATTGGAACGAACATAATTCGGATATTGCAAGTGAATACGATGCACCGTCGGCCGGTGGTGAAGATGAAGATGTTGATTTCGATGAAACGCCTGATCGTCGACGTAAGACAGGCCGTGATCGACCATTACCACCACTTATCTACAAATCCGGTCCGAATGTTGAAATTCTTGGATTCAATCCTCGACAACGAAAAGCATTTTCCAATGCCATCATGCGTTTCGGTATTCCACCGCCGGACGCCTTCAAATCTCAATGGTTAGTTCGTGATTTACGTTGTAAATCCGAGAAAGAATTTCGTGCCTATGTTTCATTGTTTATGAAACATTTATGTGAAAATACATCGGACAATTCGGAAACATTTTCCGATGGTGTGCCACGTGAAGGTCTCTCTCGACATCACGTTCTTTCACGTATTGGTATTATGTCGTTAATACGAAAGAAAGTTCAAGAATTCGAAACAATCAATGGCGTTTGGTCGATGCCCGATCAAGCACCACCATCATCAACGACAAATGAAAATTCGAATGATACGAATGACGAAAAAGAAACGAAACCAACAACGAATGAGAATTCACAAGCAAATGACTCCAATGAAATACTACCAACGGCAAGTTCGAGTAGTAATCTCATCGGAGAATCAATGAGTTTAAGTGATTTAATTAATAATAAACCCGATTCGAATGATGTCGAAATGAAAGATAATTCGACGAATGAAGAAGATAAAACCGAACAAACAAATTCATCAAATGAAAACAATAATAAATCAGATTCGAATGCAACGAATACGACGACTAACAATGGCACAAGTCGTAAAAATCAAATAGCTCGCAATGAAAAATACAAAGATTTTAAATTTATGTTCAACATAGCCGATGGTGGCTTCACCGAACTTCATTCCCTTTGGTTGAATGAACAACGTGCGTTAACATTAAATCGTGAACATGAAATTTGGCATCGTCGTCATGATTATTGGCTGTTAGCTGGTGTTGTTACACATGGTTATTCACGTTGGCAAGACATACAAATCGATCCGAAATTTTCGATTATCAATGAACCATTTAAAATGGACATGGCCAAGGGCAATTTTCTTGAAATAAAAAATAAATTTCTTGCTCGACGTTTTAAATTGTTAGAACAAGCGCTTGTTATCGAAGAACAATTGCGTCGTGCAGCTTTTCTCGGTCTTGCTATGGAACAAACCAATCCTGCATTGACACTTTCTCAACGTTTTAGTGAAGTCGAATGTTTAGCTGAATGTCATCAACATCTATCCAAAGAATCACTTGCGGGCAATAAACCAGCGAATGCTGTTCTCAATAAAGTTCTTACACAATTAGAAGAATTACTAAGCGATATGAAACAAGAAATCAATAAACTGCCAGCAACATTAGCTCGACTTCCACCCGTTTCACAACGTTTAAATATGACTGAACGAAATATTCTTTCGCGTTTACAAAATGGTGCAACTCAACAATCAACCACAACAAGTAATTCAGCATCATCATCGCCACCACCGCCACAACCAACAACAACCACAACCAATGGCAATGGCTATGCTTATGCGAATTACACCAATTATATTGGACCATTTGCTTTACCAGCTGTAAATACTAATAATAATACAAATTCAAGAAACTGTAAGTAGACATGACTCATTTTCGATGATTAAAAAACAAATTTAGAGATCGACTCTAATGTTGATGTGTAAGAATAAACAAACGAACGAACGAACTTATTTGTAGCACAACTGTTGAGTCATTTCAATACTGATTTCTTATATAAATAAGAAAAAGGATGGCAAAAAAATATTAGTTTTCAATCTGACTATGCTCATAAGTTTGTTCGTTTGATTTTATTCGATAAACAAACGAGAATATATTTGAATTCAATGAGAAAATGAACGAACTTTTCGTTTTTTTTTGTTTTTTAGCAACAAACTCAGTTGACTCACCAGCACGAAAGTCATCAACACCCAATTTAGTTCAATAAACATTTGTCTTTTCTCTTCTCTTCTCTTTTTCTCCTTCTCATTCATGATCTGATTTAATTCTATACATGTACCGATCTGTTTGTTTGTCTGTGCGTCTGTAAACAAAACACTGTACACATTTTTCTTTTCTCGTCATTTATTCTGATTATTAGTTGCTACTTTTCCTTCTCTTTTTTGTTGTTGTTGTTCTTGTGTGTTGATGAAATTTACATATGTGTGACATATAAATATTAAAAGTCTATAGATATTGAAAGATCGATTTTCAATTCGGAAAAAAACGATGAAATTTTTTATTTTCTCTCAAAATGAACCACACAGATTTTTAACCATATTTAAATGGTTCATCACGATGAATATCTTCTGTATGTTGACCTAAAACAAAATGCACAAATTTTACTTCGAGATAGTTTCGCTTTTTCTTTCGATACGAACTGTAACCACAAAGTGTAGACAGATACGGCAATGGACGTAATTGTAAGCGATAATCACATAGTGTACGATCTCGTTTTGCTGTCCAAGGCGAAAGTTGGAGTCGTTTCGATATTTGTCGCTCTGGAATGTCATGATAATCACTATCGGTTGGATGAAAAATTACATTTGGCATGGCCAAGTAAATGGATAGATTGAGCACAATCAGGATTGAAATAAGAACAGTATTCATCATTCGTTTACTTTCTTTTTGTGATGGAACAAAATGAACAGATCTATCTGATGTATATCTATTTATAGGGATTTTAACGACAGGATTTTGATTGAGTTGACAATGAAGAATAATTTTCTCTTCCTCTTCTTTTTTTATTAGATTAATAAAAAGAAACTTCTCTGATTGCATGTAAGTTAATCATTGTTCATATTGAAATTCTTTAATATTTCGACAATGTGCGTGTTTGAGTTCACGCAGAAGAAAAAAAAAGAAAAAAAATTCTCCTTTGTTCTTAAAGTATCTTGACAAGTTCAATCCGTTTGTTTCTACCGCCCCCAACGTAAAAGATTATCACCCTCCGGTGTATCTTCATCGCCTGATGGTTTGAATTGTTGATATGTTGACACACGAAACCATGTATTTCGGTTCGCTCGTGGATAATAATCAGATGATCGTTGAACACGATTGGTTGGCAACTGACCATCTTTACAATTTCGATGAATATTCATATTCGATGGAAGAAATAATGTTGAACATGAGAATGCAGATGCAAGTAAAATAAATGCGAGAACAGTGAATAGGAATGAGTATGTTGACATCTAGAACAAAATGAAACTATGATCCGTTTTCATCTATATAGTATTTCATTAAATTCAATATCGGAAATGGAAAAAAACTAATTCATACTTCGATAAATACTAAATAGATGTCGATATGCTTCTCTCCTCCTTTTTTTTTATTACACCTCTAAATCAAATTGATTTCCCTTTAGAGTATTTTGTTGTTTAAAAATGCACAAATTCTTGATCGTATTGATTTTGAGCTGTTAATTTTAATACTGTCTGCTGATCGTGGGCATTGTCATGACTTGTAAATAACGATTTCCGAATAGGTAAAAACGGTGCCATATAAGTTTGTTGATATAATTTCCAAAAATCGATTTGTTCAAACCAAGGATGTTCGAGAAGATCGAATATTCCACGTTGACCACAGCCTAATCGTTGTTCAACATCATCCTGAAGTAAACTTTTTATTAATAACGCACAATTCGAAGATAGACTCTCGAGTTGTAGTGATGAGCAGCCGTTCAGAATACGAATATACCTAAATAAATCAATGAGAATCTATTCTCGATAGATTTCTATTTAATTTTTTTCTCCTTTCTCTGTCATCAAAAAGATAGAATTAATACAGATCATTTTGATTGATTGAATAGTTTTGTTATCCTCCTAAGCCGAAATTAAATTTTTGATTAATACCAATAGAAAATCTGCTGCATTCTTTGACAAATGAGCACAGTTTTCATTAGAACATCATATTCTCAAAAGACCGTCTCAATTGAATTCTAATCAGTATCTTGTCCTTTATTTACATATTATAATGTTTTGAAGTCGATTGAATGACATCCGAAGAATTCGTTTCAATCGTACTTAAACTTGATTCAACATCTGTTCGATCGAATGGTGGAATGCCGATAATCATTTCATGAATAATGATGCCTAATGTCCAGAAATCTGGAGAGAATCGGTACGCACATTGACGAATAACTTCAGGAGCTTGAATGCAAAGAAAGTGTAAACATATTCCTGTCAGATAGCAAAACAAAAAACAAACCGATATAATGTGGCGTTCCACAAAATGTTCTTGTGTAACCTCGAACTAATTTAGCTAGACCTAGATCAATAAGTTTTATGTATCCACGTTGAGTAAAAACAATATTTTCTGGTTTCAAATCTCGAAAGACAATTTTACACTAATTATCATTGAAACGAAAAATGCTAAACTAGATTTCGTAATTTAAGATTTACTTCATGCAGATAATCAAGTGACAATACGATTTGAGCTGCATAGAATTGTGCTTGAAGTTCAGTTAGATTTTGAGATAAAATCAATGAAAATAAATCACCTCCTTGCAACCATTCGAATACGAGATAGAAATATTCATTATCTTGAAAACTATTGATAAAGTTCACCTAGAAGAAAACTCAACCGACTTCTTCTTTGAAATGTTTTTCTTTATACGATATTCGGATGTTCTAAAGCGAATGCGTATTGTCTTTCTGAATGAATGAGATTTTGTTTATTAATTTCGATTAATTCCGATTTTTGAATAGCTTTTAATGCGAGATAGTCATGCGAATATTTGTCATAGACAAGAAAAACTGAACCAAAACCACCTTCACCTAATTGCCGAATGATTTCAAATGAATCAAGAGATAGATGTTCGTCTGTTTTCAATGTTTTTATTAAACGAGAATTGAAATTGTCAATAAGTTTCTTTCGTTCAACAAGATATTCATTGAATCGATGATGATTTTTCGATTTTGTTATTGAAACAAGCGAGAATAATGAATGATTTTCAATTGAACCGATTTGTCGATGAGTTCGACAGAATTGTTTAGTAAAATCAAGAGTTTGTTGAAAAATAACCGAATATCGACTGTTAGTTCTTCTCATATGACTTGTTTTTTTTCTTGTTTTCTGTCTCAAGCAAGCAAAAAGAAAAACGCGCTGAAGGCCAATTGTCTGTTCTGTATTAATAATAATCTCGTTAAAACAAGGCAAGCTGTGAGAGAGACAGAGAGACAGGCAAGGAGGAAGTCATTTGGTTCGTCTGTTCTTTCGCTAAGGATATGTACAGAAAAAGATGTTTAGATTAAGGCCGAGAAATCCGACGATTGGCTGGGAAAAAAAAGCAGATATTTTTTTTTCTGGGTAATATTAGTCTAAGATTTAGAGTGTACATCGCGTCGTTGTTTTTCTCTTATTTAACCACAATACAAAAGCTCGGATAGGATAAGCAGTATGTTTCGAGTTTCTACAATTGTTGTTTTAGCCATTTTCTGTGCGAATATTTACGCACAACAAATTAAACCATGCGAACCATGCGATGTTTCGAAATGTCCAGTGGTAAAAACTCGAATTTTATTGATTTTATGAAGAAAAAATATCGACTTTTTAGACATTGGATAAGGAATGTCTCGCTGGTTTAACACTCGATCGATGTGGTTGTTGCCAAGTTTGCGCACAACGTGAAGTTCGTGAACATTTTTCACCATGTTAAAAGAAATTACTTTGTTTTTCTTTCATTAGAGCGAACTTTGCAATCACCCTGATATCCCATCAAGCAAACAATACGAAGCTTGCGGAGAAAATCTTCAATGTAAAATTCGTAAGGATAGCCGAGGTATTGCTCGAGAAGCTCGTTGCGAATGTAACGATCAAGTCGAAATGTGTGGGTAAGTCAATCCCGTTTTCTTTTTTTTTCGAATCTCGATAATATTACATCTAGTTCCGATGGCAAAACCTATCGTAACTATTGTCATTTAATGGAAACAAGTAAACTCGCTAAAATCGAACAGAAACCAATCATCAAAGTCTTCAAACGTAAACCATGCGATTCAGCTCCGGAAATTACTTTACCACCAAATAACGTTGCGAATCGAACCGGTAGTAACGTATTTTTAACCTGCGAAGTTGCCGGCGTACCATTACCAGTTGTCGAATGGGTTTACCGATCATCAACTGGCAAAGAAATCGTCTATCCAAGTAGACGAAATTAGTTTCCACTCTCAAGACAAACATTTTTTGTTTTGTGTTTTAGCCGATGACGATCGTATTTCGACTTTAGTTCGAGGTGGACCAAATGCCCACGTTTTAACTTCATGGCTTCAAATTCAATCATTACAACCTAATGATCAAGGCACATACACTTGCGTTGCAAGCAATCCATTAGGCAAAGTCGAAAAATCGTGCAATGTTATTGTCGAAGGCCGTCGAGAATTCTAAATCAACTAATCTTCTTATGCAACAGAATTTATCTCGTGTGTTTATTTAGAGTATTAGTCGTCTTTTCTTTAATCATACATCTAATTAATCATTTTAATTTTTTGTTAATCTCAAATATCCAAGAATAAACTTAATTACTGATGCACAAAAATATGCAAGTAAAGTCACAATAAACATATACAAACAAATCAATCCCAGTGCAAGTTCGTTCGATGCATCCAGTGTGTTGACATTTAAATTAATCAAACCAGTTAACACATTCGCTAATAAAAATAGATCTAAACCTTTTTGATTGATATTTTTCAGCAGATTTGATTCGATTGAAAGATTTTTTTGCTCTAATAACCAATGAATTAAACTAAAACCCGCCAAACATAGACATGCCAGACCAGTTGTACTTGAAATATAGGATAGATTACATAATTTTCTCGATGCATTCGTACTAATTCCGCAGAAGAAAATCATGCCAAGAAGAAATTGAATTGTCATTCGTTGAAAACGAGCTTGACTTTCATATTTAAGAATTAATCGTCCCATGAAAATTCCAATGAGATACAAACACACATATCCACCGAGTGAATAGATTCCTTCGCGATTGGCATCGAGAAAATTGACTCGCACGAGATTAGTTTCAGTTAAATATCGATCGAATTGACAATATCGTAGAAGAAAACCTTCATGAAAACTAATCGTAATTAAAATTAAGATGGGAACGTTCGTTGTTAATTTGAATAGACAATTGCCGAGTAGTTTCATAAAACATAATGTCAAAAAGAAATTCCAATGAACACCATATTCACTAACATGTTCAACATAGGAGAAATATTTAACTGATAGAAAACGAATTAATCCGAGAAGAGCGAGAACGAGATTTTCGAGAAATAAATTTCGAAGTGATGTTTGTCGATGTCGAGCTTCTGAACTGACCATGCCATGTGCGAGAGCGAATAGACCAACGCCAAGATCCATGATTGAATAACCGTAATTTTCTGTTTTTGCATAACGACGTGGAAATATGCGAAAGTCAACAGCGAGTATACAAATACAAGTGGCAAGTAGAATTTGTCCACGGAAATTTTCAATAATTCGCGAATAGGTTTGTTGTTGTTGTTGTTGTTTGATTTGTTCGGTTGGTTTGCGTGAAGGATTTTTTAAGAAATAAATTACAAAAGCAAATATCCAAATAACAAGATGTTGAATGTAACTAATCGATGACCAAATTGTCAAGACGAAGATCATCGGAAGTACGAGAATAACATGTTCGAATAGAAAGTTAGTCAATGAATATTTTTGAAAGCTCGATATTGATGATTTGAGTATTTGCAAGAGAAAATATGTTGCACAAGTATTAATTATAATACAGCCTGTTTCGTAGAGACTAGTTCCTGTTAGATTGCTTACGAATACTTCTTTTCGATGACGATATTCGTCCATATTCATGTTCGTCCGAATGACTGACTGACTGACTCAGGTCAAGTCAAGTCATGGTCGAATAGAAATAAGAATCTCTTCTGACATCTAGAATTAGCAATCATTGGTTGACGTATAGGCGGCGGGCCAATATCATTTTAGGATGCGCTCGGATTTTTGCTAAAATCTAATTGAATAGAGATAAATGGGCGTTATGTTATGTGAGAATGCAGGCAACAGATTTTGAGATCTGATTTTGTTTTCTCTCATTCCGTTTCATTCTCAATTTCTTCTCTATGTCTCTCTATATATTTTTCATTTTTTTTCTGATGCTTAACACCCACACTCTCTAGTTTATTTCAGACAAAACTTTAAGTTCCCGCAAACAAAAACAAAACATAGTCCAAACATCTAAGAGGATCCGTCCAAAACGTTGCGTTGCGCAAGTGTCTATGAAGAGATAGAGTAGTTGCATTAGATTCAAATTAACGAGTAGTTATAGATTTACTTTGTTGCGTCGTAAAGCTTCACCAATATGCTCAATAACTTCAGTTTCAATGGAGTTAGAGTAAAGTTTGAGTTGCGTAAGTGTCTATGAAGGTATTGGACGATCCTGTTCAATAGAAATAAAAGAGTAGGTGTGAATTTACTTTGTTCTGTTCTAAGGCTAGACTAAGATATCGGCCACCTTCAGCTCCAATAGAGTTATGACCAAGACTCAGATACGTAAGTGTCTATGAAGAGATACGATGATTCTGTTGGACGGAAATAAAAAATAGGTGTGAACTTACTGCGTTCTGTTGCAAAGCTAGACCAAGATGTCGAGCACCTTCAGTTCTAATGGAATTATAAGCCAGGCTTAGATGTGTAAGTGTCTATGATGAGATACGATGATTCTGTTGGGCGGAAATTTAAAAAAATATATCTGAATTTACTGTGTTCTGTTCTAAAGCTTGACCAATATGTCGAGCACCTTCAGCTCCAATGTTGCTAGAATCAAGGTACAGTCCCGTAAGTGTCTAAGAAGAGATACGATGATTCTGTTGGATAGAAACAAAAGAATAGATGTGAACATACTGTGTTCTGTTGTAAGGCTTGACCAAGATGTCGACCACCTTCATCTCCAATGGAGCTAAATCCAAGGTTGAGTTGCGTAAGTGTCTATGAAGAGATAGCATGATTCTGTTCGATAGATATGACACGATAAATGTAAATTTACTTTATTGTTTTGTAAGCCCAAACCAAGATGTCGAGCACCTTCGGCTATAATGGAGTTAGAGAGAATATTGAGTTGCGTAAGCGCCTACGGAGAGATAGCGTGATTCTGTTCGATGAAAATAAAAGAGTCGATGTGAACTTACTGTGTTCCTCTGTAAAGCTAGGCCCAGATGTTGAGCACCTTCATCTCCAATGGAGTTAGAGTGAAGATTGAGATACGTAAGCACCTATGGAGAGATAGAATGATTCTGTTCGACAGATGTGACTTTACTTTATTGTTCTGTAAACCTAGACTAAGATGTTGAGCACCTTCGGCTCCAATGGAATTAGAGTGAAGGACCAGTTGTGTAAGTGTCTATGAAGAGATGGAATGATCATGTTCGATATAAATGAAAGGGTAAGTGTGAATTTACCTTGTTGTGTTGTAAAGCTAGACCAAGGTGTTGAGCACCTGTAGCTCCAATAGAATTCTCACTAAGGTTGAGTTGTGTAAGTGTCTATGAAGAGATAAAGTGGTCCTGCTTGATAGGAATAAAAGTGTTGGCGTGAGTTTACTGTGTTCTGCTGTAATGCTTGACCAAGATGTCGACCACCTTCATCTCCAATTGGGTTAGAATGAAGGACCAGTTCAGTAAGTGTCTATAGATAGATAGGCTGATTGTGTTCGATAAATATGAAACGCTGGACGTGAATTTACTTTATTGTATTGTAAAGCTAGGCCAATATATCGAGCACCTTCAGTTTCAATGTCGTTATAACTAAGGTTGAGTTCTGTAAGTGTCTGTGAAGAGATATGATGATTCTGTTGGATGGAAATAAAAGAATAGATGTGAACGTACTGTGTTCTTATGCAAAGCGAGACTAAGATGTCGAGCACCTTCATCTCCAATGGAGTTAGAGTGAAGATTGAGATGCGTAAGCGCCTATGGAGAGATAGGATGATTCTGTTCGACAGATGTGAATTTACTTTATTGTCTTGTAAAGCTAGACCAATATGTCGAGCACCTTTATCTCCAATGGAGTTAGATCCAAAATTCAGTAGTGTAAGTGTCTATGAAGAGATCGAATGATCATGTTCGATATAAATGAAAGGGTAAGCGTGAATTTACCTTATTGTGTTGTAAAGCCAGAGCAATTTGTCGAACACCTTCAGATCCGATGGGGTTGTCAGTAAGATCAAGTTGTGTAAGTGTCTATAGGAGATAGAGTGGTTCTGTTCGTTATAAATGAAAGAGTAAGTGTGAATCGACTTTATTGTGTTGTAAAGCTAGACCAAGATGTAGAACACCTTCATCTCCAATGTCGGTATAACTAAGACTCAGTTTCTTAAGTGTCTATGAAGAAATCGGATGATTCTGTTGGATGGAAATAAAAGAGTAGGTGTTAATTTACTGTGTTCTGTCGCAAAGCTAGACCAAGAACTAGGGCATCTTTAACTCTAATGGAGTTATGTTGAATGCTGAGGTGTGTAAGTGTCTATGGAAATATGGAGTGATTCTGATCGATCGGAATAAAAGAATAGATGTGAATTTACGGTGTTGTTTAGTAAGGCTAGAGCAATATGTTGAGCATCTTGAACTTCAATGTAGTTATGTCCGAAATCGAGTTGTGTAAGTGTCTGTGGAAATATTGTGGTAAATGTTTAAAAAGCGTTTTGATCGATGAAGTGGTTGTCCAATTCCGAAGTAGGGTTGTAATTAGTGAGAGAAGAGATTTTGGATGATTAACTTACTCGAAATCGTTGGTAGGAATTTTGGATTTTATTTAGCCGGGGACAGATATTGCTGACAGAGAGAAATAAATCTTTTTCATTCAAGTGGTCAAATATTCTGTATACTATGTCGACTGGTAATGTATGAAGTGATGTTGACATTATGTGTTGAATTTCGATCTGCAATGATACCTGCATGGTAAGAAATAAATGAAAGCGAAGGTGAAATCATCGCTTAGGAAATACTGAGTGAGAACCGAAGTTGAAGAATTAATTGAATTCCTGGAATATCTGCGAAATGGTAACTCGTTTTGCTTCAATGTTAATACTATGATATAGGTAGCATTTTATGATTCAATGAGTTTTTTTTCTGATGATGAAGAAATATGAGTGTTATCATTGATAATGCTAACAGAAGCAAGCATAGATAAAATGTAATGAAAGTACGACTGAAATTTTAACACCGGTTAACATGCAACCAATACCTTTTTTAAAGTTTTATATCTATCATAAATAAAATGTAAGCTGAATCTTTTATTTTAAATAATCATGACAAAATTTTGCTATTCATTGAAGATTGTATCATGTTATTTTGTGCAGCATGAAAGAAAACAAACGAATATCTATGATGAAATACTCGTACGAGATCGTATTTTTACAAGTTATTTAATCAATATGAGATTCAAAGATTTTATGAAATAAATTTTATTTGCTGCTCACTATTCTCAGATACAAGAAGTCTGAGCGAAAGCGACATCTAAGAGACAAAATATCGTTGGTTCCGATTGACGATAGCATTGCTTTGACTTGACTTGACGTCTCTCTCGTCTTTTCTCGAATAGTCTCAATCGATGATGGCTGCTGAATCTTCGAGTCTTGTTTCTGTAAATTCACCGCGAACTTATCCATATTTTAATTACACATTCTTGGATAAAGATACAGGTAGAATTCTGCATTCAATTGATTTCTTTAATTACAATTATTCGATTAGATCTCAATGAAATCTCGATCTGGAACAATGATATCGCAAGTTTACTTGCATATTTTCTTCAACAACGAGATAAACATGACGATATATGCAGTAGTTTTCGTTCGGCAACAGCACATTTAGATAGTCTCGGTGAAGTCGATGTTATAGCTGATGCTGAGGTATTTTCCAACAACAATATGTTCGATTTCCATTTTCATTCTTTAGCTAATTAAAAAACTATTGAAAATCTCCTCGAACAAGCACAGTCAAATATCGATGATTGTTCATCGATTAGGTCGAACGATTCTACTCGATGAATTCGATGTTCATTCACATCTATTACGTTTAGAATCGAATGATTGGAAATGGTTTCGAGATTTTTTTCTCGATACAATTCTTCGAAATATTTCCATGAAACATTTCTATAAGAAAAACAAAACACGTGATGAACTCATTCGAAAAGATCGTCTAGTGAAATTTCTTTGTCAAAGGTTTGTCAATTCTGAATGAATGCAAAACAATACCGATGATAGAACATTTCATTTTCAGTGTTGAATTTCCTGAAGTTACACGTTCTGATGCAGCGAGTATTCTCGAAAAAATGAAAGAAATACACGATCAACAAGAAGACAACTGCGCCCATTCGCCATTTCAACGAACCATGAATTGGACATTTGAAAATATGAAAATGTTAATCGGCTCAGATTTGCCCATATTTGGCGATGAAAAACACCCAGCTGTTAGTCTTCGTTTACGCGATATGAACAAGCCAATCAATGTTTTGACAGGCATTGATTGTTGGCTGGATAATTTAATGTGCAATGTACCGGAATTAGCCATGTGTTATCATGTCGATGGAATTGTACAGTCGTATGAAATCATGAAAACCGAAGACATACCATACCGAGAAGGTTGCCAATTTCCACCGAATGTTATTCGAGATTTAGCAACGAATCTCCTCTCGTTTCTCAAAGCAAACGCTACTAAAGAAGGACATACCTATTGGTTATTTAAAAGTTTGTTTGTTTGTATTTTATTTTGTTGAGATTGAATCGTTTGTTGAACTAGGTCCTGATGATGATATTGTTAAATTGTACGATTTGACTTGTCTATGTGATACAAATCGAGATGATAATCCGTATACGCTACCAGTTGCTACATTGTTCTATAAAATGGCTCAGAATATGTTGACAAAGTCCGATCATGAAACCCGTTCGAAAGAATCGGGAACGATTCGTACATTGCTCAAACATTGTCTCGACATGTTAAATCCCGAGAAATTTCCTGAATATCATTGTGCAGCTGCGTATATGATGTCGGATTTGTATATTGACGATAATGTTAGTGAACAGAGTTGGACATCGGACGGAAGTGATGCACAAGATCCCGATGATTTGCTCGATGATTTCGAAGAAACTGAACAAATGGAAAATGATTATGTTTCGATTGATCTTAAAACTTTAGGACAAAAGCAAACATCTCGATTTCGAAAGAATCACGATGTCGAACGATTGAGACCAATACACGGCAATCTCGAGAAACGAGCGACTGAAGCATTGAAATATCTAGTTGAAGCATTACGCAGCAATGCAATTCATCGTCGCGTTCAATCGACTGAGCAATCAACCAACGACGGAAAGTCGAAAGTCATCGCTCCATTGCCGTATCAAGCGACTCGGCAATCGTCGAAGGTTTTAATTGATAATAAAAATCATCTGACCAACGATCGACGTTTGAAAGGCATTATTTTGCATAAAGCAGCAGCTGCCTATTTCTGTCTAGTCGATCGAAACGAGAAGGAGAAGAATTATGGATCATGTTTGCGATATCTTCGTCTAGCATTGAACTGTTACAGTAAGTCAATTCAATTCAATTGATTTCTAATCTTCGAGAGAGAAAAAAACGCAAACTTTTCAAGGTGCTGAATTAAAACTTCAATCAATGGATCATAGTAACAGTACGAGTGAATGCAAAAAACTACTGTCTTATATCATGAGTATTGCTGGTGATTGCCGATTGATGATTGCTTATGTGACATCGGATGAGGAAATTGAGAAATATCGTGAACAGTATCAAGTTATGACCGATGTAGATACGGAAATTCAGAAAGTGATCGATGAAGTTGCAATTGATTCGAAGAATTCAGGTAAATTGAGTTGTTTTTTTGTTTTGGGATCAAAATTCAATGAAAATGTTAAGAATTCACTTGGGTATTTGAATTAACGTCGAATATCGATCGAAATCTATTCGCTAGTGTTCATGCATATGAATACGCGATCAATATCGTTCGAAATCTCGGCGATCACGAAAAGAAACGTTTACATTTGCTAACCAAACGTTTTGGCAATGTTCGAAATGAAATGGGCGTCTATTGGATGAATAAATGCGCACAAGCAGTGAAAAATTTCGATCAAGAAGCTGCAAAAGTAATCTTTCGATATGAATCTGCAGCGAAAATCTTCTTTTCTTAGGAAGTCAAAGATCAATTTCGAAAGAGTTTCGAAAGTTTCGATGCTGCGATTCAAGCATTCGAAAAGATCAACGATCTATCGAATATCGCTATGATCTATTCGAATCTCGGTCGTCTAATGAGATACTACGCTCAATTCTATGTGCCGATTGTCAACGGCGTTCGACAGGAATTCTCTCAACAAGAACGACAAAGTTATCAGAAAGCATTCGACTACTATCTTCAAGGTTTGAAATTAATCGAGAATCGAACTGATCTATTCGATGTCTACCGAAATCTTTCCTGGGAACTATCGAATAGTTATTTTACAATGGCAACTTCATTGCAAGACTACGCACCATTGACGACAATGACGCAGGATGATGTAGGAAAACGAACTCGAAACTTTCGTTTTTTGATTTTTTTTTTTCGTATTGAAGATCGAGAAGGAAGTTATCGATTGTATGACTCGAGCATTGAAATATCTCGAGATTGAATTGAATAATTCATCATCAGATCGATATTCTCTGGCGAAATATCGTGCCGGAATCATTCATCATCGTTTAGCTTCTTTACTTCACAATACATTTCGAACTCAAGTAATTCTATTCGCACGTCTTTTTCTATTCAATTGTTTTGCCTTTTTTCAATAGAATAATGCAACACGACGAAAACGTTTGCGTACATTAGCATCAACGCACTATCAAAAAGCATTGGAATTATTCTCGTCGAAAGATAATCCACTTGAATATCTACGTTTACTAATCGAAGAAGTGGCTCTGATTGATTTTGAATTGCAAAGTAAATTTTGAATTTCAATTCTTCTTTTCATCTATTTTTGCGAAAAATAGACGCAACAGATAATCCTGCGCGTTTGAAATCCTGTCAACAAGGTCTTCGAGCATCGTTTCAATGTCAAGAATGTATCGGCATTATTGAACAACATCGAACTAGTGCCGATCCTGATGATTATAATGAAACGTTTTCTCAAGAAGCTCAACGTCTTTTAGTTATTTTAAACGGTCGTATACAAACATTTCTCAAAGAACTCGTTAAAATCTTCAAAATTCAAACGCAAAAAAAGTCGATCTACGAAGATTACAAGGAAATGTACAGTCTCTCATTGAGAATCAACGAGAAATCATCGAGTCTACCCAAAGATTTGTACGAGATGATTGAAAAATGCCGAAGATTATTCGAGAAAAATGTTCATGATTAAACACGAAATTTTCATTTTTTTTTCTCTTGTTTTCTATTTTAATTAAATTATTTTCAGATGAATGAAAGAGTATGTTAATTCATCGTCGACAGAAAATCGAACAAAATCATGATGAATCTCCTCAGTCAATGAAACGTTTGCCTCATTCGCCGATTTGTTGCTTCGGTCGATCGAAAATCCGACGTTTTCTTGCAACACAATATGGTTTTCTCGTTGTTCTCGCGTTAATCGTGATTTTTTTCAATGAAATCTTCTTCTATCAATGGATGAAATTCAATTGGCCAGAGATCAAACATCTTACTCAAAAGTTCGACTGAAAAATTTCTCAAACAAAAAAAAAACAAATTTCATTTAGATCATCGGTGCAAAAACTTCTTCTCGTTGCAGATCCTCAATTGATCGGCGAGAAAGACGAAGGTTTCTTCGGATTGATCACAAGAAATGACGCTGATCGGTAGAACGAGATCGTTTTTCTTTTTGTTCGTTTTAAATTTGCTTGTTTGTTTGAAAGTTATCTGGCAAAAACATTTAGTCAAGCGAAGGATTATGTTGAACCCGATTGGATTCTGTTTCTTGGCGACATATTCGATGAAGGTCTGTCAGCAAATGACGATGAATTTCAACGATATTTCGAACGATTCGATTCGATATTTCAATATGAAAAACAAGAACAAAAATGTATTGTCATACCGGGTGACAATGATGTCGGAGGCGAATACTACGGAGATAAACAACCGATTCTACGGCAACGTTTTCGCAACTATTTCGGCAATACAATTGCACTTTTCAAACATAAATTTATCGAATATCTTAAAGTAAAATCGATTTCGGAGAAACGACACGAAAAAAAAAAGAATGTTTTTCAGCTCGATATCGATATGTTTGAATCGTATGTAAACGATAAACGTTTTGCAATTATGGAACAAACTGATAATCGTCCATTGTCAGGTCCATTTCGTATTATTCTCAATCATTGGCCTCTACTAACACGTAGTGCTCGGTTTGTTAAACCATTTATAAACGAACTCGAGCCAAATCTAATTCTCAAAGGCGACAGTCATCATGTAATCATCAATCGAAAATAAAGAAAATGCTTTCAATTTTTTTTGTGGTTTAGTTTAATGTTTTCGGATTAGATCGAAGCAATCTCACGACTTATATTCTCGCACGAGAATCTCTTCCAGAATCAATTCTCTCCTTAGATCTTCAACAAAAACGGCTCATCTACGAAATCTCAGTTCCAACTTGTTCATATCGAATGGGTGTCAATCGAATTGGATACGGTCTTCTCCTACTCGATACTGGTAACTTTCGAAGAAAAAAGATCTCCTAGAAATCATCGTCTTTGTTTTTAGACACAAAAACTGCACATTTAACTATTCTGTCGACTCCACGACGTTATATATCTTTGTATCTCTACGCTGCTTATGGGATATTTTTTGTTTTAAGTCTTCTCTTTTCGTCTCTTTTTCCACGGCGATCACTTTGGAAATTCTTAATGATTTGTAAATGAGAATGAATAACGCGCACACTTGCTTTTATATATATATATATATATGTCGAATATACATTTTCTTTTCAATAAAACCAAAGAACTCAATTCGAAACAACAATGGCGAGATTTAATTCAACGAGCTCTGCATAATCAAATCGATTTCTCTCATACGGAATATTCAATAGTCGAAGATGAAAGATTCGATCGAATTTCTAAACAACCGATTTTATATTTGCCAACAAAAGGAATAACTAAATCGAAAATGACGAAAACGGGATCGATTATTCATCACATCGATCTCGAAAGACATTCAGCTAATTCATTAATCATACCGTGGTTAAGACAAAAACGTGTGACAAGTAAATAGTTTCGCGTTATTTTCGTGTTTGATTTCGAACATCTAGTTGTTCCAATGGAAAAACGCGCAACTCTCGATGATATTCATCAAATAATGACCAAAACCTTTTCGAAACATTCGAATCATGACGATCGAATTCGTCGACATTATTCGAATTCAATCGTTGATATTCAACAAACGCAAAATCTCTCTCGTCTTTCCGTTCTTTCGATTTCCTACGGGTTTGGTCTCGGTACGAAAACATGGAAAAACATTCGTGAAGAAAAAACACTCGAATCAATCACGTCAATTTCAAGCCTGCCAGCGAATAAAACTGAATTAGTCAAACGTGTCCCATTATAAACAAATACCGATAATGAATTCATTTTCATTTCGAATGTGTTAATCATATAGCCTCGAGGAAAATAAATAGACAATCGAAGTGTGATTGATAACACGATGATATGGAAATTCAAGTGCATTCGCTCTTTGTTTTAGAAGAAGAAGAAGAACAAGATGAAAAATATGTTAATTTTATTTGAATATCAAAAAGAAATGAATTTAATAAAAATACTTTTCCATCTGCCGTCGATCATGACTCTCTCTCTCTTTCTCGCGCTTGTGTGTTCGTCCATATGTTACCTCAATAATTGTATTTCTTTTTAAGTTTAGCCGATGGTCGATAAGCTTCGACTTCATGACTTTTATATCCTGATTGTCGATGAATCTTTTTTACACATGATTCACAAAATAATTCATCACAATCGAGACAACGTTTCGTTGCATTATCATTGCAAACTGTACACCAGGGTAATTCATCATCATCGCCCTCATTATCCTGATGATCATCGACTTTTTTCGGCAGAACAACGGTATCTGGCGTTGCAGCTGGCATTGTTTCATGTAGAATACGTAGACGATTGGCTAGATCTTGTTCAATAGCAAGTTCTTCGTCCATTTGTTGCATTAACTGTTCTTCAGTGGGTTTCGCAGGAAAATCCTGTCGTAATTTTGCGAGACGTTCTTCTAAAGCTTTCATTTCGGGATCAAGTTCATTCGCAATCGGTTTTCTTTGCACCGGTTGTTGTTCTAATCGTTGAAGGAAACCTTTTGGTGGCTTTTGTAACATAAGTTGTGAACTAATCGAATGAAAACATGGCGTGCAAACTTCATGCATTTGATAGTTCATCTGTGGTATGGCCACACGTTGATACAAACAACTTGAACAGCAATCTTTTTGACACGAAATACAATGTTTCTTCGGATTTGTATTCGATATCATCTGTCGACATGATGCACAAACTGATGTCATCGTTTTACTTTCTGTTTGCTATCTAAAAATATAATCATGAATTTTGACACTTCAAAACTTAATCGACATCATTAACAAATTTCTCTCCATATGTTTTTCTTCTTTTCGTTCGACATGGTGGTTATCAATTTCTTTCATCTTGTGTTCATATTCAAAAGAAAATATCGACGATGAGTTTGAACAAAAACAAAATCTCAGTTCAAAAGAAACAACACTCGGTGTGAAATCTTGATACATTCTAATTACAAACTAATCATCATCAAACAAACTTTCTCGATGACATGATTAAGAAGAAACAAAAAACGCAAATCAAAACAATATCTTCACTATAAACATAAACTCATTCTTCTCCTTATTCTTTCCCAATGAAACACAAACGTGATCAATATCGAATTTGACCGTTCGATGAACTCGCACACACACACACGTACGGTACCGTACGTCGTTGACTACATCAAACAACATACGGATACAATACACATTAACCTTTATTATAAAAACATAGACATTCAAGGGTCTTTCACTCGATCTCCATCATGACATATGAATATCTTTCTTTTCTTTTCTTCAATTCATCTCATCAATCAAAAGAAAACATTTCATAGACAGACATCATTTTATGTCCCTGCACGGTATTTTATTTCGAGCAAGAGAAAAAAATATAAAAAAAGAAGAAAACAAAAATGAAAACTACACGCACATAAACATAGATTTGTATTTTTTTGTTGTACCTGAGATAAGGTTCTTATGTTTCTCTTGGATAATGCGGAGCATACAAAAAAATAATAAGAATAATAATAAGTAATAGCAACTAAGAAAATGATAGAGAATATATATATATATATATATGTGTGTGTTTTGTTTTTTCTTTCACATCTTTGCTTTCCACACACACACAAACAGGTATTTTATACTAATCACAAAAAAAACCCAGAGAATCTACACGCTTAGACAAGAAAAAACAGTGTGAGAGAGAGAGTGAACAAAAATAATAAGTTAGGCTCAAAGCTCACATACATATATGGATAGATAGACATACCTACAACTAAAAAAAACAAACAAAAGAAAACAACGTTTGAGCAGTTTGACTTCCTGAAATGGGAAACACATACAAATGACTCTGGACTAGTGGGCCACACACGCACACACACTCATTCACAATGAGAAATAGATCTTAATTTGAATAATAAAGTAGAAGAATAATAAACATATTTTGTTTTATTAATTTTTTTTTCAAAAATTTCCTTTTGTGTTTTCTCGTTCCGGACTAATACATATAATGTCCCTGATTGAAGAAGATAGCTGTACACAATGACACAGAAAAAAAAAACAAATAAAGGTAAAAAAATACACAGAATAAATTAAATAACACACGAACACACACGCGTACACACACACACACACACTAAGAATTATTCATACCTGAGAGTGTGCATATAGAATTTTTTTTTCTTCGGTACATCATACATATATATATATAATTTGTTTTTTCTATGATGTTTTCATTGATAAAAGACTAAAATTTGACCAAACCGAATCAAATATTGTATTATTATTATTATCCGATGTTTGTTCATTGATTATATCAAATGATGAGCCAAAATCAAACGATTGATTCATTAAAGAATTATCTTCTAATGGAAAATAGGACGATTGAGAAACCGTACGCAATGGAATTTTTGAATTCGTAGTATTTGTATTATTATTATTGTTATTATTATCATCATCAATCGAATTGTGATTAAATGGAAGTGATAAATGATGAGTAAATTTATTTTTAATCCATTTACTCTCGTCAGTGTCTTCAACAGGTGATTGATTACCTGATGAAGACGTCTGACCTGTACGCGCAGCAATATGACCTTCGATTTCGATACGAGCCGCCTCAACATTTTCCGGTAGACCAGCAATTTCGAACACGGGCTCCTTATCTCGGCCAGGCGTAATGATGTACGTGTTTGTTGTTTGTTGAATACGTTTAATTGTAGCACCTTTTGGGCCGACAACGAGACCAACGACACGATAGGGAACACGGACTTGTATTGTCGTTTGTTGACTTGGGAGAATAAGATTGTTGATATGAAGATTGGTGTTACTTCCACTACTTGTACTGCTATTCGATGATGTACTACTCGTGCTATTTTGTTGTTTACGAGCAGCACGTATTTGCGAGAAATGCTCAGCGGCTGAGACGATTTCTTTTTTTGCAATTTGTACGTCTTCTTTTCGACCAGTTATGATAAACACGGGTTGATCACCTCGAACGGGTGTCTTAATATAGGTATTGGTTTTAGCACGTAGAGCCTTGATTTTACATCCTTGTCGTCCGACAATTTCAGCAACATGTTCCGAACTTGGCACCGGTACACATTCGGTCATATTTTGACTTTTTTTGCCAAGTGAATCCGTTGCTTGTTGAGAAAATGTCAAATTCATATCATTATTTAACGATGGAATAAGTAAAGACGAACGTTGATATTCAGTTGCAAATGGATCGACAATAGCTGCACTCGGCATGATGATGATGATGATAAAATTTCGTTTTCAAGTAAAAAAATAGGAGATTTCTGTGTGTTGTTTTGCGCTCTTTCTCTCTCTATACTAGAAAAGAAAAAAACGAAAGATCAAATTGAGATATTGATAAGTTCATGATGTTTAAAGAGAAATGATTTATGAACGGAGAGAACGATGAATGTAGACTCACCGCGTAGCAAATGTCCAGTCGACGACGAAAGCGAGAAAATGTGAATGTGATGATTAACGCCTACATGCTCGACCCTTCTATACTGGCAAAGAGAGAGGAGAGGAGAGAGAAAAGGAGAAAAAGAAATAGAGAGAGAAAATTACGAGCGAGTGACGTGGATATGTGTGTATGTGTGTACAATTTCTTCTCTCTCTTTCTTCCACCTGAATGGTGGGTAGTGTCCTTTGTCGAGTTTTTTTTTTCACAAACTAAGAAAAAAAGAAGAAGAAGAATGAGAAGGAGGAGGAGGAAAAAACCGCGAGACTGCACAAGTTTTTTTCTTCTTCTCGCCTGATGAACTCTGAACTACTTACTCTTTCTTTTGCTCGTACGAGCAGCCTGCTATGAATTCTATTAATAACTCAACCGACCAATGAGAAGAATAATATAGCAAAAAAAAACGACGACGACGACGATGAGAACAAGAGAAAAAAAAACGGTCGGTCGCTGAGAATAATGGGTCTGGCCAGTTCACTGTTACTATAATAGAGAGTGCGGCAGCGAAAAGGGAATAAGGGCATCAGGCATAGAGAGAGAAGAAAAAAAAAGAAATCGCCCCACCAGTATGCATAAAAAAGCCCTCGAATTTATGTCCTTACATCGCTATTCTTCTTCTTCTTCTGCTTCTTCTTTCCCTCTCGCTGACAATGCGATTGACGACAAGCAGTAACAACAGTAAAAAAAAGCTTAAACTAATGCATTATATATATATATATATCTATATATACACACGACTAGACAGAAATGGTTTCAGGATGATGATAGGGTTACTGTTGATTACGTTCTCATCAAGTATACATATGATGCCCTGCGTAGAAGGAAGAAAAGTGACGTGATACTATGCGAGAAAATCGAGTTAATTAGAGATTCGACGGACAATGAAAATAATCTAAAATGAAAAGAAAAAGTGAACATGAAAAGAAATGACCAAGAAAAAAAGAAAGAAAGAAAAAAAAATGATGAAACATCAGTTGATTTGTGTACAAATTAATTTAATCGAAATAAAATGTTATGAATTTGTTTGAGAAGAATCTTTCGAATTTTCATTGGAATTGTTCATATTGATAACGATCGATGAGTTATCGGTTTGATGTGTAGGCGGTAGGAGAGGTGTTTGATGAACTTCGTCCATTTCTGGCCATGCTTCAGCTGTTTGATCCTTCGCTTTCATTCGATCGTTCAAAGCTTTCAAAGCTTTTTGTCTGAAGACACACAACAACAAAAAAGACTCATAAAAAACACGAAGTGATTTTCAATTATACCGTCTACGATCGGCATCAGCTGTTTCGGCGCCCGGAATCGTTACTGTTAAATTCGACGTCGTACCAGCGACATTGTACTTTTTCACATAAGGTTTACACAATTTGATTTTAACGAATATTTCGAAGATTGTATTCGCAAAAATACTGATTATAGGTGAGATTGGTGGCGGAAAGAAGCTAAAACATTCGAATTAATAGAACATTTTTTTTTCTTAAAAGAAGACTTGTCTACCTTGCTAAAGAAAATGTCGACGACATATCACCTGTCGTTCCATTTTGATGAACTTGAAAGAATCTCAAATAGGTCCAACTGATTAAAATACCAAAACTAAGCATGATTACGAAATGTATTGGTACGAGATGAACCATCCAGAATATCGTCGAGAGAATCACAATGAGTAATGGCACATGATCTTGTTTGAATTTGAAAAATGGCGTCGTTGCTAAGACGGTATCAGGCATGATCTGTTTGAGAACAACAGTATACGCACCGATGAATGATGCAAGACCATAGATCGGTCGTTCGAATAGATACTCTTCATGAAATGTAAATCCGTAGAATAAAAAGTACATAAATGTTGCTAAAAGAGCATTAGGAATAGTGACTATAAAATAGAACTTCAAGAGTTCTCGTGTGCCCCACAGTGGTTCGATCATTTTTGAATAGAGAAAAACGATGACAACATCGATAATCGTATGCCAAATGTGTAATTCAATAAAACTATGTGTAATAAATGTCCTAAACAGGCGAACCTAGAATTTCGAAAGAAAGAAAGAAAATACTCAACGAACCAAATCCAAAAGTTAGGCGGCATAATTCGTCCCGGTATAACAGCGAGTACTTGAACACATCGTGGACTATACGAAAGTCCATAACCAATAATACAAAATAAACAAATTAATTTCGTTGTTAAACCTGACGAAAATACTGCCGATTGCAATTGTCCATTAATATCTTGTACAAATGTTTGTTTCATTTTTGTTTTATTCTATTTATATCATCGGTTTTTTAGAAAAAAAGGAATTCGTTTCCAACGTTAAATGACTCACTTTTGTTCGCCAACGACTCAATAGAACATATTATTCATGACATCGATTTCAACGAGAAGAGGAAAAAAAGTAAATATCTGTATATTTTTTTAATTAAACTATTCAGTGAATTCGGGTATTCTACGGACGAGTCGAACGGCAGATGTCAGTCGTGTATGGATTTAAGATAGATTTATTTTCGCAATCATAAATAAAAAGACAAATCATTATTCAGAAAAGAAAAGAAAATGTAATCATCAGTTTTGTTTTTGATAGTTTTTGGCACAATGAATATGAACTTGACTGCCATCTCGATAGATTACACAGGATGTTTCGTAGAATTGTTGATGGCAGTATTTGCATTTGGTTTGTTCTTTGATGAGAATTTTCGAGGATTTTAGTTGATTTAATTTGGTTTTTAAACGTTGATTTTCGACGCGAACAAGTGACGATTGAATGCGATTTGCACGTCGTTGATATGAGTAAGTTCGTAGAGCACGAACGAGAATTTGAGAAAGTGAAGCAAGCGACCAATGTGCTGGCAAACGTTGAAAGACTTCGATGAAATCGAATTCGATTTCGGTATTACAGAGAAGACGAAGAAGAGCTTCGGTGATTTCAGTCGGATGTCTGGAAAAAAAAGAAACAAGAAGATTTTCTTTGACCAAAGAGAAAGTCTCGTACTTGTCTAATGAATTAAGAAGAATTTTGAATAGAACATGAGCAACAATTCGTCGATCGCCACTTGATTTGCCTTGCGAAAGAGTTAGACAATAGTTTTCAGCATATTCAAAATCGGCAAGTTCATCGACAAGAATTCGAAATGCTTGATCGAAGTTATTCATCTAAATTTTTTTCTTGTTCCAACTAAAACAAATGAATTTGATGAGATTTTACTTTGCCATAAAGAAGAGCAACTTCTCGACGAAAATTATTCGTTGAACTAATACGATGGAGAACCGTTTGAACACGATAGGAATTCGATGTGATGATAAATGCTTGAAGTTTCGAACTGAAAAAAATCGAATAAAAATAGAAAACAAATGTTTCGAGAATTGAAACAAACCGAATTTCTTCGGTATCAGCCGCTGGTTTCGAGAGAATTTGATCGAGATAGATGTTGACTAACGTCGTATGAATTTGATCAGTCTAAAAAGTTCTTTCTCTCGTGATGTCAATGAATTGTTCGAATTACTTCGAGTTTTAATTTGAAAACTGCTTGTTCGAGATATGCAACGAATATATTCGAATGTGTTTTTATCGCGTTAATCACACGATTCGATGAAAATGGATCATGATTCGATTCACTCTGATGTTTACCCGTAAAAATCTAAATTCAAATCGACATTTTTTTTTGTTTTGTTTCTTCTTGTCTGTCTTTCGTTCGAACTTTCAATGCTAATTCATCTTCATTTCGTTCTAACAACCATTCAGCTGTTTGAAATTCCAATGTTCGATTCATATGTCGTTCGAGAATATATTTTGCTAGAAACCAAATACCGGGAAATGTTTCATCTTCGGAATATTCATTCGTTGAAAGTCTATACTAAATGACAAAATATGCATTCGTCGATATCAATAAACAAATGCCATACTTTTTCCAGATATCAATTGCTTGCTGATGTTCATCGTGAATCGAATAGAGCAAAGCTGCTGCATGATAGCAATGGGCATGAATCAGAACGGGACAGTAATCGATTGGAATGTGTGAAACATGTTTCTCGATAAATTCAAGAATGAATTCACGAGATTTAACTAACACATAGGCTTTTAACAAAGATGGATAATAATCCTGATAAAAAAAGTCGGTTTTGTTTTCTTTGAAAATAAAATTTGCATTTTTTTATTACTGATTGACGAGAGAATTCTAGTGAATGTTTAATCATATAATCACAAAATGCATTTAACCATTGATTGTATTGATGTTTCAATGTTTCATCGATATCGTTCCAAGGCGATGTCAATGGAGAAAAGCCAGATATTTGTCCGATAAGTTCATGAAAATCAATTTGAACTTCATCGAATAAAGTCAATGCTCGTACGACATTCATTGCACCGAATTCAATTAGTCCAATGCGTTTTTTTGTTGATTTTACAATTGCACTTGTTTGCCGTTGTTTAGTTGTTGTACAACTACTTTCAGCTAATGTTAACGCTTCTTGTAAACGATAACTATTCAGTAATTGTTCGATTTGTTCATCGAGACTTAATGGTTCTAATATATAGATGTTATCTTTATTCGTAACAATTATATTTTGAAGATTATCTTGTTGAAGATTAGTTAATGTTCGACAGGTTTTCAAAGGTATTTCTTGTTTTAATTGATCATCTAAATAACTAACCAACAAACAAACGAAATCAATTAAAAATGAAAAAAAAAACAAATCAAAATTCGATTTACCTATAAATCTGAATTGAATCTTGAATAAGTACAATTAAATAAGGATGTGAATAGAGAAAGTTTGCCGGAGAAGTAACAAACATAATCGGTGCACGTTGACTCATGCCTTGTAGAGATGTAGGCACGCCGACATTCGGACCGTTTAATAAATATTGTCCCTAGATAGTTTGTTATTATTAAACAAAAGATGAAAAAAACGATTAATTTACAGAGGAAATATTTGTAAAACAAGTCCGAGTATTTGGATCATCTAGTTTTAATATACTATTGAACGTGCCAATCGATCGTCGATCATTGACAGTGGAAGTTACATAAGAAAAATATTCGTTTTCTGTACAAGCTAAAATACCTCGATCGTCCATTGTCTTCATAAAAGAAAAATAAGAAATCAATGAACGTTTTATTTGACAAACACGTACGATCGATGTAAATGAATCTTGAATGGGTATTTCCGCGAATAGAGTTAAATTGGTTTTATCTAATCGATGAATTTGAACTTTATTTCGTTTTGTTGAAACACAAATCTATATTAAAATCGAAATTAATCTTACGTTCTCTTCATCATCATCATCTTACATCGATATACTGATCAGGTGAACTTAAAATTGAAAATGTTGCGATATTTTTCAGTTTTATATTTGGTATCAACTAGATTCATAATAAAATATTTTTCTTTTCTCTCTCTCTCTTTTTGCTTCTACTTGTAAATTATCACTATCAAGTATTTGAATGAAACTATCACTTAGTGCAAAAACACGATGGAGTGTTCGGGTGGAAACTTTTAATTTTAAAATCGGTTTACGCTAGAAGAAATAATCGAGATATTTCAATAGCATTGCAGTTCGTTGCCTTACTGTTCCTAAATTTTGATTTCCAATGCAAAGGCATTCGTAAGTTTTCGATTCGTTCGAATTGGCTTGTTCTATTGGCTTTTCTCTCACGCGAAATTTGTGTATAAAACTAGAAAAATATCAATTCGATTATTATTTTAATTATAAAAAAAAAGCAACAACACCGGATAGCAAAAAAAAGAAAGAGAGAGAGAGAGCAATGTTTTTTGTTGTCAAATAATCAAACAAATGAATATTATTATTAAAAACGACATCGACATTCTCAATGATGAACAAGAGGAAGTATAGTACACTGAACGAGCTAATGGATGGTTATTGCATGCATCGTATTCATTTTGTCGGATCGTTCGATAGGTTTTCTCGAGTTCTGATGATAAACATTGCATATCATCGAATAATGGCCGATAGCAATCACGTAGACGAGAATAGAAATTACAATATGTATCGTATTGTTGAGCATAGGCGAATGTTTGATGGCAATTTTCGACTTTAAATTGACATATCGATGGATGTAGAGGTTTTAATGATAAAACTATATGTGACATATCTTTCCATGAGATTAATGATTGATTTGAACGTAGAAATGGAAATAGATTAATAAAAAAAATGAATTCGATCAAGAAATTCATTCAAACAACGAATAGATCAATGTAAATATACACAGGAAAAGTCGTAATTGACGTTTCTAGTTCTCTATCGCGTCGAGCATGTCGAGAGAAAACGAGACAATGATAATGGAAAACGAAGAAGAAAGAGAAGAAGAAGAAGAAAAAAAGGCGATAGAGAAACGATGATAGAAACCTGTTTTTCTTCCCTCGCTCTCTCTCTCTCTCTCTCTCTGCCGTTCTTTTGTTCACTCGAAGATTTCTTTTTTTTTGTCTGTCAACAAAAATGTAATGTGTACACGAATGACCAACGGCAATAGCTTATCTGATTACATCACAGCATGAAAATACTACGAGTTATATTCGAAGAAAACCAAACTACGACAATTAATCGATCACAATCAATTGTTTTCTCACGAGAGTTATTTATCACACAACCATTTGTTTTACAAATTTTTCATAATTAACCAAGTAGATCCTCGAATAGGTTCAAGTTGTCATGAAGAGAACTGAAACCATTGAAAGAGATTTGCATGACAATGTCATTATTCCATGCATACATACATATATATATATATACTATTCTTTTTCTTTTTCATATAGATTCTAATCTGATCACGAGCAAGAGAGATCTAATCACAGACATCAGGCTATGGTGTGACAGTTCAATTTATTTCTCTGTTATTTTCTCAAGGATGTTCCGACATCATCATCATCATTCTATTTTCTTAAGAAAGAAACAAATTGAAGCGTGAAAAAGCAAAAGTGTGCATTTGTAAGTGACAAGCAAATAAAAAGAAAAAAAACGCGAGAAACTTCAAACGATCGCAATTATTAATAGCAACATGCCGTTATTCGTAAACCTTGCGCGTGCATTCTCACTGGTTATATAAGATATCGATTTTCAGCACATGGTGATAGTGCTAAATTCTTCTCCTTCGATTTTCTTTATCATTGACATGTCTCATCACATGGACATATCTATAATTTATCTTCATCGGAACGAGAACGGGATGTGCACAAGTGCCGCATAACTTTCTTCTTCTTATTTTAGTCGTAATATATATTCTCAATGGGTGATTAATATGGAGAAAAAAAACACGGTCGTAATTCTTTCGGGACAAACGATTCATTCATTTTCTTTCTTTCTTTCTTTCGAATACACATGCATGTTGATTAACAAACGAGAAAATAAATTCTTAAATCCTTATGGAATTACGATGAAAGAAGAGAGAGGGAGAGAGAGAGAGAATTTTTTTCGATGGTACTTGGAAAATCAATAAGGCAAGACTAATCATCCGAACCTACCCATCAGTCGTACCAATATAAAGATCATTGGTGCGTAGTATAAATGGGTTTGTTGATTGAGCAGAATCATTATTTGTATCAAGACATTCGATCTATATTCGAGTTGGAAGATTCGAAAGCGAAAATAGTTAGATTTTACTTCTCCTATTTTGACATGTGGTTGTTTCGTACGTGACCAAATATTAATCACTGTAAAAATATTTAATGTCATCTTGAAATCGAATTAAATTTTCAAGTAGAAATAAAATAATATAAAATATCTATCCGTATTTTCGAATTTTCTCATTGGCGAACATGTCGAACCAATTGAAAGTCGTCTTTGACATCTTCAATTGATTCGATCTGCATAGATAATTTACATATTTTATTAATAATTTATAAGTAGTCTGAAAAATAGTTTATTTAACAAGAAAATTTCTTCAAAAACAATTCTATTGACATTGTCATTATCCTCCATGCCGATTTGTTCAATGATAGTAATTCGTTAAACGTGTGCAGATACATCCCATCAAGATTACACCTATCTCGAACCGAACGAGCAAGCAAAAAAAATCCTTTCTTTTTTCTTGAGTTGTGAAATCAATATTTCTTCCGATGCGAACAGATGTTTTTAAGCACATTCATTATTCTTTTCTTTTGATTATATTAAATCGTCCTTCGACTTTTTTTTCTTCGACGTATTCGAAAAACACACACACACACGCACGCATGCACATTATTCACAATAGTTTATATATATATCGATAAGTGGTGTCTTTTCTGTTTCAGGTGTTTTATTTTTTGCGAATCATGGCAATGACAACGGATGAAAACTATTTGAGAGAAAACGGCATTACTCTATCAACAACAAATAAACAACAAGATTTCGATGATGTACCTGATTATAACGAAGCATTTCCTCAATTAATATCGAATGGCAATCATCAACAACAATCGAACACGTTCTTTGCAACGACAACTTTCAACGGCAACGGACTTTTAACACATCCAACAACGACAATCTACTCGGCGGCGAAAACCGACGAAGAACGTCGACGAAAATTGGCAATTCACGAAAAATTAGCCACGACGAAAATCATCGAAATACCGCCCGATGATCGTCTCAGCGAAAATTCACGACGAGCCACCCAACAACAACACCCTCAACAACAGCAGCAGCGAAATGCTGCGAACACAAGTTCGCCAATACAAAAAATCTGCACGCGAATTCAAAAAGAAACCGGAACAAACATAACATTTTTCTACAAAGATCAAACATTGATCGTCACGGTCACGGGCCGTCCGGACCAAGTTCGTGCCGCCCAAGTTCAAATCGTTCGCGAACTTCAAAAGCCCGTGAAAATCGCCGTCAATATCCCACTAGATTTCCATCGTTTCATCATCGGGCAGCGTGGCGCAACGCTTCGAGCTCTCGAACAAGAAACTCTCACGCGTATCGCCGTGCCACCGCAAGACAGTCAATCGCACGCGATTGTCGTGTCCGGCGCGAAGGACAACGTGAAATTATGCGAACAGAAAATCATTGATCTCTATCATATTCAATTGAACAAAGGTTTCGAACGTTTGTCGATTCCGTATTTGTATCATCCGTGGATTCGTTATCAATTAGTCGACGATTTACACCGACAGTTCAATGTGAGCGTCGATCTACCGCCAGCGATCAAACAAACCGACGAAGTGTCGATCAAAGGCGAACGTGAACCTGTCGAACAAGCTAAACTTCGAATTTTACAGTTCTATAAAAGTTTAGAAGGCAAAATCATGACATTCCCATTGGAAATACCTTGCGAACAACATCGATTTATTCTGGGTAAAAAAGGTGCAGGTCTCAAGGAAATCTTCGATAAAACAAACGTGGTTGTTCGCATACCCAATCAAGAAGATAATTGCCCAACAATTCAAGTCATGGGCGAGACTGGCAAAATCGGTGAAGCCATAACAATGATCTATAAAATGGCGAATGCACTGACAGCCGTACAAATCAAAGCACCACAGTGGATGCATAGTGTTGTTAAAGGCGAACGAAATGCTAATATTGATTTGATAAGAAAAACTCATTCGGATGTTCGAATCTTCTTTCGAGATAATCATATTGATGTGGAAGGACCGCCTGAAGAAGTCGAACAAGTTCGACAACAGATTCAAACGGTGATCGACGATCTACAAAATACGAATACGACGTATTTAGAAGTTGATATCGATCCTCAATATTATAAACAATTGATTGGCAAAAATCAAATACGTTTGACGGAAATACAGGAGCAAACCGGTTGTGATATTAAATTTCCATTTGATGATACTCGTCATGTGAAATTAATGGGCACGAAAGAAAGTGTCGACAAAGCACGACAAATCCTTCTTGAACGTGTGAAAAAATTATCGAATGAATTAACAACGAATGTTAGTATTGATCCACAATATTACCCGCAAATTATTGGTGCCAAAGGCAAGAAATTAGAGGAAGTTCGAGCGAAATTTCATAATATACAAATAACATTTCCTGATCCGAACGGTAAAAGTGATAAGGTGACTTTGCATGGCGATAAGGATGACGTGGAAAAATGTTTGAAATTTCTTCAACAAAAAATCAAAGATTTCTATTCAGTCGAATTCGAAATCTCCAAACGTTTGTATCCGATTTTCATCGGTAAGAATGGTTCGAATATTCAGCAATTACGTAAACAAATGCCTGACGTGCGTATCGATATACCGACATTAGAAGAAAATCAAGAATCAGTTATTATTCGTTTAAATGGCAAAAAAGTCGATGTTGATAGAGCACGAAAATTATTCGATGAAAATATTCAACAATTGAATATTTCATTGGAAAATACCATCGAACAATATGTAACTATCGATCCGAAATGGCATTCGAAATTCTTTTTAAATAAACGAAAATTATTGAGTGATTTACAAAAACAATTTGGCGATATGTTGATCAAATTGCCTGAGAAAAGCAAACAAAGCGATCAAGTTCTTCTACGAGGACCCAAGCAAATTGTTGAACAAGTACAAAAACGAATCGAAGAACTAGTTGATACATGGGAAAATACGGTTACACAAGAAATTTCGATTCCACATCGACATTACGGATATTTACTTGCACAAGGTGGTGCGTATATTCAGCCGATACAAAAAGAATTCAACGTTCAAATTAAATTTCCACCACGAAATGCCGATCAACAACACGAATCAACAGCCGATGATCAAGTGAAAATCACAGGCCGAAAGGACAATGTTGACAAGGCAATTGAAGCACTCGAAAAAATGATACCTGTCGAAGTTACATTCGACATTCCCTATGAAGTTCACGGTGTTTTAGTTGGCAAAAAAGGTTCACAATTGCAAGCCCTATTCGAACAATATCCGGAAGTTCAAATAACGTTTCCACCATTGAATTCAACATCGAATACAATTCATTTGAAAGGTCAAGCCGATCAAGTCGAATCTGTTAAAAAAGATCTTCTCGAACGTTACGAAAAATATCAAGCCGATCAACAAGCACGTTCGTTTCAATTGCAGTTCACAATTAAATCTACCGATCGTTCGCTTATTTTCGGTCCACGTCAACGAACATTGATTAATCTTCAACAAAAATACGAAGTCAACATTCAAATCGGACGTGGTCAAACACCGCCAACTGAATCAACCGATGAAAATCAACCGGATACATCGGCCAATAACGTTGAAGTTACCATCGTTGGTTATGAAGATAAAGCTAAAGCTTGTCGAGATGAAATACTTCGTTTGATCAAAGATTTCGAATCGACAATTACCATGGAAATCGATATTGATCATCGTATTCACGCACGTATCATCGGCTCAGGTGGCTCGAAATTGCAACAAATACAAAAAGATTACGGCGTTGAAGTTAAATTTCCATCGAACAATCGAAGTGATCAAGTACATGTCATTGGCAAAGATCAAGAAAAGATCGATGCTTGTATTGATCATTTATTAATCTTAGAAGAAGATTTTCTTCAAGATTTACCCTATAGTAAACAAACTGAACTACCAATTAGTCAAGAAGTATCATCATCAAATAATTCAGTAACAATTAAACCAACAACGAAAACAAATAAACAACACAAACAAGAACCGTTTCGTGTTCGAAATGCACCATGGACATCGAACGATGAAAATGCCTATCAAATGAAAAATGGCCATCAAAAATCGCCGAGAAAAGCGGCGAATGCACCGAATCGAAATGATTTAGGTTTGTATTTTTAACAAAAGAAAATAAAAATCCAAAGTTTTCTTTTATTTTAGATGAGTATCCAAAGTTTGCCAATGGTTTATCATTAACAACTGATGATAATTCATCAGCTATTCATGAAACAACAGGGGGCACAATTCCGGTTATATGGGGTCCACAAAAACGAAATAAATAACAAACGAATTCGCATTGAAAACAGACTGTGATTTTATTTTGTTTTGTTTCTCTCATTTTACTTGTTTTATTTATTTAACTGTGTCCGTATCTACTGCTCAACATGCATGATATTAGGATATTATTTATCTGATAAATTCTCTCTTTCTTTCTTTGTTTTGTTTTTTAACTCATTATTTATTCCTCTTCTTCTTCTTCTTTCTCTTGGGTTTTGTTGTGATTTCGCGTATACATATTTGAGAGAGAATTAAAACAAAGAACTATCGAACAAGATCTTTGCATAGTCGGGTGAAATTGTTTTCGTTGTTTTGCGCTTTATTGTTATGCAATATAATATGATTCGAACAAACAAACATACGCCTACGTTTAGCGTCCGCTTTCTCATTCTTTGTATATACCATTTTTTTGTTTTTGTTATTTCTTTGTTTGTTTTCGATTTGTCACAAAGAGAAGGAGAGATGAATACTTCCGTGGATTAGGTAGTTATTCTATTTTAATCATTTTGTTTTGTTTTGTTTTATTATCTTATTCTACGAGTTTTGATTGAACTATGATATTGTTTGTTCTTTTAAGAGATAAAAAAAATCACGAGATAAACACAGAAAACTAAATGCGATTTCGATCGGGATATTGTTTACTGAAATTAGACGAGAATTTCTTTTCGACAGTTGTTATGGAACATAATAATGTTCGAATCATTGATAAATCATTACGGTTGTTGTTGTTGTTTGGATTTAAGAGAATAGTTTCTAATGATGTTTTGACTGACGAAAGCATGAGACGAAAATCAAGTAGAAGATTGTAAATATCACCTTCGTTCAATTTATTTTCTATGATTAACATTGTTTGTGAACCATGTTTGAAAAAGTCTAATGCATAACTATTCAAATAATAACCTGCATTCGTATGATCACGAGAATCGATGTCGACAAATGGTACGACGTTAGTTGTGAGATCAAGATTGTAGACAAGATCCCATGAGCCAATTGTTGGATTGTAATTTGACATGAATGTAGCGTGTGTAAGACCTGATGGTCCAGCAAATGGTGAAATCGATGGATTTCGTTCTTGTTGCGATTGATGATGATGAAGATTGTATTCGAATGAACCGTTATCATATTCCGAAGTATCTTGAGCAAATGAAATCTCTGAAAATGGGAGAACTTCATTTTTTGTACTATCAATTGAACGTAAATATCGTGTGGTAGTTTCGATATAACAACCGTACACGTCTTTAACGATGGAATTGTATGCGTCAACACGTTTTCGACATGTGTTTGAAATTGAAGGAAGAAATAGTTTCGAATTCAATTTTTCTACTCGTCGTTTTTCAGTTATTTGTTCACATTTGCGTTGTGTAATCAACCATGGTAAATTCGTGAATAGGTAAGCAAGAACAGTGACAATGTCAATTGGGTCTTTGAGTTCTTGAAAGAGTCGTGTATCCATGAGATAGACTAGAATGATATTCGCAGGTTCGAAGTAATGTAAATGTGTTAGAAGACCGGCGAGACCAATTAGATTTGCTTTACTATCGATGAGATTCAGTCGATAGAGAAAATCTAAGGTAAATAACGAATGAAAACGAGTTTGAGTATCAACGAGCAGTCGTTTTTCCTGTGTTTGAACGAGAAGTGGGCATTGAAGGGTAACTAAACTTCGATTCATTGCATCGATGGAATCTTTTGCATTGGAATAAAGATGAAGAAGACGCATAAAAAACGTGATACTCGTCGGAAAATGTGCGTGAATATTGGGAATAGCTGAAATGATTAAATGTCGAATTTTCGATAGAGGTATATCGACGAAAACGACGTGACCTTGAACGTCGAAACCACGTCGACCAGCACGACCCGATGATTGTCGATATTGTAAAGCATCGAGATAGATCGAATCTTTGACAAATGCAACTGTTTTCGTTGGCATATGAATGCCCAATGCGAGAGTTGAAGTCGAGAAAACAACTTGAACATAACGATTTCGAAAAAGTGCTTCGACAGCAACTCGACTTTTATTGTTCAATCCAGCGTGATGATAGGCCACGCCTCGTTTCATATACTCGACAATTCGTGGATTATCATAGGACGCTCGTTCGAGTAGACTATTAACTATTTTTTGATCATATCCAGCACGATTGGCTAATGTGCCTTCATCTAAAATGCCGTTCAATAGTTGTTGTTCGAAACCTGATAGTGTTCGTTGAGTATTTTCTTCTTCTTCGGCTATTCGAAGTTCATCGGGATTGTTATCATCCGTTCGTTTTCCTGTTGTTTTTCGTTCTTTTTTCGGTTTAGCTTTTGCTAAAAGTTCTAATCGAGTTTCTAATTCATCGATTTTCTTTTTATATTTTGTTTGACGGCATTGATCTTCAGTTTCCCTGAGATAAGTAAATATACTATCAGCCATTTCTTCACATAAACTTCGACTATCCGAAAAGACAATGCATGGAAGTAGATTCTGTTCTTTCAATGTTAAAATAAACTCTTGAATTAATCTTCGTGTTTCTTTCAATTCCGGATAGGAAACATCAGTCTTTAATTGCGATGCAATTCGATCGATAGCAGTTCGATTTTTTGTTTCAATTAATTCATCGAATTGTTGACGAACAAGATTCGAATATTGATTACAAACACTTCGTTCGACAATCCATTCGGAGGAAAAATAATCTTTTAATTTCGGAATTGGATTCTTTGGTATAACATACGATAGTACATTTTTCAGTTGTAAAGTTTCTTGAGGTGAAAGAGAAAAATCACTGGGAATACCTCCTCGATGAATCAATTGTTTGCTATCCATAACACCAATCGGATGAAGTGAATGAAGTTGTTTGTTGGCATAAAGATATTTATTCAAATCAGCCATTCGTTCATGATGAACGATTAAACACACTTGTCGAGGTCGACTTCGTCGAAATAAACGAGCACGTTCACATTCGACATGCTCGATCCATTTGCCAAGAGTTTCACTATTGTTCACCGTAGCTGAAAGGCCAATCATTGGACAATTAATCAGTAACATCGTCTTTTCCCAAACATCTGATCCTTGTTCACCGGACATACAATGAATTTCATCGAAAATTGCATATTTTATTCGTTGACACCATTTCTGATGATTCGGTGAAAGAAGTAGAATCTGCATACATTGCGGAATAGTGACTAGTATTCGACACGCTTGCATATTTATTCGATAATCTCGTGTAAATATGCCAACAATTGGACCGAATTTTGAATAGATTGTAGCTAGAAGAATAAATTGCAAATTGAGAGAAAAAAAACGTTGGATCAATAATTCAATCTACCAGCAACTTGATTGACAAGTGCTTTCGTTGGCGCAATGTAAACACCAATACTATCATCATCTTCTAGGATTTTCTTCATTGCATAATAAGATGCATAAGTTTTACCTTAAAAAGAAACAAAACAAGTAGAACACGAACGAAGAAAAATGAATGAAACAAACCGGAAGCAGTCGGTGCTACGATAATGATCGATTGTCCTTTGTCAACTGCATTTAAAAAGTCAATTTGCCATTGATCAGGAACGAAATCTGGTACTCGATTATCTTTGACGCCTTGTTCACGTCTTGGTAATCGACTATTGATTTTTTCCAATTGAAATTGATACCATAATTCAAGATCTAATGGTGATTGATTGATTAATTCTTCCATGAATTTCTTTTTACTCTCGAATACTTTCTCAGTTTTAATATTTTCAAGTTGAACTAATTCAGTCATCGTTGCAAAATAACCAACGAGAAGTAAATCCAATTTCGATTGTTCTTCATTTGTTAACAATGATTTCTTTCGAAGTTTTGCCAAATATTTTCTTTGCAAATAAAATTTTCGTTCGAATAAAACTAAACGATTAGGTTCAGTTTTAAAATCCGACAAACTCTTATCAATAAATTCGATTGCATTTTCATAATCATCCGTTGAAATATTCTCCAATTGACTTTCGATATTTTTCAAACGATCTTTTTCTTCGATGATCTGTTTGTTTATTTTTCGTTGTTCATTTTCGAATATAATTACATCGGCTTTTTTCGCTTGAATGTTCTTCTTTCCTTTGGGTTTTTTCTTCGAATTCGAACTCGTATCAGCCGATGCCGAACGTTTCGGTAGAACTATTTGAAATTGATTATCTCGAACATCACGACTCGTTAACGATTTTCCGTACAAATCAAAATAGGCATAACTTAATAGCATAAGAAGAGAATAAGATCAAGTTGAGAAAATCTTTGTCTTACAATTTTTGAGTTGCTCGTGTTCGAGAATGATATGACGGATGATTTTTATTTTCAGCATCATTATCACGGATACGACTGATTTCATCACCGACCTTCATTAAATTGAAGAGAAAAACAAAGTGTTAATCATTAAGTGAATATGTCCGTTACTTCTTGATAAACATGCCAATGATGTCTGCCTTCGTATCGAACCGATGATCGATCTGTAGGATTGATAAATTCGAATGTTTGCTCGACTTGATTGGTTAGAATAGGTTGTAGTAGAATATCAACGAATGGATTCGAGATTTTCGTTATTTTTTTACGCGAAGTGGGTGTATCGGAATCGATTTTTGATGATTTTGATTGAATTAGTTCTTTGGCAATCTCTTGAAATGAATATTCGTTATTTGAGAGATTTAATAAGGTTAAACATTGATTAACTATCTCGAGTGTATCATGATCGAAGACGATTTTCGATGATGGCTGATGTATTTGATAGATAGTAAAAGCAAAAAGTCGACCATCGAATAGATCTGCAATTTTTGACCAAGATAAATTCGATGAATATTCAGCTAATTGAAAACAAGCAAGATGCTTTTGAAATTGAACGATGAATCGTTCGAAATTTGAATCGAGTTTAATCGAAGGAATGTTCATTGATAAATGTCGATCGATAAGTGATAAACGTATGAGAAGAACTACATGAAGAATTAGCAAAGGACTGACGAGTTCGAACAGTTTTCGATTGCTTTCGAATTTTTCAGCAATTATTCGAAGGTAAATGAATAATCGTACATCTCGTTCATTGATTTTCTTTTCGAAATCAAATAATACGTTAAAATTTTCTTTCAACGAAATTGGCAATTGTAAAATAAATCCTCTGACTTGTTCTTGTGGACACGGACATTTGAAATGAATTTCAAAACATTTAATCACCGTATCGGTTAGAATTAATTTGTTCATCAAATACAAATGACATTGATATTTAAATTGATGATAATTACCAAATAAACGATAGATATACACAAGTTGTTTAAGACTATCTCTGGATAATAAACGATTTGATTCGATATCAAAACTTGATAGATCATGATAGAAGATAAAATGTGGTTTTTCTTCGCGTACAAATTCGGAATAATCATTGCCAATCCACGAAGAAAATTCTCGAACGAGAACTTGCGGTTTATTCTTTCGAAGATGACTGATTAAACACGAACGGATAAGACTTAAAATCGAAATGTCATTTTGATAACATTGATAATGACAATCGAAGAAAACAATTGTGTAATTATATTGATAGGCTTGATTGTAGAGAGTAAGAAGTATTCGTTCGATGATAAAAATTGCATGAAGAGTATTTCCATGAAAGGAAAGAAGATCGATATTGATATGATTGACAATGCAAAGAATGAGTGAATCACCATCGATGAAATAATGTGTACTGTCGCGAAATTCTCGTCGAACATCGAGGAATCGAGCAGTTGATGGATAGAGAATATCGAGATCGTCGAATGATGGAATTGGAATTGAATGTTGGTCTGAAGATAGAAGTGTACGAATTGTTGAGAAAATCGAACGATGTGATTCGGGAATATTTGTTGGAAGGAGTTTTTTTAAACGTTGATTATCTTGACGATCATCGTAAAGATGTTGAACGATTTGTTCGAAGCCAATAGCACTGAGTTTTTCATTACTATGCTGTGTACAACGTTCGAGTGTACGAAAGTAAAGTTCAGACAGACAAGGATATGTCTTATGACAGTGATATAAAAGTTGAAGAAGTCGTTTACATTGACCAAATGAATCGATGTAAGTGTGGAGTTTTTTTGTCGATCGAACAGCAGGTTCTACTTGTTGTTTTTCCTTGACTTTCGATCTTTGTTTGTTTTCATCAGATGATGAATCTTCTTCAAAATCTAATTCATCATCATCGTCATCATCGTTATCTGAACTTCTGATAGGTTCTTTGCTGTTGTTCGTTGCTATTCGATCTTCGAGAATACGTTGTTCATTCTGACAGAATTGATTCCAGAGTTGAAACTTTTTGTCAATAATTGTCTCGAAAATTGATCGATATTTTTCCTGATAGAAATCTTTATTATCTGTTAATTTTTCATTAAAAACAATTTCAGATGTTGTTTCTGTATCGAGTAAAAAGTTAATAAACGTTTCGATTTCATTATGTTTGAATTCTGAAGACGTCATGTTTCAATGATAAGATTTGTTTTTTGTTGTCTACACATTAAATATACCCGTGAGGAAAAACCCAGTTGACGCCGTCGCCATCGATAGTAATGTTGCAAACCAATAGAAAAATTATTTCTATAGTTTCGATAAATGTAAATATTTAAAAGAGAGAAAGCAAAATATAGAGGGTGGGGGTTCAAAAATTATAGGATTTCTATAACAATCTTCTAGGAGTATATTGATGATATTTGACCTTGATGTTTTGTCCTTATATTTTTGCACTGTATTTTGATCTATTCTGTTCTCTCTCAGAAACGAGAATATAAGCGTGTACATTTTATGGAAACATCAGGAAAGAAACTTCTCTCCGTCTAAAATCGTCACAGTATAATTTTGGGACCCCGGTATATTGATTTTTATTTATAAGCGAGTAGAGGTCATGTGAAGTGAACCAAAACTTGCGTCAGCCAAATAAGAGTCCATTATCCGTACTTTACTAATTAGTATAATATAAAAAGTAATCAATATACTTCTCTGTTTTTTTAAATACTTTCAAGTTGTATTTTTTGAACTTAATGAAAACTATTTATCTATCTTACCGATATAGTTTTTGAGAACTATTCAAGCTAAAAGTATCTGTGAGATTTCCAGAAATACTTAGGATAATTCTTACAAGTTTTATAAGGATGGAACATGTATATTTCTAAATGCTGTATAAAGATGATTTTCGTAGATCTTCTATCACTATCTTAGAACGGCTGTTGTTGGATTTTGATAATGATCCTTAAATTTTTTAGAGAACAATCAAAACATCGTAGTT
>Ga0209930_1000269_pt1 | contig 156712 bp, 153 predicted proteins | sample ThiBiot_500_biof_2_FD_183948 | JGI IMG/M metagenome (GOLD analysis project Ga0209930, IMG submission 183948) | Wastewater bioreactor microbial communities from Cape Town, South Africa - Thiocy_cont_500_biof (SPAdes) | ecosystem: Engineered > Bioreactor > Thiocyanate-remediating >...
TGTTGCGGCCGCGGCCTATCCCGTTCTGGAAGAGCGCGGCGAACTCTTGCAAAGTCGAGCACCGAGCCCGATGCCACAGGCTGCAGTGACGGCGCATGACTAAAAAGACATATCTCCGCCGTCTGGCCAGGGAAGATCAAAAGCACTGAGTTCGTGGCTGTAGGTTACGGCAAGACCAGCAAATCGGACGCCTTGAAGCGGACAATCACCCGCTGACCGACCACCGGCGGCGAGCGCCGTGGGCTGTTGAACATGTCGAAGGAAATCGTGTTGCCGGCGACATTCATGCGGGTGCGAATGACCGAGCCCAGAAAATGCACAGAGGAAACCTCACCCGTCAGCGCGGTGTCGCCTACGGCGGGCTCTGCTAGCGAACCGGCTTCCGGGCGCAAGGCCAGCGACACGGTGTCTCCAGGCTTGTAGGCCGTGACCGATTGCTTCAAGGTCACCCCCTGATCGCCGATCATGATCCGGTTGCTGTCGGGATCGACGACTTTGCCTTCGATCAGGTTCAGCGTGCCGACGAAAGAGGCGACGAAGCGGGTTGCCGGCGTGTTGTAGATTTCGAAAGGCGTGCCGATCTGATCGGCGCGGCCGGCATTCATCACGACGATGCGGTCGGAGATCGACAGCGCCTCTTCCTGATCATGCGTCACGAACACGGTGGTGATGCCGAGCTGCTGCTGGATCGCGCGGATTTCCTCGCGCAGCGAGATGCGGATCTTGGCGTCGAGAGCCGAGAGTGGCTCGTCAAGCAGCAGGACCTGAGGCTTGACGGCGATGGCGCGGGCGAGCGCGACGCGCTGCTGCTGGCCGCCGGACATCTGATACGGATAGCGGGCGGCAAGATGATCGAGCTTGATGAGAGCAAGCATCTCCTTCACGCGCTTGTCGATGTCGGGCTTTGCCATGCCGGCAACCTTGAGGCCGAAGGCGACGTTGTCGTGCACCGTCATGTTCGGAAACAGTGCGTAGGCCTGGAAGACCATGCCGATATTGCGCTGGTTCGGCTTCAGCGGCCGCTGATCCTTGCCGTTGATCGACAGATTGCCGGCGGTCGGGGTTTCGAAACCGGCGATCATGCGCAGCACGGTCGTCTTGCCGCAACCCGACGGTCCGAGGAAGGAGATGAATTCTCCCTTCTCGATTTGGACGGTGAATTCCTCGACGACGGATTGAACTCCAAATGACTTGCTAATGTTGATCAGGTCGAGAAAAGCCATTTGCAAAAATGCCCGATGTTTTGCTGGGATATTTCAGCAATTTTGTTGTCACAAAACTGTCATGAATTGAACGCTTGGGTCAAGCGACACGCCTCGTCCGCCGGAATCAACGCTGCGAAGGTCTCGCGCCATCGAACCATTGCAGCAAAGGGCAGCGCTGAAGCTCGGCATCTGCCTGAAGCACGATACCGCCTGCACTGCCCATCAGCATTGCTTCAGTAAGAACAGAGCGTTGCCTGCCAACCCAACGTTCAACGCGTTGCCGCTGTTTATAAGAGACCAGCCGGCGACACAGTTGTAGCGCACTTGTAAATTGCGCTACCCCCGACTACAAAGAATGGAAAGGTTCCCGAGTGGGATGATGCTCATGGACGTCGATAAAGCGATTGCGGTCGTCAGCGCTGCCGGTATCGAATTAACGGACCGGCGCCGCACCAAGATGGATGATGGCTGGTCTCTCAGCTTCTCGAATGGCGCCGAGCTGGAAATAGTCGATGGCGGCCGTGTGACGGTTTACGGCAAGGGAGCCGAAATCGTTGCTGACCTGCTCGATCTAGCGGCCAAGTCGAAGCATCGGACGAATGGCGATAGCTCAGCGCCTCATTCAGATGGTTCGTAGCCATCGGTGAGCGTTTGGAGGAATGCGACGACGTCATCGATCTCGGTGGAGTTGAGCGCAGGCTCTGCCCCTGCCTTGCGATCGAAGGGCGGATCCATGTTTATGTTCGCCTTCGCCGCCTCCGGCAGGTCATCATATTTGTCCACGCTACCATCGGGCCTTCGCGGATACCAGCGCTCTGGATGGGTTTCCCGCTCGACATAGAAGCGTACGGCGTCCCGCAGAGAATGGATGCCGCCATTGTGGAAGAAAACCTTGCGCAGAGCGACGTTTCGCAATGTCGGCGTGCGAAATAGCCCGCAATAGTCGTCGCGGCCGATGAAATCCTTCCGCAGTGGACCGCACAAGCCAAGATCGTAAAATGCTGGATCCTTGTTGGAGGGGATGTCACGATTGCGAGGTACGCCGACGGCGATCAAGCCGTAGTCAGTGAACTGTGGCGGCGTGCCGTCATTCCCACGCTGGCTGACGTGGCAGGATGCACAATTACCTTTCTCGGGTGCATTGAACAGTTCGAGGCCCCTTGCCTCCTGTGGACTAAGTTCAGCCTTGCCGGCCAGCACGGCGTCATACTTGCTCGAATATGGATAGAAGGTCTGATAATCCTGCTCAAAGACCTCCAGCGCCTTCAGCGCCGTACGATAGACGATCGCCGGGTCACTGTCGGCTTTCGGCCCGGCAATATGGGCGAGCGCCTTGCCGTAGCCCGCTCTGAGCACATGACGGCCCACTTCAGCTTCGCTTTTGTTACCCATCTCGAAATCAGAAAACAACGGGATCTTGGCTTGCTCGCGCCCACGATCGACCCGACCATCCCAGGTAAGCCCGCCGGTCGGTCCGTTGTCTATGCTTTCGTCTGCCTCATCCTCGGATTCGAAAAAGTGCTCCGTGAAGGGCGGGACGACCTGCAGATATTTGAGCGAGGGCACTGCCCGGAAGCCTGGTTGATGCAGATCACCACCACCGAGTTGGACCGACCGATCATTTGCCGGCCCAAACGCATGCCCCGGATCGTGGCAAGAAGAACAGGCCATCTTGCCTGATGCCGAAAGCGATGGATCGAAGAAGAGAGCTTTGCCAAGTGTGGCCAAGGCCTGTGTCTGGCGCTGAACTTCAGCACGCGACAAAGCCTGTCCCGTAGCGGCCGACGTTATCAACAGCAGCATTGCGGCGACTGCGCCGACCTCGAGCCATTCTCCTCCACGCGACTTCAACCGCATCGCCATGGTCGCTGCTCCCTGTTGCAATCCACGTCTCAACTCACATCAATGGTTAGCCGGGTTTTAGAATCGTTTCAATTAGCACTTGCCTTGGTTACCCACCGGAATATGTTGCCTTATTGAGGTGGAGGCGCATCCACTGAATTCCTGGGGAGGACAATCCAAATGAAGTCGATCACCGCCACCGCCATCTGTGCGTTAAGCCTTTCCGTGGCCACCTTTGGCGCCGCCATGGCCGGCGACTCCGCCGCTAAGATGGAATCCAAAGGGAAGACCACCGGCGATCTGAAACTGATCGATACCGTGGTGGTGATCTATGCGGAAAACCGCAGCTTCGACAATCTCTACGGCAGCTTCCCCGGCGCCAACGGTCTATCAAAAGCGGCGGCGAGCGCGCGCCTACAACGCGACCGCGATGGCACGCCGTTGCGCGAGCTGCCGCCGATCTGGGATGGCCTCACTGCGAAAGGCGTAACGCCGCCAGTAACCCAGGCACAGACCGAGCACCTTCCCAATCGACCGTTCCGGGTAGACGATCCCAAGGGGTTCAACCTCGGCCTGGATACGATTACCCACGATCTCTGGCACCGGTTCTATCAAAACCAGATGCAGATCGACGGCGGGCGCAACGACAAATTCGTTGCCTATGCCGATTCAGGCGCGATGCCGATGGGCTTGTGGGATGGCTCGAAGACGCCGATGTGGAAGGTCGCCCAGAAATACGTGCTCGCCGACAATTTCTTTATGGGCGCCTTCGGCGGCTCCTTCTTCAATCACCAATGGCTGATTTGCGCGTGCGCGCCCTACTATGCCAACGCCGACACCAGTGCCGCTAAGCCTTCTATTGCCGTGGTCGAACCAGATGGAGTAACGCTCAAGGCTGCAGCAAATTCACCCAAGTCAGCCATCGACGGTATTCCGAAATTTGCCGGTGACGGCAATCTCACGCCGGATTTTTACGCGGTCAATACGATGCAGCCACCTTATCAGCCGAGTGGAAACGGTCCGGCGCCGGATGGGGATAAGGCGTTGGCGGACCCGAGCAAGCCAACGACATTGCCGCCACAGACTGAGCCCACTATCGGCGATATGCTGAGTCTCAAGCATGTGAGCTGGGCTTGGTACGGCGGAGCCTGGCAGGATGTGCTCGACCATGGCAACAAGGAGCCAGCGCCGAACTTTCAGTATCATCATCAGCCCTTCAACTACTATGCCAATTTCGCGCCCGGCACTGCGGCCAGGACCGAGCATCTCAAAGACGGCGGCTTGGCTGGCGCCGAGTTCATCAAAGCAATCGATACCGGTGCGCTACCGCAAGTCTCGTTCTATAAGCCGCAGGGCAACCTTAATGAACATTCCGGCTATGCCAGCATCGAGGCTGGCGATGCCCACCTCGCGGATCTGATAGGGCATCTCGAGAAGAGCCCGCAATGGCCGCACATGCTGGTCGTCGTCACCTATGACGAAAATGGCGGCCTTTGGGATCATGTTGCACCGCCCAAGGGCGATCGTTGGGGTCCCGGTTCGCGTATTCCCGCCATTATCATCTCGCCCTATGCGCGGCATGGCTATGTCGATCACACCCCGATGGATACGACCTCGATCCTGCGCTTCATCACGCGCCGCTTCGAACTGCCGACCCTCCACGGCATCACCGTCCGCGATACCGCGATTGCAGCCCATAAACAGAAGCCGCTCGGCGATCTCACCAGTGCACTCGTGCTCAAGGACAAATGAGATCGGAACGCCAAGCTGGTTGAGAGTTTCCGCCAAGGTCAGGTTATACACGTGTGAGCAAACTCTTCAGCATTCACCGAGTCGAAGGTGATACGACTGCAGTTTGGCTGTGCGTCCGTATCGCCTGATAACAGGCGAAAGCCTTTGCGTCCCGCGGGTCAACGGGCCTGGCGCGGCGTACTACTTATCGGCGTCTAATCTTTGGACGTCGATAACCCAGTAGAGCGACATTCGGCTCTGACGCATCCTCGATGATGCTTTAGATTCCGTCGGCCTGGCTTCCGAAGGAGAAGCAGCGCCATGCGAGCTCAGTTTCGACTTTCCGATCTGATCCCGGCCCGTTTAAACGTTCAATCGGTGCATGATGCCGCCGATGCGATCGTTGTCACTGCGTCCGCCCGGCCAAAGGATTCCATTTGTCCCCACGGCGGGACCGCTTACCGTCGAGTTCATGAGCCGTTATCCCAGCCAACCACGCATCGCCATGACGATGCTTTCCTTGACCTCTGCGACCCAGCTTCGAACGATCTGGACGCGGTCCATAATCCATCGGAGCCAAGCATAGGTTAGCAGCTTATCGCGGCCCGCGTGGAAAAGGCGCTCAACCAAAAGAAAGCTCATCAGATATGCCAATGAGATTATGACGAGTCCGGAGATCACGTGGCCCTTGGCAATGACGATCAGTGCGTAAATCCTCGAGAGCTCAGCAATCGCGAGCGGCACGGCGAAAAGAACGAGTATAACGCCTCGTGGCAATGCTCCGACAAATTCGCTGAAGTGCTTTACAATTGAAAGCGAAGCGAACCAATTAACGAGCGATCGATAGACCGGTCGGGCGATTTCGCTGATGATGACGAGGATGGCGATAATGAGCCGCAAAGGCTACAACAGCAATTGCCATGGGGACCGGCTGGGGCGTTCGATGACCATCTCTGAATGCCTTAAATCGTCGTCAATTGGTCAGACAGAGGCTGCAGCTCTAACGGCGCGACCGATATTATTTAATATTAATTGCATTTTGCAAGCAAATGATGGAAATTATAAGCTTACCACGGTGAGGCCAAGCCATTACCCAGATCGCCACTTGGGTCAAAAAGGATGTGAGATGACCACAACCCTCTTTCTCGCGACCGTACTTTTCTGGGGTTCAGGCGCCATTGTGACATCTCTCCAAGCGAGTACCTCCGCTCCTGAGTTGTCTGTGGCAATCCGCATGCTTCTTGTCGGGTTAGGCATGCTCGGGTTTTCGATCGCCACTGGCAAACCGATCACGATTGCCCGTGGCGACCGCCTTTGGGTGATGATGCAGGGCATATTGTTTTTCGGGCTTGCTTTTATCGCCTTCTACAAGGCGACGAAAGGTATCCCGAGTGGGATCGCAGCGCTGGTATTGTCGAGTTCTTCGCTGTTTGCGGCCATTGCCAGCCGTTTGCTGCTGAATCTGCGGATCAGCCGCCGCACGACAATTGGCATAGTTTGTGGTCTCTTGGGCCTTGGTATGGTTGCAGCCCCACAGATCTTCGCGCTGCATCTCAATCCACAAACTGTGACGGGCTTTATCTGGGCCGGTATCGCGGCGATGGCGACAGGTGCGGGAACGGCGATTGCCGCGCTTAACCAACGGCGCGGCGTGCCGATTCCGGTGCTTATGGGTTGGGGTGCATTGTGTGGATGCGGCTTCGGGTTCGCCTGGGCTGTGATCGCAGGCACATCTCTCACAATACCTGTAACTGTTGGCTATTTGGCACAGCTTGCCTACCTGGCTATTGTCGCATCCTGTGCCACGTTTCTCATGTACTTTACCCTCATTGAGAAGGTTGGCCCTGCGCGAGCCGCCTATGCACTAACGGTTGTTCCGATTGTTGCCATAACGATCTCCGTTATGTTCGAGGGGCTGCATGTCGATACCCGTCTCGCCTTCGGTGGTGCGACGATCCTTCTTGGCAATATCCTGGTGCTCAACGCCTGAAACGGAGCAATCAATCGCGCTTTCTGCAATCGCAACCCAATACGTTAGCGCAGGCGCCTGTGAGCCGCGACCATAGCTTGACTGTCATTTAACAGCCCACCCGCTAGTCGGGAAAGCGCCGGTCCAGTGAAAAATATCCCCTTAGCTCCGCTGAAATTGCCTCTGATAAGATCGATTGCACAAAGTTTAAGCGCGTTTAAATTACTTGCAAATAGCAATTGATTTCCTATCAAATCTATGTTGTAGTTTTAATCATAAGAGGTAAATCGCATTGCGATTGCCCGTAAAACTAGAATCTAGGGAGATGTCCAAACCGCAACAACTCTGGAAGGCATATGTCCCATGTATATGTCCTCGACACCGATCGAATCCGATGTCCTTTTCTCAGGTCGCCGCTCGGCAACATACCGCGATGCACTCCATCTCTTTCCCGATGCCTGGCTTGACGATATTGCCGCCATGCGCAGCTTCCTGCGGCCGGTCGACGGTCGGCGCGTCTTGGAGATTGGCGCCGGCAATGGTCATTTCAGCCGGGCGATCGCAGAAGATATCGGCCCTACCGGCTTGTTGGTCGCCACCGATCCGTCCACTGAACAGCTTGAGGATCTCGAAGTCGAAAGTGGCGGCCGGATTAGGGTCTTCGGTCAGGCAGCGCACATGCTCGACCTGCCGATTCGCGATTTTGACATGGCTTGGTCACGCGGCGCCGTGCACCATATTTCGGACAAGACGGCCGCCTGGAAGGCGATCGCAACCCATGTGCGACCCGGCGGCAAGCTGGTGATTGCCGACATCTTCGCCGGAACGCGACTTGCCGCATATTTCGACGATTTTATCGCGCTCAGCTGCTGTACCGGCCACGAGGTGTCCTTCCTCTCGCGGGAGTTTGCAACGAGCCTGTGTGCTCTGACCGGATGGGATAAACCCCAATTCACCGATGTCACCACCCGCTGGCGCTTCGACACCAAAGCCGATCTCGGGCATTTTCTGCGATTGTTGTTCTCCGCAACCGAGATTTTCGACGACAACGACTGCCTTGTGGCAGCGGAACGCCACCTAGACGTCATTTCCGACGGCAACGGCGTTGCCCTGCTTTGGCCAATGACCGTGATGGAAACGACGAGGCTGCCACCCGCAAATTAATCACAGATGGCCGATGACAGGCGCTTGACGCGGGACGGGGCAAATCCGACCGCGGCACGAGCTGACGTGCGCGAATTTTCGGAGATCGCCTATGACATTTACCGCCGCAAACTGTGGATCCACCGCCCCTCGCCCCGCGGCCTCTTTCGATCCAGATACCGGTCCATTGGTTCCGGACGCCAAGAAAATCAGCCCGGACACCATTGTCCATAAAGTTGGCTATAACGGTCGGCCTGGTGCATTTGCGGATGTTGCCTGCAGGATGGCGTTCCCATCCGCGGATCGCATCGCCATGCCGAGCTTGGAGACCGCGATTGCAAGCACGGTCCGCGGTGACGTCGACCGGATCCTCCTGCCGTGCGAAAACAGTCTGGTTGGGCGCGTGCCGGATGTGCACAAGATCGTGCCCGACAGCGGCTTGCATATCGTCGGTGAGCATTTCCAACGCGTGGAGCATTGCCTCATGGCGCCGGCGGGCACGACGCTCGCCAGTATCCGGCGCGTTCGTTCGCATCCCGTGGCACTCGGTCAAGTCAGCCGGCTTATTGCGGCGCTCGATCTCGAGGCCATTGCCGCTCCGACGACATCGCACGCCGCCGAGCTGGTGGCGTCCCGCGCGGACCCGAGCGAGGCGGCGATTGCTTCAGATCTCGCCGCCAACCTCTACGGACTGAATATTCTCAAGCGCAATGTCGAAGACGATCCACATAATACGACGCGGTTCTATGTGCTGTCCGCCGAACCTCAGGCGATCGAGCACAAAACACAGCTTCTGACGACAATCGTCTTCCGTACCCAGAACCGACCGGGGTGCCTCTATCACGCCATCGCCGGATTTGCCGACAATGGCATCAACATGACCAAGATCGAAAGCTATCTTGTCGGGGGTCAGTTCGTGCCATCCCGCTTCCTTTGCGAGTTCGAGGGTGATCCCGCCGTCCCAGAGGTAGCCGATGCGCTCGATATTCTCGCTCGTCATGCGCGCGAGGTCGTTGTTCTCGGCACATTTCCAATGGCTAGCCGCCATCTACGCAATCGCAGCGAGGAAGATCTCCATCCTTGGGGAACCAAGCCTCCGGCCGCCTTTCGATGGTCTTATCGTCAACAGGAAAGCGAAAGCCCATGATGACAGCCATGATCAACCATAGCGGACACCAAAACGATCTCGCCGATGCGGCAATCGCGAAATTGAAGTTGCATTTTGGCGATCGACTGACAACGGCGGCGGCCGTGCGAGATCAGCATGGCCGCGACGTCAGCTGGCATCCCTCCTACCCGCCGGACGCAGTCATCTTTCCTGAAACAGCCGATGAGGTATCGCGAATCGTAGCAACCTGCCACGCCTTTGACGTGCCGGTGATCCCGTTTGGAACCGGCACCTCATGCGAGGGGCATGTCGCAGCCCTCATGGGCGGAATATGCGTCGATCTCTCACGGTTGGATCGAATTCTGATGGTTCAGCCGGACGACATGACAGCAACCGTCGAGGCAGGCGTGACCCGCAAGCGCCTCAATGCGGAATTGCGCGACACCGGTCTGTTCTTCCCAGTCGATCCCGGCGCGGACGCATCGCTCGGCGGCATGGCCTCAACGCGCGCCTCCGGCACGAATGCCATGCGTTACGGCACGATGAAAGACAATGTCATTTCACTAGGCGTCGTTCTGCCCAACGGTGATCGCATTCGGACCGCAAGCCACGCTCGCAAGTCGGCCGCGGGATACGACCTGACACGGCTCTGGGTGGGATCCGAGGGCACGCTCGGCATCGTGACCGACGTGACCGTCAAGCTGCATCCAATTCCAGACCACGTCGTTGCGATTTCGGCAAGCTTCTCCACGCTGGAACAGGCGGTCGGTTTCGTGCTTGTCGCGACCAGGCTCACCGATACCCTGGCACGCATCGAACTGCTCGATGAACTACAGGTCGAGGCCGTCAATAGCTATTCAAAACTCTCTTTGCCGATCGAGCCAACACTTTTTATCGAACTGCACGGCAGCCGCGGGGCGGTCGAGGCTGCCTTGCCTTTCATGGAGGAAGAGGCGCATGCCGTCGGAGCCAGCCGGTTTGACACCGCCGTGTCGGCGGAGGCTCGAGCCAAGCTTTGGCAGGCACGCCATGACATCTGGTGGGCCAACCTTGCGCTCCGCCCGGGCGCAAGTGCCCTCCCAACAGATAGCTGCGTGCCGGTATCGCGGCTTGTCGAGGCCATACTTGCCGCCAAGGCCGACGTGCGAGATCTTGGCCTTCTCGCGCCGATCTGCGGTCATGTAGGTGACGGCAATTTCCATCTTTGCGTGCTTTTCGATCCCGCCGATTCCGATGAGCGTCAACGCGTCGAGGTACTGACCAAACGCCTTTCAGCCCGAGCTATCGCTCTGCAAGGGACGTCGACCGGTGAGCACGGGATCGGCCACGGAAAAATGGCAGCGCTTGTCGCCGAACACGGTCCGGCTATCCGGGTAATGGCCGCGATCAAACGCGCGATCGATCCTCATAACATCATGAATCCAGGCAAGATTTTCAATCTCGCCGAGGCGCCGCCTTTCAATTGAGCGAGATCCATAAACCAGGGAGGTAATGCAACATTCATGTCCAAGCAGCATGGCCCGGCCTCGATCGCCGATTTCAGAACTGCCGCGCGGCGCGCGTTGCCGAAAATGGTCTTTGATTTCTTCGACGGCGGCGCCGGCTCGGAGCTGACGCTGTTCGAAAACCGTGCGGCTCTGGATCGCATCCGTCTCGTCGGCTCAGCACCGGTCGATGTCGGTCATCGCTCGGCCGCCATCACGCTCTTCGGCAAACCGCTCGCAATGCCAGTCATCATCGGACCCACCGGGCTGGCAGGCGCGGCCTGGCCAGCAGGCGACCATGCGCTGGCTCGGGCTGCCGGGCGAGCGGGTATTCCGTTTGTCATGAGTTCGGCAGCCAGCGCGACCATGGAAGCGGTGGCAGCCGCCAGCGAAGGCAGAAAGTGGTTTCAGCTCTACCTGTTCCGTGACCGCGAAGTGAGCCTCAGACTGCTGAAGCACGCCGAAGCATTGGGCTTCGAAGCTATTGAGATCACCGTCGACAACGCCGTTCCCGGCCGACGATTGCGCGATGCCCGCAATGGCTTTTCACTGCCGTTCCGCTGGACGCCGGGAAAGCTCTTGAGCCTCCTCGCTCATCCCGCCTGGGCATTGCGAATGGCTCGTGCCGGCGCTCCGCGTTTAGAGGTCATGGCAGCCGAATTCGACCTCAAATCCGCGGGAACGATCGCGGAGGTGATGGAGCAACAGCTTGACCCGACCGTCTCCTGGGACGACATCGCCTTCATTCGCGATCGCTGGAAGGGGCCGTTGATCCTAAAGGGGTTGCTCAATCCAAGGCAGGGGATCCGATCAGCAGAACTTGGGCTTGACGGTATCGTGGTCAGCAATCACGGCGGCCGACAACTCGATGGGGCCGTTGCGAGTATCGACATCCTCCCGGAATTCGTGAGCACCGTCGGAGGCAAGCTCGCGATCCTGGTCGACAGCGGCTTTCGTAGCGGCACCGATGTTGCCAAGGCGCTGGCGCTCGGCGCAACGGCCGTGCAGGTCGGACGCGCGACACTCTATGCGTTGGCGAGTGGCGGCGAGGAAGCGGTTTTCCGGGCTCTCGGCATCATCGCCGCTGAACTTGACGTCGCTCAGGCAATGATGGGTGCGCCCACCATTGCCGATCTCCGACCTTCCAAGCTTCGGTTTCCCCCGGTTCTGATGCGACCTGAGCAAGTTCCGGTCCGCGAGCCCACATCGCCGCGGTCACAGTCACCCTTTGCCGCCTGATCCACCGTCCACAAAGCCCTTTCGAGGAGATTGTCCGATGAACCGCAGAACCGCTTTATTGCATGCCATGGCCCTGTCGGCATTTCTGCTGCCTGTGGCCACCACTGTTGCCACGGCGGCAGATAAGACGGTGGCGCTGACCTATATCGTTGAACATCCCGCCATCGATGCCGCCCGCAAGGGAATCATCGATGCGCTGGCCGACGCCGGCTTTGTCGACGGCAAGACCATCACGCTCGACGTTGCAAGCGCACAAGGCAGCATGCCGACGCAAACGCAGATCGCCAAAACTTTTGCCGGCAAAGCACCTGACTTGATCGTGGCCATCTCGACGCCGTCGGCTCAGGCCTGTCAGGCGGCGGCGAAGGGGGCGATCCCGATCGTGTTTTCCGCGGTGACGGATCCTGTCGCGGCCAAATTGGTCAAAAGCTTTTCGCAGCCGGACGGCACGCTCACAGGCACCAGCGACAAGCAACCCCTGAATCTGACCTTTGAGTTGATCCGCAAGCTTACACCAACAGCAACGAAAATCGGGGTCCTCTATAATGCCGGCGAGGCCAACTCCGTCGCACAGGTGGCGGACATGAAGGCCGAGGCGGCAAAGCTCGGTATGAGTATCGTCGAGGCGACCGCCGCGCAATCGGCGGCTGTACCGGATGCCGCGCGCAGCCTCGTCGGCAAAGCCGACGTCATCCTGCTCCCGACCGACAGTACCGTGGTTTCGGCCGTCGAAAGCGTGGTCAAGGTCGGCGTCGATGCGAAGATCCCTGTCTATGCCAGCGACACCAATTCCGTCGAACGCGGGGCGATGGCCGCGCTCGGGTTTAATTACTACAAGCTGGGCCGGCTGACGGGTGAGATTGCCGCGAAGGTCCTCAATGGTGCAAAGCCCGCCGACATCCCCGTCGGCACGCTCGACAGCGAGGATCTCTACCTGAACAGCGCATCGGCGAAGAAGATGGGGGTAAGCTTGTCCGCGACTGTGACGCAAGCGGCCGCAAAGGTGATCGCACAATGAGCCTCATCGCCCTTTCCGGGGCCTGCGAGGCGGGCCTGTTGTTTGGCCTTGTCGCCCTTGGCGTCTTTCTCTCGTTTCGGGTGCTCGACTTTCCGGATCTGACCGTCGACGGCAGCTTCCCGCTCGGTGCCTCGGTCGCGGCTTCCGCGATCATGGCCGGCATGCCGCCCATCGTCGCAACGCTTCTGGGATTTGCCGCAGGCGCCGTGGCCGGCTTCATAACGGCATTCTTGTCGGTCCGGTTGAAGATCATGAACCTGCTTGCAGGAATCCTGACCATGGTTGCGCTGTTTTCGATCAACCTGCGCGTCATGGGCAAACCGAATATATCGCTTTATGGCACCGACACCATATTTTCCTGGATCGACGGGATTGCGACGCTCGGGGTCTGGGCCAACACGGTGCTGCTTCTCTGCATTGTATTAGCCGCAAAGATTTCCGTCGATTGGTTCCTCGCCACTCAGATCGGACTGGCCTTGCGCGCAACCGGCGCCAACCCGAGAATGGCGGAGGCGCAGGGCGTCGACAACGGCCGCATGGTCATGCTGGGCATGGCATTCGCCAATGGTCTCGTCGGCCTTGCCGGCGCGCTCTACGCTGAAAGCCAAGGCGTTGCCGATGTCTCGATGGGTATCGGCACGATTGTGACCGGTCTTGCCGCCGTCATCATCGGCGAGACAGTTGTCGGCGCAGGATCTGTCGCGCGAGCCACGCTCGGCTGTATCCTCGGTGCATTGATCTATCGGCTCGTCATCGCGCTGGCGCTAGATGGCGGCATGATCGGGATCCAGGCGCAGGATCTCAACCTGGTGACCGCGGTCGTGGTCGCCGTCGCCGTGATGGTTTCGAAAGCGCGGATGAAGAAGCTGCCCTCCATCAGGCGCACGCCCCTGCGTGAGCCGTCGAAAGCAGAAGGAGCTGCCTCATGATGTTGAACCTCGATTCGATCTCGGTCACGTTCAATCCTGGGACGGCTCTCGAAGTAGCCGCCCTGCGTGGCGTATCGCTGGCCATTCCCGAGGGTCAGTTCGTAACCGTGATCGGCAGCAATGGCGCCGGAAAGTCGACGCTTCTTTCGGCCGTTGCCGGCGCGGTCGCGCCTGATCGTGGCCGGATCGTCATCGATGGTGTCGACGTCACGCGGTTGCCCACTCGGGCGCGGGCGCGATTCATCGGTCGCGTATTCCAGGACCCACGGATCGGCACCTGCGAGGCCCTTACCGTTGAGGAGAACCTTGCGCTCGCGTCCGCGCGCGCCGGACGACGCGGGCTGTCCCTTGCGCTCGGCGGCCGGATAGGGCGCGCGCGGTTCAAAGACCAGCTCGCCGATCTTGGTCTCGGGCTCGAAACGAAGCTTGCGGCGCGGATCGGCACGCTTTCCGGCGGCCAACGACAGGCGGTGAGCCTGTTGATGGCGACATTGCTGCCGATGAAGCTGCTTCTGCTCGACGAGCACACGGCGGCGCTGGATCCCAAGGCAGCGTCACGAATCCTAGCACTCTCGGCGGAGATCAGCGAACGTCAGCGCCTAACGACACTGATGGTCACGCACAGCATGCGCCATGCCCTCGACTACGGTCAGCGCATCATCATGATGAATGGAGGGCGCATCGTGCTCGATGTCGCAGGCGACGAGCGGGCTGGCTACGATGTGCCCGACCTGGTCGCCCTATTCGGAGCGGTCAGTGGCGGTGAGGTCGCCGAAGATCGGCTTCTGCTCGCTTGATTACCGCTGTGACCGTCGGTCGCTTGTTTTCGGAACGATGTTGGAATATATCTGCAAAATGCAATTAAAAGACAATCAACGCGAAAGCAAAGCGATGGAGGAGCGCGAGGATGGGAGGGCTGTCAAGCCTTCGTTTCGGCTTGACCGCTGGATACCCTACCGCATGTTCCTCGTGGCGAGCAGCACCGCGGAGCTGCTCGCGTCATACTATGGGCCGCGCTATGGACTTTCCCAAGCCTCGTGGCGAATTCTGGCTATCGCCGGCGGCCGCCCTGGTCTTTCGAGCAAGGAAATTTGCCATGCTGGCGCGCTCGATCAATTCGCTGTCAGTCGCGGCATCGCGCAGCTGGTCTCGCTTGGCTTTGCTCAACGCAATGCCGGCGCGGGAGATCGACGCTTCTCCGCGGTGGAACCGACGCCAGCGGGCTATAAAGTGTTGGACGAGATCATCGCCATCGGCCAGGCAATGGAAGCCCGCATCATGGAAAGCCTGTCGGAACGGGAGCGTGAAAGCCTCCACTCGATGCTCGATCGCATCGAGGATGCCTGCGCCGGTGCTGTCGCACGCGGCTGGCAGGCGGTTGAAGCCGACGCACGGGCTACAAATCTCATCTCGCATCGCGATGCACCGAAATAGCTTATTTTCGAGCACAATGGCCAGGATAGGATGCCCAACAATGAGCCCCATCCAAATGCTAAGGTGTCGATCGGCGCGGAATGTTGGCTGTGACGCATATGTGGAACGGTCAGGTTGGCAAGAGTTTTCAGCGCATGTCGCTTTGCCTCTAATTCCGAGATTTTTCGCGTTGTGCATCAACAGGCGCCGCTTTTCGCCCTTAAATGCGAGACGACGATTAGCTTCGTTCGATGGTATTTGATATTGAGGCGCGACGTCGGTTCTCAATCTGGCAACCGATCCGGTTCCCTATCCATAGCAGCCAACCGCCAGCCCCTGTGAGCCCTGTCTCAATTTTAGGGGCAAAATCTCGAATTTAGAGTCTAAATATCAGATTTAGGGACAAAGAAAGGCTGTTAATTTTGTTGAAGCTCTCATCTCGCCTTTAAGAGCAAAGCGACAGTAGGGGGTTACGAGAAATCTATATCGCAAGGGCACGGGAAACGGCGAAATGATACCGCGAAGACAAACCCACAAACGTTGCCAAGAAGGACATTGTTAGAGCAGCATCGAGGCACCACGATCGAGATAGGTATCGAGGAACTGTTCCAGGCGAGGATTTCTCGGCTTCTTGAAAACCTCTTGCGGCGCTCCAGTGAACAAAACCTTGCCGTGATCAAGAAAGATAATCTGCTGTCCGACGGTCGCGGCAAAACCTATTTCGTGCGAAACGACAACCATGGTCATGCCCTCGGCCGCCAGGTCGCGCATGACATTCAAGACTTCGCCGGTCAATTCCGGATCGAGCGACGAAGTCGGCTCGTCAAACAACATGATCTTCGGCTTCAATGCCAAGGCGCGGGCGATCGCCACGCGTTGCTGCTGTCCGCCCGAAAGTTGCGAGGGATAGTGCCCTGCCCTTGCTTCGAGCCCGACCTTGACGAGTTGCACCATAGCCGCATCTTCTGCCTGCTTTCGGCTCATCTTGTGAACCATCTTCAAAGCCTCGCTCACATTGCCGAGCGCGGTCATATGCGGCCAAAGATTGAATTGCTGGAACACCATGCCGATCTGGGCGCGGATCGCGCGATTGGTAGCCGCCGATATGCGTTCGCGGCGCCCCTGCGAATCCTCGGCAAAGCCAAGCACCTCTCCATTGATGGAGATCGTTCCGCGTGTTGCCTCCTCGAGAAAGGCCATGCATCGCAAAAGCGTACTCTTGCCGGAGCCGGATGGACCGATGAGACAGGAGACCTGCCCCGGCTCGATGGCAAGATCGATGCCATGAAGAACCGTGGTCTCTCCGAACGTCTTGACGAGATTCCTGACTGCTATAGCGGAGACGCTCATGCGTTGAAAAACCTGAATCTGGAAAGTTTCGTTTCGACGAGGTTGCCAAGCCAGCCGGTGACTTCGACGAGCACCCAGTAGAAGAGCGCCAGGGCCGAAAGCGCCTCGACGAAGGCATATTGCTGCGATCCGATCGCGCTCAAGGTCGCCGTCAGCTCCGGCACGGTGATGATCGACAACACCGCCGTCTCCTTCATCAGGATGACAACCATGTTCACGGAGGGCGGCAGCACGAGCATCGTCATCTCGGGCAACAGAATGCGCCTGATGATCTGCCCCCGCGTCAGGCCAACGCATTCGCCAGCCTCGATATGGCCCTTCGGCACGGCCTGAAATCCGGAACGGAAGATTTCGCTGAAATAGGCGGCACCATAGATCGAAATACCTATCAATCCGGCGGGCAAAGGATCGAGCTCGAGGCCGATGAAAGGGCCACCATAGTAGACGAGGAAGATCTGGATGAGAAACGGCGTGCCGCGCAGTACCGCCACGATGACACCCAGTATCTTGTCGACCACCATACCGCCATATTGCCGGGCGATCGCCAGCAGGAAGCCCATGACGGCCGCGGCAATGGTGCCGAGAACCCAGATCATGATCGTTACGCCGGCGCCGCTGAGAATGGCAGGCCACTGCCCGATCAGGACGTTGATGTCGAAGGTCATCGCGGTACTCCGGGCAATCTGCTTTCGATCAGGCCGCCGGCAAGCGTCACCACCCAATTGATCACAAGATAGATGAGGCCGGCCGAGGCGAAGATCTGCAGCGGCAGAAAGGTGCTGCCAGCAAGATCCTGGGCCATGCGGGTGAGTTCGACGATGCCGACAACGGAGACCAGCGACGATGCCTTCAGAATGAGGATCGCCTCGTTGACAAGAGCCGGAAATGTCAGGCGCAGGGCAATTGGAACCTTGATGCGGCGGAAGATCTGGCGCGGCGTCAGGCCAACCATCTCGGCTGACTCGACCAGGCCGAGTGGCACGCTGGCAAAGCCGCCACGCAGGTTCTCTGCCTGATATGCGGCAGTGCAGAGCGACAGGCCGATGATCGCGGCGACGATGCTGGGCACGTTGATGCCAACGGCTGGAAGCAGATTGTAGATCAGCAGCAATTGTACCAGCAGCGGCACGCCGCGAAAAAAGCTGATGAAAATCCGGGCAGGCCGCACGAAAAGGCTGCGCCTCGTCAGCAGCATTCCCGAAACAAGGATCGCAATCGCAAAGCCGATAAAGATCGACACAAGGCTGATCGTCACCGTGTAGATCGATGCCTGCAGAAGCAACCCGAAGAGCTCGATGGACATTGTTGAGTTTTCGCCCGTGTGGTGACCAGGAAGCTGCGATCTCGGTCTTCGGCCATGCCAGGACAACGGTGTGGCACGGCCGATTTCCGAAGTTTGATCAGAATGCCGGGTCCTTGACGGCGTCAGGCGTGTCGAAGCTCGCGCCGAACCATTTTTTCTGCAGTGTCGCCATGCGGCCGTCAGCCTTGATCTTCAACATGGCGGCATCGATGGCGTCCATCAATGGCGCGTGATCGGCATCCTTCAAGCCGATAAAGCCGAAATAGGACTTCTTGCCGAAGGGCGGCAGCACGACTTCGAACGTGCCTTCACGCTGCTTGGCGACAAAGGCAATATTCGGCAGCGAGTTGGCGACGCCGGCGATGCGGCCGGCCGCGAGATCCGCATAAGATTCCGTAAAGGCCGGATATTCGCGGATATCGGCCTTGGTCGGGAGGGTGTCGGAAAACTCCTTGAGCTGATCGAGCTGCGCGGTTGCCTTGCCGACGCCGATCTTTTTGCCGGCGATGTCTTCCGGCTTGTTGATCGTCTTATCACCCGCCTTTTTCAGGATCGCGATGGTCGCTTCGGCCAGGGGCGGGGTGAAGCGATAGCGCTCCATGCGTTTCTTGGTGATCGTCGCCGGCCCGGCAACGACGTCGAATTTGCCGGCTTCAAGTGCCGGGAAAACGCCGTCCCATGGCAGCGTGACCCATTCGATCTTCACGCCCAGCTCCTTGCCGATCTCATCGAAGAGATCAACGTTCAAGCCGACATGTTTGCCTGCGTCGATGAAATCGAACGGGGCGAAAGCCGTCTCGGTGCCAACCTTTAGCGTGCCCGCTGCCTTGACGGCGGCAAGCGTATCAGCCGCATGGGCCGAAATCGTTGCACCGAACAAAAGTGCCGCGCCAACCAGCCCCTTCAGAAGCGAATTCTTCCTCATGTTTTCTCTCCAGTTTTGTACCCTTCCTTTGGAAGGCTCAGGTTCCCCAGGCATAGTCCCGTCTAGGCGGATTTCTATGATCCGCTTTTGTCTATACAAATAGATACAGGCTGGCCTACACTGTCAAACACAAAACACAATAGAAGCAAGATTCATGCCGTGTAATGCCGATGGATCTGGCAGACGTGGCTTCCACGGACACTGAATTCATTGCCGGAGCAAGTGAGCGTTGGTTCCAATTCATCAGAGAATTCTCAAGGACATCGAAAGCAGGATCATGAGCGGCATCTGGCCGTCCGGTCATCGGATACCCGTCGAGCACGAGTTGCTGAAAGAGTATCAATGCTCCCGGATGACCGTGAACAAGGCGCTTTCGACCCTGGCCGAGCGTGGCATGATCATCCGTCGCCGCAAGCTCGGTTCTTTCGTCGCCTCACGGCAGATCGACCGCACGGCCATGGACATCCAGGACATTTCCACGGAAGCGGAGTTGGCAGGGCATCAACACAGTCACACAATGCTGATGCGGAAAGTCGAGAGACTCGATTCCGCCACCGCGATGCGGCTTGGCGAAACCATAGGAGCGGAGATCCTGAGGCTCCACTGCCTGCATGCGGTCGACGGCAAGGCGAATGCGCTGGAGCGGCGCATCATCATGCTGGACCTGGTGCCGTCCGCGAGACTTGAGAGTTTCGCATCGGTCCCCCCCGGCAAATGGTTGCTGGACATGGTATCCTGGTCAAAGGCCCGGCATGTCATTCGTGCCGTCTCGGCCGATGCCACGACGGCACGCCTGCTTGAAACCCAGCGTGGCGGAGCCTGTCTGAAGCTCATACGTCAGACATGGCAGAGTAGCCGCACGGTCACCTATGTCGAGTTCGTCCATCCCGGCGACCGTTTCCAGTTCGCCGGTGACTTTCATCCCAATGAAAGCCGCGCCATCGATCAACCGCCGCAAGGAAGCGCCTCTTGAACGAGAAACGGATCAACAGGGCAGTTCCGCTCAAGGGCTTGCAGGCCCTCGAAGCCGTCGGCCGTTGTGGCAGCGTGAACGCGGCTGCTTTGGAGCTGAAGGTTTCGCCCGGAGCCATCAGTCAACAGATCCGGAAGATCGAAAGCTTTCTCGGCGTCACCTTGCTCGAGCGCAATGGTCGCACGGTGGAACTCACCCAATGGGGACGGCTCTATCATCTGGAAATATCGAAAGGATTCGAGCAATTCGCAGCCGCGGAACAGGTCCTGGAACGGGCGCGCAACGAGAATGCCCTTGTACTCAGCGCCCTGTCCTCCGTCGTCAACAAATGGATCGGTCGCCGGATCTTCGACTGGCAGGCCCTTCATCCCAACGCGCATGTCAGGATCGTCGGCCGCGACAAGGAGCCGCGCATGGGCTTCGACGACATCGACTTCCGCATCAGCTACGGATCGGATGTGCTGCAGCATGAACATTATACGGAGCTGTTCCGCGACTGGGTGGTTCCAGCCTGCTCGCCGGCATTGATCAAGGGCAACGCGCCGTCCGCCGCGCAACTTCTTGAATATCCACTGCTGCACGTCGAATGGGAGCGGCATTTCACGCCCTATCCGAGCTGGCTTGAATTCGCCGCGAAGAGTGGAGCCGCCCTTGCGGACAGCGCCGCCGGCCTCTCCTTCACTCTGTCGAGCAGCGCGATTGACGCGGCCGTCAACAAGCGTGGCGTCGTTCTTGCACAAATGTCGATGATCGCCGATGAGCTTGAGGCGCAAACGCTGGTCATTCCCGTCGACATACGCATCGCCTTGCGCGAAAGCTATTTTCTCGCCTGGGATAGAGCAGCCCTGCAAAAGCCCCATGGACGCGAGTTCCGTGATTGGCTTCTCGCCATTTCCCGCCAGCAAGCTCAAGCATCGGCACCGATGACGACACTTTAGAAAAACTAAAACGGAACTCAGTTGCACGATATTGATGAAATCTTGCGCCTGGCGATAATTTACGCATTCGCCTTCAAGGGAACGGCGTGACCGACATGACGGGAGAGTTCGATGGCACGGACCGACAAGATGAAACTTGGAACTTTCGTCTATACGTTCGGCTTTCATCCAGCCTCCTGGCTGCATCCGGCAAGCGATGTCAACGGCGCCAATGACTTCGCGCATCTGCTGGATGTGGCCAAACGATCCGAGGCGGCGAAATTCGATTTCATGTTCATGGCCGATTCTCCGGCAGCTGCCGTCGGCGATCCGAGTGCGCTTGCCCGCATTCCCACAAAGATGAACCGCTTCGAGCCGCTGTCGTTGCTCTCCGCACTGGCCGTCACGACCAACGATCTCGGTCTCGTGGCGACGGTCTCGACGAGTTATTATGAGCCATACAATGTCGCTCGTCTGTTTTCCTCGATCGACCATTTGAGCAAGGGCCGCGTCTGTTGGAATGTCGTCACGTCGGACCATGACGAAACCGGCTATAATTTCAATCGCGAGGGGCTTGATCCGCACGCGCTGCGCTACGAGCGTGGCAACGAGTTTGTCAACGTCGTGTTCGGCCTTTGGGACAGCTTCGAGGAAGGCGCACTCCTTCTCGACCGTGAATCCGGCATCTACTATGACAAGGACAAACACCACACCCTCAACCACAAGGGCATGCACTTTCAGGTTCGCGGCCCGCTCAATATCGCGCGCACGCCGCAGGGCCGTCCTGTCATCGCCCAGGCAGGCGGTTCCGAACCCGGAATGGACATGGCGGCACGCACGGCCGAGATCGTCTTCAGCCTCGCATCGAACATCGCGCGGAACCGGTCCTTCTACGACAATGTCAAAAGCCGAATGGCGGCCTATGGCCGCGATCGGGATGATCTGAAAATCATGCCGGGCATTGTTGTCAACGTCGGAGAAACCGAGGCCGAGGCAAAGGCAAAAGTCGACTATCTCATCGACAAGATGCATCCCGATGTCGGGCGGTTGATGCTCTCCGAGTTCCTGGAGGCGGACCTGCGCGGCGTGGCGCTCGACGAGCCTTTTCCGATGGACCGGCTACCGGCGGCGCCAAAGGGATCACGCGCCCTGTTCGACGAGCTGGTCGATTTCGTCAGGAGCGGCCACACAGTCGGCGAGCTGATCCGGCACTATGCCGAGAAGCACACCGGGAACGGCATAACAGGCACGCCAGCCCAGATCGCCGACTACATGGAGGAGTGGTTCGAGACGCGTGCGGCAGACGGCTTTATCCTGATGTTTCCGACCTTGCCGTCCAGTCTCGACGATTTCGTGCGGCTCGTCTTGCCGGAGCTTCGCCGCCGCGGCCTGTTCCGCGAAGAGTATGAGGGCAAGACCCTGCGCGAAAACCTCGGCATTTCAACGCCGGCAAACCGCTTTGCCAAGGCGTGAGGGCTGTTCCGATGGCTGACGAGGCGCTGATCAACGACACGGAATTCAGGCTATCGATGCGTCATCTGGCCGGCGCGGTCAGCGTCATAACGGTCGGTGACGGACAGGACCGCACTGGCTTCACGGCAACATCGGTCTCCTCCTTTTCGGCGGAGCGGCCTTCGGTGATCGTCAGCGTCAACCGGACCTCCTCCTCCTGGCCGGCGTTACAGCGGTATGGCTGCTTCTGCGTCAACGTGCTTGCGGCCGACCAGCGGGACGTGGCGCAATCCTTCTCCGGCATTGGCGGACGCAAGGGTGCCGATCGCTATGATGGTGCCGGGTGGTATCGTCTCAAGACAGGCGCGGCTGCCCTTGAAAATGCCCTGACGGTCCTCGACTGCAAGCTCGAAGCCGCACTCCATCATCACTCCCACGCCATTCTGATCGGGCACATTTGTGCGATGGAAGTCCGGCAGGACATCGGGCCGCTTCTCTACTGGCGAGGCGGCTATCACGAGCTTCCGGCGGCTTTTGACGAGCGCTGCCTAGCGGAGCCGATCCGGCAATAGCCCGATCGAGGCGACATCGGCATTGGCAAAGGCAAGTCTGAGGTAACGCTCCTGCCTCTCCCCGAAATAGGCGCCTGGTATGCAGACAACACCGCGCTCCCTGGCAAGTTCTTCGGCAACCGCGGACGACGATCGATCCGCTATAGGATGGCGAACAAAGGCGAAATAGGCGCCGATCGCTGCGATCTCCCAGCCCGCCAACCCGGAAAAAGCCGCTCTCAAAGCATCGGCACGGCGGGCGATCTCCAGCCGGTTGTCAGCCCGCCAATCAGCAAGTACCGGCAGAGCCGATGCAATGGCGATCTGAGCCGAACGTGGGGCGCAGATCTGCATATTGTCCATAACCTTGGCGATCTCTGCAATGAGCTTAGGCCCCGCTGTGACGGCACCCAGCCGATGGCCGGGAATACAGAAGGATTTCGAGAAGCTGTAGAGAAGAACGAGCGTGTCCTCCCAGCCCGGCTCCGACAGCAGAGCGTGCGGCCGGCCGTAATCTTCGGCGAGGAAATCGCGATAGGTTTCATCGACGACCAGCCAGGCGCCGTATTTCCGGCACAGCATGAAAAGCGCGTGAAGCAGCTCAGGCGGATAGACGGCTCCGGTAGGATTGTTGGGCGTAACGACGGCAAGCATCTTCGCACCGGCTGTAAGCGCGGCTTCCGCTGAACCGAGATCGGGAAGGAAGCCGGCTGCGGGGTCGCAGTCGACCAGTCGCCGCCCGATCCCCAGCATCGACAGCGTCGTGTCGTGATTGAAATAGAACGGATTGGTGAGTGCTACGGTATCGCCGGCGCCCGCAAGCGCAATCGCCGTGCACATGAACGCCTGATTGCAGCCGGCCGTAATATGGATATTGCCGGCGGATATGTCAGCGCCGTAAACTTCCGCGACATGTGTGGCATAGGCCTGCCGCAGCAAAGGTTCTCCCTCGATCGGACCGTATCCCGTCATCGCCTGTTGTCCGGCCGCCTCGCCAAGGAGACGCAGCATTTCCGGATGCGCGGGGTAGCCGGGTACGGCCTGCGACAGATCGATGAGCGGCCCCTTCAGTCCCTTGTATTCGCGGCCCCAGGCGACGACGGAAGGGATGGGGGGAGCCGAAAGGCGGGCAACGAGCGAGTTGGATTTTGCGGCGGTCATATCGATTTCTCTTTGATACCGATTGCTACAACGATACCAATTGCTTTCTCAACCTCTTTGTTGGCTGAGGCGAACCTCAAGTGGAGACGCATGCACATGGTGTGGGACAAGATGCGGCTCGAACAGCTGCGCGCGGAATTTTCAGACGCCAATGGCGGCGAAATATACGACGAGAAGTTTCGCAACGTGGCGGAGAAAATCATCTCGAAGAATGGCACGAGACTGGCGCCATATGCCGGAATTCCGACATTCCTCAGCGCGCCCTACATGCAGGTCGCAACCGGCGAGCCGGACTTTGGCAATCTCCAGGTCGCCATCACGGGAATCCCGATGGATCTTGGCGTCACCAATCGCCCGGGCTCCCGCTTCGGACCACGCGCCCTTCGCGCCATCGAAAGGATCGGCCCTTACAACCACGTTCTCGGAACGGCGCCGGTCTTCGATCTTCGGGTCGCCGACATTGGTGACGTCCCATTCCAGAGCCGCTACCGGCTGGAGCTTAGTCACGACGACATCGAAAGACGGATAGGCCAGATCGTCGATGCCGGCGTCGCGCCACTCTCGGTCGGGGGCGACCACTCCATCAGCCATCCGATCTTGAAGGCAGTCGGCCGGAAGGAACCGGTGGGCCTCATTCATATCGACGCCCACTGCGACACCAGCGGCGCCTTCGATCAGACGAAGTTTCATCATGGAGGACCGTTTCGCAACGCCGTGCTGGATGGCGTGCTCGATCCGACAAGGACAATCCAGATCGGCATCCGTGGCTCGGCGGAATATTTGTGGGAATTCTCCTATGCGTCGGGAATGACCGTGATCCATGCGGAAGACCTCAGCGGAATGGGGATCGGGGCCGTCATCGCCAAGGCCAAATCCATCGTCGGCGACAGCCCGACCTATCTCTCCTTCGACATCGATAGTCTCGATCCAAGCTTTGCGCCCGGCACGGGTACGCCCGAGGTCGGCGGATTGACGACGCGCGAAGCTCTTGAGCTGATCCGCGGGTTGAAAGGCATAAACATCGTGGGCGGTGATGTCGTCGAGGTTGCGCCGCAATATGATGCAACGACAAACACCGCACATGCAGGAGCTCAAGTCCTCTTCGAGATCCTGAGCCTGATGGTATTCAGCCCATCGATCGACAAACGCTAAGCATTACGGGCCAACTAACGCGAAGTCTGCGAATAATCTCTGGGCCAACTCTTCAGCGAGAGGGGATCGGGGCTGCGCGTCGCCCTTGTCGAAAAGGGTCGGATCGGCGCGGAGCAATCCAGCCGCAATTGGGGATGGTGCCGGCAGCAAAATCGTGACGCGCGCGAGCTGCCGATCGCAACAAAGAGCCTCGATCTCTGGGAACGTTTTGCAGCCGATAGCGGCGAAGACACCGGCTTCCGCCGCTGCGGGCTTTTCTATCTCAGCAATGACGAACAGGAGATTACCGGCTGGGCCCGCTGGCACGACTTTGCCGGAACGGTCGGCGTCACGACACACATGCTCGACGGTGCCGCGGCGACCGAGCGTGGCCGCGCCACGGGGCGCATCTGGAAAGGCGGTGTCTTCTCGCCGACCGATGGCATTGCTGATCCGTCCAATGCGGCGCCGGCGGTGGCCCGCGCGATCATGAAGCTCGGCAGCACTGTTCATCAGAATTGCGCTGCCCGCGGCCTGGAAACGGAAGCAGGAGGCGTCAGCGGCGTGATCACCGAGAGCGGCATGATCCGCACCAGGACGGCGATCCTTGCCGGTGGCGCCTGGGCTTCCGCCTTCTGCCGGCAGTTGGGCATCCGCTTTCCTCAGGCCTCCGTTCGCTCCTCCATTCTGGCCGTTTCGGCCGGCGTCGACGGATTGCCGGATGCCTTGCACACCAGCGGCGTGTCGGTCACGCGTCGCGGCGACGGCGGCTATACGCTGGCGATCAGCGGCCGTGGGCGGGTCGATTTGACGCCGCAACAATTGCGGTTCTCATCGCAATTCATCCCGATGTTCCTCAAACGGCGAAAGAGCCTTTCGCCCGGCGGGCTCGAAGGCTTCCGCTCCGGCCATGAATCCTTGAAACGCTGGCGGCTCGACCGGGTAACGCCGATGGAGCATATGCGCATTCTCGATCCTAAGCCGGATAGCGCGACTATCGAATTGACGCATGCAAGGGCGCTGGAGCTCCTGCCAGAACTTCGCAAGACCACGATCACGGCGGCATGGGCGGGCTATATCGACAGCACTCCGGATGGTGTTCCCGGCATTGGGGAAATCCAGAGCCTTCCCGGCTTCATCCTTGCCGCCGGGTTTTCCGGCCATGGTTTCGGGATCGGACCTGGTGCCGGCCACCTGATTGCCGACGTTGTTACCGGCGCCAAACCCATCGTTGATCCCGTGCCCTACCATCCAAGTCGCTTCGCGCGTTCCGCCTGGGGCAAGGTCGCTGATTTCTGATGCTGAAGCATTTTACCGCCGGCCGGCTCAGCGTTGTCGTCGGCGAATGTCAGGCAAGAAGCCTTCCAGATCAACGATAAGGCGGATCCGGCGGCAAAGCGCACCGAATCGAATTGGCAATCGACAGATCTTCATCTGGGAGCGCAATAAATTGAAATGCCGCATCACGCGCGCGGCACCAGGTAGAACCACGGGCAGATTGATTTTGGTCGAGGAAATCGCGCCTGCAATTCCTACCCATCCTATTTTCAAGTCGCCATATAAATATGACTTTATTTCTCTTGTTCTTGACGGACTAGCGAGGCTATACGGCCCCAGACGCTTTGATGCGATGGTATTCACTGAACTACCAGGATATTTGCCGTGACCGTATTGAAATCAGTTTTGGCCATTTCAGGTATTTGCGCGGCACTCGGCTTTGCCGCAACGGCTGCCTCTGCCGCAGCTCTCTGAGGCCAATGCCAAGGTCAAGCTGCTAACCGTCGAATTCCCGACTTTCGAATCGATTCTTTCGGAAAACCCCGACTTCGTCGCTGCCGCCTGTGAATCGGCGCGGTGATTAGGAGCTAATCGGCGTGGCAAACTATTGATATTTCAAAGATGGATAGGGTTATTCGGCGATGCCGATACACATGCTCGGGAAGGCGACGTGCATCGTATTTTCCTGAACGGCGCTGATGACCTTGGACAATATCCAAAGCGCATGATCCTCGACGCAGCTCCGGACTGATGAGCTGCCCTCATGACGGCAAACGATGCAGCCTACCTAATCATCGGTTGCAAACCTGCGTAATATTCGAAGCTGGATGGCTGACAACTTGGAGGAACTCTCAGTGGACGATCGACATCGGGAAGAAAATCTGAAAGATCGACAGAATAGTTTAGATGTCGACCGACGCAATCTTCTGAAGTTGGCCAGCGTCGGCGTCGCAACGGTTGGCGCATTCTCGCTTTCCAGCGTCTCGGTTTCGGCGCAAGCCACTCTCGCCTGGGACAAGACGTTTCCGAAGAGCGATCGCGTAGATCACCAGAAGGTCTTCTTCATCAATCGACTCGGCATCGAGGTCGTCGCCGACATGTACATCCCGAAGGATGCCGATCGCTCACTGCGGCATCCGGCACTGATCGTCGGGCACCCGTTCGGCGGTGTGAAGGAACAAACCTCCGGGCTTTACGTGCAGACCATGGCCGAGCGCGGCTTCATCACCATCGCGCACGATGCCTCCTTCACAGGCGAAAGCGGTGGGCAGCCACGCTCCATCGCTTCGCCCGAGGCTTGGTCTGAGGACTATAGCGCGGCCGTGGATTTCCTTGGTGTCCACCCTCTGGTCGAGCGCAACCGGATCGGCGTTATCGGCATCTGCGGTGGCGGCGGCTTTGCCCTCAGCGCCGTCCAGATCGAACCGCGTCTGAAGGCCGTTGCAGCCGTCAACATGTATGATATCGGTCGTGGATCCCGCCAGGGACTGCGAGACGCGATGTCAGAAGCCGATCGTAGAAAGCGCGTCGAGGACATTGCGGCCCAACGCTGGCTCGAAGCCGAAGGCGGCGAGAGAAAATACACGATCTGTGAATCGGCGCGGTGATTGGGAGCTAATCGGCGTGGCAAACTATTGATATTTCAAAGATGGGTGGGGTCATTCGGCGACGCCGGTTCACAATCGATGCCGATGACACTTGGCGGCGGTGGTGGTGGGCGATCATATCGGCGAACGGTTCGAAGCAGCGTGTCATTGCTAACCGGTAATCCGAGACGATCTGCGAACCGTGCTGCTGGCCGACCACCCAATGCCAAAGCGAGATGGTGAACCAAGGTCTCCAGGCGCACTGTCCGGCGGGCCAAGGGTCGGATCACGCCATCACCGAAACGCTCGGCGAAAATCTCTCGGCGGCAATGGACGACATTGCAGACGAAGCGTCGGACCGTCAGGTGCAATTTGATCCTTCGGCCCGCACACGGCAGATCGGTGATAATCCGAGAATAGCGACTATGAACACGAGGGGAGGTCGTGCCGCATTCGGGACACCTGCAACCTCGGGACTGACCATGTGCCGTGACGACTATCACATCGGGTCTGTGATGCACTGACTCCACGTTCAACTCGGCAGGGATTAAATCGGAAGGCTGAAAATAGGCTCGCATGGCGCTGATTCTCCTTCAAGAACCAGGCCAGTAGAATCCGAAACATCATCGAGAATGAGTCAGAGCCCCGTTACGACGCCGATAAGGGGTCCCGTTACGACGCCGATTGACATTTATCGCGGTGTGAGGCAACTTCCACGGCCCCTGAGAGCGGCCAGTCGAAGAAGCGTATCAGAGGAAGAGAGTCTCGCGTTAGCGGGCCTCTCTCGCACTCGATCAGGAATTCTTGTGGCTCTGCTGACCGGCCTTTACATGCTGTTCGTGCGAGCCGCCGCGTTCGCCGCCGGACTGCTGCTCCTTACTGCCAGACGAAGCCTGCTTCGTGTCGGTATTCTTGTGGCCCTGTTGGCCGGGTTTTACGTGCTGTTCGTGGGATCCGCCGTGGGAAGCCATGATGTTTTCTCCTCTCGTTTGATGTCGAGACCTCCTCGGTCTCGCCCCTCAAACAGCCGATGCGACGTTTAGTTCCTGCGTGATTTCTAAAAAAATGCAGTCACCGCCATGCCGATCACCGCGGCGAACATCGCAAGGCAAGACGCCCAACCCAGCGCCTTCAAACCGCCCTTTATGACAAACTGCTTCATGACTTGGTGATTAGAGGCAATCAGCATGAGGATCGCCATGACGGGAACGGCGACCACGCCATTAATGACAGCGCTCCAGAACAGCGCCTTCATCGGCGAGATCGGCGTGAAGTTCAAAAGCATGCCGACGATCGTCGCCAGTCCCACCGTCGTGTAGAAAGCCTTGGCCTCGCTCGGTTCGCGCGACAGTCCAACCTCATGGCTGAGGCAGCCCCATGATCTCCCCGAAAGGACCTCGGCTCGCGAGTATCCGCCCGCCAAATGTCATTCGCACCATGGATCGACGACGATCGCCCCGGTATCCTCGAAGTCTTGAACATTCCGTGTGACCACCGTCAAGCCGTGAACCAGCGCGGTCGCCGCTATCAAGGCATCGGCCTCGTTACGGCGATCTGGAATATGTAAGTGAGCACAACGAGTTGCTATCGCGTCATCGATTGACAGAACTCGCTCCGCGAACTCTGGCCGGACACGGCTGTCCATCCATGCCCGCAGGCGGGAACCTTGGGAAGCGTCTCGACGCTGAATGCTTAAAATCCCGCGTTCAAGTTCCAGAATCGTAATTGCGGAAATGAATAGGTCGCTGGAATCTTGAGCACCGACCCACTTCGTAACATTCGGATCAGCTTTACCGTCTCCGACTCTACGCAGCTCGGAGATGACGTTTGTATCCAGCAGATACTTCAAGACAAATCCACTCCGCGTGTTGCAATTTCGGTTCGGGGCGGATCAAGCTCGATGGCCGATAAGCCAGGCATTGAAAGAGCATCGACAAGATTGCGGCGCTTGCCGGTCAAGCGCTCGAACTCGCTGTAGGTCATTAATACGTGGGAGGGCTTCCCACGATCTGTGATAACGACAGGTCCTTTATTGGCGGCCTTCTTTGCCCTACTCACATCGTGGTTCAACTCCCGGCTAGATAAACGGGTAATACTCATAGCACCCTCCATGTAGGAATGTGCCTACATATAAACTATAGTTTGCCGCGAGGCAATGTCCGCCTTGAGATGGAATCGAACTTTCGAACCGCCACCAAACAGTGCGCTCTATGCCCGCAGTTTTGCTGCATCTTTCGACGGTGGCAAACCGAACTGCCGGGCATATCCGAACACGCGCTCGGCAGCCTTGTTCCAGCTGACGATCGTACCGAAAAGATCCTTGCTGATGATCGCGTCGAAAGAAGACTCTACAATGGCTGCGAGGCGTTCTGCGCTGGGCTCGTCCATGTACCACTGCTTGCCTTATTGATACTAACGCTGGAGTGATCTAGGCAGGCACCCGACAGATCAACCCGGCACACCCTTGGAAAGTTCAAGCCGCTCAAATTTTTTCTGAGAGTTAGTGCCTTCGCTGACCTCTATCGTGGTCAGGCGCGGTCGTAGGTGAATGAGGTCAGCAACGTCGTCACGAAATTGCTGGCCCTTTCCTTGACCAGCATCTCCGTCCACTCATCAGTGCCGCGAAGCCTCAAATCCGTGTAGATACTGTCGACGGCAGCTTCTTCGATCCGCTTGATATGCATGTTAAATGACGCCTCACCCCCGGCATGATACATGTCACGAATGACCATGCGCAGGATTTCCTGAATCGCAATTTGCCAGGAGGTGTTGATCGCTTGTAGTTCGTTCGGGTCCATTGCCATGGTTGTCTCCTCGAGACTGAATAAAATCGGCCGTGACGGCGTCACGCCCTGATCTATTCCACAGACCCATCCAAAGAAGGCGGGTCCCTGGATACTAAGCCTGCCGGGCCTTGCGGGCGGCGTAACGTCTGTCGCGTTCGGTTTTGCGGGCGGCCTCGTCTTGAACAACCCGTGATATCCGGGCATTTTCGGCCGACTGGCGCGCCTCGATCTCGGCTGCGGCAGCGGCCTCAATGGCCGCCTGTTCTTGAGCCGCCAGGGTCTCGATCCGGATGCGTTCCTCATACTTCAGTCGTTCGCGTTCCGCACGGCGCGCTTCACGAGCTTCAACAAGCGAGATGCGCTCGGCCTGTCTGGCGGTTTGTGACGGCTCGGACGCCGTCTTCGCAGCTCGGTAGGCATTGAGAAGAGCTGCCTTGGCGTCCGCAGCAGCTAAGCGGCGGTCGGTGAGTTCGTTATTTCGAGCATGTTTCAAATTTTTATCCTGATATTAGTCGTCCGGGGGACGATCAGCTGGACTTCGATCGCTTGGCAAGCAGCGCAGATGTTGCTGATATCCGGTCAGCTTGCTCCTTGGCGAGCCGCGCTTCGCGCAGCCTGAATGTCTTGGCTTCACGGGCCTGAGCTACAGATTCAAGCTCTTCCGCCGCATTGTTCTTGGCGAAGAACTCCGTCTGGAGATTGCCGAAGGCGGTCTCAGCCTGTTGGCGCGATTTGCTATATGTCTCTGTCATTGAATTTCCTCGATGCTGGCTATGACACCAAAACGAAAAAGGCCAGGCGAACTGCCTGGCCTCAAACTGATAATTGCTTCCGGCGATGCCAGTACATCCGTGGTCAAAGGGAAGCCAATATCAATTAAGCAGCCTGAAGATTGGTGGCCGACATCTTGCCCGACTTCATGTCGCGCTCGAGCTCGAAGCCGATCTTCTGGCCTTCGACGAGTTCGCGCATACCGGCGCGCTCCACAGCGGAAATATGAACGAAGGCGTCAGCGCCGCCGTTGTCAGGCTGGATGAAGCCGAAGCCCTTGGTGGAATTGAACCATTTTACTGTGCCAGTGGTCATGATGAACCCTTTCAAAGCATAGAGTGACGAACTGCGGAGCGGATGCCACGCAGGTAAAGACCGACTATTTTTGAAAGAAAAGTTCGCTTAGAGCACGGTGCCAATCGCGCGGTGAACAAAGCTCGGCAAGCAAAAGATCGATGAAGCATCAATAAGGGAATGACAGCCAGAGGTCAACGGTTAGTTTTGGAATTTTCGAGGCCTTACCTTCTGGTTGCAATTCTCTGAGCACAATCGGCGATTTGCCGTGATTACGTCTTCGGCGGAGGCGCCAAATGGTGCCACTTGCCGAAGGACGTCCCTTCGTTAAAAGCGCCGAAGACACAGACGGTCCTGATCGAACCAGGATATAGAACCCTGAACGTGGTCTGCTTTGCGACGGACGAGCAAGTGGGCGGAAGGAGGTCGCTCGAAGCATAATGATCTGCCGATGAACGACCCCGCCCACCGCATCTGAGCCGCTACGATAGACCTTGCCGATCGAGTTCGCTAAGCGCTGCCTGAACGTCATCGATTGAGACGGGTTCGATCGTACCGGGCAACTTACGAAGAGCAGGCTGCGAGTCTACCGCATAGATATCGGACACCCACGCGGTCAGGATCGCACGTTTGTCGTCCGGCGGCCGAGCGATGGCGCAGCCACGACATCGCTCGGCCGCCGGAGGCGCTTGCCATGCATCAATACCACCGGCCCCATCGTAAGCGCCCGGTCGACCGCCTCCTGCAAAATGGTGTTTTCCATAACATCACCTCATTGCACGTGGGGATCGCGGTCGCGTCGCATGTGAGAGGCAGCAATCGCTGGCGTTTCGGGAGCCAGCAGATCATGCTTTTCCGCAAATGCTTTGAATAGCCCGCGCGCCGTCTCTGCTTCGATTTCGCCGCGAAACGCCGCCTGACACGCTTTCAGGGCAACGGAGTGCGCCGTGTCTCTGAACGATGTGGGCCATTCAGTAAGGTGTCGGTAAGCGTCCATCACGCTGCGAACTTCCGCAGGGAAGCCCAGGCCGACAAGAATGGTGACAGGGTGTCTGAACATATCGGGTTTCATCGCTCTCTCCTTTCCAACCCGGAATGTTGACGGGCGCCACCGCAGTGGCGCCCTCGCCTATAATTACATCTGGAATTCAAGCGGCCTTCTGTGCTTCGATCTGTGCCGGGTGGGACGAGGGCAAAGCCGGCGAGCTCTGGATCGAAATCTTTCGCGGCTTCAGTGCTTCCGGTAGCTCACGGACAAGATCGATCGACAGAAGACCATTGCTCAAATCAGCTCCGTTGACCCTGACATGGTCGGCGAGCTCGAAACGATGTTCGAACGGACGGCCGGCAATACCGCGATGCAAGTAGGCATCGGCAGAAGCCTCCTGCTTCTTGCCGGTGACGGTCAACAGGTTGGACTGGAAGGTGATGTCGAGATCGTCCTGGGCAAAGCCTGCGACTGCGATCGAGATCCGGTAGCTGTCGTCACCGGTCTTGACGATGTCATAGGGCGGCCAGTCGCTGATCGAGCGGGCGCGCTGGGCGTTTTCAAGAAGATTAAAGACCCGATCGAAGCCGACGCTCGAGCGGAAGAGGGGTGCGTAGTCGTAAGATGTTGCCATAGCCATATCCTCCTTGAAGCAACATGGGCACGGAAGCGCCGAAAAGCGGCGCTCCCAGCAAGGCCAACTCTGTCTTCAGCAGCTGGCGGTAATCGATTTGGTTTGCGCAATTTCGGATTCAAGATCCGCGACAAGAAAAATTTGCAACGCACCTAAGGGCTGATCGAATATGGCCTTACTTGCTTTGCGCCTAGGCACTTTGCGCATCAGAGAAGAGCTCCTCATCGGCGCCAAGTTCATAGATCGCTTCGCTTGGAAGCACCGTTAATGGACGCATCAACTCACGACGCGGTAAGGGTACGCCGCCTTGAACTGCGCCATCATTGCGGCGGCCTGCTGCAGCACACGTTCGGTCTTCTCAGGCTTATCGCGAGCAAGTTCGTCGGCATTGACCCGCATTGCTTCTGCCATGCTGGCGGACATCATCGCAAAGCGCCCTTCGCCAACGATCAGCGCCTCTTGTGAGGCCGTCTAAAGCCACCGGCAAAATCGACGATGATCTCTTCCCGCTCATCAATGCCAACGCTCTTGATGATGTTGATATTCTCTTCCATGCAGGTGTTACTCCATACACAATCGGCTCACTGCCGAGTTCAACGCCTCGGGCGGGCGATGAGCTGGGAAGACGAAATATCAATTTCAAGGCTCACTGCAGCTTGAACTCGCCGTCGACGCGCCGCCATTCATTCGGCCCGACGAGGCGCTGGTGTGTATAGCGGATTGAGTGCAGCGGACCATCGAGGTTCGCCTGCCAGAAGTGCAAGAACTTGCGCATCTCGGGAAAATCAGGTGCAAGATCGTAGTCCTGCCAGACATATGTCTGCAGGACGGATTCGAAGGCCGGAATGCGATAGAGGATATGCGCGGTGGTCAATCCATAGCCATTGAGCTGATGCTCCAGGTCCGATGAGAATTGCATGCTTCATCTCCGTTTCGTGACACGATTATGGTGGCGCAAAAATCCGACGCTATCAACGCTCTTCAAATAAAAACGGCTATTTTATCCCACCTTTACAATATGTTAGCAGCAATAGTTTCCGAGTGCTAATTTTCTTAATCACCCTCTTGAAATCGAAAAATCTCGAAAATAAATTTTCGCGTGAACGCTCAATGAGGTTCGCACCCCCCGGACTGGTCATCCCGTTCGGCTCGGGTTTTTAAACGTCATCATTTTTGCTCAATGGAGGAAAACATGTCGTTCCGACCGCTTCATGATCGCATTCTCGTCCGCCGCATCGAATCCCAGGAAAAGACCAAGGGCGGCATCATCATTCCCGATACTGCCAAGGAAAAGCCTTCCGAGGGCGAGGTCGTCGCCGTTGGCACTGGCGCGCGTAATGAGGCCGGCCAGATCCAGGCGCTCGACGTCAAGGCCGGCGACCGCGTCCTGTTCGGCAAATGGTCCGGTACCGAGATCAAGATCAACGGCGAAGACCTGTTGATCATGAAGGAAAGCGATGTCATGGGCGTCGTCGAAGCCCAGGCCGAGCAGAGACAAGCCGCCTGAGGCGCCCATCAATTCCAACCCATCAGTCAAATAGCTGCCTATTGAGGAGTTAAAGAAATGGCTGCGAAAGAAGTCAAGTTCCATAGCGATGCCCGTGAACGCATGCTGCGTGGGGTGGATGTTTTGGCCAATGCCGTGAAAGTGACGCTCGGCCCAAAGGGTCGCAATGTCGTTATCGACAAGTCTTTCGGCGCGCCGCGCATTACCAAGGACGGCGTCTCCGTTGCGAAGGAAATCGAGCTCGAAGACAAGTTCGAGAATATGGGCGCCCAGATGCTGCGCGAAGTGGCATCGAAGACAAACGACCTGGCCGGCGATGGTACCACCACGGCGACAGTCCTTGCACAGGCCATCGTTAAGGAAGGCGCCAAGGCCGTCGCCTCTGGCATGAACCCGATGGACCTGAAGCGCGGCATCGACATTGCCGTCGACGCCGTCGTGAAGGAACTGAAGACCAACGCCCGCAAGATCACCAGCAATTCCGAGATCGCCCAGGTGGGCACCGTCTCTGCCAACGGCGACGAGGAGATCGGCAAGTACCTAGCCGAAGCGATGGAAAAGGTCGGCAATGAAGGCGTCATCACCGTCGAAGAAGCCAAGACCGCCGAGACCGAGCTTGAAGTTGTGGAAGGCATGCAATTCGACCGTGGCTACCTCAGCCCCTACTTCGTCACCAACCAGGATAAGATGCGGGTCGAGTTCGAGGACCCTTACATCCTCATCCACGAGAAGAAGCTGTCAAACCTTCAATCCTTGCTGCCGGTCCTCGAGGCCGTTGTGCAGTCAAGCAAGCCTCTGCTGATCATTGCTGAGGATGTCGAGGGTGAAGCGCTTGCAACGCTCGTCGTCAACAAGCTGCGGGGCGGCCTGAAGATTGCGGCTGTCAAGGCGCCGGGCTTCGGCGACCGCCGCAAAGCGATGCTGGAAGATATTGCCATCCTGACGGGCGGCACTGTCATCTCCGAAGATCTCGGCATCAAGCTCGAGAACGTGACGCTCAATATGCTCGGACGGGCCAAGAAGGTGGCGATCGAGAAAGAGAACACCACCATCATCGACGGCGTCGGCTCCAAGGGCGAGATTGACGGCCGTGTTGCGCAGATCCGGGCGCAGATCGAGGAGACCACCTCCGACTACGACCGGGAAAAGCTGCAGGAGCGGCTGGCCAAGCTTGCCGGCGGCGTCGCCGTCATCCGCGTCGGCGGTTCCACGGAAGTCGAGGTCAAGGAGAAAAAGGACCGTGTCGACGACGCGCTGCAAGCGACCCGTGCCGCTGTCGAAGAAGGCATCCTGCCGGGCGGCGGCGTTGCGCTGCTGCGTGCCGTCAAGGCACTTGACAATCTGCAGATGGCGAACCAGGACCAAAAGGTCGGCATCGAGATCGTCCGGCGCGCCATCGAAGCGCCTGTCCGCCAGATTGCCGAGAACGCTGGCGCGGAGGGTTCGGTGATCGTCGGCAAACTGCGCGAGAAAACCGACTTCTCCTTCGGCTGGAATGCGCAGACCGGAGAATACGGCGATCTCTACGCGCAAGGCGTCATCGACCCCGCCAAGGTGGTTCGCACGGCGCTTCAGGACGCCGCCTCCGTCGCCGGTCTCCTTGTGACCACGGAAGCGATGATCGCCGAGAAGCCCAAGAAGGACGCCGCTCCGGCCCTGCCGGCCGGCGCCGGCATGGACTTCTAAACAGGCGATTGGGAAGGCTCGCCCCAGCCGCCGTGGGGCGAGCCACTCGGAGAAGACATGAATTTGCCATCGAAGGAAGATGCGCGCGTCTGCGCCACGGTGGTGAAGGAAGTCGCGTCTGCAAAAGGCATTACGCGAGACCCCGCTGCAATCGGGAAACTGACGGCGACCGTTGCAAGACTTTTCAACAGGGGCCTTCGCGAACGGGACAAACTGTTGTCAGCGGCTATGGACGAAGACAAAACCTGAGTGAACTTGCGGGCCGGCAGGTTCGCTTGCCGGCCTGGATTTTGGTCGTACATGCGGCCTTCCATCAGCCGGCGCAGCGTGGCGAACTCGTCCGGTAATTGCCAGCCCAGGAGAGGTGCCGCCTGATCCAGGGAATTGATCTTCTCCTCGATCAGCGGCAGGTAATGGAGAGGATCGAAGATGACGTCTTCGCGCGCCCAGCACCTGGGATGGCGGGCAATGATCTCGCCGCGGCAGCCAATCACCACCTCATCGACATAACCCGGATCCAAACATCCTGATGACCATAGGCGACTGGCACGGAATAGTCGTTGGTCTTGTAGCGCACCAGGGACTGGGCCGTCACAATAGCACTTGCCTGATCACACGCATCTGAACGCCTGGTAGAAGCCGATCAAGGCAAATTGAGACTGTTTGTTGAGTTGCGCGAGATTTTGATCCGCATTTTCGTTCTGCGCTGACCCAGCTTAAAAACATCAACCATTTGAAACAATTGATTATTCTAAATTTTTGCCGGATCTCTGACAAACGAAAAACCGGATTAAATCTTCACGGAAATCAACACTCCTTTACCACTTCCAAACCAGGGTGGTGACAGATAGTTCCCTTTGTTGCCAAAGCTCCGGGATTTTCACGCACGGAGTAGTTCGCGGAAGTTCGGACGCCTAGAGCGTCAGAAGATCGGAAACAGATCCCAATCCTCGTCGCGATGATCTAGAATTTCGCTTGAGATGAGTGTAGCGGCGATCTGACTGAATGTAATGCCGTTTCCCCCGAACCCCATGGAGGTGAAAACATTCTTCATGTTCGGGACACGACCGATCATCGGCAGCCCGTTTGGCGTCACTCCAAAGGCGGCAGACCACTCGAAATCGGGCTCGCCAATTGATATCCCGGTGAGATCCCCAAGCTTTTCGGCTAGAGTCTTGCTCTTCAGCTTACGCTTTTTCTCGTCCTTATAGGCATCCTCGGTATCATCGTCCTCGCCGCCGAGGACGATGCGGCCGTCCGCTGTCGATCGAAAATAAAGATAAGGGTCGGATCCCTCCCAGACAAGATATTTGTCCAGCCAGTCTGGCCTACTGAGCCTTGGCCTGCTCGCCAACGCCCAGGTGGAGACCACCTTCTGCCGCTTGTTGGCCAGCGCCTTCAGGAACTCATAACCGGTACAGAAGACGACAGAACGAGCGACTAACAAGGCACCCTGCGATGTCGATAGGACAACACTCTCGTCAAATTCCTTTAGTTCCTTGATCTCGACGCCCGAGACGATCTCTACACCATGCTTTCCTGCATTTCGAAGGACAGCCGCGGTCAATTGTGCTGGATTCGCCGATGCTGAGATCGCGCTTTCGAGTGCCGCCGTACGATTTAGCCCAAACCGTTCTTGAAGGGTCTCCTCACTTAGCAGGTCCACGCCCAGACCGGCAATGCGCCTCGCCTCTGCTTCGCCGCTTAACGCCCGCGCATCATATTCCTCCCCTGCAAGAAAGAGGGTCTTCTTTGCCTGGAACGCACATTTCAAATCGAGATCGTGCACCAGCCGGCCGAGTTGCTTGACAGCCGCCGCTGAGCGTTGCCATACCCTTTGCGCATTGCGCACCCCGATCGACTTTTGAAGCACGTGAAGTGGGGTGTCGATTTCATGCTGGATCATTGCGGTACTGGCAAGGCTGCTCCCTTGAACAGGTGCCCGTCTATCGACCATGAGTATGCGCAGATTTTTCCCGATGAATGCGTGCGACATCAGAGCGCCGCTTATCCCGGCCCCGACGATGATGACATCGTATTCCGTCTCTGGAGTTCGTCGCCGTGTTCTCACTGTGCCGCCGGGAATAGAGGCCCAAAGCGGCCGATCGCGGCACAATGTCTGACGCCTCGTCAAAGATTTGTATTTGTCCAACACCAAGCCCCCCGAACGCGAATCCTCTGACCGTATCCAGCATTTAACGGTACGCAAACAAAATAGGTTCCCGGAGGAATTGCAGATCAACGCAGATCTCCCATCTAAAACAAATTGCGACTTTGATCCGAACAAACACGCGTTTCAAACATTCTTCCCGTGCAACACAACAGGAGGATTTCCCATGGATTGGAATCGTGTCGAAGGCAACTGGAAACAGGTCAGGGGTAAGATCAAGGAGCAGTGGGGCAAACTGACCGACGATGATCTTGACCAGATCGCCGGCAAGCGCGAGCAACTTGAAGGTAAGATCCAGGAGCGGTACGGCTTGGCCAAGGACAGGGCTAAATCTGATATCGATGATTGGTATGGCCGTCAGGGCTGGTAATTTCCGCAGGGGTCGGCCGCGCCGGCCCCCTCCTGGCATCGAAACTAGTCGATTCCATGCTCCCAAATCAGGCGCTTTAACCTGCGCTCACCGTGCCAGGTCTGCGCACCCGCCTTTAGCCTGGCTCGGATGCTGTGCGTTTGAAGAGACCTGCCCACGCCTCGTGATCAATGCGGGTCATGTCCCCGCTCATATGAGCTCCGCCCCTACCATGCGCTAAACTAGCGAGCTTCATAATCGTCACCGACCGCTATCCGCGCGGAAGTTGGCCGAAAGCCTGGGCCGGATTGCAATCTTCCGGTGGCTTCAGTTCACTTGCTTCTTTATCCTCGCGATTTATCTGCCTGATGTTCTGAAGATGGCAAAATTAGATGTGCTTTCAGATCTCAGCGTAGTGCTAATCATGCAAATGATGTCAAGTAAACGCCGAGACCGGTTGCTGCAGTTCCTATAAGCTTCTGAGCGATTGCGGTGGGTTGGCCGGCCCCTAAACAGTGGTCGCGATCGCTGCCGCGAAGTCGCGGTGGATTCCCACATTCCGCCCGACGCGTAGCGCCAGCCCGTTCACTGGTGACAGCTCTGCTTTAATCTGGAACGGCGCGCGTGGGAAATGACGGGCCAATCAAATGTACTCGCGTCCGCGAAGCGAGGAACTATTCGAAGCTGCGCCCGTTAAGCCTGCGCGAGTCATTGATCCCTTCCGGTCAACTCGCTCCCACAACTTCGGCCCGGCTTCAGCCCGGGCCCTTTTTCAGAGAATGTCGTTGGAAAGAGGTGACGCTGAGAGTTAGAACTCGAAGCGTTGGACCGCAAACGAGACACCTGTTCGGACAGAAAGGGTGTTCGTTGCTTGCCACACGTCCCTCCTGATCATGCAACGCCCTTTCCGCCGGTAACGCCATAGACCTCGCCATTGATGAAGCTCGCCTCTTGAGAGGCGAGAAGGACAAACACAGGCGCCAACTCCACGGGTTGGCCAGGCCGACCGAAATCGCTGTCCTTGCCGAAGTTCTCGACCTTTGCGTCGGGTTGGCCCCCACTTGGCTGAAGTACCGTCCAGACTGGTCCGGGTGCGACCACGTTGGCTCGAATACCGCGTTCGATCAACTGCTTGGCAAGCGCTTTCGTATAGGCGACGATGCCGGCCTTCGTGGTCGCATAGTCGAGCAAGATTGGCGATGGCTGGTATGCTTGGATAGAGGCGGTCGTAATAACCGACGCGCCCGAAGGCAAATGAGGCACTGCAGCCTGTGCAATCCAGTGTAGCGCATACAGATTGGTCTTCATCGTCTTGTCGAAGTCCTCTGTCGACAGCTCCTCGATCGTTTCGCGGTATTGCTGCCGGCCAGCGTTGATGACCAGGATATCGAGACCGCCCAAATCTGAAACGGCCTTCTCAACCAAATCGCGGCACCAGGCTTCTTGCTTGATGTCGCCTGGGAGCGCGACCGCTTTGCGGCCTTCTGCCTCGATCAGCTCGATCACCTCTATCGCGTCCGCCTCCTCATCTGGGAGATAGGAGATAGCGACGTCGGCGCCTTCGCGGGCAAAAGCAATCGCTGCCGCGCGGCCAATTCCGGAATCGCCACCAGTCACCAGGGCCTTTCGGCCAACGAGTTTGCTGGAACCCCGATAACTCTCTTCACCATGGTCGGGAACGGGCTCCATCTTGCGAGCAAGGCCGGGTGCTCCTTGTGGCTGGTTCGAGAAGGGCGGCGCAGGATGGAGTTTGCGAGGGTCGTTTAAAGTCGTTTGGTCCTTCATGATCCACCGATTTCTGTTGCTGTTTCCTTCAGGCTGACATGTTGGCGAACGCGCGCGATCACGGCTTGTTCCCTGCACGCCGCGGTTTGGGAACAAAGCTTCCTCACGGCCGTTCGTTCTCAAGATCAAACAGAGGAGGAAATGCCATGCCTCGTGGCGATAAATCCAAATACACGGACAAGCAGGAACGCAAGGCCGATCACATCGCTGAAAGCTATTAGGATCGGGGAGTATCGGAGAAAGAGGCAGAGCGGAGAGCCTGGGCAACCGTCAATGAAGACGATGGCGGCGGCAAGAGGGCGGGCGGAGCCGGACAAGGCAAGCGCAACGGCCATCCCGCCGCGCACAAAGGTGGCGAAAAAGGTGGCAAGGCTGCTGCGACGCGCACCGCCGCCGAGCGTTCAACGTCGGCGAAGAAGGCGGCGGCGACCCGCAAGCGCAATGCCGCCCATCACGCGCACCACTAGGAAGTTTGCTCGGCGGACGGCAGCTGTCGAGCGGACAGCAGGTCTGGAACGATCATCATTCAATACGAAATCAAACGGAGGAATAACCCATGGATCACAGCAATCACATACGACTAACTGAAGATGAACTCACACAAGCCAATCTGGAAGGCACATCGATCTATGGAGCTGATGACCACAAGGTTGGTACGGTTGATCACGTGCATGGTGCCGGTAGCAGCAGCAGCGTCGTCATCGACGTCGGCGGCTTCCTTGGCATCGGTGCAAAGCCGGTATCGGTTCGAGTGACCGATCTCGATTTCATGCGCGACGAAAGCGGCGAGATCCACGGCGTGACATCTTGGACCAAGGATCAACTAAAGGCGATGCCGGAGCACCGCGATTAGAAAGCCAGATGGGAACCGGGCGCAAACGCCGGATTTCCGTTGGCCAGATACACCGTGGCCGATCGTTAGAAGTGCTGCGTCCGATCGAGATCGGCGGTATTTTCCTCAGCGACAGGACCTCTGCAAGCGGAGCTATCACACCATAAAGGTCAGTCGTCATGCTCGACCATATTTTGCAACCGCTCGGTTATTTCCGGCAGTCCCGACCGCGATGATCAGGGACCACTCGCACGCGCTAAAGTTTACCTCAAGCAGCCCACGAAGGAGATGAGGGATCAAATGAAAAACGCATCGAAAAACCTTGCTGAAGAATATCTGCGTCTCGGCGGTCGTCGCCTCGCCGTCATCGACGACAACCTTGGCTCGTCGCGCGATTGGAAAGGAGATCCTCCAGAAGCCGCCAGGTTCTGGAACGAACAAATCGCCTGCCTATCCGACCGGGAAAAGCGCGACGTCCAGACTTTCCTGCCGTCGATCAATGACGAAAGAGACGAGCCAGCATCTAAATGACGGAGAAAATCTCGATCGGTGCAAGCTCATCGCCGTGGCTGATGGAGGAAAGTCCTGCATGAATATCGATGAACTCATCTTTCCGCCGAGTGGCTGGGTACCGAACAACCAGCGGTTCCCTGTTTTAATTTACAGGAATGCTTTGCCGACCGGAGGATCGTCGGTAGATTTCGAGACCCTGTTCGCCATGCACGGATGGACTGGCCTTTGGAGAGACGGCGTCTTTGATTATCAGCATTACCATTCCGGAGCCCACGAGGTTCTGGGTGTCGGATGTGGCAGCGCCACTTTGCTGATCGGCGGCCCGGAAGGACAGCCGATCGAGGTCTCAATGGGAGACTGCTTGATCCTTCCCGCTGGCACAGGGCACCAGAATCTTGGCTGCTCCTCAGACTTCGAGGTTATCGGCGCTTATCCGGAAGGTCAGCATGCCGACATTCAGACCGACGCTGCCACGACCGACATCCTGGCTATGATTTCGTCATTGCCAGCGCCGGTTACTGATCCCATTCAAGGTTCGTCAGCGGGGCTCGTCGAGAGCTGGCATTGAATGCCGGGGGCAGAATCCGGTCAAAGATGGGCTTTTAGTCGTTGATGCTTTGTCGGAGCGTAGTGTTTCGGTTGTGACAAGGGAGAACGACACTGCAAAAGGCAATTAGATCGGGCGAGCGCAGCAAAATAGCGCGGAAGCTCGCTTCGGAATAAAATCCCGCCCGGTTGGTGATTTGCCCAAAGGTTGGAGGGATGCGGTCAATGAGCGGCGCAATCCCCAGGCAAAGGCCGGATGCGAACCGTTGAATGCCAACAGACGCCCAAAGCAATTGTTTATACCAAAATAAGCGCTACCTGCCGATGGCCTCGAAGGGCGCCGACAGGCGGATGCAGAGCCCATCGGGTAGCCATTCGCGCGTGATGTTCAGATTCAGGCTCTGTCCCATCATCTGCTCAAGCCTGGCCCCGAAACCAGTCGCGCCGCGCTCGGCTCCATCCTGTGGAGGAAAATTACTCTCTAGCCAGACGATGTTGACAGCCTCTTCTTCGATCGTAACCGTGATGGACAATTTTCCATCTTCAATTGATAGCGCGCCATATTTTGCCGCGTTCGTCGCGAATTCGTGGAATAGAAGCGCGAGGTTGGTGATTTTCTCGCGGCTGATCTCGACATCGCGTCCGTAGAGCTGCCACTGATCTGAGCCCTCCTGGCAATAGGGCGCGAGAATATTCGACAAAAGCTGAAACAGAGTAGCCTGCCTGTCGCCCACCCTATCCTCGTGGCCCAGTGCAGGCAGCGTCATCTCGTGCGCCCGCGACAGAGACATCAACCTGTCCCTCATGCGCGTGGCCAAATCGGCGGGCGTTTGCGCCGACCTCGCTGCAAGACCAATGAGGCCGCTTGTTATGGCGAATAGGTTCTTCACGCGATGATGCATCTCGCGGAGGAGAAGTTCCTGGTGCTCGGCGGCCCGCTTTCTTTCGGATATGTTGCGGGCGATCTTCGAAGCGCCGACGACCTGTCCGCTGCCATCCCGTATTGGCGAGATGGTAAGCGATATATCGATCAAGCTGCCGTCCTTGTGTCGCCGTACCGTCGCGAAATGGTCAACACGTTCACCTGCACGGATTCGGGCAAGGATTGCGGGCTCCTCGTCAAGCCTGTCGTCGGGGATGACGATTGTGATGGGCTGGCCGATCGCCTCTTCTGCCGTGTAACCAAAAAGGCGTTCCGCGCCCTTGTTCCAGGTCGTGATAATTCCGGAGAGACTTTTGCTGACAATCGCATCTTCCGAGGATTCCACGATCGCGGCGAGGAAAGCGGCCGCATCATGTTCAGGCTGAACCGGTTTCCCAACAGATTTTGGGTCGGCAAGCCGACCTTGGGCAAATCTGGATTGCCCCTCACCACTAGAAACTGACATTTTGACCCACCCCGCACGGTAGTTCAGAACTGGAAATAATGTATCAGCTGGCCACTATAGAACATAGCTTCTTTCGCTCGCAATAACGCCGGGGCCTCACTGCGCAGCTACAAAAGCTTGTTGGGCGCTGTAAGTAAACCCTCCTCCCGGATAGCCAGCACGTTTAACAGCGAATGCGGGCGTTCGATCCTTGGGCCGCTTATGTCTTATATATGCCAAGGTGACACCCAAGGCGAACGCCGTCTCGAAGAAATGAGTTGGCCAGGGTTGAAGGTGACTGCCTTGAACAGATTCGAACCAACGGCCCTGTGGTTAGAAAGTGTTTCCCTCCTCAAATTTTCCAATAGCATGCATCGCCTTAGCGTCGATGGAATGTCCGACCCCGGGGACAGCGGCTTCCAACGACTTGCCGATCACGGTTTCGCTTGGGAAGCACAGCTAAATACAACTCTTGGAGATTTTTCGAGATAGAGGCCGTGCGCAATTCTCCAACCCAGTTTTGGCATCGATTGAAGAGGCGAGATATCGCATTCGGTATTGCGCGTCGCAGTTGATGCAATAACATGCATCTGGTGTTTTTTCGGGGTGAGTACCGGTGTTGCTGCGTCGATCCGTTCTGGCCATCATGGCATCCGCAACCTTGTTCGGCGCGGCGCATGCAGACATGACGATACAGCGGATACCAATCGAAAACGCCGCCCCCGTTCTTCTGCTGAAGGGTGAATTCAGCCAGTCGGATAATCCTCAGCAGCTCTCCCGGGAGGTCGCAGCAAGCGGCGCCAAGGCTGTTACCTTTGACAGCAACGGCGGCAACATCCTTGCAGCCATGGCCTACGGCAGGATGATCCGGTCGCTCGGCCTAGCGACGTTCCAGCTGCGTGCCAGCCAATGCGCATCCGCCTGCACGCTGGCATTCGTCGGCGGGGTGATCCGCCAAGCAGAGCCGGGCGCTATCGGTGTTCATCAATCTTCGTTTGCTCCGGGGACCGGGCTCGATGGCCCGACCGCCGTGGCTGCGATACAGACGATGACCGCGCAGATAATGTCGTATTTTATGGAAATGGGCGTCGATCCGAAGCTGCTTCAGGTCAGTCTCTCCGTACCCAGCGACGATATGCGGTATCTCACCGCCAGCGAGATGCAAAGCTATGGGGTAACATTCGGCAACCTCAATGATATAGCTGGTCGGTTTGCCACAGCAGGAACGGCTGTGCCGGCGGTTCCCTCTTCCGCAATGCAGGCACCTGCAGCACAGACAGACGAGCAGAGGGCCCGGGCCTTCATATCTGCCTATTATGACGCCTGGTCTCACGGAAACGCCGACGCGGTCGCTTTCATGGAAAGAGCATATGGCGATACCGTGGACTTCTACGGGAAGGCGACACCTAAAGCTGAGGTGGTCACTGCAAAGCGCGACTTTGCCACACGATGGCCCATCCGGGCCTACAGCGAGAGACCTCAATCTCTCAGGGTCAACTGTTCGAATACTTGTAGGATCGAAGGAAATGTCGATTGGTACGCAAAGCGCGCCGGCGATCGCATATCATCGGGGACTGCGGAGTTCGCCTTCGTCTGGGATATTAAGACCGGAACAATCGTATCGGAGAGCGGAAAGGTCAGCGAGACCGACAAGGGAGCCTCCGCGCCGGTCCGCCTGATATCGCAGTGGCAAGAACAAAACGGAGCATGCCGGGGCGGTAGCGGAGGTTCGGATGACACTCTGGCGGCCTGTGACCGACGCGAGCGCATTGCGTCGAAGCTTCAGACCGTCGGCTGGTGCTTCGGTCGCGAAGGCGAGTATGGTTATCAAATGGATTGGCATGGGTGCGACGTTCCATCGCCCCAGCAAGTAGCTGCAGGCGCCAACGCATCAGGCGCATCGAGTGTGGTGCGGAAAAACCCGGCTGACTTTCCGATCTCAGGTCGATTTGTCGGAAAGACCATGCTGCCGGACTTCAGGGGTCGAGACCGTCAGTTCAATTCCTTCAGAACGCGTATCCGTGATGGCATGCGCCAAGGCCCCAACCTTGCAGGGCACTATACCCTTATTCAGATCGGCTGCGGAATGGGGTGCTCCTTTGTGGTCGTCGCCGACAACAAGACTGGCCGGCCGGCGAGCTTCCCACGCGGCGGCGAAGCTAACATGTATCTCGCGTTGGATTATCGTCTCGAAAGTCGCCTGCTTGCGGCTCAATGGTTCAGCTACGATGCCGGTCGGTGCTTTCTTGAGTATTTCGATTTTGATCGCGACGAGTGGAAACCGCTGACGAAGGCCGACATCGGAAATAGCGATACCTGCTACAAGACTATCGAAGAAAATCTTCACTGATGCCGCGCGCTGTCGCGGCTCAGAAAAATTGACCTAATCCCGAGCTCCACGCAGCTGGCCGGGACCGCCCGGTGATGCTGGATCTGCCGGACGGGCACTCTCGACATAGAGACCATAGCGCGTGCCGTAGCCTGCAACGCTCAAGCGCATCCCAAATTCGAGTCCAAGCTTCGTTAACTTGACGATGCCCCCGCTATCAAATCGTGCCATCATGCGTGCCGCAAGTGGGAATTAACGCGAGCTGTCTGCCCTATTGGTAGCAGTTGTCGCATATAATTTTGTAAATCGAGAATATCGATCGTTGAGGATTTCCGACATTTCTGGATTTGGTTCGATGCGATCTGATACGCTCAACGGTGGCAGATCATCTAGCGGGAAGGAGGCTGCACGCGCTAGTAGCGCTGCCCCGACGGCGGCGCCGCTGGCAGCATCGCCATAAACTTCGATTGGAAGATTTAGCGAAGATGCGATCAGGCTCAGCCAGAACTTGTCACGCGTGCCGCCGCCGGTCGCGCCCATGACCGACGATACGGAACCGCTGCGGGCGAGCGCCTCGAATGCATCGCGCAGTGCCAGGGCAACACCATCCAACGTGGCCGCAGCAAGGTCAGCACGCTCATTTGCCGAGGAAAGGCCGAAGAATACTCCCCTCGCATGCGGGTCATTGTGCGGGGTTCGTTCTCCAGACAAGTAGGGCAAAAATAGTGGCGTTTCCGCAGACCACGCGCTCGCCGCCTCCGATGCCAACTTCGCCGGCGTTTCGGAAAGTATGCTTGCAAGCCATCCAAGTGTGCTTGCACCATTCAACAACGCTGCCATGCGGAACCATCGCTCCGGCAGCGCATGACTGAAGCTATGTATCATCTCGGCCGGAGATGGCTCATGCCGATCGCTGGTTATGAAGATTTGCGCCGACGTACCGAGATTTATGAAACCTTGACCGGGCCGGACCATTCGCAAACCGACGCATCCTGCAGCTGCGTCGCCCGCGCCCGCCACCACAGGCACTCCTTGCGGCAAGCTGAAGCGCGCGGATGCAGAAGGCGATACCGTGCCAACAACCGTCGTGCTCTCATAGAGCTTCGGTAACAGGTTGGCAGAGAGGTTGCACAGCCCAAGTGCGCGATCAGACCATGATCGCGTCGTCTGATCCAATAGCCATCCGCCAGATGCATCCACGACATCCGTTGATATGTCGCCGGTGAACATCATTCGCACATAGTCCTTGGGGAATACAATTTTGCTGGTACGAGCGGCGACTTCCGGCTCGTGCTTCGCGAGCCACATCCATTTCGGTGCGAGAAAGCTTGGCGTTGCGGGAACACCAAGAGTGGCTCCAAGATCCGGCGCCGCCCGGTTCAAATATTCGGCTTCCGCCAACGCGCGATCGTCGTTCCAAAGAATGGCGTTTCGTAGTGGACAATTGTCGGCCCCCAAGGCGATAAGACCATGCATCTGTCCGGAAAAGCCGATCGCAAGCACGTTGTTCAATCGGGCGGGAAGACCTTCGGCAATCTTGGCGATGCAGAAATGCGCGGCTTCCACCCAGGCACCCGGGTTCTGTTCAGACCAGCCGGGCCTGGGTCTAATTGTCTCGATCATCACTTCCGACGATTTCAGTAGCGACCCATCAAGACCAATAGCCGCGGCCTTTACAGCAGTAGTGCCAATGTCGATCCCGAGATAGCAGTGCATCGATATACTCCGCAGCGTAGGCCACTATTGATCAATTGATCGTCACAGGCTGCCGTTGGCATAGTTTACCAGGGTATTGCGCACCCCTGCCTCCCAAAGCGACCTCAGGCACCTGTCGAAGGCGCTCGAAAACTTCGGGCTCTGAGCCAGCGTGCCATATATGTCGGATTGACAAATCCACCGGGACGGATCTGATCGAGCGGCTTTTGCAGCGGACTGGAGTGCGTCCCATTGGGGATCGCTCGGCGCAAAATGTCTGCCGGAATCGGAAACCCCAAAGCAGTAGCGGCACCAGAGCGCCGAAACCAAAGCCAACCCGTCGACGTCACCGCCAGAGCGCAGCTGATCGACAATGACCGGAACGATAAACTTCGGCTGGCGATTCGAGCCGTCGTAGGCCAGGCGCGCAATCGTATCGGCAATCTTCGGATTGCGGAAACGCTGCTGGACACTATCCGCGTAAGAATGGAGATTGGTGTTCGGCACCGGCGGCACGGTCGGAATGATCTCATCCCGTTCGAGTTTCGCTAGGAAGGCTCCGATCTGTGGATCCTCCATGGCCTCATGCACGTACTGGATATCAAGAAGCTCGCCGGGATAGGCTATTGAGGCATGCCCGCCATTCAGGATGCGAATCTTCATATGCTCATAGGGGGCGACATCCGGCACGAACGTGACGCCGACTTTCTCAAGCGCTGGCCGCCCGGCGGTGAACTTGTCCTCAAGCACCCATTGCTTGAATTCTTCACAATAGACGGGCCATTGGTCGTCGATGCCGAATGTCTCGCGGCAATGATTGATCTCACGTGCGCCGGTCGCCGGAGTAATGCGATCGACCATCGCATTTGGAAAGGCGACGTTGGCCTCGATCCAATCGGCAAACTCGGGGTCGGAAAGGCGCGCAAGGCCTGCGATCGAATTCATGGCGACATGACCATTGCCCGGAATGTTGTCGCAGGACAGGATAGTAAAAGGCACAATACCGGCCGTCCGCCGGCGCTTCAGTCCGGCGAGTATGATCCCGAAGACGGTCTTGGGATCATCGGGGCGCAACCCGTCGGACCGGATCGCTGGATGATCTTTATCAAAGCGACCCGATGCCGGATTGATGAAATAACCACCCTCGGTAATGGTGATGGAAACGATGCGGATTGCCGGATCGGCAAGCGTATCGATCATCTTGTTGCGATCGTCGGCGGTCAGGACGTCGACCATGACGCCCGTGACGTGTGCGGCGGTCTTGCCGATATCTTGCTCGACGACGGTTGTGAGGTAATCTTGCCCCTTCAGCTTGTCGCGCATGGCGCTGTCATGCGCGGTAACGCCGGCGCCGATAATCGCCCACTCCTTAGCTTCCCCTGCCTTCATGAGCGCATCGAGATAAACAGCCTGGTGCGAGCGGTGGAAATTGCCAACGCCGAAGTGCACGATGCCGGCGGTCAGATCTTCCCGCGAATAGGACGGCACCAGCACTCGGGCGGAAATAGCGGCGAGATTGGCAAGAGAGAGAGAATTGATCATTGTACCGTTCCTTGAGGCGTCTTGAACGCTCCCGCCGCTAAGCCATCGGCGTAGAATATTGATGGGCGGGAGCTGGGTGTGAACACACCGATTTCTGCGTGTGTCGCGAACTACGTCCGAGCGTTGCCCGACATGCGCAGCCGGTCGAGAGCCACGGCTCCGATGATCACAAGGCCCTTGATGATGAACTGCCAGATGTCGGAGACCCCGGTCAGGATAAGACCATTCGAGAGGACCGCGATGATGAGCGCACCGATCAGCGTGCCCCAAATGGAACCAACACCGCCGACGAAACTGGTACCCCCGAGGATGACTGCCGCAATGGCATCCAACTCGTACGACTGACCGAGTTGCGAACCGTTTGCCGCATAGAGTTTTGCCGCTGACATTGTTCCCCCGAGACCCGCCAGCAGGCCGGACATGCCGTAAACAAAGAGCGTTATCAGCCAGACCTTAATGCCGGCAAGACGGGAGGCTTCCGGATTGCCGCCGACCGCATAGATCCTCATGCCCAGCACTGTGCGGCGCAGAATCAACCAGGAGACCACGACCGTCGCCAGCGCGATGATAACCAGCCACGGGATACCCAGAACGGTTCCGTTGCCGATGAAGGCGAAGGGAAGATTGGAGTTAAACACCGTATTGTCGTTGCCGAATAGCCGGGCAAGTCCACGCACTGAAGTCATCGTTCCGAGCGTGACGATGAAGGGCGGCAAGCGCATGAAGGCGATCAGGGCGCCATTGATCAATCCGAGCACGACACCAGCGACCAGCGCCACAACAATCGCGACCATACCAAATCCAGGGACGAGCGAGGTCATCATGGCAAGCATGGCGGTGGCGGCGAGGACCGCGCCGACCGAAAGATCGATGCCGCCGGTCAGGATGACAAAAGTCATGCCGGCTGCAAGAACCGTATTGATCGACGCCTGCTGGGCGACGATCGACAGATTGTTCCACGCCATGAACCGACCGTCCGACCAGGTCAGCGTTCCTGTCTCGACGTAACCTGACAGAAGCTGAAACAGGATGGCGATCAGCACGAGCGCCGGCAGCATGCCGAGGGCGCGCATCGTGGTGCCTAAAGACAACTTGCGTGCTTGTGCCCCCGCCGCAGTAGGATTTGTCGATGTCATGGCTTCCTCCTCACTTAGCATTCGGGTCCCCAACGGGGGGCCGCAGATTTCAGGCCGCTTGTTGTCCTGCCGAAGTGGCAATGGCCATGATGTTTTCCTGGGTGATTTCACCGGCTGTCCCGCCGACTTCGCCGGCGATGTGACCTTCGCGCATGACGATGACGCGATCACAGATCCCGATAATTTCAGGGAGCTCCGAAGAAATAACCGCGACTCCAACACCCTCTCGGGCAAGTTTGTCGATCAGTCGGTAGATCTCTGATTTGGCGCCGATATCGACGCCGCGCGTGGGCTCATCAAGGATCAGAACGCGCGGCTTTGTTTCCAACAGGCGCGACAACAGAACCTTCTGCTGGTTTCCCCCAGAGAGGCCACCGACCGTTGCATCAGGCGACGACGTGCGAATACCCGTTGCCACAATTGCGGCCGAGGTTCGCTGGCGGCCTCTTCCGCGGTTCAAAAAGCCAAGCGGACGCGCATCGCGTGAAATTACACCGAGATTGACGTTCTCCGACACAGACATATCGAGCATCAAGCCGAGCGCCTTGCGATCTTCGGTCAGATAGGCAATTCCAGCGTTCACCGCGTCAAGTGGAGTGCGGATAACGACCTCTCGTCCGTCGACGGCGACCGCACCGGATGCTTTAGGATCGGCGCCATAGACCAGCCGCGCTAGCTCCGTTCGACCCGCGCCGACGAGACCGGCAATACCGAGAACCTCACCCTCGTGAATGTCGAAGGAACAAGCCTTGACGCGATTGCCGTCGCTGATGTCCCTGACCGAAAGAATGGCCCGGCCGCGACTACCGTGAGCGTCGTGTTCCTTCTTGTAGAAAGACGAAAGGTCGCGCCCGACCATCATTCGCACGACGGCTTCCGGCGAGATCTGATGATGCGTAAGCGTGCCGACATAGTTGCCGTCGCGCAGCACGGAGACACGGTCGGAAAGCTCGTAGACCTCCTTCATGCGATGGCTGATATAAACGATCGCAAGCCCTTCCTGCTTGAGCTGGCGGACGAGAGCAAAGAGCCGCTCCGTCTCCCGCTCAGATAGGGTCGTCGTTGGTTCATCCATAATCAGAATGCGTGAGTGGGCATGAACAGCGCGCGCTATCTCCACCAGCTGACGCTCGGCGATCGATAGGGCCGCCACCTTTTCGCGCGCCGTGAAGCTTGCGCCGAGCCGCTTGAGGACAACCTCTGCGCCTGTGAACATTGCTTCCCGGTTTATGAGAGCGCCACGGGAGGCTTCGCGACCGAGATAGATGTTCTCCGCAACCGTGAGGTTCGGCGCCAACGCCAGTTCCTGGTAGATGATGGATATGCCTGCCTGTTTGGCCGCCATCGGCCCGTCGATGGCAATTATCTTCCCGTCGATCAGGATCTCCGAGCCCGCATCCGGGATGTAGGCGCCTGCGAGAATCTTCATCAAAGTGGATTTGCCAGCCCCGTTCTCGCCCATAAGGGCGTGAATTTCGCCGAGCTTGAAATCGAGCGTCACGTTCGTCAGCGCTCGGTTATGTCCGAAGCTCTTGGAAACGTTTCGCATTTCCAGAAAGGGTGCTGTGGGCGTGTCGCTCATCTCTTTCGTCCTAAGCCAATAGCTGCGCCAAGGTCGCAGCCGTTCCTTGCACTTCCAATTGTGAGGAAATCCTCTCAAACTCGCGTACGAAACGCTCGCTGTCGCGCAAACCGAGCCCGCGAAAAGCCTCAATATGGAGAACCGCAACTGGATCGCCGGAGCGCAAATGCTCCCAATCCGCCTTCGAAAGATGCGGCTCGAAAATATCAAACCTTTCGCCGTTATCGTCGACCCCACGCAGATAGCGGGCATAACAGGCGAGAAGAAAGGCTTCGCGAGACAAATCGCTGCCATTGGCAATCAACTGCGTAATCGTCTTACCGTGGAAGACGACGATCTTCGAGGCGCCATCGCCGCAAACGCGTAGCAATTGATCGTTGATGGCAGGATTGGCGAAGCGCTCGATGACCTTCTCCGTAAAGGCCGTCACTGAGTATCCGGCAGGCGGAACAACCAGCGATCGCGTATCGAGGTCCCAAAATCTTCGGAGCAATCGGACCACGTCGGGATACCGCATGCCTTCATCGACAAGGCGCGATCCCATCAGCAGCGACGGGTAGCACATCAGCATATGGGCAGCATTGGAAAGCCTGCCCTTCACAGCGACATAAGCGGCAACTTCTTCACTGAAGACCACTCCTGCAAGCTCGAGCGGCGGCCGCCCGGCACAGAAACGATCCTCGACAACCCAGCTCGTATATGTCTCACAGGTCGCAGGCACGAGATCATCGATACCGGTCAATCCGGCCAAGCGAATGCGCTCGACCTCCGGCACTTGCGGCGCGATCCGGTCGACCATCGAGTTCGGAAATGCGCCTTCCTCATCGATCCAGGCAGCAAGGTTCTCGCCGATGGCCTTTGCAAAGGTTACCACGCCGAGACGAGTGGTATCGCCGTTGCGCGGAAGATTGTCGCAGGAAAGAACGGTAAAGGGCCTCAGCCCGGCGCTGCGGCGGTGCGCCAAGGCGGTGACGATATAACCGAAGACGGTCCTGGGCGGACCACCCGCCAGTTCCTCGCGCACTTCTGGCGTATCGAGCCGGAACTCGCCGGTCACTTCATCTATGTTGTAACCGCCCTCAGTGATCGTCAGCGACACGATGCGTGTTGCAGGATCAACGAGACGGGCGAGTACCATTTCCGGAGAGTTAGGAGCGTGCAGGTATTCAACCATTGCACCCACAACCTGTGTCTGACGCGGGTTGGGCGACCTCAGTTCGGTGACGGTGTAAAGATTGTCCTGCTGGCGATAGGCATCAGCCTTCGCGCGCGCTGCCAGGCCATCAGTGAGACCCACGCCGACAATGGCCCAACCCTCGTTACCGGAATGATGCAGGCAGGTTTCGACCGCGAGCGCCTGGTGGACTCGGTGGAAGTTTCCGACCCCGAAGTGAACGATGCCGGGCCGCAGCCGGCTGCGGTCATAGCTTGGTATAGTCACATTCGGTCCGAGGGACCTCAGGGTTTCTTGGTCGAGCTTGGTCATTGCAAATCTTTTCCAACATTAGAGGTGCCCTCCCCGGAAACCGGGGAGAGTTCTGCTCATGAATTGAGAAGGCTCAATCTTCGTGCTTGTAGTTCCAGCCCTTGTAGTCGCCGACGTTTTCGCGAGTGACCAGGGTCGACGGGATAAGGATGACCGGCTTGGCCGGCTTCTTGCCGTTGATCAGGTCGAGGGCCGTTTCGACCGAGGTCTTGGGAATGGCATAGAAATCCTGGCTTGCAGAAGCCTTGATCATGTCGAAGTTCGGATCCTTCAGGGCAGACTCGATATCCGGTGAGCCGTCAACCGATGTGATGAAGAAATCGCTGCGGCCCGCTTGCTTGGCTGCAAGCGCCGTGCCGATCGCCTGCGGATCGTTGATGGTGAAGATGGCGTCGATCTTCGGGAAGCGGGTCAGATAACCCTGCGCTACGGCCATGCCGCCATCGCGCGAGCCCTTGCCGTCCTGATCGTCGGACAAGATCTTGATGTCAGGGGACTTGCCGAGCGCCTCCTTGCATCCATTGACACGATCGATCACGGACGAGACCTGCGGGCCATTTTGAATGATGACGTTGCCTTTGCCATGCAGCTTGTCGACGATGTATTGGCACGAGACCCTGCCGGCCATGACGTTGTCGGTGGTGATGGATGCATCGGCGCCCTCTGCGGTCGTGTCGAAAGCAACGACCGGGATCCCGGCTGCCTGCGCCTTCTTGATTGCCGGCGTGATCGCCTTTGGATCGCCAGGGTTCAGCAGGATGAAGTCGACGCCGGCGGCGATGAAGTTATCGATCTGGTTGACCTGCTTGCCGAGGTCATAGTCGTAGCCGACCGTGGTGACCTGCGCATTCGGGTTGGCCTTCTTGATCAGTCGTGTCGCCGTGTTGGAAATAATGACAAAGCCCGGGTTCCCGAGCGATCCGACGGAGATGCCGACACTCTTTACCTCTTTGGCCGCCGCTGGAGCTGCTGCCCCAAGAGCAAGGGCAACACCTGCAAATACGGCTCCGGCCAGGAGACGCTTCGTTCTCATCAAAATCATAGTATCCTCCCTAGTGAGATCGATCTCACTGGGAGAAAATGACTCCTTCGTGATCTACTGTCAATAGAGATCGATCTCTTTTTCGAGCGTGCATGTTGAATCCGGCGCGATCGAGCAGCCGATAGCGATCGGATGTCGGCGAAACCCAAACGTCCGTGGCGATGAGACCTATTGTTTCAGGAGGTTGGCAACCGAGTAACGGTCGATCAATTGAGTGGGTAGCTCGATACTGGCCGGCCGACCCTCGCCTTTTATTTCGCGAATGAGAGCCGTGACAGCGGCATACCCCAGTTCGTAGACGGGGCGCCTGATCACCGAAACCGCCGGCGCTATAACCTTTGCCCAGGGTGAATCGTCGAAACTTATCAGTGAAACATCGCTGCCGATAGAGAGACCAAGCTCCCCACAGGCTGCCAGCACACCGAGCGCCATCTCTTCATTGGTGGCAAGAATGGCCGTCGGTCGTGGCCGTTGCGCCAGAAGTTCTAAGGCTGCCTCACGGCTGGCTCCCAACTCACTGCGACTATAGCGAATGATAGGCGCCGGATTTTCGTTGCCTGCGAACGCATCTAGCGCTCCGCTAACACGATCCAGCACTGTAGATACCACGCCATTTGGCTGCGTTGCTTCGGTACCATGTGCCGCGGCGGTCGCAACCAGAAGCCCGATATGCTTATGTCCGCGTTCGAGGAAGAGTTCCACCGCTGCATTCGCACCGGATCGGTCATCGGTGCAGGCAGTAACCGCATCGAAATTCTTCACACGGCGGTCCAGCAGCACGAGTGGCTTTGCCAGATCCGAATCGAGAACGAGGTGGTCGTATTTCGTCGGCGACGACGGAACAACGATAAGCCCGTCCACCCGTTTTTCCAACAGCACGCGGACGGCATCGACTTCCTTATTGAGATCATCATCCGTGTTGAGGACCAGGGTCTGGTAGCCGGCATGTGCAGCTGTATCGATGATCGCCCGCGTCGCATAACTGAAGAACGAGTTGCTGATATCCGCGACAACGACGCCGATCGTCAGCGTGCTTCCTGCCCGCATGGCTCGGGCGACGACGTTGGCGCTGTAGTTCAGTTCACGCGCAGCAGCGGCAACGCGCGCTCTTGTCTCCTCGTTGACGAGGCCATATCCTCCGAGAGCACGCGCAGCGGTGGCACGCGATACGTCGGCAAGGCGGGCGACATCGATAAGGCGGGCAGGCCTCTCGCCACCAGTTTTTCCGTTTTTGTTCACGCTATCCGACTTCGATTGAAATTAAAAACCATCTGTGTCCGAAGCTTCTAGACGTTTCGTGGCGAACCCGCCAGAGGGGTATTACGCCTCGCCGGCGAGGCATTAGCCGCGAATGCGTATGGATAAGGGTTACCTCCATTCACTCCTTGCAGTTGATTTTATCGCGTTGCGCAAGCCAAATCCCTGAAAAATAACATTGACTGAGAGATCGATCTCAGCAACATTCGACCACGGCTCGGGACTGCGTTCGACCAACAGGAGGTAGATGCGGACTTCACTTTCCACGTAAAAAAATCCGACCGGCAATATCTGTAATCGCTTTTGCCAGGCGTCGCCCTGCGGTGCTGTCAAGAGATCAACCTTTAGAGGATCTAGAAATGCTCTTGCCTGAGGCGGTGCTGATCAATGGACAAACCGGAAGCATTTCGCCCGAGACCGGTCGTTACACGAAGCGCTTGAGCGAACTCAGGCAGATCTTTCAGGATCGGACCGCATTGGAGACGATGGTGTCCGAGCGTAACGATCCGATCATTTATGAAGTCCTGGAGTACAAGAAAGAAGGCAGCGATCTCTTCTTCGGCACGACCATTATGGAACCTGGAACCGTTGGAGAAGAATTTTTCATGACCCGAGGCCACTTCCATAAGCGACGCGATATGGGCGAGATCTACTACACCCAGAGCGGCCATGGTGTTCTCCTGCTTGAGTCGAGAGACGGACGCAGCGAGGTCGTGCGCATGGATCCCGGCGTGTGCGCCTTCATTCCGCCCGACTGGGCACATCGTTCCATCAACACTGGCGACGAAAAGCTTGTCTTCGTTTGGGCATGCAACGTCGAAGCGGGCCACGACTATGGTGTCATCCTTGAACGCGGCATGCGAAAAATCGTCGTTCGCCGCCATGGGCACGAGGCGATTGTCGATAATCCGCAGTTCGCATGAGGGTCCATCTACGCAGCGCGTTGGGCGAGAAACGCCAGTGCGGCGGCCCCAACCAAACCAGAGTTCTGCCCAAGTGCCGAACGCACAACCTTTATGTCGCGAAACGCCGGCATTGCCCGCCGCGCCATGTAGGCTTGAATACCCGGTCGCAACCGTTCGAACTGTTGAGACAGACCACCACCCATGATGACGATCTCCGGGCTGAAGATATGGAGGAGATTTGTAAAGCCGCGGCCCAGGATTTCTGCCTCCTCATCAACAAGCCTGTTGGCGAAAGAATCGCCATGGCGGGCGGCAGCAAAGACACTGCGACTGTCCAGGACTTCGCCATTTCTCATCAGTGATGTTTCACTACATTCCATGGCTCTCGTTTGGGCCCGTTTTGTGAAGGCCGTGCCCGACGCATAGGCTTCGAAACACCCCTTGTTACCACAGGGGCACAGTTCTCCATCCGGAACGATGGACATATGGCCGACATGGGCCGCCATTCCCTTGCGACCACGCACGACGCGTCCGTCAATGATGGCGCCTCCCCCAATGCCAGTGCTGACCGTGACATAGACAAGATTCGAAATGCCACGGCCGGCGCCGAACTGCCATTCGCCGATTGCGGCAGCAATACCGTCGTTTTCAAGATTGACTGGAAATGGGAGGCGCCTCTGCAATTCATCCCGCAGAGGATAGTTTGAGAAGCCGCGCAAGGTCGGGATGTCCAGCGCAGTTCCCGTCTCCGTATCGAGCGGGCCTGGTGCCGAAACCCCGATCCCGACAATGGCGAGGAGATCGGCGGCTAAAACCAATCTGTCGGCAAGAGTGCGGATCTGGTCGAGCACACGATCGGGACCGCCTTCCGCGTCCGTACGTTCCTCGGTCCGTTGATAAATTCAACAGCGTCGGATCCGATAGTCCGCAGCCATGCGAAATCGACGCGTCGATGATGGCGCTTATGTCATATGGGCGCTCTGCTAGCGCGATCGATACGTCATAGTCTGTTCGACGGTGTGCGACCTGTTCTCCCGCTAGTTAGCGGGATTGGAGCAGCGGCCACTCGCCTGAACGAAGAACATGCTTCATGACTTTTCCCGAACTTGTCCGTGGGAGCGCCTCGACGAAGCGAAACTCCTTCGGAATCTTGTAACGGGCAATGAGCGTCCGGCAATGCTCGACAAGACTGGGCTCGTCCAAAAACTGTCCCGGCGACGTGACAACGTAGGCCCGCCCAACTTCTCCCCACTTCTCGTCCGCGACACCAATTACCGAAGCTTCCCGTACGGCAGGGTGTTGGACCAGTACAGCCTCTACCTCTGCGGGGAACACATTCTCCCCTCCAGAGATAAAAATGTCTTTGCGCCGGTCAACGATCGAGATGAAGCCATCATCATCCCGCCGTCCAACGTCACCGGTGCGGATCCAGCCATCCACAGTGAAGGCCCGCTCACGCTCCTCAGAGCGATTCCAGTAGCCTTGAGTGACATTGGGTCCGAAGACCAAAATTTCGCCCGATACGCCTTCTGCGACGTCCCGGCCCCATTCGTCGACGAGTCGGACCGCTGTCAATGGACCAGGCAGGCCGACGGCACCCGCTTTGTTGTAGAGGATTTCCCTGCTGAGCGGCATGCCAAGCGTGGTGCCGGTTTCTGTCATGCCGTAACCGTCGACCATCAGAACGCCCTGATCGAGCCACCAGCGGATGCGAGCCGCCGGGTTTGGAGCGCCACCTGTGAATAGAGCTTTTAGACGCGTCCACCTCGAGGGATTGAAGTTCGATGCATGTCGTAGCGCCTCAGCCATCTGCGGCACACAGAAATAATGCGTCACACCCAACGATGCGTCGCTCAAACGCGCATTTGTCAGTTCGGGATCGAACCCAGGAGAGACGACGATCGTGCCGCCGCGCAGCAACGGTGGCCAGATTTGCGTGACGATACCAATGACATGAAACATCGGGCTGTCGCAGAGAAATACGCAGTCGCTATCGACCTCACCCAGTATGTTGAAATTCACCGCCGTTGCGAGGAGGAATTGGGAGGTAAGCATCGCACCTTTTGGCACGCCCGAGGTGCCGGACGTATAGAGTATGATACAGGTTTCGCACCCCGTGATCGGTGCAGGGCGTCTAGGGCTGGGTGCAGAGGCGGCAATTGAATCGGCAAATGCTGTCATGCTGATTTTCCTGCAGCCGGCGGGGGGCGCTGGTGCTGGTGCGTCGCTGACGAGCAGCGCAGGTGCGCAGTCCTGCAGCAGTGCCTCAAGCTCCTTCGCCGCCAGCCGATAATTCAATGGGACGAATATCGCGCCCAATCTCATCGCCGCCTGTTGCAGAATGATTTGATAGACACTGTTTTGCGAGACGACCGCAATTCTCGAACCCGGCTCCATGCCGCCGGCAGCGAGGACGGTCACAGCTCGTTGAACGTCGATGTCAAACTCCTGATAGGTCCAACTCCGCCCCATCGCGAGATCGATCGCTGCAATGGACGACGGTCTGATCCGCGAATGCAGCAAGATCGGATCAGGTAACACCAAGTCCGCCATGGTGAAATCTCCTCCCTCCTCCGGCAACTTTCAGCTGCCGCCCTTTGCCTTGTCATAGGCCCCAAGGCCAGGTTTGTAGGATTTCTCGTCGATAAACTGACGAATGCCTTCCTTGCGGCCCTTATCATCGAAGGAGTTCGCTGCTTCCTGAGCTCGGACGAGATAGTCCTCTGCCTCATCATAGGCCATGGCGCCAACCCGGCGAACGGCATCCTTGGTTGCCTTCAGTGCCACGGGATTCTTGCTGAGGAGAATCCTGCAAACTTCGGTGACGCGCTCCTTCAGGTTTGCCAATTGAAGGCTTTCGTTGACCAGTCCCCATTCGGCCGCCGTCTGACCGTCCACTGGCTCTCCAAGCATTGCATGGTACATAGCTTTCCTGAATGGCAGCAACTCAACCGCGACCTTGGTCGCACCGCCGCCAGGCAGAATGCCCCAGTTGATCTCCGAAAGGCCGAACTTCGCCTCGTTCGCAGCGAAGGCCAGGTCGCATGCGAACAAAGGGCCATAACCGCCGCCAAAACACCATCCATTGACCATGGCGATTGTCGGTTTCTGATACCAGCGAAGCCTGCGCCACCAGCCATAGCTTTCACGCTGCGACTTGCGGATTCCCCTCAACCCCTCAGCCTCGGTCTCGCGGAAATACTCCTTCAGATCCATGCCAGCGGTCCACGCGTCGCCTTCTCCGCTCAGAACTAGAACACCAACGTCGTCTCGAAACTCGAGCTCGTCCAGTGCGACCATCATCGCCCGGTTGAGCTTTGGGCTCATCGCATTACGCTTTTCCGGACGGTTGAATCGCAGCCAGGCAACTCCCTCCGAGACGTTATAGGCGACGGTATCGATATCGTTGGCCATTTCGATCTCCTGCATTTGACGAGCTTAAATCAGAGCTGCGATCATATCGCTATATCACATAGCAATTGACTGCTATATCACATAGCAATAAGAAGGATGCAAGCTAAATCATCATGGGACGACAGATGCCAAGGAAACACGAGCTCGCCACACCGGAAAAACGGCTGACCGTGCGATCTCTTGAAGATCTTGTGGGATATCACTTGCGCAGAGCCTCCGTGATGGATCTCCAAGGCTCCACAGCCGCGTTGGCAGACGTTAACCTTCGCCCAGTCTCCATGAGCGTCCTTTGCAATGTCATTGAGAAGCCGGGGGCGACAGCCGCCGAGATTTGCCGCGTGCTCGACATGCAGAGGTCCAACATCGTATCGATATTGGCAGACCTCGAGGGGCAAGGTCTCGTCCTTCGAGAGACCGATGAAACAGACCAGCGAATTCAAAGGCTCTATGCGACCAAACGCGGTTTTGACGTCACCAGCAATTCGTTTGCGCTCCTTTCGGCTCATGAGGAGCGCCTTCTTGTAAACCTTCATCCAAGCGAGCGCTCGGAGCTACTCCGTCTTCTTTCGCTAATCTGGCAACGCTAACGTCGAGGCTTGCGCCCTAGGAGGCCGGATCCGCACCACAGCCGCAACCTCTCTCGGCCGGTCGAGCTATGGTCGGACCTGAGGCATGTGAGTCAGCGCCGAACTGTAACCCACCCATAGCTTCAGATAACAATCTGATAAAAATAGACATTTTTGATTTGAGCGGGTTCCCGATCGGCGCCGATTGAGACCCCGGTGATTTCGAGATTATCTTATTATTTTCAATGATGTAGGAATTAGCGCCCTAGGGTCACGCTTCGGTGCTGTTTTACACTCATTGGGATGATGAGACTTCACGTAGCTTGAGGTACAGGCAATAAGCGCAAAACTCACGGCATGGGTTTCAGGGAAACTGTCGGATCCAAAACCTTCAAGCTGCGAGCGGGTCTTTCCGGCAAGCTCGCGGGTAAATCCGCGGGCGTCTCCATCTAATTTCCTAGCTAAACCAGGAAACGAGCTCTGCGCTATTGGAGGCTCCCACCCGCGACATCAATCGGGCACGGTGGGATTCAATCGTCCGCTTGGAGAGCCGTAGCTCCAGCCCGATCTCCGCGTTGGTTTTACCCTGAGCAACGAGCGCCATGATTTGCCGCTGACGTGCCGTCAGCGGCAATTGACCGGCATCAAGCGACCGGTTCATCTTCTGGAAGCAATATAAGGCAAGAGCAAACGGATCGTTCGGTTGAAGCGTCCGTCCACTAACCTGACACCAGAACCGCGCGCCTGCCTGATCGGTCATAACGCGCTCATCATAATATGACTGTCCGCCATGAAGATGTTCCTGCCACATCCGACCGGTCCGGGCGAAATCGGAGATTTCCGGGTAAAGGCGTGCGAAACTCTGATCAATCAGATCCTCGCGCTCATAGCCGAAAAGCCCTGCAAAGGCAGCATTGCAGTCGCGAATGATGCGGTAGGCGGCACAGACCATGGGTACAGGAATATCGCTCAGCAAGAAGCGGAGAGATTGGACTTCCTTGTCCCGAAACGGGCGGATTTCAATGGAAGGCATGCAGTGTAAATACGGCTAACCCACTCCTGAATTCAAGGACTATTTTTTGAACAAATCTGACATGGCAGGTTGGGAGGAAGCAGATGAACAAGGTTTATAGCGACACAAGGCAGGTGCTGGCCGGCCTTCTGAAAGACGGCATGGTCATCATGGCCGGCGGCTTCGGTCTATGTGGTATTCCCGAGGCGCTGATCGAAGCGGTTCGGCTTTCCGGTGTGAAAGACCTGACTGTCATCTCCAACAACGCCGGTATCGACGGGATTGGTCTGGGTCGCCTCCTGGAGAGCCGCCAGATCCGCAAGATGATCTCTTCCTACGTCGGCGAGAACAAGACTTTCGAGCAGCAGTATCTCGGCGGCGAGCTCGAACTTGAGTTCAATCCACAAGGAACTCTGGCAGAGAGGATCCGCGCCGGCGGCGCCGGCATCGCGGCGTTCTACACGAAGACAGGCGTCGGAACCATTATTGCCGAGGGCAAGGAAATCAGAGAATTCAATGGCGAGCCCTACGTCATGGAGGAAGGACTGGTCGCCGACCTGGCGCTCATTCACGCCTGGAAGGGTGATGCCGAGGGCAATCTCGTTTACCGGAAAACCGCACGTAACTTCAATCCCGTGATGGCAACTGCTGGCAAGGTCGTCGTCGCCGAGGTTGAATCCCTGGTCAAGAATGGACAGATCGGCGCCGACCACATCCATACGCCCGGAATTTTCGTATCCCGGATTGTCGAGGTGGCTGACGGCATAAAGCGGATCGAGCAACGCACAGTCAGAAAACCCCACGTGGAGGCTAACCACTAATGGCTTGGAATCGTGAACAAATGGCAGCTCGGGCTGCTCGCGAATTGCAGGACGGCTTCTACGTCAACCTTGGAATCGGCATTCCGACATTGGTAGCAAATTACATCCCGGCGGGTATCGACGTGCGGCTGCAGAGCGAAAACGGAATGCTGGGGATGGGTCCATTTCCCTTCGAGGGAGAAGAGGATGCCGATCTGATCAATGCCGGAAAGCAAACCATCACGGAACTGCCCGAAAGCAGCTATTTCTCGAGCGCCGAAAGCTTCGCGATGATCCGGGGAGGCCATATCAATCTTGCCATTCTCGGTGCCATGCAGGTGGCTGAGAATGGCGACCTTGCGAACTGGATGATCCCGGGCAAGATGATCAAGGGAATGGGCGGTGCGATGGATCTCGTTGCCGGCGTGCAGCGTGTTGTCGTGGTCATGGAACACGAAGCCAAGGGCGCATCGAAAGTGCTGAAGGAATGCACGCTGCCGCTGACCGGAAAGCGTGTCACCGATCTTCTGATCACAGATCTTGGGGTCTTTACCGTCGCCAGACGCGGTGAGCCGCAGTTGGTCTTGATCGAATTGGCGACCGGTGTGTCGATCGAGGAAATTCAGGCGAAAACAAAGGCTAGTTTCACCCTCGCCTTCCAGTGAACCTCACTTGGAAAATCTTAAAGCGCGGGGGCGTCGGTCGAACTATCGAGTCTTCCCAGGTTGGGGCTGCACGCTAAGAAAGGTACTCGCCCCTCTCAGCGGTCGTAAGATCTCTCGGTAGATTACCTTCTTTCTTCACCTTTTCCTCCCTGGCCGGCTACCCTCTAGACCACTGACTTGCAACGCCGCCACCTTAGTGAATTTGGTAACATGTGAGTTCGACTGGAAGCCACTTAGCGAAGCGGATAGGCTATGCCGTCTGATCCGGCATAGCGGATGGAAGAGTGGGAAAAACGAATGGATATGAGACTTTTGCGGTATTTCGTGGCCTGCGTTGAATGCAAAAACATGCACGCCGCCGCCGAAACGGTTCATGTCTCTCAGCCCGCGCTCAGTAAGGCAATTGCCGAACTCGAGGCCCAGATTGGCGAAAAACTGCTCGATCGCCTTCCCCGCGGCGTCGCTCCAACAGCCTATGGAGACACGCTCTACCGCTATGCCAAGGTAATCGAAAATGCCGCACGCAGCGCTGTTGCGGAAATTGATGCCATGCGCGGCATGACACGCGGTACCGTCGTCATCGGTGTCATTCCCACTTTGACATCCGTGATCAGCGATGTCGCACTGGATATTCTCAGCTCGCATCCGGGCCTCAATCTCAAGATCAGGGTTGGCTTCTCCTCGGAGCTGCTCGTGGCCTTGCGAGAAGGCGAGCTCGATGTCGCGCTGCTTTTTCTTCCAAGTGAAACCTCGCCGATAAGCCTCGTCTATGAGCCGCTTGTCGAGTCTTATCCCGCCGTCGTCGTGCGCAAAGACCACCCGTTAGCGCTTCGGCCAAAACCGACATTGAGGGATCTGGCCGGATATCACTGGCTCATTCCCGAGTTTCCGGCTGCGCACAAAGAGTGCGTTGACGGTGCCTATTTAGATGCCGGCCTAACTCCACCCCAATCGACGATCAGAGTTAGCACGGCCGTTCTCTTCGTCTCCATGATCTCGCGATCTGACCTTATTGGCGTCTTGCCATCGTCGTTGCTGCAGGAAAACGACACATCGGAACTCAGTTTCCTCGACACCGAATTTGGCTTCCCATTGGAGAGAGTTGGGTTAGCTTTTCGCGAGCACAACACGCTCCTGCCCGGCGCTCGCAAGGTCATGGACCTGATCCGCGGTCGCTGTAAGAAATTCAAGTAGCGGCTGCTCCGCCACCGAAATTACACGGGCATCTGCGATTACCTCCGGTTATCGCAAATCGATGTAACTGTCTTTGTCATCCATGTTGCGTATCGGGTAACTTCGGCGGGTTGCACCATGGTGACAACAGCGTAATCGCAGGGAGGAAATCGTTGGAGAAAACGCTACATCCGGCCACGTATGACTTGGCACAACCGGGAAAGGCCGCCGCGCCTGCCCTCCAAGAGGCTCCCGTTACGGTCGAGACCATGATGGCGCCCATAGAGTTTCATGTTGCCAAGCAGGAGATATTGGAGCTTCTCCATGCTCGCGCCCGAGGCGCAGATCGATATGATCCGGCGCTGATGCGTCGCTGCCATCCTGTTGACGGAACGGACAATCACGGAACCTACCAAGGATTAATGCACGGGTTCATCGATAATCTGGAGAAAGCCTTCTCGGAAGGCCCGGTCTGCCTGAGCAAGCTTCATGTCATCGGCAACGCACTGTTCCAAATGCGAGGCAGAGATATTTTTGTCGAAAGCTACCACGTGGCTCATGAGACATTTGAGCTACCGGGGGGGACTAGTTTCTTTCACATCGGCGGACGTTACCTGGATACTTTCAGGCAGGTCGACGGGCGCTGGCTCATCCAGCATCGAGACATCGTCTACGACTGGTCGCACATTGTGCCGACTACCGAAAGCTTTTGGGACCCAGGCCGCCAACCGCGAGCGTTGCTTGGCCGCCGCGATGCCAACGATCCCCTGTACCGGCTCGGCGGCTCGCATCGCGGCCAGCTTCCCAGTACAATTCATTCTCCAGATCTACAGGACACATCCGCCATGGACCCCGTTCAACGACTTCTCGATAAGCAGTCGATTGCAGAAGTGCTCTATCGTCGCGCCAGGGCCGGTGACCGCTCAGACGCAGAGCTGGCGCACAGCTGCTATCATGCCGGCGCTACCGAACGTCATGGCGAATTTGAGGGACTGGCAAGAGACTTCATCGATGTTGTCTCATTTACCCGTCCAAAACCGGGATCGCCGATCAAGGGAATGTTTCATCTGATCACCAACATTCTTCCCGAATTCGAGGACGCCGATCATGCCTTCGTCGAGTCCTATCATGTCGCCTGGTGCCAAGTGACAGACGGTACCGACGCCACGATCGGGGGCCGATATCTCGACAAGTTCGAGCGCCGTCAGGGACGATGGGCGATTGTGCATCGAGATGTCATCTTCGACTGGAGCCGAATGGAACCAGAAACTGCAAAATATTGGGACAAGTATCCAGGTAAGCCCTTCCTGATGGGTCAACGCGGCGCCAGCGATCCACTTTACACTTATGTAAGCCGCGGCACTTGAAATGTTGAAGGCTGCCTTTGAAGATCAGGCGCGTTATCTATCCTGTATTTGAGTTTTGAGGGCAGAGCGATTTCAGGCCCGGCCGCGGAGTCATTTTCCGCAGCCGGGTACTTTTGTTTGGGGGCCGGCCCAAAAAGCCCGATCGGAAAGCTACTTGCCCGGACGTAGCCGTGGCCAAATATCCCTCATCCTCACGACATACGACTAATTGCGGCCTAGCGATAACTTCCGGTTATCGCAATCCGCCCCAATTGTCTTTGTAGAGGTACTCCTTGGTCCGCTAACCTAGCTGCATGTCAGCGCTCCGGCGCCTGACTGTCAGGGAGGAAAAACTGTTGCAAGGCCAAGTTCTAAGTGCGGACATCATTATTGTGGGGCTGGGGCCGGTGGGGGCAGTCGCGGCCAATCTGGCTGCGACTGCCGGCTTCGACGTGCTTGTCCTTGAGAAAGAGTTTGAGCCTTTCGCGTTGCCACGGGCGATCGTATTCGACGCCGAGATCATGCGCATTTTTGATCAGATAGGGCTTGCCGAGGAGTTGACCGGCATCACGCGTCCACTTGGTGGCTCGATCTATCTGGGCAGCGACGGCCACCCCATCCGAAGCTTTCACAGTCGCCGTCCCGCACACTCGAAAGCCTGGTGGCAAAGCAATATATTCTACCAGCCCCAGCTTGAGGCAGCGCTGAGAAAAGGACTCGCCCGCTATCCAAATGTGAGGATTGAGCAAGGTTGCGAGGTTCAATCGGTCGTCTCGACGGATGATAGTGTAACGCTCACGGGCAAAGACATCTCCAAACGACATTTCGAGGCCAAGGCCCGTTATCTCTTGGCTTGCGACGGAGCCAGCAGCAGCATCCGCAAATGCTTGGGTATTGGCCTTGATGATATCGGTTTCGAGGAGCGCTGGCTGGTTATTGATGCTTACGTTAATGGATCAATGCGTTGGCCGGAATTCTACGAGATCCCACCGGAAGTCCGTGACGGCCGCTATTCCCTTATGGTCTGCGATCCCAGGCAGCCAGCGACGTTGATCCCGGGTGTGGGCAAGCATCGCCGATGGGAATATATGCTCCTGCAGGGTGAACGCGACGAAGAGGCGCGGCAGCCCCGGAGGATTCTCGAGCGCCTTTCGGATTGGGTCGATCCCGGCAACGTCGAGATCATACGCTCCGCCGTCTACCGATTCCGGGCGCTTGTCGCGGAAACCTGGCGACATGGATCGACCTTCCTCCTGGGCGATGCGGCACATCAAACACCTCCCTTCTTTGGCCAGGGCATGTGCCATGGCATTCGCGATGCAGCGCAGCTAATTTGGCGTCTGTCGCACGCCTTTCGGCAAGCACCCAACCAGAGGTTTCTGGATGACTATCAGGTGGAGCGGGAGCCGCATGTGCGAGAGATCATTGCGGCTTCGGTTCGCGCCGGAGCCGCAGTGTGCATCACCGATCCTGAGCGAGCCCGAGATCGCGACAACGAGTTCAGGACTACCGAGATCGCTCGAAAGGGCACCGTTGCGATTGCGGACATCGTTCCACCAATCAGATCCGGCCTCATTGATGCAGAGACGGGAGGCCTTAGGCTTCCGGAATTCGCAGTCGCGGATGACGGCGCCGTTGTTAGGCTCGACACCAAACTCAACGGACGGTTCGCGATCCTATCACCCCATGATTCTTGCGAGTTGAAGCTGGAGCCTCGAACCCTTGCGAGATGGAAGGCGGCTGGCGGTCAGGTCATCACGATTGGCGCATATGGGTCCGAAGAGATGCTCTGCGACATCGAAGAGCGGTTTGCCAACTGGATGTCCGAAAGCAAGGCAATCGCCATTCTCGTCCGACCAGACCGCTACATTTATGGCCTGGCGCCAACGGCCAGCGATCTACACCGGCAGATTTCTGATCTGCTTGGGCAATTGGAGCCAGGCGATGCCGCCTGCCCTCCTTCCAAACCTACTCAAGACAAGGAAGCTCACGAGTCGTTGCTCGTGGGAGGTGCAAAATGAAATTGGCTGTTTTTAGCCTGAATGGCAGACGATCCGTCGGCGCGGTGCGCGACGAGATGATTTTCGATATCTCCGATGAGAGCCCCCATTTCGGCTCTCTCGAAAGCTTGCTCTTTGCCCGCCGGGATGGTCTCGAGTTTGCGCGCCGGGCTCTGGATACGGGTTCGGGAATAGCACTGTCACGGGTCACATTGCACGCCCCCATACAGCACCCCAGCAAATTCCTGGCGATCGCTGCCAATTATCAAAGTCATATCGACGAAGTTCTGGCGACAAACTCCGGATATGTCCCTCCAGTTTTTCAGCGCTGGTTTGCCAAACTGCCGTCCTGCATCAATGACCCCTACGCCCCCATCCTCATGCCGCCGGAGACATCTGCGCTCGATTATGAGGCTGAACTTGCAATCGTCATCGGGAGACGTTGCCGGCGGGTGAAGCCTGAAGACGCTGCGAGTGTCATTGCAGGCTACACGATCTGTAATGATGTGAGCGCTCGTGATTGGCAAAAACGCAGCCCCACTATCATGCTGGGCAAATCCTTCGATAGTCACGGCCCACTTGGCCCCTGGCTGGTCACACCGGACGAAATTCCAGACCCTCACGATCTGCTGATCACCTGTACGGTCAACGGAGGGCTGCGCCAATCCGGACGGACTGGCGAAATGCTCAACAATTGTTTCGAGCAGATCGCCTATCTCTCGACGGTTTGCACCCTGGAGCCAGGGGACGTCATCGCAACTGGCACACCTGCGGGAACAGGGGCTGCCCTCAACCCACCGGGACTTCTGCAGCCGGGTGACGTGGTGCGCTGCGAGATAGAGCGAATAGGCGCGATTGAGGCCCGTATCGTTCGTGAAACCGTCGCTGAGGCAGCGCTGTGATTCACTCGATTATAACAGGAAGAAAGACGGGAGGCTTTTGGTGAGCGCTTTAGGTTTAAATCACGCGGTACTCAACACCGTCGATCTCGACAGGCAAGTCGCATATTATACGGATTTAGTCGGGCTTTGCCTTGTCGAACGCGGCAGCGATCACGCCTATCTTGCCACCCGTTCCGGTGCCGATGCATTGCTGCTTCGCCGAGGCCAAGCAACTGCATTGACCGGCTTGGCGCTTCTCACGCATGTCGACAAGAGTGGGGAGGAAATTCGCCGACAGCTGGCTGACGACGGAATTGCCGCCGAAATCCGGCACGATCCGCATCCCGGCGTTGCGAGCAGCGTGGTCTTCATTGATCTGGATGGCTTTGAAATCGAACTCATATCTGATCGGCGGATTCATCCGGCGAGCCCAAGCCACGGCGTCGCGCCGCTGCGGATCGGCCACGTTGCCCGTTGTGTGCCCGATGTCGCAAGAACCTGTGAATTTTACGGGAGTGTTCTCGGTCTTAAGGTAGCTGACCGTATCGGCGAACATTTCGTTTTCATGCGAACGGGTGTCGAGCACCATACCCTCAATTTTATCCAATCCGATCGCTCGCGGCTGCATCATATCGCCTTCGAGATGCAGGACTCCGCTACGCTCACAAGCGCCTGTGACGTCCTCGCTCAGGCAGAACGCAAAGTTATCTGGGGGCCGGTTCGCCATGGTCCGGGTCACAATATCGCGACATACCACATCAATCCGGAAGGCCAGATGATCGAGTTCTATGCCGAGATGGACCGTATGACAAACGAGGCTCTCGGCTATTACGACCCGCGTCCCTGGCATGGCGATCGCCCGCAACGGCCGAAAACCTGGCCAGCCGGGCAGGATATCGGCATCTGGGGCCCTGGTCCCCCGGAGGGGTTTCTCAAACAGGGCGTCTGAGTCCGCGGGAAATCTGAATGCAGTTTTGGGATGAGCATTCGACCAGATAGTCCGATCTGTGATTGTCTGGGAAATAAGGGAGGAAGAATTGACACAGACAGCAACGCGCGAGCTCGCGCAACACTGGCGCACCTTGCTTGGATGCACAATCGCGGCCTCCATCGGCACCATAGGCCTGCAAGCCTATACCAGCGGCGCTTTCGTCCCTGCACTCATGCAGGAGTCGGATTTCACCAAGCAACAACTATCCTTGGCAACGTTTCTCCTATCGACGGTCGTCGCCGTTTGTTCGCCTTTCGCGGGCGCTCTCATGGATCGATTCGGTCCATTGCGTATCGTTGCCTTCTCGGTTCTTGGTGAAGCCGCTGCATTTGCGCTATTGAGCCAGATACCTGCCAGTTTCGGAATCTATCTTTCCTGCATCATGCTGCTGGCATTCCTTGGTGCCGGCACAACCCCGCCCGGCTTCGCGCGAATGGTAGCCGCTCGCTTCGATCGTGCGCGCGGACTGGCACTCGGGACGATGATCAGCGGTTTGGGCCTGATGGCGATCACCGCCCCGATGTGGGCGACCTGGGTGATCGGTGAATGGGGATGGCGAACCGGCTACCTGATCATGGCGGCGCTGGTGGCATGTCTTGGCGGCGGAGGGCTTCTCCTCGTCAGAAGCGAGGGACAGCTCCATCCCATTGTCTCAAAGCCAAGCGCTCAGGCCGCTGAGGGTGTCTCGCCACTTAAGCGCCCTTTGTTTTGGCTGATGCTTGTCGGATTTCTTGCCCCGGCGTTCTTCAGCGGCGGGTACCTTTTCCATCTGATCACGCTTCTCCGCGAGCGCGGCTTCACCCCGACGGCCGCGGCGGAAGTCCAGTCGCTCGTGGGCGTTGCAATCCTGGTGGGACGACTGGGATCAGGAACTGCTCTGGACCGACTGTCGCCGTCTCTGGTGGCAACCATCACATTTACAATCTCGGCTCTCGGTTGCCTGCTGCTTCTGTTTTCGAACCCAATATGCATGGGAGTGGCAGCCCTCGCGATCGGCCTGACGATCGGCGCGGAACTGGACATCATGGCCTACTTCATCTCGCGCTACTTTGGCCTAAACCGATTTGGCCGCCTCTATGGGCTTGCCTACGGTATCTTTATCATGTCGGCTGGTGCGAGCCCCGCTCTGATTACCTACCTCGTGGGTTGGGGAGGCTATTCGCTGGCGCTCGCGGTTTCGACCGTCGGCACCCTTGTAGGCGCTGGGATCCTGTTTTCCCTGCCCGATCCACGGCGCATCGCTGAACGGCAAGCTCAGGCAGTCGCTCAGGCCGAACCGGCGTCGCGCCTGCCAGAGCCGCCAAAGGTTGTGGCGGCCCTGCGAAGGCAGGATTCAGTATAACACATCTACCAACGCGACCTGCGGCAGGTTAATTCGGCGCGGAATGCAATCAACTTGGTCTTGAAGGAGATCGCTCTTTCCTCAAAGCCCCTCATAGACAAAGGAATCAGAGCTCCTGCTGACTTTCCCAACGCCTGGAAAGTCCAGATGCGCGCCTGCGACAAAGACATTCGGCTCCGCTGCACGAACCAGCATCTGCTGCCGCGTCGAACGCGCAGTGTTCTGGTCAGCATCATACTCCCAAGTCAGCTCTGGTTTCGCGAACTGAACGGATTGCACATGGATCACGTCTCCCCAGATCAGAAGGGTCTCTCCGGCGCTTGAAACCTCATATGCGGTATGGCCGATTTCATGGCCGTGGGCGTGGATTGCAGTCACACCAGCGCTGACCTTGAAGCCGTTGCCAACAGGCAAGCGCAGTCCCCTGAACCGGCTGACGCGCTCGATTCTATCAAACATCGGCACCTCGGGTGCAGGAACGAGAAGACGCTTGAGATTTGGAAATGCATCGCTGCCATCCGCGGCAACCAAGCCATGTGAGTGATCTTCGTGCGTGTGCGTCAACGCCACGGTTTGGATATCACTCCGATCGATCCCGGCTTCGACCAATCCCTGCGGAAGTAAGCCCATGGTGGGCTCCCACGAGTTCGCCGCACCCGTATCAATTAGGATGTGGTCACCCTGGTCGACGATCAAAAAGGCATTGACCGATAGGCGAAGTTTTCCATTGACCAATTGGACCTCCTCGGGAAGATCCGTGCCAAAAGGAATGTTCCCCTGACGACGCAGCCGACTGGCCGGCATATCCACGTACCCGTCGCGCAACGCAATTACGGTCAGATCCCCGAGTGCATAACGAGCGAAGTTAGTGCCGGATTCGAGTTTCTTCATGATTTTCTGCACCCCGTTTGTAACTACCCGCAACCTGTCGTTTCGCAGCTAATCGTAGAGCTCTCAGCTGAATTTTCAACAAGATGACAGGCAAATATGGGGCTTGCGCTACGAATGAATTGACGATCTTCGTCGCCTTCCTCGTCGGAAAACCCGCCTTTTTTCCACTCCCGATGGGATGGAGCCACCAGTTCATTCCGAAATAATGGCGACCGCGCGGGTCCATCCGGCCGATGCATTCTCGATCTTCACGGGGAAGCAGCTGAGAATGAAGCCGGTCGAGGGGAGCGCCTCGAGATTGTGCAGCTTTTCGATGTGGCAATAGCCTGTGTGGCGGCCCGCCTTGTGCCCTTCCCAGATGAGGGAAGCATCGCCGGTTTCCGTATATTTTTTCGCCGTGTGCACAAAAGGCGCATCCCAGCTCCAGCCATCCGTGCCGGTGACGCGCACACCCTGATCGGTCAGGTACATGGTCGCCTCATAGCCCATGCCGCAGCCGCTCGCGACATAATCCGCCTGGCCGAACTTGGCGCCGGCCGATGTGTTGACGACCACGATCTCAAGCGGGCTCAGCTTGTGGCCGATGCGCTTCAGCTCGGCCTCGACATCGGCAGCCGTTGCAACATAGCCATCAGGGAAATGACGGAAGTCGAGCTTGACGCCGGGCTGATAGCACCATTCCAGCGGAACCTGATCTATGCGCCAGGCCGGCTCGCCATGGTTCATCGTCGGATGATAGTGCCAGGGGGCATCCAGATGCGTTCCATTGTGGGTGGAGAGCGCAATGTGCTCCACCGCCCAACCGGCGCCATCCGGCAGGTCTTCCGCCTTGAGGCCGGGAAAGAAGGAAAGGATCTGCTTAAGGCTTTGGCTGTGATCGATATAGGTGATCGCCGGAATCTGGATCGGTGGATCGGCCGGGATATCGTTGGCGATCGGCACTGACAGATCGATGATACGCTGGGTCATGGGTTACCTCCTCCGCTATACGTGGTCCGCCGTCACTTGCCGCGACGCACAACCTTGTTCTTCAGAACGCCGATCTTTTCGATCTCCAGTTCGATGACATCGCCGTCTTCCAGAAAGATGCCGGTTTCAAGGCCGCAGCCATTGCCGATGGTGCCGGAGCCAATGAATTCGCCGGCATGAACAGTCTCCCCCTGCGACATGTGCGCCAGAAGCTTCTCGAAGCTGAAGAGCATCCCGGCCGTCGAGCTCTCGCAACGCAGCTCGCCGTTCACACGCACGGAAGCCTTGAGCGAATAGGGGTCGGTGATTTCATCCTTGGTGACGATCCAGGGCCCAAGCACATTGGCGCCGTCGAAGCTCTTGCCCTTGGCCGGCCCAAGCCAGCCTGGCATCTCCTTGGCTTGCTGGTCGCGAGCCGAGAAATCGTTGAAGATCGTATAGCCGAAGATATGGTCGCGCGCGTTCGCCGCGCTGATATCCTTACCGCTCTTGCCAACAATAACGCCATATTCCAGCTCGTAGTCCATGACCTTGGAATAATCGGGCCAGACGACGGTATCTTCTGGTCCTGAAACAATCATCCGATTGGTGATGTAGTAGATCGGCAGTTGCTTGTAGACGTCGGCAAGCGGCGGCAGCGGTTCCGCATCCAACGCGGCGATCGCCTGCTCGTCACCACCCAGGGCCAGTCGGCGTATACCGCGCGACGATTGGCGGATGTGGATCTCGTAACTCATGCCATCGCGCATCTGCGTTGGTCGGGGCAATGGAGATAGCAGGCGCACATCGGTGATCGCAACGGAGAGGTCGGCGTCGCCGACATGTCTCTTAAACAGTTCCGAGGCGTCAGCCAATGCGGCATCCCCGCCCTCAATCAATGCAATCATGGATGTGAAGCGATCCAAATTACCGATGCCGCTTTTGCCGGCCGCAGCGTGTAGGTCGAACACGCGGCTGTTGTCGGCATGCACGATTCCCACGCTGATATCGCCAGCGGCGGTTTTATAGGTCGCAAGTTTCATTGGCTCCTTCTCCTCCAAATTCTATAGATGACTTGAGATCATATATATTTTATGCTTTTATCGATATATGAAACTGCCCCGGTTGGGAAGCAGGTTTCTTTGGGAGGAGAAAACATGAGCTCGATTTCGAAGGCCGCGATCGCCGCAGGCCTTGCCATTGTCGCTTGGACGGGAGCTGCAGCAGCCGAGACGAAAATCAATATCGGATGTACGGCGACCACCGACTGCGCATCCGCTGCGGTCGCGCTTGAGCAAGGCATATTCAAGAAGCACGGCCTCGATGTTTCGATGACGTTGATCGGCCTGAATTCCAATATTCCCGCGGCACTCCTTTCGGACTCCGTACAGATCGGCGGTCCGACGCCGACGGTGTTCCTGCAAGCCGTCGATGGCGGACTCGACCTTGTCGGCGTTGCCGGTGCGAGTTCAACGGCGCAATCGACCTACGACAGCGTCGGTGTTCTGGTCGGACCGAATAGCGGCATCGCCAAGCCGGCCGACTTTGTCGGCAAGAAGGTCGGCGCGCCTGGCATCGGCGCATTTCTTCAGGTGCTGTTTTCGAAATGGCTGATCGACAATGGCGTTGATCCGAAACAGGTCAACTTCGTCGAAGTCACCTTTCCGACCATGAGTGACACACTGAAATCCGGTGCCGTTGATGCCGTCGTAACAGCCGAGCCGATGATGTCGCGCATCATCGAATCGAAGGTTGGCATCAACGCGGGATACTTCATCAAGACGGTTCCCGACGGCCGGCCGGCCATCCTTTACGCCGCAACACGCGAATGGGCCGATGCCAATCCTCAGCCGATCGCGGCATTTCGTGCTGCAATCGGCGAGGCGGCAAAGATCGTCAACGACGATCCCGATGCGGGGCGCAAGGCGATCGCCGATTTTACCAAGATCCCACCGACCGTTCTGTCGAAGATGAAGCTATCGTTCTCCGACCCGACGCTCAACCAGGAACAACTCGACTGGTGGGCCGCTACCATGGCACAGCAACACATGCTGCAGGGAAAGCCGGATACGGCTACACTGATTGAGAAATAGTAAGGGAGTGATGCGTGACCAAGTTGTTCGGAACCGTGGCGGAGCTCGCAAACTCCGAGACCCTCAGCGAAAGAGCTGCTGCAGTCTTGGAGCACGATATTCTCGCCGGCGTGTGGCAGCCGGGTGATCGGCTTGGCATTCAGGCCCTTTCCGAGCGATATGAGATCGGAGCGACCCCATTGCGGGAAGGGCTTTCGCGCCTGGTGTCCCGCGGTCTCGTTTCCGCCGTCGGGCAGAGAGGTTTTCGCGTCGCAAGCGTTTCCGAAGCGGACCTCGCCGACATCACACAGGTGCGCATCCTCGCCGAGACCGAGGCGCTTCGTCGCTCCATGCGCGACGGACTGGATGATTGGGAGGCAGGCATCCTGTCTTCCATGCACCGCCTTGTCCGTTCGGTCGAGCGCGATCCGGAGACCATGCGTGAAGGATCATCGGAATTCGACCATCTGCATAAGGGGTTTCACCGTTCACTTCTCGAGGCCTGCGGCTCTGAACGCCTCCTGCGCCTTCACGACGACCTCTATTATCAGGCCTACCGCTACAGGCGCACGATGATGAGCCGGATCGATCATCCCGAGCGCTTCATCGAGCAACACCGGCTTCTAGCGGAAATCGTGCTTTCGAGAGACGCTAAACGGGCGGAAGCAGAGCTTTCCGCTCATCTTCATCAGACCTTGGACATCGTCTACCACGGGGCCACGCCTTTGGTCGAGAAGTAAAAACACATGGACGCTATGACAACGAGCAATGCAGTCATCAGTTTCGAACGCATCAGCCTAGCTTATGGCAGCCGCGCAATCATCTCGGACCTGTCCCTGACGATCCGCCGCGGCGAGATCGTCTGCATCATCGGCCCTTCCGGCTGCGGCAAGACAACCGCCCTGCGCATGGCGGGCGGTTTGGTGCGCCCCAATGGCGGAACAGTGCGCTTCATGGGCCAGCCGCTCACCGTGCCGAGGCGCGACGTGGCTGTCGTCTTCCAGGATTATGGAAAGGCATTGCTGCCCTGGCGCACCGCCGCATCCAACGTGTCGCTTGCGCTGGAGGCAGCGGGAACGCCTCGCGCCGAACGCGCAGACCGTTGCTACGCCCTGCTGGCCAAGGTCGGCTTGGCCGGGCATGAGCATAAATATCCGACCGAAATGTCCGGCGGCATGCAGCAGCGCATCCAGATCGCGCGCTGTCTGGCGCAGGAGCCCTCGGTCCTGCTGATGGACGAGCCATTCGGCGCGCTCGACGCGATGACGCGGCAGGGCCTGCAGGACGAGATGCTGGCGCTGGTCGCCGAAACCGGCACGACCGTGCTGTTCGTCACGCATGATCTGGAAGAAGCCGTCTATCTCGGAGACAGGGTCATCGGCCTGCTGCCGAGACCCGGCCGCATCGGCATCGAATTGAATGTCGATCTGCCTCGCCCACGCAACCAGCTTGAAACACGCGAAATGCCGGAATTCCTGCGGCTGCGCCGTGCACTATTCGACTTCATCGAAAGAGCCGAACAATGAAATCCGGGTGGTGGAAAGGGCTCGTCGTCCCGGTGATAGTAATCTTGCTCGCTGAAGTCGCTATGCGTGTCGAGGGGTCAACATCATTGTCACTGGCCGCGCCCAGCGATATCGCCGTCGCTCTCCTGCGTAGTATTGCCGATACGTCGTTGTTAGCGGCGACACGCGATACTTTAATCGCCGCCGGCGCCGGCCTCGCTCTCGGCGGGTTGATGGGCCTAATGCTTGGCATTCTGTTTGGCATCGCCAGCACGGTCGACCGACTCATGGAAGTGAGCGTCGAACTGATCAGGCCGATCCCATCGGTGGCCGTATTGCCGATTGCCATGCTGGTATTCGGTTTCGGGTTCCGCATGGAAATCGCGATCGTTGCCTTCTCCTGCATCTGGCCGATGATGATCCTCGTCCGCTCCGCCATGGCGGGTATCGAACCGCGCCTGTTGGAAGTGGCCCGTGCGCTTCGCCTTTCGACATGGCAGCGCCTTTACACGATCGTGTTGCCGGCCGCCCTGCCGCGCATCATCGTCGCCTTCCGTCTTGCCGCGGCCATGGCACTGGTCGTGGCGGTAACCGTCGAGATCGCGGTAAACCCTCTTGGGCTCGGCTATGGAATTCTGGTTGCCCAGCAGGGCCTGCAACCGGCAACCATGCTCGCCTATCTGGTCTGGACCGGTCTGCTCGGCTGGGCCGTCAATGCCTTGCTGTCCGTTGCACAGCACCGGTTGCTGGGACGCGCGGCCACGGTGGGAGTAACGAGATGAGATGGGGATCGCGCCTGCTCTTTCTCGCCGGGAGCGTTGCAGTGGCGATTTTCCTCGTCTGGCTCTGGCAGCTCGTCGCCGATAATCGATTGGTCAATCCGGTCTTCCTTCCCGGCCCTGATCGCGCATGGAAAGCCTTGATGACCGGATTTAGCCAGGGAGATCTTGGCACCAAGCTGCTCGCCACGGTTGAACGCATGTTCTGGGGCTGGCTGATCGCCTCGCTGGCAGGCGCCGCACTCGGCGCTGCCATCGGCAGTTCGCCTGTGCTGCGTGCCTATCTCGCCCCCATGCTTGAGTTCCTACGCCCTCTGCCGGCCTCGGCCACGATCCCGGTTGCCATTGCGATCTTCGGCCTATCGGATGGAATGGTGCTTGCGGTGATTGCTTTCGGGGCAATGTGGCCCGTTTTGCTGGCGACCATTCACGGTTTTGCGACCGTGGAACCGCGCCTTTACGAAGTGACGCAAGCCCTCGGATTTTCACGCGCAAAGGTCATCTGGAAGGTCGCGCTGCCTTCGGCGTCACCCGATATTCTGGCTGGCATGCGGCTTGGCCTTACCGTCGCGCTGATCCTGTCGATCGTCTGCGAGATGATTGCCGGTCGTAATGGACTGGGCAACTGGATCCTTCTGTCGGCCCGTTCGTTCCGGGCGCCCGACCTTTATGCCGGCGTGATCCTGCTCGGAGCTCTCGGCTATGCAACGTCGGCGGCCATATCGATGTTCGAACAACGGCTCCTCGTTTGGCGTTCGAGAGCGCGCTGACTAACAACCGCATTTCTCGCTCAACAATTCGCACAGCAGACCGCCTAAAAGCGGAGACTATGTGTTCTCTCCAGCTGTCGTGAATTTTTACACGAGTGCGTATCGGTGCGGCTTTGGTGCGCGGGTCGGGCGTCTTTCAGAGTCCGTGTTGATTATCGTCCGCATCCCCAATTTTTCATCTCGGACGGATCCGCCCAAACCGTGAGAAGATGTTTTCAATCAACACCATAAATGCAATTAGGTGATACAATGCGAAATGAAAAATCGGCGCAAATCTAGGTGAAACTCAACATCGCCTTCATCCAAACCGCAATGATCAAGCTTATGACCATGAGGCTCGCAAGATATCCGCTTTCTTGAACAGACTCGTACGCCTATTCGCGCGGCTGGGCCGTCAGCTGTAGTAAAATCTGGTGCCACGAGAATATAACGCACACCCCACTCCGCTAACCTGCGGCCCACTTAAAATACTATTACAGACATATATTGAATAATAATTGACTAAATTCTAAAGATTAATAATTTGGTAAGGCATTAGTATTGTCCATTGCGTATAGTTGAGTGGAGGCGTTTGAATGAGTGTGTTAGGAGCGATGCCCGAGGGGCTGGTTTGCCGTCTGATTGAGGAGGCTGACTGGCAAGCGGTCATCGACTGCTTGCAGAGAGGTTTCCCGGGTCGCTCGCGTCAACATTGGATGCATGCACTTCGCCGAATTGGAGATTTGCCGGCGGTTGGGAATTTTCCCCGTTACGGCTACATCCTTGATCACGCCGGTAGCATAGTTGGGGTAATGTTGACGCTCTACTTTCGGCATGGCGGAACGGACGAGGGAAGTGTTCGTTGTAATCTCTCGAGTTGGACAGTGGACCCAGCTTTTCGCACCTATGCAGGCAAATTGATCATGGCAGCGCTACGCCAGCGAGACGTTACCTTTTTGAGCGTCACGCCTGCCCCAGTGACGCGCAAAGTCGTGGAAGCCCTGCGCTTCAAGCGCTTTGCCGACGGACAACATGCATTTTTGCCCGCACTGAGTCCGGTACGAACCCGATCGCGGGTGGTGAATGCCCATGCTGACGCGCCTGAGCTCATGCAGTTGCTGGAACATGAGCGTCACATTCTCTTAAAGCACGCAGCGCTGGGATGTGATGCACTCATGTGTATCACGGACAGATCCGTCACCCCATTTGTGTTCAAGACGCGGCGGGTTTTAAAGGTCTCGTCCCGGCCAGTCAGGTCATCTATTGCCGGTCCCACGCCGACCTCAGTCGCTGCGCCGGCGCTCTGGGGCGACACATGCTGCGGAGTGGGAAGATTTTCTGCCTAGTCGATGCGCGCGCTCCAGTTCCAGGGCTGGTGGGACGTTATTTCGCGGAAATCGGCCCGAAGTATTTCAAGGGCCCGGCTTTGCCGGTTCCCGGAGATCTGACGTTTACCGAATTTGCCCTATTCAACGAATAAATGCGCCCGCAACATCGCCCCAACGCGGGGCCTTCCGTCTACAAGGCCCTCACAGGCTCAATTGCTCAGGAGCCTGCTCCAATTGCCAGCTCCGGTGCAAAAATAGGTCGCTATCTTCCCGGCGGCCTGGGCGATGCCGGTCCCGATGGCAGCCCCGTTGATCGTGTCCGAGGCGGATCCAAAGACCTGGATCGAGTTCGCCGCAAGATTGGCGACCGTTTGTTGACGGCCCGGAACGCACGGCACTATTTTGACTGAGGCGTTGACCGACGAGGCGGTCGACACCACATTCAGGCTCGCCATCAGAAGTGTCGCATTCGACTGCCCTCCGCTGGCGTAAGCCGCTATCCCCGTCGCTGCACGTGTCGTGTCGGGCAGGTCGTTGACGCCAGATACGTTGTAGCCCGCTGTCGGTTCATTGCCCTGCACGATCGCTGTTGTGAACGAACCGCTTGGATTGGTGGATGCATTGAAAAGTCCACTCGTGACAAAGCCCGATATCGTGACGTTCGAGCTCGGATTCGGATCGTAGGAAAATACATAGGCGGGTGTGTAGGTGCCGGTTCCACCATCATCGAGGCCAACGAGGCTTTGCCCACCCGTGATGCTGATATTCCTCGCTCCACTCAGGAAGATCTGGGCGTTCTGATCTGCTGCGACATTGTTTCGCCCGTTTCGATAGAAGGTCGAGTTGGAAATTGACATGCCTATGGTGCCGTCCAGTCGTAACCCGGCTCCATAGTTTCTATCAAACAGGGCGTTCGCGATGCTATTGTTGCTGTTTCCGCCGAAGCTCTGCATTCCATAACCGTGGTTCCACTCGAAGCGAGTGTTCACGATGGTATTGGCGTTTGCGCCACTTCCAAGGTAAACGCCGTCGCCCGTGTTGTTGGCAAGGTCGACATTGACGACGAAGGAATCCACCAGATTGGATATGCCTCGCCGATTGTTTCCAAAAGTGCTGTTGAGAATATGAGCACCACCCGTATAGGCGCTGCTGGTGATATCACCTAATCCAGCTGCACAGCCAACGACCGTCGTATCTTCGATAGTTAGTTGGAAGCTACCTCCGGAAATGCCGTTTACATTGGCATTTTGGCAATCGATGAACACGCCCTGGACTGCAGCCCCGAGCGACACACCTGAAACGTTGAGAACGTTTGTCGACGGACTTGCCCCGATCAAGACCGGTCGCGCGAGGGTTGTGCTGGCCGTTTGATCTCCATATTGGACTACCCCTAGACCGATAAGGCGATTGCCGTTCTTGATCTGAACATCGCCGGCGACATATTTCTTGGCTGGGTCGACCCAGCAGATCGTGTTGTTCGTCAAGCAGAGATTGAAGGCTGCCGTGTCATTGGTAACGCCGTCCCCTACCGCGCCGTAATTGGTGACACTGCCACTCGTCGGTCCTGCCAATACAGGAAAAGCCGTCAAGCAAACCGAAGCACACAGAAGAACGTCAATTTTGAACAAGGCGCCAGTCCCTACATAAATACCCATTAGTAAATCATGATATTGACATTCAACCTAAACAAGCAAATTATGAGCTGGGCGTCTACTGGGAAAATCTCATGCGGGGTGAGAGATATGAAGCACTGGATAGCTGGCGCGGCCTATGTGCCTGTATGGTTGCCCTATTTCATTTCAATGTTCTCAGCCATATCCAGTTCACAGCGATCATTCTCAACGCCTATCTATTCGTCGACTTTTTCTTTGTCCTTAGCGGGTTTGTGATCGCCGCGAACTATCAATCACGACTCCTGCAGGGTTTCGGAGCGGGGCGCTTCCTGTTTCTGCGCCTTGGCCGGATCTATCCCCTGCACTTTCTGACGATGCTTCTCTTCATTCCTATCGACGTCGCCAAAGACGGGTTTCCGGGCGACCTCCCACGAGCGATTGTGACCAACCTCCTGCTGCTTCACGGCACGGGGATCAATAACGGTCTGTGGCTCAACTTCCCCAGCTGGAGCATTAGCGCAGAGTTTTTCGCCTATATTGTTTTCGCCCTGATCACGCTTCGGCTTGGAAAAAGCACACTCTCTTGGGCTGTACTTGCATTTGTCGGCTGTGCCACCCTTTTGTGGTTCAGCCCTCACAGAATGGACTCCACCTATGATTTCGGTTTGGTCCGATGCGTTTACGGCTTTGCTCTCGGTGTCATCTGCTTTCGGGCGCGAGAAACCTGCGCCTGGCTTTGCAAGCCTTTGGGAAGAGTGACCGATACTGTGATCGAGGTCGTAGGCGTCGTCGTGCTTTGCCTCTGCCTGATTGCGATCGATGGCCACGGTTATCTCGCAGTCGCGGCCCCCCTTCTATTCGCCGGGCTAGTGCTGCTATTTGCCCGCGAGCAAGGTCATGTCAGCGGGGCACTGAAAGTCAGGCCATTGTTGCTGATCGGCACGCTGTCCTACTCCATCTACATGGTCCATGCCCTCACGCGAGCATTGGGCCGCGCCCTCGCCATGGTCCTGCAAAAGGTAACGGGCATGTCGTTTTTCGTCGACTATCCAGTCACCATAAACGGCGAAGTCCCACATCTGCTGACGATCCACAACTCGCTTTGGATTGGCGATCTGCTGCATGTGTCCATGCTTTTCGCGACCATTGCGCTGGCAATGCTCACTTATCGCTATATAGAGGAACCAGGCCGACTTTGGAGCCGAAAATATACCAGCCAGCGCCCATTGCCGCAGTCAATTGCAGAGGCCTAATCACTCGATGACACGAAAGAAATTTGATTAATGATGTCATGTTTGGATGGCGCCCGTTTGGCAATGCGATTTTGAACGGCTTTGGTGCATCGATCGTGGCGGAATGGAATTTAGCTCTTTGACGTTGCGGCTATGTCGTCCCTGCTTCGCACCGGACAGATTTCGGGCGTGCGCATGCCAGCATGCGATTGAGGATGGCGCAGCCGATGGCAGCTTCCGTTTGCTGCGCGTCGAATGAGCGTGCCCGTAGTCCTTTTCGCGTCTATCCGGCGCGCCCGCAGTTCGTTGTGGAGATGTGGTGAGGTTCGCTCTTCCAATATTCGATTGTAGATTTCGAAATCTCGCCAAACGTCCCATCGTAGTTGATGCAACCGGGTTCAGTGCGTGTTGGTGCCACCTGGGCTGCGAGGAGCTCTTACACCTCCTCACGCGTTTCCGGCTTTGCGGTGACAGTACCGATCGTGACAAGAGACATCGCTCAGCTCCGCTTCTGAGACAGGGCGACGGCGAGGATGATGATAGCGCCGCGGGCGATGAGTTGCTGCGAGAATTCCAGCCCCATCAGGATAAGTCCGTTGTTGATCATGCCGATCATCAGGGCTCCGACGATGGTGCCGATGATCGTGCCATTGCCGCCGAACAGGCTGGTTCCACCAAGAACGGCGGCGGCGATCACAGACAATTCGTCGCCCTCGCCGAGCTGAAAGCGGCCCGATTGCAGGCGCCCGGCATAGAGCATGCCCGCGAAGGCTGCGGCCGTCGAGGACATGACCAGGACGCGGAACTTGATCGCCTTGGTATCAATGCCGGAGTAGCGTGCCGCCGTTTCACCGCCGCCGGTTGCCAAGACACGGCGGCCAAAGCCAGTGCGCCGCAAGACCATATGGCCAATGGCACCGAAGAGAACCATCCAGAAGAGAAGCACCGGTATCTTGGCAAGCGCCCCCCCACCGAACAGCCAGGAATAGCCGGGGCTAAGGATTGGTACCGCCGCGGTATTCGATATCCACATGGCGACACCCTTGGCGATGCCCATCATCGCCAGGGTCGTCAAGAAGGAGGGAATGCCGATGCGCGTCGTCAGCCAGCCGTTGAACATGCCGACGGCGATCCCGGTCAGGATCCCGGCTGTCACGCCGGCAACAGGACCCGCAACCGCAATGGTCATGGCGACGGTCACCGTTGCCAGCCCCGCCACCGCGCCCACGGACAAATCGATCTCGCCTGCCGAAAGCACGAAGGTCATGGCGATGGCCATGACGGCGATCATCGCAGTCTGGCGCACGATGTTCAGCAGATTGTTGGGGTTGAGGAATCCCTTTTCGTTCAGCGTCAGGGCGAACAACACGAAAATGACTGCGAAGCCGATATAGATGATGTTTTGTCGCCAGTTGGCCTTAAAGCTCTGGATAAGCGTTGGACTTACCGTCGTCATTTCCAATCTCCTGCCCATATTTTAAGGCCTCTTGAATCTCAATCTGCAATCGCTGTTCGGCCGCCTGCAGTCGATGCGCGGTATCATGTTCTGGAATGCCTACATCATCGAGGAGCTCGCGCGGGATGTCCGCGCACATCCGTCCCTCTGACATGACCAGAATGCGATCACAGGCGGCCAGAAGCTCGCTGAGCTCCGAGGAAATGAACAGGATTGCCTTGCCCGACGCCGCTAGTTCGCGCACCAGCCGGATGATTTCGGATTTCGAACCGATATCGATGCCGGCCGTCGGCTCGTCCAGCACGAGGATGTCCGGATCGGTCGCCAGCCATTTGCCGATGACCACCTTTTGCTGGTTGCCGCCCGACAGCGTCGAGACCGCGTGATCACGGCTCGCCGTCTTGACCGACAGCCTCTTGATCATTCCGTCCGTGACGGACCTGACTTTCTCCGGATCGACGAATCCCGCCATTGAAACGCGATCGAGAACCGCGAGCGTCATGTTGGAAGCGACGGAATGGGCGGGGATGATCCCCTGCGTCGCGCGAGCTTCGGGCACGAGTGCCACCCCGGCACCGATGGCGTCGCCTGGATTGGCGATCTTGACGGCCTTACCCTTGATCAGAATTTCTCCCGAAACGGCAGGCTCGATGCCTGCGATCACCCGCGCCAGGGAGGAGCGACCGGAGCCGAGCAGGCCAGCCAAGCCGACCACCTCGCCGCGGTGAACCGCCAGCTTGACATTTTCCGGCTTGTATTTTCCCGAGACGCCGCGCAGCTCGAGAAGTACTTCACCCTTCACCGCCGTCCCGCGCTCCACGTCGGAAAGGCCTTTGGACCGCTTGCCGACAATGTACTCGATCATCGTATCGATCGGCAGTTGCGAAAGGGGTGCCGTGATGACGTGCCGCCCGTCGCGAAAGATTGTCGCCCGGTCGGCAATGCGGGCAATCTCGTCCATCCGGTGACTGACATAGATGATCGCGACGCCGCGCGCCTTTAGCTTGCGCAAGAAGACGAACAGCCGGTCGACGTCCGAAACGGCAAGTGCCGTGGACGGCTCGTCCAGAACCAGCACCTTCGCATCCTGGCTGATCGCTTTGACGATTTCCGTCAACTGCTTTTGCCCAGCACCCAGATCGCCGACGACTGCCTTGGGGTCGACATCAACCTCCAGGATGGCGAACAGTTCCGCCGCCTTGCGTTCGGCAGCGCGGTCATCGATCAAGCCCATTCCAGCCTTGGCTTCACGGGTCAGGAAAACGTTCTGTGCGACGGTCAACGTCGGGATGAGACTCATTTCCTGGAAATTCATCGCAATCCCGGCAGCACGCGATTCTTCCGGCGTATGCGCCGTCAGTTTCCGGCCCGCCACCGTGATCGTGCCAGAATCAGGCTTGTGGATGCCGTTCAACACTTTCAGGATCGTCGACTTGCCGGCGCCGTTGCCGCCAAGCAAGGCGTGAACCTCGCCCTGCTCGATTTCCAGACTGACATCATCCAGCGCCCTTACGCCGCCGAAGGACTTGGAGATACCTGCCATGCTGACGGCAAGCAGTTGGCCAGCGGCGGACGACTTGCCATCGGCGGCTTCGTTCATTTTTTTACGCGCTCCCACGCACCCGTTTCTCCGGAGCGAAGAAGGGCATCGGCAACGAGTTCGGTCAAAAGGCCGTCTTCGAAATTCGGTGACGGCTGCTTGCCACGCGCGATCGCTGAGAAGAAGTCGAAGCATTCGACGATCTTCGTCTCTGAGTAACCGATACCGAGGCCGGGGATCGGCCAGAGACCGTTTCCGTAAGGATGCGCCGGGCCGGTATAGACGGTGCGGAAGCCACGGCTATCCGCCGGATCGTCGGCAAACATCACCTGCAATTCATCGCGGCGTTCGTAGTTGAAGTGGATAGAGCCCTTAGTACCATGAAGTTCCAGTGTGATGAAGTTATTGCGGCCATAGGCGTTGCGTGTTGCCTCCAGGCTACCGATGGCACCGTTCTCGAATTTGAGCATGCTGACGACTTCATCATCGACATCCACCTCGCCGCGCTCTACGTCGCCTGAGGCTTTCTCCGAAGCGCCAAGCTTGTCCATGCCGCCTTGCTGCAGCGGCCGCGTCTTGTTGTAGGTCGTCGTGATCGAGTTCACTGTCTCGATCGGACCGACGAGATAGTGCGCAAGATCGACCACATGGGTGGCAATGTCACCAACGGTGCCGGAGCCGGCAATCTTCTTCTGGAAACGCCAGGACAGCGGGCCATCGGGATCGGCTGACCAATCCTGCAGATAGGTGCCGCGGAAGTTGAGGATCCGGCCGATGCGGCCTTCCTCGATGAATTTCTTTGCAAGCGCCACCGCCGGTGTGCGGCGATAGTTAAAGGCGACCATGTGGATGACACCGGCCTTCTTGACAGCCGCCACCATAGCGCGCGCTTCCTCGACCGTACGGGCGAGCGGCTTTTCGCAGATGATATGCTTGCCCGCCTCGGCCGCCGCTATGGCGATCTCGGCATGCATGTTATTCGGCGTGCAGATGTCGATCACATCGATATCGGGTCGGGTGACGACGGCACGCCAGTCACTTGAGGCTTCCTCGAAACCGTATCGATCGCGCGCGGTTTCGGCGATGGCGTCCGTTACGTCCACCACCACCTTGCGGTGAGGAATGGCGGGGGCCGGCCAGAAGAACATGGGCATCGAAGCATAGGCCATGGCATGCGCCTTGCCCATGAAGCCGCCACCAATCATGGCGACGTTCATCACTTTGGTCATCGTCTCTTCTCCGTCATAAAAAGCGGGCCACCGGCCCCATTGTCAAAGGGGCCCCGCCCCTTCAATACAGGCGGCGCTGATGTCGCCTGCAGCAATCGGAACGGCCCAGTTTGAGAGTCGTGTAAGATAGGCTTACTGGCCGAGGCTCGCCTTGACGTTGGCGGTCGGTTCGGTGTTGTAGACGGCCTTCCAGCCTTCGAGCAGGGTTTCCTTGGTGACCGGCAGGGCCGGCAGAGCCACGAATGCCGGCGCTTTCTTTCCCAGAAGTCCATAGCCTGCAAGCTTGGCTTCCGTGACGCCCTGCGAATAGGGACGCTGCGCGCCAAGACCCTTGACGAAGCCGCCCTGCGCCATCGAGATCGCAACGTTTTCGCCGAGATCGATAGTGGTGATGACGAGATCGTCGCGCCCGGCGACCCGTGCAGCCGAGATCACGCCTTCCGCCGGCACGTCCCATACGGCCCAGATGCCGTTCAGGTTTGGATTGGAGGTGAGCATGGCGCTTGCAGCCTTGTCGGCGTCGCCGGAGAAATCGGGGCCGCCGATGCCTTGCTCGGCGACGATCTTGATATCCGGATAGTCGGAAGCAATAGTCGCCTTGAACGCTTCATAACGCTGCTTGGTAACGAAGAAGTCCGCGGCATGGAAGACGAGGCCAATCTCCCCCTTGCCGCCAAGCGCCTTCGCCATCAGATGGGCGGAGGCAACCCCGTTGCCATAATTATCGGCCGAAACCGAGGAGACATATTCCTTACCTGCGCTGAAGCCGGCCGGTACGTTATCCATGAATACCAGTTTTACGCCCGCGTCCGCAGCCGCTTTGTATGCGCCCGCTGTTGCAACGGGATCGGTCGGGATAGATACGATAATGTTGGGCTTCTGGGCCATGATTGTCTCTATGTCAGCCACCTGCTTTTCCGGCTTGAACCCGGCGTCAGTTACGGCGATGACCTTGATACCCATTTCCGCAAACTGGGTGCGCAGCCCATTGATCTGGGCCCGGGCCCAGTCGTTGCCGCCGTAATGCATGACGATGGCTGCCGTGGCATTCATATCCTTGATCTTGGTCACTTCCGCATCCGTCAGGGTGACAGAGGATGCCGGCGATGGATCCTCGCCGTTCGGGCCCTTTGACAGGACCTTTTCCTGCAGCGCGGCCAGCGCTGCATCTGGATCGGCAAAAGCCGGCAATGCGGTTGTAAGGGACAGCGCAGCCAATGCGGCTGTCGTAGCCAAGAGTGTACGTCTCGTGATCATGGTTCTTCTCCTCCCAGAAGCCGGGGTGCATTGCCCCGAAGATTGGCGGGCCGTCCGACCCACTTTTGATGAAAATGGCAACAAAAGTGCGCTCGTCAGGAGCGCATTGCAGTCTTCAGATAATCCATGCTGGCCCGCGCCCCTTCGGCGGGGTCCGACCAAGCGTCGAGTTCGGTACAGACCCAGCCCTTGAAGCCGGTTTCGCGCATTGCAGACAGAATCGGGCCGGTTGGCACATCACCACGATCGAGCGGCGTAAAGGCGAAAGGCTCCTGCTGGAAACCCTTGAGATGCACATAGGAAATGCGGGTTGCATGCTCGCGGATGAGAGCGGCCGGATCGCCGCCGGCTGCCGCCAGATGTGCAGTATCGGGGCAGAAGTCGATTTCGGTCAGGCCGAAGATGCGCCGCACCGTCTCGGGCCCTTCGACGATGGTCGACAGGTGCGGATGATAGTGGCCGCGCATGCCGCGCTCTTCCGCAATGGTCTTGACCTCGTCGAGGGCGGCGCCCAGTTTCTTGTAATCGGTATCGCGAATGCCATCGAAACGTTTCGCGCCACCGCCGACGACCAGATGCGGCGCCCCGAGTTCGGCAGCGCGATCGGCGGCACGAACCACCCGGGCCAGCTCCTCGCTCAGGATATCGTCGAAGATGAAATTACCGCCGGCATAGGTTGCGACAAGCGTCAGGCCCGTATCCGCCAGCACCTTGCGAAGGTCGGTCGCGCTAAAGTCGAGAAGATTGCCGTCGAAAAGTTCGACGCCTTCATATCCAGCAGCGGCAATTTCGCTTAGAGCGCGGTCCATGTCGCCAAATGTGCGGTAGCTTAATTCCGCGATGGAGGTGACCCCTTGGGCGTTTCCGCCAAGCGCACCCCAGCAATTGGCGTGATAAGCCAGTTTCCAATCAGACATTATGAACCCTCCACAACGAAACGAGGGGCCATAGGCCCTCCGCTCGTTCACTCCTGGCGACCGGTATATCGCTCTCCTGGGCTTGACGTTATGGAGCTTTAATTTCGAAGTCAATATTATTCATGCACAAGTATGCTATCTTTTGCATTTTTACGACATAAGTTTGCGCTTGCTCTGCAAAGCCAGCCGTTTTATCCAGTGAATTGAGTTGGCGCCGATATCCCAGCGCCCGGAGAGTACGTCACAGGAGGAAACCGGCGATATGCCCACTGCTCCGACACCCGGTATCCGTGGCAAGGGTCGGCCCACCACGCGCGATTCAGCTGCAGCTAGCCTTGGCGCGATTCTCAATCTCGTTCGCACCGGTAGAGCGACGACCCGGCAGGAGCTGGAGCGCGAGAGCGAGCTCGGCCGAGCGGTCGTTTCGGATCGGCTGACGACTCTTGCCGATATCGGGCTGATCGTTGAAAGCGAGCTCGGTGTTGCCAGCGGCGGCCGTGCGCCGCGTCTGGTCCAATTCCGCACGAATCTTGGCTGCATCCTGGTCGCGACACTCGACCAATCCGCGCTTGGCGTTGGCATTGCCGATCTGTCTGGCCGGCTATTTACCGAACATCATGAGTCAATCGATTTCGGATCGGACGCGGCATCCACCTCCGTGCGCGTGATCGCCCTGTTTGACTGGCTGATCGCCAAACATGCGCCGGAAATGCCGGTATGGGGCATCGCCGTCTCGGTACCCGGACCCGTGACCGAGGGCGACGACATGCTGTTCATGGAACAGACGCCGGCTTTCCTCCCGGCCTGGGAAGGATTTCCCTTCGTGGAGACGCTGGTCGGCAGGTTCGGTGCGCCGGTTTGGTTGCGCTCGAGTATCGAGACGATGACAATGGGCGAGCGTTTCGCAGGTGCAGGCCAGAGCGTCCGCAACATGCTGTTCGTGAAAGTAGGCAAGCGCATTGGCGCCGGCCTGATTTTCGATGGGCGGCTCTATCGGGGCGCACAAGGAGCGGCGGGCCTGATCGGCCAGATGCCGGTCCAGGCAGGTGATCGCTCTTCGGCACTCGACGCCGTTGCGGGAAGCGACATGATCGCTCGCGAGGGAATGGCAGCGGCACAATCGGGCAAAAGCCCGCTCCTTGCCGATACATTGCGCCGGGGCGGCAATGTCGGCGCGATCGAGGTGAGCCAGGCGGCGCAATCGGGCGACCCCGCCTCGATGGAAATCCTTAGCCAAAGCGGCCGCCTGATCGGCCATTCCGTTGCAATGCTTGCCAACATGCTTAATCCGGATCTCATCGTACTTTCGGGCACAATGGCTCAGACAAACGACCTGCTGCTCGCCGCCGTACGCGAGACGGTCTACGGCGAAAGTCATCCTCTCGTGACACGCGACCTGATCATCACGAAATCGCAAATGGGCAGTTCCGCTGGCCTGGTTGGCGCGGCGATGGTTGTGGTCGAAAGCGTGTTTGATCCGCAGTGTCTCAAGGATTGGATCGTCAGCGGAACACCGCTTGCCCATCCCATATTCCTGTCTCTACTGGCGTCGTGCGCAGCACGCGAGGCCGAAAGTCGCCTTGCGGTTGCCCGAAAGGCAGTTGCCCCATGAGCCCCTCCATCGAGCATAGTACGACGTGGCCGGTCACCGGCACGCCATCATCAATGAGATCCACGCGATGACGATATCAGGATTGGGACCCCACGGAGAACGCGCGGCACCACCCGAGCGGATCGCCTTGCTTTCCGATGATCTTGCCCGAGCGCGCGCGGCGCGGTTCCGTGTCGCAATCGTCCTTCACACAATGACCAGCGACTGGGCCAAGCAGCAGATCGCGGGTATTATCGCCACGTTCAGCGACTGTGACATCGCCGTTATCGAGGTTGTAGATTGCGCTTTCGCGCCGGAAGCGCAGATTTCGGCATTGGACCGTCTGCGCGCGGAAAAGCCAGATGCAATCATCTCTATCCCCGTCGCTAACTCTACCGTTGCCGAGGCTCATCGTCGCGTATCTCAAACTGGCATCCGGCTACTGCTGCTTGACAATGTTCCGACCGGTCTTCTGCCGGGCTCGGACTATGTGGCGCTGGTGTCGGCCGACAATTTCGGCCTCGGTACCATTGCAGCATCGTTCCTGGCGGAACGGCTCGCACAGGGTGCGACAGTCGGTGTGCTTTCCTATCACTCGGAGTTCTTCGCCACCAACGAGCGCGAGATCGCATTCGACAAGTGGATGCGAAAGAACCGCCCGGACCTTCGGGTATCCGTGCGCAAGTTCGACAGCATCCAGACGGCAGGCCAGGACGCGCTGGCGCTGGTTTCCGATCAGCCCGAGCTCGCGGGCTTGTTCGTCGTCTGGGATACACCAGCAATGGAGGCGGTGAAGGCCCTAGCCCGCGCCGGTTATCATTTACCCGTCGCCACCGTCGATCTCGGTCGCGAAGCGGCCATCGATCTCGCCTCGGATGGCATGATTTGCGGCATCGGCGCCCAGCAGCCATATCTACAGGGCATCGCCGTGGCGCAGACCTGCGTGTTGGCGCTTCTCGGGAAGCAAACGCCCGATTGGGTGGCCTTGCCCGGCCTTGCCGTTTCCAGCGACAATGTTGTCGAAAGCTTCCAGAAGGTTTGGCGCAAGCAGGCACCACGCGAGGTTCTTATCAGCGCCAAGTTGGTGAAGGATATCGGCTAGGTGGCCTGATGCGCGACCTGCAAGACGCTATAACAGTGTTGACGTTTCTCAGAGCGGGCAGCAGCTCTTTGATCGGAACCGGGTCTAGCATTGCGGCACCTGACGGAGGACCGGCTTTGAATGAACAGCGTAGAAGTCCGAAGCCCAGGCCGCGCGTATTTACCGCTTGTCGTCCACGGAGAGAAACGGTGTTTTCACTCCGTTGGTGTCCGCCGACGCTGCATACACCAACCCAGAACGGCCGCGCCATCGAGTTGTCGGCGGCCTCTGCCACAGTCGTAGATCGTTTGTTTGCCTCAACAAAACTGCGGATCCCTATCAGGCCGCAGTCGCCAGGCAGCGACCGTGTTGACTTCCGGCGCCAGCAGATCGTGTTTCACTGCGAAGGCCGCAAGCAGGCCTCGCGCGGCTTCCGCTTCAATTGCGATATTGGCAACCACCTCGCGTTTTCTGCCTAGAGCGCGGGATCATCAAACGGATGCCTGGTGAGGATCGCTATCCGCGCCCGGCTGCTGAAGCGGTCAGATCATTCCTGATGCTGCGCCTAGGACTGCGTCTCGGTCTTCGTCAGAAGAACCTGAGACAATTGCTCGTTTGCCCGCACGGGCATTTCCCGATGTCGGAAAAGCGATTGGAGGATATGAAACGCGGGGAGATCCGTTGGAGCGACCGCGACACGGGCTGGGAGATGCTGATACCGTCCAATGCCTTCAAGAATGCCAATTCGTCTTTATTCGGCTCAAAACCATTTCGACTCGTTCTGTCGGACCTCCACGTCCTCTATCCATATTTGGACGCTTACGTGGATCGTCACCGTGGCGTCTTGCTTGGCGGCGCTGATGATCCGGGCACGTTCTTCGTTAAGATCGTCAAGACCACTAGCAGGGATGCAGCATATGACCAGAAACCTTCTATGAAGCTTGGCGTTTCGCCATCCAGCGATACGGGATCTACAATCCGTTTACCGGTCGCGGTGCCGTCAAAGGGCTGTTACCCCATGGACCGCACAACGTTCGCGATGTCCTTGCCACCCACATCTTGACGCAGACCGGTTCGTATGAACAAGCGAGCGACGCGATTCAACATACGCCTGAGATGATCCAGCATCACTACGGCCGCTTACTGCCGCAAGACAAGGCAGCGCTTGCGGCCCGGATCTTGAATCAAGTCTGGGATGCCACCGCTTCAAAACCAACACCTGCCCAATTGCCGGCTATCCAACTGCGTGGCGGGGTAAAGCTCGCAAGTCATGGTAAATATTTGACTACAGCCACTCGATCGTCGTCATCCCTTTGACATTGGCCATGGCGGCTCCCATCTCTCTGCGCGTGTTTTCGGGAGAGACAATGAGAGACTTTGTGAATGCGACGTTCGGGTCCGTTGAACTCGACATCATCAGCCGGGCACTCGAAGAGTGGCGAACTTCAATTGGTATCGAGCGTGCCGCCCCGGAGTACGAAATCGCGGCCGCCACTGTTGTCACCTTGTTCAGAGAGGGCAACCGCACGCTTCCGGAGCTTCAAGCTGCAATTTCGGCCCACCAGTGGCTCTCCCGGGGTGCCGTGGAAATGGCGAAGGTCTCGGTGCATTCCGCAAGTAACGCCTCATAGGTAAACCAGGCCACCACCTCAAATGTGCAGGACCGTTCGAGGGAAGGTGCGACGGATACGGGAGACTGCTGTTACATCAGGCGCGACGGCCTGCTGCTGTGTGGATCGCGGCCGGCTCTTTTACAACGGCTCCCGCATCGGTATGACAGTCGTGTCACGAACGAAGAGAAAATCTGAATGCCCCATGACTTTCTCGCTACCGGCCCTGAAGACGCCAAGATCACGATCGTCCTTGCCCATGGAGCCGGCGGTGCAATGGATATGACATGGATGGAAAACATGTCTTCCGCACTTGCCGATAAGGGCCTGCGGGTCGTCCGGTTCGAGTTCGATTACATGGCAGCACGACGTTCCACCGGAAAACGGTCGCCGCCCCCACGCGCCGAACTTTTGAAACAGGAATATGAAGCCGTGATCGATGAACTCGGTTCGCAAGGGACGTTCGTCATCGCGGGAAAATCCATGGGCGGTCGCGTGGCTAGCATGATCGCGGATCAGCTTCGCGATATGGACAAGATATCCGGACTGCTGTGCTTCGGCTATCCGTTCCGCCCGATCGGAAAACCGCAGAGCTTGCGGACCGCTCATCTTGAGGAAATGAAGACGCCTACCCTCATCTGCCAGGGAACGCGCGACCTGTTCGGATCGCAAGAGGAGGTCTCTGGTTTCAAGCTCTCCAACATGATTGAAATTCTGTGGCTCGAAGATGGAGATCACGGCTTCCAGCCGAGAAAGGCCATCTCCGGTCTCACGATCGCCGAACATGTCATCACCGTCGCCAATCACGTCAGCACATGGACAGCGGCGCTGCGTAAGCCGCCGCCACCATGAAGAGTGCACGGTTAATACTGCCAGGCCGGTGAGCTCGAAGTCATTCCGTTAAGCTGTGGGCGCAGCCAAAAATGATTAATGTGAATGGATTCGAATTGCGGCTCCAGCGGTTTTTCAACAAACGGATGTGTTGTCTCCTTCCGTTACAGGACTGCCTCCGATAATGGCAGCGAAAAACCAGGCGTAGATTTTGTCACCAAATGGTGCTAACAATCGCAATGAATAAGGGAGATGATCATGCGATCGACTATCAACCTCGATGACACGCTTATCGAAAGGGCCAGGTCCTTAACCGGCACTAAGGAAACTGCGGTTCTCGTCCGTCAAGCGTTAGAGACACTTGTTCGCGTGGAGTCCGGGAAGCGCTTGATCGCACTCGGAGGAACCATGCCTAATGCCGAGGCAGCCCCGCGCCGCCGGAGCGCAGCGGCCAAGTGATACTGGCCGACACCTCGATCTGGATCGATCATTTCCGCCATACCGATGCCGAGCTCCGCAGGATTATGGAGGATGATCGCCTACTTTGCCATCCGTGGGTGATCGGTGAGTTGGCGCTTGGCAGCCTTCGCGATCGCGGCAGCGTAATGGCTTTTCTGTCGGCTCAACGCGTAGCGGTCGTGGCAACGCACGACGAAGTCATGGTGATGATCGATCGCCACGGCATTTTCAGCATGGGCGTTGGCTATACGGATGCACACTTGCTCGCATCGGTCCTTCTTGACAAGCGAGCGTCTCTGTGGACCAGAGACAAGCGTCTGCGGATAGCGGCCGAAAAGGCGGGCGCCGCACTGCACCTACCAGTCAGCATGCCCAACTGAATGCCTGAAATGTTACTGCGTCAGGGTCTCGGACAAGTTTTGGATACCTCGCCTTGAGTGGAAATGAACCTACGACCAGCGCCCAAACTCTCTTAAGTTTTTGATTATTGTGAGGTTGCCCGACAGCATGGCTCATCGCCCGTTCAATTATTCACCTGGCGGCAAAGGTCGCGAAAGTAGCCAGACTAAGTCTCACCAGCAATGTTTGCGCCAGAATTGATCGATATCCCGGCGGAAAAGCCTCCGACGCGGGAAAAACGATGACAAGGAGCACTCCGCATCCCGTTGTCATCGAGCTGGATGTGAAGGATACGGCGCTGCGTGCCCATGCCAGACTCGTTGACGAACCGGCTCGTCTTGATCGCAGCGATCCAAAAGCTTGCCTTTTGGCAGACCTAAAACTCTCCGGCCTAAGGGGGCACCCGGCCCGAGGATGACCTTTTCGCGTCTATCCGGCGCGCCCGCAGTTCATTGTGGAGATGTGGTGAGGTTCGCTCTTCCAATATTCGATTGTAGATTTCGAAATCTGGCCAAACGTCCCATCGCAGCACCAGCTGCTCGCTCTTTCGGGTTCGAACTCTGGTCGCCGCCAAACTGAAGCGGGGTTCGATACTCCCCATCTCCACATAGGGATAGGTCCTTGCACCATAGATCATCGCTTGCTCTGCAAAGACCAATTGCTTCGGGCTAAGCGCGTAGTAGATAAGGATTGGCCACTGGCCGACCACCGCAACCAGCATCAGGCCGCCGAAGACCATGACACTGGACGGAAGTTCTGCGAAGCCGTATCGTTCGCCATAGGTAGCGATCGTGGTGCCCGTGACAGTCCATGCCAAGCTTATAAACACAGGTCGAAGAGGCAATCGCCGCGATCTGAAGGGCTTCGGCCGGATCTGCACCGGCTGCGACACCTCCGAGCTTAGCCTTGGCGACTCTTCTGGCTTGCTCGACTGTAATCGGACCGAAATGCCCTCTGGTCAGAACGCGTTGGGCGGCTGATCGGCCACCGCCATCCGTTCGATACTTGATGATGAAAGTTTTCACGCCTGTGGGAGAGACGCGTAGACCAAAGCCCGAAAGCTCGCTGTCCCATATATGGTAGCGGTCATGATCTGGACACGCTGAGTCGACGACACGTTTCGTCAGAAGCACCGCACTTCGCTTCGCCATGATTTACCTCCAGGACCTAGAACTGGGATACCACCGTGATCGGAAATTGGAGGATAATAGTAGCGGCGTTTGCGCTGGTACGTCAACCCAACACATTGATATCGTAGGTCTATTTAGAATATTAGCGTGCGATAGAGAAGCTCAACCCCGCCCCTCAACCGGACGAATTCGGCATCGACATCGTCGACCTGGAATTCGATGACGACAGAGCGATCGGCTGAGGGTTCGGCACTGCCCTCGCGAAACAGGGCGACGGTTTCGGCGCTTCCGATCGCAAGCGTTGCCGAGGGGGTGACGATCTCGCCAAAGACCGGCGCCAGCCACTCGGCCGACTGACCCGTGACCATTTCATAAAACCCGACCATCTTCTTGATGTCGGAAGCGATTAGACGTGCAGATGCTAGTTTCATCGGAGGCTCCTTCAAAAGGCCCGCCAAACATCTCGTTGACGGCTCGAAGGCTCTTGTCGCATAAGTCTGCTGCCACTATACTGGCAGCAGGAGTCAGCAGGAATGCGCCGCGCCGACCGTTTGTTTCAGATCATACAGATATTGCGGCGATCGAGCCGGCCCGTAACAGCCGCCGCGCTGGCGGATGAGCTCGAAGTCTCGAAGCGCACGGTCTATCGCGACGTTGCCGATCTGATGAGCCAGCGCGTTCCGATCGAGGGCGAGGCAGGGTTCGGATACCTCCTGTCGTCCGACTACGAAATGCCGCCGCTGATGCTAACGCCTGAAGAGATCGAGGCGGTCGTTCTTGGCGCGCAATGGGTTGCCGGGCGCGCCGACAAGACCCTTGCCAATGCCGCGCGCGATGTCGTTGCCAAGATCACCGCGATCGTGCCTGCGCATTTGCGTCCTTTCATCCTCGAGCCGAGCGTCGGCGCCAGGCCAGTGATTTCTGGAGCCGAGGAGGAAACCATCGACCTGCCGATGCTGCGAGCTGCCGTCCGCGAAGGACGAAAACTACGGATGCGCTATCGTTCCGATGCGGGCGAGGAGACTGCAAGGGTCGTGTGGCCCGTTATCCTCGGCTATTCCGATACGAGCCGCATTCTGGTGGCATGGTGCGAACTGCGCCAAGGCTTCCGGCATTTTCGCACGGATCGGATTGTCGAAGCCGATATGCTTGATGAAGGTCATGGCTTGCGCCCGGGCGAGCTGCGCCGCCGCTGGTCCACCTGGCGAGAGGCCGAACTCAGCAAATCAGGAAGGTAAAGCTGGGCATCGGGTGCCGGCGCAACTCCGTCGGCACCCGATCATCTCAGATGATTCCGCCGCCGCCGGCAACGGAAGCCGGCCGTTCGACGGCGACTTTGGCGCGATAGCCGCTCGCCCGGTAGGTCGCGACCGGATCGATCGCGCCACCGGCACGGCGACGTGCTTCGGCGAGGATAGGTTCGACATCGGCGCGATAGGCGCGCTTCAGCGTTTCCGATGCCATCAACGCGTCGTTCGCATCCTGATAATCGGCAAGCGCGTTGCGATCGACGATCAGCGCCTGCGCATAGGCGCGGCGGATCTCGTTGGCGCTGGAAATCAGACTTTCGATCGGGTCCGTGACATTGTGCGACTGGTCGATCATGTGAGCCGGATTGAAGTCGTTGACCCCACGCCTTTCAGCATCGACCAGTTCGTTGAAGACGAGGAAGAGCCGATAGGGCTCGATGGCGCCCGCATCGAGATCGTCGTCGCCATATTTCGAATCGTTGAAATGGAAACCGCCGAGCTTGCCGAATTGGATGAGGCGGGCGACGATCATCTCGATATTGGTATTCGGCGCGTGGTGACCGAGGTCAACAAGGCAATGCGCCTTTGGTCCGAGCGTCTGCGCAATCAGGTAATTGGTGCCCCAGTCCTGAACAACAGTCGAATAGAAGGCCGGCTCATACATCTTGTGCTCGGAGAACAGCCGCCAGTCGTCGGGAAGCGCCTTGTAGATATCGGCCATGGCGGCGAGATAGCGCTCGAACGCCTTGGTAAAATTCGTCTGGCCGGGGAAATTCGAGCCGTCGCCGATCCATACGGTCAGCGCCTTCGAGCCGAGCGCCTTGCCGATCTCGATACATTCGATGTTGTGCTCGACGGCTTGGGCGCGGGTTGCCGCATCGACATGGCTGAGCGAACCGAACTTGTAGGAATGCGCCTGGCCCGGCGCGTCGGAGAAGGTATTGGAGTTCATGGCATCGAAGCCAAGGCCGAGCGCATCGCCTTTCGCCTTTAGCTCCTTTGCATCGGCCTTGTCCCAGGGGATATGCAGCGAAACCCTCGGCGTTGCCCGTGTCAGCTGCTGGATGACAGCGCAATCGTCGAGCTTGTCGAAAATGCCGCGCGGCTCGCCGGTGCCGGGGAAACGGGCAAAGCGTGTGCCGCCGGTTCCGACGCCCCAGGATGGGACGGCAACGAAAAATTCGGAGACCTTTCGGGTCACGGCTTCGATATCGACGCCGCGGCGGGCGAGCGTGGCGTCGAGGGCCTCATAATCGGATTTCAGCGCGGCGGCGCGCCTGTCGTTTTCTGCAGCAACCAGATCGGGCGCAATTCTAAACTCGGCCATTCTTTCCTCCCATATGCGTCATTCAAAACGTTAAAGTGCGCTGACCCTGCAGGCCATCACCCGCCCTCGCCCTTCGAGGGCCCTACGGGCCACCTCAGGGTGAGGACTGATCTCTCCGTCAGTTGGCGCAATCGCCACACCACCCTCATGGTGAGGTGCGCTGTCGCGAGAGCGGAGCGAGTGCGGCAAGGCCTCGAACCACGAGGGTGGCCCTGAGGCTGCCGCCTCCCAATCCATTACCGTGTAAAGCTCTGTGCGTTGCCGGCGTCGACGTTGATGATATTGCCTGTTGATTTCGCGGAAAGATCCGAAGCCAGGAAGTAGATCGCCTCGGCAATGTCCTCGGGGAAGACATTGAGCTTCAGCATCGAACGCTTGCGGTAATGTTCCTCCAGCTCGTCCACCTCGATCTTCGAGGAGGCCGCGCGTTGCTCGCGCCATTCGCCGCTCCAGATCTTCGAGCCACGCAGCACGGCATCCGGATTGACCGTGTTGACGCGGATGCCGGCTTCCGCACCCTCCAGCGCCAGGCAGCGAGCGAGATGAATCTCGGCAGCTTTTGCGGTGCAATAGGCGGCGGCATTCGGCGAAGATGCAAGACCGTTCTTCGAGGCGACGAAGACAACGTTGCCGCCTAGGTTCTGTCGGCGGAACAGCCGGAAGGCTTCGCGCGAGACGAGGAAATAACCAGTCGCGAGAATATCCATGTTGCGGTTCCACATCGAAAGCTCGGTGCTTTCGATCGGCGCGGACGACGCGATGCCGGCATTGGACACGAGGATGTCGACACCGCCGAATTCAACGCAAGCCTCGGCGAAGGAGGAGATGACGGCATCTTCCTTGGTGACGTCGAGCTTGACGCTGCGCACCGCGTCAGCGCCGTATCTCCTAACGAAATCCGCCTGCGTGTTTTCAAGCGCCGCCTGGTCGATGTCAGCCAGAACGACGCAGGCGCCCTCGCCCACCAGGCGCGCCGCCGTGGCGCGACCGATGCCGCCGGCGCCGCCGGTGACGAAAGCGACGCGCCCGGCGAGGCTCTTCGGCTTCGGCATGCGCTGCAGCTTTGCCTCTTCCAGCAGCCAATACTCGATATCGAAGGCTTCCTGCTCCGGCAGGCCCTGATATTCGGAAACGGTGGATGCGCCGCGCATGACGTTGATGGCGTTGACGTAGAACTCGCCGGCGATGCGGGCCGTCGCCTTGTCGCGGGCAAAGGACAGCATGCCGACGCCGGGAACGAGGAAGATCACCGGGTTCGGGTCGCGCATGGCAGGTGAGTTGTCATGCTTGCAATCACTGTAATAGCGCGCGTAATCGGCGCGGTAGTCCTCCAGCGCCTTGTCGAGACCGGCAATGACGGCATCGACATCAGGCTTGGCTGGATCGAAATCGACGATCAGCGGGCGGATCTTGGTGCGCAGGAAGTGATCCGGGCAGCTGGTACCGAGCGCGCCGAGCGGGCGGAGGCTCTTCGAATTGACGAATTCGAGTACGGCATCCTGGTCGTCGAAATCACCGAGCTTGCGCTCAGTCTTGCCGATGCGGCCGCGGATCTCCGGCATCAGCCGTGCGGCAATGGCGCGGCGATCCGCCTGCGGCAGGCTCTGAACGGCCGCGCCGCCGAAAATGGTCTTGCCTTCCGTCTTGGCTGCGAACCATTCGATCGCCTTGTTGATGATCGCAAGCGTCAGCTCGTAGCATTCCTTGGCGTCGTTGGCCCAGGTGAAGAGCCCATGGCTTTCCAGCACGACGCCCTTGGCATTCGGATTTGCCTTCACGAAGGACTCCAGATCAAGACCGAGCTGGAAGCCAGGACGACGCCATGGGAGCCAGCCGATCTCGTCCCCGAAGATCTCGCGCGTGAGTTCGCGCGAATTCTTGGAGGCGGCGATTGCGATGATCGCATCCGGGTGCATGTGGTCGACATGGGTGAAGGGCACGAAGCCATGCAGCGGCGTGTCGATCGAAGCCGCGCGCGCATTGAGGTTGAAGGTGCAATGCGGCAGGAAGCCAACCATGCGATCCTCGTCGGCGACGCCCTGGTAGATGTTCTTGAGGCTGTCGAGCTTGTCCTGATAGAGCGTGGCAAAGCCATCGAGCTTGATGGTTCCGACATCGCCGCCGGAGCCCTTGACCCAGAGCACCCTAGCCTTCTCGCCGGAGAGCGGATCGGTTTCCATGACCTTGGCCGATGTGTTGCCGCCGCCGTAGTTGGTGATACGCTTGTCGGCACCGAGCAGATTCGACCGATAGAGGAGCTTGCCCGGCTCATCGAGTCCGTCAGCATATGCATCATCCCAACGGTTGTTTAGAAGCTGAACGTCAGCCGCCATGTCATCCTCCCTTGAAAATCAAGTCTCGCGGACGGATCGCATCACGATTGGAGCCGCCCTTTGTGAGCAGGGTATCGCTCACGTACAGTCACCTTGTCAATCGAAAACGATCATATTCGACAATGTTGCAATGCAATATGAAAGTTTATGATCGTTTATGATTGACACATTGTCATATTTGCGAAATAATCGCCATCAAGGAGGAACCGATGCACGAACGTGAACGCCATCGCATTATTCTGAGCGCCGTACAGGAAAAGCCTGTCGTGACGATTCAGGATATTTCCGAGCTGACAGAGGCTTCGGAAGCGACGATACGCCGTGACATCGCCGCCCTGCATGTGCAGGGAAAGATCCGGCGCGTGCGCGGCGGCGCGGAATCGATCCATCCTCCGCAGCTCGGTAATCTGGTTGGCCGCCCCTTCCGCGTTTCGGAATCGGTCAATATCGATAAGAAACGCGCAATTGCGCGCAAGGCCGCGGAATTATGCAATCCCGGTGATGCCATCATCATCAATGGCGGCACGACGACATTCCAGCTCGTCCACTACATCTCGGCTTTCCGGCTGCAGGTGATGACGAACTCCTTCGCGATTGCCGAGCATCTGGTCAAGCATTCGAAGAATACGGTGACGGTACCGGGCGGCGCGATCTATCGCGAGCAAAGTCTGATCCTTTCGCCCTTCGACAACGACACGACCCGCAATTTCTACGCGCGCCGCATGTTTCTCGGCGCGCAGGGCGTCGGCCCGCTCGGCATCATGGAAGCCGACGGGCTGCTGATCCAGAGCGAGCAGAAGCTGATGCGGCAAGCGGACGAACTCGTCCTGATGGTCGATTCCAGCAAATTCCGCCAGCGCTCCAGCCTGATCCTTTGCCCGCTCGAGCAGGTTTCAACGATCATCACCGATGACGGCGTGACCGCGGAGACCGTGCGCATGATCGAGGACGCCGGCGTTTCGCTTGTCATCGCAGGCGTTTCGGCTCACGCCGAGGAGGAGGATTCCCCGTCGGTCGCATAAAAATGCGCGGCTATGGCGGGGGAAGCATAGCCTATCAACTTTGGGAGGAAGTGGCATGAATATAGCAAAGAAACTGGCGATCGGCGTTGCGCTCGCTGCAACGCTTTTCGCCGGCGCAGCAAGTGCGAAGGACATCAAGATCGGTCTCGTGGTGAAGTCGCTGGGCAACGGCTTCTTCGAGGCCGCCAACAAAGGTGCTCAGGAAGCAGCCAAGGATCTCGGCAGCGTGCAGGTGATCTACACCGGCCCGACCTCGACCACGGCCGAAGGCCAGATCGAAGTCATCAATTCGCTGATCGCACAGGGCGTCGATGCCATCGCGATCTCGGCGAACGATCCCGATGCAGTCGTCCCGGCACTTAAGAAGGCGGCGCAACGTGGCATCAAGGTCATCTCCTGGGATTCAGGCGTCGCCAAGGCCGGCCGCATCCTGCAGCTGAACCCTTCGTCGAATGAATTGATCGGCAAGATGTGCCTGACGCTTGCCAAGGATCATCTCGACGGCGGCAAGGGCGACTTCGCCATCCTGTCGGCAACAACCACCTCGACCAACCAGAACATCTGGATCGGCGAGATGAAGAAGCAGCTGAAGGACTTCCCGGGCCTCAACCTGGTCACGACGGTTTATGGTGACGATCTCTCGGACAAGAGCTATCGTGAAGCCCAGGGCCTCCTGACCTCGCATCCGGAAGTCAAGGTCATCGTCGCCCCGACGACGGTCGGCGTGCTTGCCGCTTCGCAGGCCGTCAAGGATGCCGGCAAGATCGGCAAGGTTTATGTGACCGGTCTCGGCCTGCCGTCCGAAATGGCCGGCGCGATCAAATCAGGCGCGACGAAGGAATTCGCGATCTGGAACCCGATCGATCTCGGCTATTCTGCAACGCAGATCGCCTATCGCCTCGTCAAGGGCGAGACCGACGGCAAGCCGGGCAGCGAGATCAATGCCGGCCGCATGGGCAAGATCAAGGTGGATGCAAACGGCGAAGCCGCCATGGCCGATCCGTTCGTCTACAACGCTTCGAACATCGATCAGTTCTCCAAGGTTTTCTGATCGAAGCAAGAATCCGCAGCTCTCCGGCGGCGACAGCCGCCGGACCTGGTTTCTCTGATCCGGTACATTGCTGATGACCACAGTCCTTCAACGCTCTGTCGCGGACGCACCAGCCGCGAACAATCAGGCCATTCTGGAAATGCGTGGCATTTCCCAGATCTTTCCCGGCGTCAAAGCGCTGGATGGCGTCAGCATTTCGCTTTACCCCGGCAAGGTCACCGCCCTGATCGGCGAGAACGGCGCGGGCAAGTCGACCCTCGTCAAGATTCTCACAGGCATCTATCGTCCGAACGAAGGCGAAATTCTCGTCGACGGCAAGCCGACGGCTTTTGCCCATGCACAGGCGGCCATCGATGCCGGCGTCACGGCCATCCATCAGGAGACTGTGCTCTTCGATGAGCTCACCGTCGCCGAAAACATCTTTCTCGGCCACGCGCCGCGCACATCCTGGCGCACCATCGACTGGAAGAGGATGAACAGCCGCTCGAAAGAGCTCCTGCAATCGCTTGAAAGCGCAATCGATCCCACAATCCGCTTGAAGGACCTCTCCATTGCGCAGCGCCATCTCGTGGCGATCGCACGCGCCTTGTCGATCGAGGCCCGCATCGTCATCATGGACGAACCCACAGCCGCCCTCTCCCGCAAGGAGATCGATGATCTCTTCCGCATTGTCGAAGGCCTGAAGACAAAGGGCAAGGCGATCCTGTTCATCAGCCACAAGTTCGACGAACTCTATGAGATCGCCGACAATTTCGTCGTCTTCCGCGACGGCCGTGCCGTCGGCCACGGCGAGCTGAAATCAACGCCACAGGACGAGATCGTCCGCATGATGGTCGGACGCGATGTCGGCAACGCCTTTCCCAAGGGTGCGGTCGCGCTCGGCGATACCGTTCTCGAAGTCGAAAAATACTGTCACCGAACGGAATTCCGCGATATCTCCTTCAAACTGCGTCGCGGCGAGATCCTCGGTATCTACGGCCTGATCGGCGCCGGGCGCTCCGAGCTTTGCCAATCGCTCTTCGGTATCACCAGACCGCTCTCCGGGCGCCTTACGCTCGATGGCCGCGAAATCCAGGTGCGCTCGCCGCAGGATGCCATCGGCGCCGGTATCGTTTATGTGCCGGAAGAGCGCGGCCGCCACGGTCTGGCGCTGCCGATGCCGATCTATCAGAACATGTCGCTGCCATCGCTCGGGCGCACCTCGCGCAAAGGCTTCCTGAAGGCGGCCAACGAATTCGCTCTTGCCCGCAAATATGCCGAACGGCTCGATCTGCGCGCCGCCGCCCTTTCCGTGCCCGTCGGCACGCTGTCAGGCGGCAACCAGCAGAAGGTGGTCATCGGCAAATGGCTGGCAACGCAGCCGAAGATCATCATTCTCGACGAGCCCACCAAGGGCATCGACATCGGCTCGAAGGCAGCCGTCCATGGTTTCATCAGCGAGCTGGCGGCCGAAGGTCTCAGCATCATCATGATCTCCTCCGAACTGCCCGAGATCATCGGCATGGCGGACCGCGTGCTTGTTATGAAAGAGGGGCTTTCGGCCGGTCTTTTCAACCGCGAGGAACTGACACCGGAAACGCTGGTACGAGCCGCCACGGGGAATGCATAGGGAGAGCCGGATGCCGCGCATCCTCAAAAGACGAGAAACACTGCTCGCCATCATCATCATCGTGATGATAGCCGGCTTCGCGACGCGTGCGGCCGGCTTTGCAGAGCCCGCCAATCTCGCCAATATCTTCAACGACACCTCGATCCTCATCATCCTGGCGCTTGCCCAGATGACCGTCATCCTGACGAAATCGATCGATCTGTCTGTCGCCGCCAACCTCGCCTTGACGGGCATGGCGGTTGCGATGCTGAACGCGGCCTATCCCGATATTCCGCTGATCGCGCTCGTCATCACGGCGATCCTGATGGGCGCGGTTCTCGGAGCCATCAATGGCTATCTCGTCTGGGCCTTGGAAATACCGCCGATCGTCGTCACGCTCGGCACGCTGACGATCTATCGCGGCATGGCCTTCGTGCTGTCGGGCGGCGCCTGGGTCAATGCGCATCAGTTCACACCGGTCTTCCTAAACGTACCGCGCACGCCGTTTCTCGGCCTGCCTGTACTTGCCTGGATCGGCATCGTCATCGTGCTGATGATGTTTCTGGTGCTGCGCTACACACAGTTCGGCCGCTCGGCCTATGCGAGCGGCGGCAATCCGGTGGCCGCCGTGTATGCCGGCATCGACGTCGGCTGGACGCGCTTCCTCGCCTTCGTTCTCTCCGGCGCGCTCGCCGGGCTCAGCGGCTATCTCTGGGTCTCCCGCTATGCCGTTGCCTATGTCGATATCGCCAACGGCTTCGAGCTCGATAGCGTCGCCGCCTGTGTCATCGGCGGCATTTCGATCGCAGGCGGTGTCGGCTCGGTCGCCGGCGCCGTGTTGGGTGCCCTCTTTCTTGGCGTCATCAAGAATGCCTTGCCGGTCATCGGCATCTCGCCATTCACGCAGATGGCAATCTCCGGCACCGTCATTATCCTTGCGGTCGTCTTCAACGCCCGGCGCGAACGCAATCGCGGCCGCATCATCCTTCGGGATCAGGCCGCAAAAGACACCGCCAGTGAGGGAGCAAGCGCATGAGCAACGCTTCGCAAGCGGCAACGGCGGAAAAGCGCGTTATTCCGGATCGCCTCGGCACTCCTCTCAAGCGCATCCTGTCGAGCTGGGAAACGCTGCTCTTCGGCGTCGCGGTCGCGATCTTCATTTTCAATTCGCTAGCCTCGCCCTATTTCCTCGATCCCTACAATCTCTCGGACGCGACCTTCAACTTCACCGAAAAGGCAATGATCGCCTTTGCCATGGCGCTGCTTGTCATATCAGGTGAAATCGACCTGTCGGTCGCAGCCATCATCGCGCTGGCCTCGACAGCCATGGGCGCCGCTGCGCAAGTCGGCGTCGACACGCCCGGCCTCGTCGCGATCGGCATCGGCGTCGGTCTGGTCTGCGGCATCTTCAACGGCTTCCTCGTCTCCGTGATGAAGCTACCGTCGATCGTCGTCACCATCGGCACGATGAGCCTGTTTCGCGGCATCTCCTACATCGTGCTTGGCGACCAGGCTTACGGCAACTATCCCGACAGTTTCGCCTATTTCGGCCAAGGCTACGTCGTCTGGGTCTTCTCGTTCGAATTCGTGCTGTTCATCGTGCTGGCGATCGCCTTTGCGATCCTGCTGCATGCGACAAATTTCGGCCGGCAGATCTATACGATCGGCAACAATGATTTTGCTGCACGCTTCTCCGGCATTCCGGTCGAACGGGTGAAATTCATCCTGTTTCTTCTGACCGGCATCATGAGCGGCATTGCCGCCGTCTGCCTCACCTCGCGCCTCGGCTCAACGCGTCCCTCGATCGCGCTCGGCTGGGAGCTGGAGGTGGTGACCATGGTCGTGCTCGGTGGTGTCTCGATCCTCGGCGGCTCGGGCACGATCGGCGGCGTCGTCCTTGCCGCCTTCGTGATGGGCCTCGTCACCTTCGGCCTCGGCCTTCTCAACGTTCCGGGCATCGTCATGTCGATCTTCATCGGCCTCCTTCTCATCATCACCATCGCGCTGCCGATCGTCGCCCGGCGCATCAGGACCATGAGCTCCAAATGACCGCTGCTCTCGAACGCCACGCCTTCAAGATGACGCTCAATCCGGGCATGGAGGCGGAATACCGGAAGCGGCATGACGAAATCTGGCCTGAGCTTGTGGATCTGCTGCATCAGGCCGGCGTCAGGGACTATTCCATCCATCTCGACCGCGAAACGAACACGCTATTCGGCGTGCTGACGCGACCGACGGATAACACCATGGCGAGCCTGCCCGATCATCCCGTCATGAAGAAATGGTGGGTGCACATGGCCGATATCATGGCGACCAATCCCGACAATTCGCCGGTTCAGAGCGATCTCGTCTCGGTCTTCCATCTGCCATGAGCGCGACCCAAGCCTATCGCCATATCGCCGTGATCGACATCGGCAAGACCAACGCCAAGGTCGTCGTGCTCGATGCGAGCACAGGCAGCGAAATCGCCGTCTTCAAGACGAGCAACAGCGTCCTGAAGACCGAGCCCTACCCGCATTACGACATCGAAAGACTCTGGCATTTCATCATCGAGGCGCTGAAGGATTTCGCAGCCGTGCCCGGCTTCGATGCGATCTCAATCACCACGCACGGCGCCTCGGCGGTGCTGCTCGATGCCAGGGGCGACCTTGCGCTGCCGGTTCTCGATTACGAGCACATCTATCCCCAGGCGGTTCAGGAAGCCTATGGGCAATTGCGCCCGGTCTTTGCCGAAACCTTTTCGCCGCAGCTGTCGGGCGGTCTGAATGTTGGCGCGCAGATCCACTATCAGCAAAGCATCTTCCCGGCGGAGTTTACCCGCGTCGCGACGATCCTGACCTATCCGCAATATTGGGCATTTCGCCTCACGGGAATTGCCGCCAACGAGGTGACCTCGCTCGGCTGCCACACGGATCTCTGGAACCCAACGACGCAAAACTATTCGTCTCTGGTCGATACCCTCGGCATTCGCGGGCTGATGGCGCCGGTGCGCTCGGCTTTCGATGCCCTCGGGCCGGTACTGCCGGTGCTTGCGGTCGATATGAGCCTCACGAAATCCATACCTGTCTATTGCGGCATCCATGATTCCAACGCCTCGCTTCTGCCGCATCTGGTCGAGAACGAAGCGCCTTTCGCCGTGGTCTCGACCGGGACATGGGTGATCAGTTTCGGCGTGGGCGGCGATCTCGAACATCTCGACCCCGCACGCGACACTCTTGCCAATGTCGATGCTTATGGCCGCGCCGTGCCGTCTTCCCGCTTCATGGGCGGCCGCGAGTTCGAGCTTCTGGCGGCGGAAATCGGCGCGGCAACTCCCGAAGCAGTCGAAGCGGCGCTGGAGCCGGCAATCGGCAAGGGCCTCATGCTTCTACCAAACGTCGTTGAAGGTTCTGGCCCTTTTCCCGGCAGCAAGCGGCGCTGGATCGCGGATAGCGCCGCGAACAATGCCGAGCGCCTTGCCGCCGTCAGCCTCTATCTCGCGCTCATGACCGAAGCCTGTCTCGGCCTGATCAGCGCCAGGGGTCCGATTTTCGTCGAGGGGCCCTTCGCGCTCAACCGCGCCTACCTCAAAGCCCTGTCAACCGCAACGAACAGCGACGTCATCGCGCTGGCCGGCTCGACGGGCACCAGCCAGGGTGCCGCCTTGCTGGCGGGGATACGCCCTGCCACCGCGGCGGAAAACTTGCCGGTTCGCGCCGAGCTGGCAGGGCTGAGCCGCTATCGGCAGGCCTGGCGCGAGGCTTTGATCTCCTAAAGCCCGGTCGCGGATAGTTCCGCAGCTGCGATTTCGGCAACGTCAAGCGTTGGCTCGACGTGCTCGTCCTCGCCATCTTCGATCAACCAGGCGGCAGAGAGACCGGCCCAGGCAATGATCCATTGCAGCAGGCGTCCGCGCTCCATCTGCGCCGCCTCGGCAACGACTGCCGCCTGCCGCGCAAGGCGGCCGGGAGATGTGGCGATACCTTTGTCAGGATTGCAGAAGAGATTGGCGTAGTCGAAGCCGCGCTCACCCACGAGCCCCTTCGGATCGATCGCAAGCCAGCCGCGCTCCCCAAAGTCCAGAATATTGCCGTGATGGATGTCGCCATGCAGGGCCACGACATCGCGGGGTTCCGACAGCAGTTTGCGGGCCGTGACTGCAGACAGCACGAAAGTCCCACCCTCGCAATGAGCCATGGCTTCAAGCGAACGAAACCGGTGAACCAGAGGAATCAAACTTGGTAGGGAGGTCCCGCGTGACGCATGGAGCCCCACAACGGCTTTGCAGATGATGCGGCTTGCCTCGTCATCCCCGCCATTCCCTACCATCTCGATGAGAGAACGGGGACCTGTTGCCCGCTCGAGCAGGATGGCCTCGTCTGCATGCTCGAGAACGCGCGCAGCACCAATACCATTCCACCAGACCATAAGCTCTGCGCCCGATTTCTCTTCCGGCGAGACCGCGATCTTCAGCATCGCCGGCTCGCCATCCCGACGCACGGGAAAGAGCCGGCTGGAATGCGTCACGATCGGAACACCATCGGGGATCAGTCGCCAGAGGTCAAAGTAGGCTTTCGAATTGTCATACTCATTCACGCGGTATTCATCTCCTCGGCATGTGTCGCGCCATGAGAGGCGCCATGCTTATGTGGGTCAGCGGCGTGGAAACTTCCACTTCCAGATTGGCATTGCCCTATCGCATATCACCGCAAGGCTGGTGGCGACCACGCAACAACTATCCCTCGTCAAAATTTTCGAAAAATCGTCAAAATTGTCTTCGCAGCGGTTATTTTCTTGCGGAATCGTCGCAATATTCCTACAGAAAATACCCTCATGAGCGCTTTCGAGATCAAAAAAATGTCCGAAGGCAATCATCGGCTTCGATATAGGTTCTGTCTTCTCCAAGAGAACGCCTCACGGCAGTTTGCGCGTCGAGACAGGCTATTGCGGGCGGGTTCAAAGGGCGCTGCCGCGCTCATCCAAGGAGAGCAAACATGAGTCTGAAGACATTGACGGCCGCGACCTTCGTCGCTTCGCTGGCCTTCGCACCTCTCGCGCATGCGGACATCACCATCGGCCTCATCGCGCCGCTGACCGGCCCGGTCGCGGCCTATGGCGAGCAGGTCAAGAATGGCGCGCAGACCGCCATCGACGAAATCAACAAGAGCGGCGGCGTTCTCGGCCAGAAGCTCGTTCTGAAGCTCGGCGATGACGCCGGCGATCCGAAGCAGGGCGTATCCGTCGCCAACGGCTTTGTCGGCGACAGCATCCGCTTTGTTGTCGGCCCGGTCACTTCTGGCGTTGCCATTCCGGTTTCCGACGCGCTGGCCGAAAACGGCATCCTGATGGTCACGCCGACCGCGACTGCACCGGACCTGACCAATCGCGGCCTGACCAACGTTTTCCGTACTTGCGGCCGTGATGACCAGCAGGCCGTCGTTGCCGGCGAATATGTCGTGAAAAACTTCAAGGACAAGAAGATCGCGATCCTCAACGACAAGGGCGCTTACGGCAAGGGCCTGGCCGATGCCTTCAAGGCAGCGATCAACAAGGGCGGCATCACCGAAGTCGTCAACGACTCGCTGACCCCCGGCGAAAAGGACTACAGCGCCCTGACGGCAAAGCTGAAGCAGGCTGGCGTCGAAGTCATCTACTTCGGCGGTTACCACCCGGAAGCAGGCTTGCTGGCTCGCCAGTTGCACGACATCTCCGTCAAGGCGCAGATCATCGGTGGCGACGGCCTGTCCAACACCGAATATTGGGCAATCGCCAACGATTCGGCTGCCGGTACGCTCTTCACCAACGCATCCGACGCTCTGAAGAACCCGGATTCGCAGGGCGCGGTTGCCGCTCTCAAGGCACGCAACATCCCGGCTGAAGCCTTCACGCTGAATGCTTATGCTGCCGTGCAGGTTCTGAAGGCCGGCATCGAAAAGGCCGGCAAGGCGGATGACGCCGAAGCCGTCGGCGCAGCTCTCAAGAAGGGCGAACCGATCGACACCGCCATCGGCAAAGTCACCTATGGCGAAACCGGCGACCTGACTTCGCAGAGCTTCTCGCTCTACAAGTGGGAAGGCGGCAAGATCGTTTCGGCTGAGTAAGCCTTGACGTCATCACTTTGAAAGAGAACCGGGCCACTCGCTGGCCCGGTTTTTTCTTTCCGCTATCGAGAGTAACTAGGTGGCGGATGGCAGGCGGTGGGAAAGATAGTCGCGCATCTGACGAAGCGCATCCTCTCTCGTCATACGCTCCGATTGCAATCCCAATCGCAGCCAGATCCCATCGATCAACGCCGTGATGCCGAGGGCAACGGCTTCGCACTCGTCATACGGCAAAATATGTACGAGAGCCGACATGAGGTTTGATCGCATCCGCGCGTGAATGACTCTTTGGATACGCGCCAATTGCGGCTCGCGCGGAACCTCGGCGCAGAGCGACAGCCACGCGTGGCAGATGGAAGGCTGAAAGAAGCGATCTTCGAAATTGCCTTCGATAATTGCTTCCAATCTTTCCATGGGAGTTTTGGCGTGGTTCAAGCGCGCCACGACCGCATCCCTGAGGACCGCATTCGCTTCGCGCATCGCATGTTCGAACAGCTCCTGCTTATTTGCGAAATAATGCAGGACGATGCCTTTCGACGCCCCCGCTTGCGCGGCGACCTTCTCCAGCGTCGCTCCCGCCATGCCTTCGCGCTGCAGAACTTCAAAGGCGGCGCGCCGGAGCTCACGCTTTCGAATCTCGCTGATCTTGGCCAGTCTCATTTCGACTCCTCAGTTGCGTCAACATTGACAAGTTTTCCGCAAAGATCAATAATTGACCCATGGGACAATAAATAAACCGCGTGGTTAAAAAGGAGACTAAACATGAAGCTATCACTCAGCGCGGGCATCGCAGCAATCATGGCTGCCAGCACGATTACACCTGCATTTGCGAGCGATCCGGAAAGCTGCAAGATCGTGCGAATGGCGGAGCCCGGCTGGAATGATCTTGCTTTTACGACTGGGATCGGCCTCACGCTGCTGAAGGCGCTGGGCTATGAGGCAAAAAGCCAGCTTCTCGGTATCGACGTCATCTATCGAAGCCTGAAAAACAAAGATCTCGACGTGTTTCTCGGCTATTGGGACCCCGCGATGGTCACCTACTACGAACCCTATAAGCAGGATGGCTCGGTCGAAACCGTTCGTACCAACCTTGAGGGTGCTAAATATACGTTCGCCGTGCCGACTTACGTCTGGGAGGCAGGTGTCAGGGACTTTTCCGACCTGCAAAAATTCGCGGACAAATTCGACCATAAGCTCTACGGTATCGAACCTGGTTCTAATCAGTTGATGCTCGATGCCATTAAAGATCCGGCCCTCGGTCTCCAGAGCTGGGAAGTGGTTGAATCGAGCGAACAGGGCATGTTGTCGGAAGTAAGCCGCCGCACGCGCAGTCGATCATTCATTGTGTTCCAGGGCTGGGCACCTCATCCGATGAACACGGTTTTCGATATCAAATACCTCACCGGTGGCGACAAATTCTACGGCCCGAATTTTGGTGCCGCGACAGTATCGACGCAGGTGCGCAAGGGGTATCTGCAAGAGTGCCCCAATGTCGCGAAGCTCCTGAACAATCTGACATTTGATGTCGCCTACGAAAATCGCGGTATGGCTTACATCATGAATGACGGCCTGGAACCCGGCGACGCGGCCTTGAAAGCAATCAAGGATGAACCGCAACGGCTGGAGAACTGGCTGGCTGGAGTATCTACTTACAATGGCGAGGCTGGTCTTCCCGCAGTCAAAACCGCACTAGGGCTGAAATGAGCATCCGCAACGACGATTTTCATCATCGGAAGCGGCACATCGAACTGCCCGAGAAAGGCCCCATCGCTTTTGTCGACACCGGCGGAAGCGGGCAGGCAATCCTTATGTTGCACGGCTTTTCAGACACAGGTCGCAGCTTCGTTGCACTTGAGCCCGCCTTTCCCGGCTATCGCCTCATCATACCCGATCTACCGGGCCATGGAGCGTCCGAGCCGGGTAACCGAATGCATGTCAGCGACTTTGCCGAGAGCATTGACATGCTGATGGAATGTCTCGACCTCTCGCAGATTGCGCTCATCGGGCATTCGATGGGCGCGATGACGGCCATTGAACTTGCCGCGCGTCGCCGGGACGACATCAGCGCACTCATCCTTCTCAGCGCAAGTCTAACCCCATGTTTCGATAGGGAAACCCCAATTTCGCGCGGCATTCACGCGCTTACGGACCCCATCGATCCCGCCGGACAATTTTTGGTGGATTGGTATTCCTGCAGCCGCCCTGTGGATGCCGATTTTCTGTCGAAGATGAAGGCGGACGCGGCGGCGATGCCCTCGGCAATCTGGCGCGATATCCTGAATAGCCTCGACGAAACGGACCTTCGCCTCAGCGCGGCGCAGGTCACGGCACCCGTCATCTGCATCGGCGGCTCCCTCGATCCGCTGTTTGACGGGTCACATCGAGAGGCGCTTTCGCATGCATTCCAGTCCGTTCGATCGATCACCCTCGACGGATACGGACATAATCCTCATTGGGAAGACCCTGAGAGAATTTCAGCGCTGATACTATCGTTCCTGGCGGAAAGAGGAGTGGCCTAGGTGACCAAATGGCGTCAGTATCGCCACAAAACGATACCGACACTCTAGATGACAATACACGTGAGACCGAAGACCCCAAGAACATGCACCCGGTTTGGAGAATTGTGAGGCGCTTCGATCCGCCGCAACTCAGCAAACGCTGCGAAAGCGCTCGACGCAGGTGGAAAGAACCTCCTCGCCCGGCCGTTTCCACCAATTGTTCTGGGAGAAAATCTCAACTTCCTGCAGACCGAAGAAGCCAGCCTTCTCGATCTCGGCGCGGATGCGCTTCAAGTCGATGACACCGTCGCCCATCATGCCGCGGTCGAGCAGCAGGTCAGTGGTCGGCACCAGCCAGTCGCAGATATGGTGTGCGAGAATCCGGCCACCGGCACCGGCGCGGGCTATCTGCTCATAGAGCTTCGGGTCCCACCAGACATGATAGACGTCGACGGCAACGCCGATGCCTTCGCCGAGGAGATCGCAGATGTCGAGCGCCTGTTCCAGCGTGTTCACGCAGGCGCGGTCCCCGGCATACATCGGATGCAGCGGCTCGATCGCCAGCGGAATTCCCGAATTGCGGGCATGCGGCAGGATCGCGGCGATGCCGTCCGCCACCATCTCGCGGGCATGGGCGATATCTTTCGAGCCCTCCGGCAAGCCGCCGACGACGAGGACGAGGCAATCGGCATTCAGAGCCGCCGCTTCGTCGATCGCGCGCCTGTTGTCATCGATCGCGGCAGCCCTGCCCTCGGCGCTTGCTGCAGGAAACATGCCGCCACGGCATAGGCCCGTGACCTTGAGCTTGTTATCCGCGACGATGCGAGCGGCTTCGGAAAGGCCGATCTTATGCACCTGATCGCGCCAGGGGGCGATCGCGACGATATCCTGTTTCAGGCACGCTTCGACCGCCTGGCGCATGTCGTATTGCTGGCGCACCGTCGCCAGATTGATGGACAGACCCTCTATGGCCATCGTGATGATCCTCCCCCGATCTCTCTTCGCTATTCAATACCGGCCGTGGCAAGGATTGCCTTCATGCGATAGACCGCCAAATCCGGATCGCGTAGCACCCGCGCCGTATCCGCCAGGCGGAACAATTCCGAGAGATGCTGGATCGAGCGTGTGCTCTGCTGGCCGCCGAGCATCTGGAAATGGTCCTGAAAACCATTGAGATAGGCGAGAAAGACAACGCCGGTCTTGTAGAAGCGTGTGGGCGCCTTGAAGATATGGCGCGACAAGGGAACAGTTGGCGCCAGGATCGAATGGAAGGCGTCGAGGTCGTTTTGCGCGAGCTTGGCAAGAGCCGCGCTCGCGGCTGGCGCTATGGCATCGAAGATGCCGAGCAAGGCATGAGAATAGCCCTGTTCGTCCCCGGCGATCAGTTCGGCATAATTGAAATCGTCGCCGGTATACATCTTGACCGACGGATCGAGCCGGCGGCGCATGACGATTTCCTTTTCCGCCGAAAGCAGCGAAATCTTCACGCCATCGACCTTGGCCGCATTCTGGTTGATGATCGCGATCGCGGTCTCCATGGCCTGCATGTCGTCGGGAGATCCCCAATAACCCGCCAGCGCCGGATCGAACATCGAGCCGAGCCAGTGGATGATAACTGGCTCTTTGACCTGACCGAGAATGCGGTCATAGACGCGGATATAATCGTCCGGGCTCTTGGCGGCAGCGGCAAGCGCCCGGCTCGCCATCAGAATGACGCGGCCACCCTGCCCTTCCACATAGGCGACCTGTTCCTCATAGGCGCGAATGACATCATCGATCGTAACATCGGGGCCAGGCTGAAGGTGATCAGTTCCGGCGCCATAGGCGATCACGGCATCCGACCGGCCACGGGCCGCCGACTGCGCATGCGCAATCAGCTCCTTCGCGCCGGTCCAATCCAGCCCCATGCCGCGCTGCGCCGTATCCATCGCCTCGGCCACGCCAAGGCCAAGACCCCAGAGATATTCGCGGAAGGCGATGGTGCGCTCCCAGTCGATGTTGCGATCGAGCCATGGATCGTTATCCGCAAGGGCGTCGACCACGACATGCGCCGCGGCATAGGCAACACGATTGAAATGATGGCCACCCGTCGGCTTGACGGGCGCGATCAGCGGCTCGTTAGCCGGAGTGAAGGTAGCGATAACACCACCTGCCGACGGCAAGCGAAGACTTCTCGTCATGGAACCAGCCTCCTAGCGGGCAGAAAGGGAGGGCACGTCGATCCAGCGACGCTCCGCCCAGCTCTTCTGCGCAAGCTCGGCCAGCTGCACGCCCTTGGCTCCCTCGCGAAGCGTGAACTTCCAGGGTGCATCCTCGACGACATGGCACAGGAACTGCTCCCACTGCGCCTTGAAGCCATTGTCGAAGGCCTGCGTATCCGGCACCTCTTCCCAGGTGTCGAAGAAATTGATCGGCTGTGGCTGGTCCGGGTTCCAGACGGGCTTCGGCGTGTTGACGCGATGCTGCGTCCAGCAGCGCATCAGGCCGCAGACGGCGGAGCCATGCGTGCCGTCGACCTGGAAGGTGACGAGGTCGTCACGACGGACGCGCACTGCCCAGGAGGAGTTGATATGCGCGATGACGCCGCCTTCGAGTTCGAAGGTGGCATAGGCCGCATCGTCGGCATCGGCGGCATAGGTGTTGCCGTTCTCGTCGACGCGGCTCGGAATATGCGTCGCGCCGAGGCAGCTGACGGACTTGACCTCGCCGAACAGGTTGTCGAGCACATAGCGCCAATGCGGCAGCATATCGAGGATCATGCCGCCGCCATCCTTCTTGCGGTAGTTCCACGAGGGGCGCTGCGCCTTGACGCCCCAGTCGCCTTCGAACACCCAGTAGCCGAACTCGCCGCGCACGGAGAGGATCTTGCCGAAGAAGCCGCTGTCGCGCAGCATGGCGATCTTGCGCAGGCCCGGCAGGAACAGCTTGTCCTGGACGACGCCGTTCTTGACGCCGCGGCGCTCGGCCGAGGCTGCAACCGAGAGCGCTTCCTCCAGCGTCTCGGAAATCGGCTTTTCGCAATAGACATGCTTGCCCGCGGCAATCGCCTTCTCCAGCAGTTCGACGCGCATCTGCGTCGAGCCGGCATCGAAGAAGATCGTGTTGGAAGGATCAGCCAGGGCGGCATCGAGATCGGTCGTCGTCTTCGAGAGACCATGCTTGCGGGCGATCGCCTCGATCTTTTCGGCATTGCGGCCGACGAGCACCGGCTCGGGCATCAGCCTGTCGCCGTTTGCAAGCAAGACACCACCCTGTTCGCGGATCGCCAGGATGGAGCGCACGAGATGCTGGTTATAGCCCATGCGGCCGGTAATACCGTGCATGATGATGCCGATCGGCTTCGTTGCCATGAGTTCTTCCTCCCGTAAATAACTATATAGTTACATAACTGACACGGCGAAGCCATGCTGTCAACGGCCATCGTCAATGGCTGCAGCGTCAATCAACTATCGTTGCCGAGCTTGTAATCCCGAGAATTCTAGGGGCGCAGATAAGTGAAAATGACTTCGACGATATGCTCGCCCCAGGCGTCGATTTCGGCTTTATCCGAGAGGTTACGGCGAAAGATCGTCGAGAGCGTCCAACGGTTCGTCAGGAAGAACGAGCCGAGTGCCGCAATGCTCATGTAGATCTTCACCGGATCGCAATCGTTGCGGAACACACCTGCTGCCGCACCCCGGTCGAGCAGGCCGGAAATCTCGGAAACGAGCGGCGAATGCAGCTCGAAAATGCGCGCCGAACGCTTCAGGAAGCGCGCCTTGTGCATGTTTTCGGTGCTGAGAATGCCGAGAAATTCGGGGTGATCGAGAAAATACTGCCAGGTGAAGACAACGAGTTCGCGCATGCCGTCTTGAGGCGAGCGATGCGAGAGATCGAGCCGTGCCTCCGCCGAGCGGATGGCAATGTAGCTGCCCTCGAGAACCGCGACATAGAGCGCATCCTTGCCGCCGAAATAATGGTAGAGCATCCGCTTGTTGATCTTGGCGCGCTCGGCAATGGCATCGACGCGGGCGCCGCCATAACCGCGCTCGGCAAATTCCTTGGTTGCCGCGGCCAGGATCGCCTTGCTGGTGCGCTCCGCATCCCTGAGACGGGGCCGTTCCGAAGTTGCGCGCGATGCGGTTTTTTCTTTATCGGCAAGGTCTGCACTTTTGGCGCTACGCTTCACGGTCTTGGCTTCCGACATCATGGCTCCCGGCGGCATTTCATCAGGCTTAAACGGCCGATCCTCACGGCGATAAGTAACCGATCATCGCATAAGTTGACAGTCCCTGGCGAATCGTGAGCCGTAGTAACCAGATGGTTATATCGATTTAAATGTCGACATGACGGCGGATGGCCGTCGGAAACACGAGATCGCGGCTGCGCCCGCGACCGGCCGGATGAGGGTGTCGAATACCGAAGCGATGCAACGATCTTGCTTTCGCACCCGCTCAGGCCCTAGAGAGCAACAGGAAAGCGGCGTCGGATGAGCATGACCAAAAAGCAAATTGCAATCATAGGCGCCGGCCCAGCGGGATTGATGGCGGCAGAGGCCTTGTCCTCATCGGGACATTGCATCGCGGTCTATGACGGCATGCCGACCGTCGCGCGCAAGTTTCTGCTGGCTGGAAAATCCGGCCTCAACATCACGCATTCCGAAGATTATAGTCTTTTTGCCGGCCGCTTCGGCGCGGCTTCGGCCCGATTGCGCGCGGCCCTTGACGACTTCACACCCGATGATGTCAGGGCCTGGGCAGACGGTTTGGGAACGGAAACATTCGTCGGCTCTTCCGGCCGCGTCTTCCCGAAAGCCATGAAGGCGTCACCGCTGCTGCGCGCATGGCTGGCGAGGCTGGAGGCGCGGGACGTCAACATCCTGACGCGGCATCGCTGGTGCGGCTTTAACGATGATAGCCTGCTGTTCGAAACACCTAAGGGGCGCGAACTTGTCCGCGCCGATGCCGTTCTCCTCGCGCTCGGCGGTGCAAGTTATGCCCGGCTCGGTTCGGATGCGGCCTGGGTCGGCTGGCTTCGCGACAAGGGGATCGATGTTGCCTCGTTCCAGCCGGCCAATTGCGGTTTCGACGTGACCTGGAGCGCGACATTCAGCGAGCGCTTTGCCGGCGAGCCGCTCAAGGCCGTGACGGCGACATCGGAGACAGGGACATTTCCGGGTGAATTCGTCATCTCGAAAACCGGGATAGAGGGCAGCCTCGTCTATGCACATGCCACATCGCTGCGTGACCGGTTGGCGAAAAAGGGCGACGCAGCGCTTATCGTCGACCTGGCACCTGGACGCAGCGAGGAGCGCCTGGCGCGCGATCTTGCGCGACAGGACCCCAAGGCCAGTTTCACCAATCGACTGCGCAAGGGCACGGGCATCGAGGGCGTCAAGGCGGGGCTGCTGCGCGAGCTTGCCGACCCCGCCATCCTTGCGCATCCGGAACGCCTTGCCCGCCTTATCAAGGCGCTGCCCATTCCATTGCTGAGACCCAGACCCATTGCCGAAGCCATCTCGTCGGCCGGCGGCATTCCTTGGGACGAGCTGGACGAGCGATACATGTTGAAGAAGCTCCCCGGCATGTTCGTCGCCGGCGAGATGATCGATTGGGAAGCGCCGACGGGCGGCTATCTGCTTACAGCCTGCTTTGCGACCGGGCGCGCAGCGGCCAAGGGTATGGAAACATGGATTGAGTGCGGTTGATCCCGGCCTGACGCCCAATCTTCAGCCAATCCGCCCTTTCTCCATCAGCCAGGCAACCGATTCCTGAACGGCCTGCAGCGACGTATAGCGCGGCCTATAACCGAGCAGCCGCTCGGCCTTGGCAATCGAGCAATTCGGGCTTCTGGCGATATGTTCCCAGGTCGCCTGCGCGTCTTCCGGCGTCTGGCCGTCGGCCCATGCCTCATAGGGCAGAAACTTGAGCTTCGGCTCATGCCCGAACCATCGCGACATGGCCTCGGCATAACCTCTGAGCGTCAGTGCCTCACTTGACACTGCATGAAAGGCCTCTCCGGTCGAAACCCGCCAATTGGCGATCGCGCCCATGAACATTTGCGCGACATCATCGGCATGGACATGGTGGACCGTCTCTAAGCCGAAATTCGGCAAGGCGAGCGTTTCACCCCGCGCCAAAGTCGAGAAGACGGATGGATTGAAATGTCCGGCCGGATTGAGGGGAACCCAACCGGGACCGACGATATGACCGGGATGGATGAGGGTTGCAGGAAATCCCCTGCAACGTGCCTCCTCCAGCAGGTGTGCTTCGATCGCCGCCTTCTGGATGCCGTAATCGCCAAACGGACGTTTCGGCGCCTCCTCCGGTGTCGGAACGACGGTGGAAAAACCATGTGTCCAGATCGTGCCCGTGTGCAGGAAATGGCCGACATGATCGGCGAGCGCCTCAGTCAGGTGCCTTGCGCTGTCGAGCGTGAAGCAGATCATGTCGATGACGATATCCGGCTTCAATGCGCGGATGGCCGGACCGAAGCTGCCATCCCGCTCCATCGAGGCGCGATCCATCGCCCGCATATCGACCTCATTCCAGGCCCCGTTCGGCAAGTAGGGTTTCGCCTGACCGCGACTGATCGCCACGACCTCGTGCCCCGCCTCGACCAGGCGAGGCACGAGGTAGGTGCCTACGTGGCCGGTCGCGCCGATAATCACCGTGCGTGTCATGATGTCCTCCCAACGATTACAATCAAGATTGCCTAACTCCGCCAAAAACGGAAGCTCCGGCCCCAGCATAATGCGCCAGCGTGGAATTTACGCGCCAAATAGTCCCGCCACCAGATCGGTTGCTCAGTGGGAGCCTTCCGCCATCAGCTCTTGTTTTTTGGGAGCTCCAAGCCCGACACCGCAGGACAGGCGAACGGTGAGCTCGGTCTGGAGCGTGATGCGTTGATGACGAGCCCCCGCCTTGCCGCTGATTCGTTCCAGCAGCAATTGCGTCCCAAGCCTGCCCAGCATGGCGGCCGGTTGATCGATGACAGTCAGGAACGGGGAAAGCACGGCCAAGCTCTCGAGATCGTCGAAACATACGAGCGCAATGTCCTCCGGCACCGAGAGCTGCCTTTCTCGCAGCGCCTGCATTGCACCGACCGCCGTCATGTTGTTGACGGCAAAGATCGCAGTCGGACGCGGGTTGAGCGCCAGTATCTGCTGGGCGGCGCGATATCCGCCCAATTGATCGACGACAGTGCGAAAGACGAGCCCCTCATGATACCCGATGCCGAGCGCCGTCAATCCGTCACGATAGCCTTGCAACCGTTCGCGGCCGGTGAACGTGTCCTCCGCATCGCCGATATGCGCGATGTCCCGATGGCCGAGCGCGCCGAGATGCTCCACCAGACGCTTTGCGCCGGCCACGTTGTCCGTCACCAGTACGTCGCAGTCGACGCCCGGCAAGGAATTGTCGACCAGCACGACGGGAAAACCGCGCCTTAGCAACGGCAATACGCTATGGCGCGATTCATCGCTGGCTGGCGCAAGAAGAAGTCCCTCGACGCCGTAAAGAACGAAATCCTCCAGATATTCCCGCTCGACACGCAGATCGCCTTCGGTATTGCACAGGAGAACCCGGTACCCTGCCTTGCGCGCCGCTGCCTCCGCCGCATGCGCAAGAATGGCGTAAAATGGATTGGCTATATCCCGAAGCACCAGCCCGATTGTCGAGGTCTTGCGGGATGCACGGCTATAGGCGACGCGACTTGGTAGGTAGCCGAGTGTCTTTACGGCATCCTCGACCCGGCGGCGCGTTTCGTTGTCGACGCCATCGCGCCCATTGAGGACGCGAGAAACGGTCATTGCCGAGACGCCGGCTGCCCGAGCCACATCACGTAGTGTGATTGCCAATGCGTTAACTCCCTCGTTACGTACCAAGGCATAATGTTACGTAACATCACTATTTTATTGTAATTTCAAGGTCATTAATTGACAAGCGTTGTTACCGAACGTTACAACCAACCTCACCTGAGGCGACGAGCGGGAAGCATTTGCTTGTCGGGCAAACCTGTCTCGGGTCTTGTTTGGAGGTCGCCGACCCCGTCGGCGTTTTTTAGTTAACGAATTCAATCGGCGTGTGTTTATGGGAGGACTAAATGCTGCATAAATCGCTCATGGGGCTGTTGCTGGGTTCAGCACTGGCCGCTACTAGCCTTGGCTTTGCCGGCGCGGCGCAGGCTCAGACCAAAGAAATTCAGATGTTGCACTGGTGGACCTCGGGCGGCGAAGCCGCCGCGCTGAAGGTCATCAAGGATGCGCTCGCCAAGCAGGGTTACACTTGGAAGGACGTCCCCGTCGCAGGCGGCGGCGGCAATGCGGCCATGACCACGCTCAAGGCGATGGTTGCCGCGGGCAATTATCCGACCTCGTCGCAGATGCTGGGCTACAACGTTCTCGTCTACGCCGAAGCCGGAAAGCTTGGCGACCTGACGGACCTTGCCAAGTCCGAAGGCTGGGACAAGGCCGTTCCGGCCGCCTTCCAGAAGTTCTCGACCTATGACGGTAAATGGGTTGCCGTGCCCGTCAACGTCCACTCCGTCAACTGGGTGTGGATCAACAAGGCCGTCATGGACAAGATCGGCGGCACCGAGCCGAAGACCTTCGACGACTTCCTCGCTCTGCTCGACAAGGCCAAGAAGGCCGGTGTGACCCCGCTTGCTCTCGGTGGCCAGGACTGGCAGGAAGCCATCCTGTTCGACGACGTCGTGCTCGCAACCGGCGGACCGGAATTCTACAAGAAGGCCTTCAACGACCTTGATGAGGCATCCCTGAAGTCCGACACCATGAAGAAGTCCTTCGATAACCTTGCCAAGCTCAAGGCTTATGTCGATCCCAACTTCTCCGGCCGCGACTGGAACCTCACGACCGCCATGGTGATCAAGGGCGATGCCCTCGTTCAGGTCATGGGCGACTGGGCCAAGGGCGAATTCCACAATGCCCAGAAGAAGCCGGGCGAAGACTTCCTGTGCTATCGCTTCCCCGGTACGGACGGCAGCGTTGCCTACAACTCCGACATGTTCGCCATGTTCGATGTCGGCGCCGACCGCAAGGACGCGCAGGTGGCTCTCGCCAAGACCACCATGTCCAAGGAAGTGCAGTCCGCCTTCAACGTGATCAAGGGCTCGGTTCCTTCGCGGACGGACGTTCCGGATACCGACTTTGACATTTGCGGCAAGAAGGGCATGGCCGACCTGAAGAAGGCCAATGAAAACGGCACCCTCTTCGGCTCGCTCGCTCAGGGCTACGGTGCTCCTCCGGCTGTGACGAACGCCTATCTCGACGTGGTCGACAAGTTCTTCAACGGCCAGATCAAGACCTCCGACGAGGCCGTGACCCAGCTCGTGAAGGCAATCAACGACGCAAAGTAAGGATGGAAGTCGGGCGCGCCAGCCGCGCCCGACCTCAACTTGCGATGTTGTCATGCTCCCAGCGGGGGTTTAGGCCTTTTCCTTGAAGCGCCGCCTGCCGACAGGTCCATTAGGCCTTGAGGAAAAACCACCCGGAGAAAAGAGAACAGGACAAATCCATGGCCTTAACCACGACCGCACCGACGGTGCAGACCCGTGCCGGATTTCGAGAGAAGCTGCAGGACGCGCTGCCCAAGATCGTACTCGCTCCGAGCTTCGCGCTGATCGTCGTCTTCGTCTATGGCTTCATCCTATGGACCATCTTCCTGTCCTTCACCAATTCGAAGGATTTTCCCAGCACCAAGCTGGTCGGATGGACGAGTTACCTGAAACTTTGGAACTGGACCTTCGAAAGCAGTCCGCCTTCGAACTGGTACACGTCGATCACCAACATGGCGATCTACGGTGTGCTCTATGTCGGCATTTGCATGGCGCTGGGCCTTCTGCTTGCCATCCTGCTTGACCAGAAGATCCGGGCCGAAGGCTTTCTGCGCACCATATATCTCTATCCCATGGCGCTTTCGATGATCGTCACGGGCGTCGCCTGGAAATGGTTCCTCGACCCGAGCCTCGGCCTCGAACAGACGCTCCACCGCATCGGCTGGACGAGCTTTCATTTCGGCTGGCTCAAGGACCCCAACTTCGTCATCTATACGGTCGTCATCGCCGGCGTCTGGCAGACCTCCGGCTTCGTCATGGCGATGTTCCTGGCGGGACTGCGCGGTATCGACTCCGAAATGCTGAAGGCGGCGCAAATCGACGGCGCGTCCGGCTTCCGGATTTACTGGCGCATCGTCATTCCGATCCTGCGGCCCGTCTTCCTGTCCGCGTTCATCGTGCTGACGCACATGGCGATCAAATCCTACGACCTCGTGGTGGCCCTGACATCGGGCGGACCTGGGGGCTCGGCCTGGCTCCCTTCGCTCTTCATGAACGACTATTCCTTCAAGCGTAGCCAGATGGATGTCGGCTCGGCCAGCGCGGTGATCATGCTGATGGCCATCACCGCGATCATCGTTCCCTATCTCTATTCCGAATTGAGGGAGAAGGCTCGATGAGCACGGCAACCAGAGAAATCGCCGGCCCCGCAGGCGGCAATCGCGGCGGACGCTTCATCATTTATGGTCTGCTCGCCATCTTCGCCCTCCTCTATCTCTTGCCGCTTTGGGTCATGGTCGTCACGTCTTTCAAGACGATGAGCGAGATCCAGGACGGCAATATGCTGTCCCTGCCGAGCGCGCCGACGGTCACTCCATGGCTGCGCGCCTGGAGCGGAGGATGCGACGCGCTCAACAACTGCATTTCAGGCGTTGCCGCGCATTTCTGGGCCTCCGTCTACATGGTTGTGCCGGCTGTGGCGATCTCGACGATCCTCGGCGCGCTCAATGGCTATGTGCTGACGAAATGGCGCTTCCGCGGCCACAAGCTGGTCTTCGCCTTGATGCTCTTTGCCTGCTTCATTCCCTTCCAGTCGGTGCTCCTGCCGATGGCGACCCTGCTCGGCAAGTTCAACATGGCGGCAAGCTATCTGCAGTCGACTATCGGCACCTCGCTCGGCATCGGCTCGTCCACGCTCAAACTGGTGGTCGTGCATGTGATCTACGGCTTAGGTTTCACCACCCTGTTCTTCCGCAACTATTATGAGGCGTTTCCGAACGAACTCATCAAGGCTGCGATGGTGGATGGTGCAGGCTTTTTCCAGATCTTCCGGCGGATATTGCTGCCCAATTCGGTGCCGATCATCGTGGTCACGGTCATTTTCCAGTTCACCAACATCTGGAACGACTTCCTCTTCGCCTCGACCTATGCGCCGGGTGACAGCAGCCCGATCACCATGGCGGTCAACAACATCGTCAACACGTCCGGCGGCACGGTCGAATACAATGTCAACATGGCCGCCGCGATGATCGCGGGTCTCCCCACCCTTCTCGTTTATATTCTCGCCGGCCGCTATTTCGTGCGCGGCCTGATGGCTGGCGCTGTGAAAGGCTGACCCCATGACGTTTTTGGAAATCAACAATCTCAAGAAGCGTTACGGCGCCGTCGAAATCCTGAAGGGGATCAATCTCGACCTGGACAAGGGCGGCTTCCTCGTTCTGGTCGGCCCGTCCGGCTGCGGCAAGTCGACCTTGCTCAACACCATCGCTGGCCTCGAGAACATCAGCGAGGGCGAGATCCGGGTCGATAGCAACAGGATCAACGAGCTGCATCCGTCCAAGCGCGACATCGCCATGGTGTTCCAGAGCTACGCACTCTATCCCAACATGACGGTCGGGCAGAACATCGCCTTCGGCATGGAGATGCGGGGAGTCGCCAAAGCCGAGCGCGACAAGGCGGTCACGCAAGTCGCCAAGACACTGCAGATCGGCCATCTCCTCGACCGCAAGCCATCGCAACTGTCAGGCGGCCAGCGCCAGCGCGTCGCCATGGGCCGCGCCCTGGTGCGCGATCCCAAGCTCTTCCTGTTCGACGAGCCGCTCTCCAACCTCGACGCCAAGCTGCGTGTCGATATGCGCCTCGAGATCAAGCGCCTGCATGCGACGACCGGCAAGACCATCGTCTACGTCACGCATGACCAGATCGAGGCGATGACGCTCGCCACCAAGATCGCAGTGCTGAAGGATGGGGAATTGCAGCAGGTCGGCACGCCGGCGGAAATCTACAATACGCCGAGCAACCTCTTCGTCGCCGATTTCATGGGATCACCTGCCATGAACCTCATTCCGGCCAAGGTTGCTCAGGAAAATGGCAGGACGGTCCTCAAGATCCTCAGCAAGAACGGCAGCGACCGCAGTCTGCCAGTTCCGGAAAATATCGCCGGCTCACCGTTGGAGAATGGACGCGAGCTGATCTTCGGCATCCGACCTGAAGCCATCACCGACCATGACAGCGCGGATCGCAATTCCAAGGCGATCGAAACGGTGAATGCCGTCGTCGACGTGGTGGAACCGGCCGGCGCCGACACCTTTGTCGTCACGCACCTCGGCGGCAAGGAGGTGACCGCGCGCATGCGTTCCGATGCCGCGGTGGCGCCAGGCCAGCAGTTGCCCTTCGCCTTCAATCTCGACAAGGCGGTCGTCTTCGACCCCACCTCCGGCAAACGGCTCTAGGCCTTTTCGCTTTTTTCTTCAAAGCGCGAAATGCCCGGTCCCGCTTATTGCGTATTTTCGAACGGAAAGCCGCTGCACATTTCCCGAAAATGTCTAGCGAGCGGCTAAAGCGGTAATGCGATCGGCAGCGGCCGAAAAGCCTTGCAGGGACACCTGGAAGCCGAGGGCGTTGCCGCCATCGGCAACGACCTTGAGGTTCAGGCGCGATCCCGTCCGTAATTTGCCAAGTGTCGCGGCGTCGATCGGCAGCAAGGCAATGCAGCCATTGGGCAAGCAAGTGCGAAAACGAACCGGTTTTAGAGCCGGCTGGTCATCGATATTCGGTGTCACGCCGGAGTCGAGGACAATTCCGAACGGCAGCAACAACGTTGCGAGCGCACTGCCGTCGGGACGCATCTGCATTTCGACCGCAAGCAGACGCTGACCATTCTGCTGGGTTTGATCTTGTGAAATCGTGCATGCCGACGCCTTGTCACGCTGACTGCATGCGACGCGCCAGTCCTGGTAGGTCTCCTGCAGGTTCGATGCGCCGTTTGGCAAAGCCGACTGGGCAAGGGCCGCAGGCACCGATGTCAACGAAGCAAGGCTCATGCAGACAAAGGCGAGGGCCGCATATCCCATGCGGCCAATGGTCCGAACTGAAATGAATCTCTGATTTGACAAGGGATAAGATCTCGCGATTTGAAAAACGATCTGCCGCGACCCGCTTCGTAAGAGGGCAAGGTGGCGGATGAAGAGCGCACATGACCGCCGCCGGTGCGAACGCGCGCACTCGGATCGGTCACGGCTGGGGTAGGTCACGTGCATACCCATTCCCGCACGCTGCAGCGAGAGCCCGAGCGCTCGCATGCCTTAAGCGCAAGATCCTCCGCTTCGCGGCGCGTCGATGCCGAATCAACGCCCCAGGGCGTCGCGCGGTTACCACTTTCCTTGCCGATGGCGAGGGCGCCGCAATGATTGTAGGGAAAGCCGGTCTTGTCGTCGTCATCCCAATGCCGATGATTGCGGAATATGCTGACGACGACGCAACTGCGGCCCTTGTCCCGCTCGCAATGCTTGAGGGCGATATCCATCGCCTCCTGTCGCTTGTCGGCTCCCGAAAAGAAGCCGTATTTCTCATCCGGCGCGGAATAGGCAATGGCCGCCCATATGCCATGCTCCTCCGGCGGCGGAGCCGGCGCCTGCTCCATCGTAAAGAGATCGGCAGCTCCCAGGCGTGCAGTGCAGGCAAGAAGCAGGCCGATTGCCACGATCGCAGATCTCAATCTCATTTGGAGCCCCCTTGCTTTCCCGTTGCCGACGCTACGGAGATAACGACGCAGCCGCTTTCGGTTGGCAAAAGCATCGCGTCCCCTCCCTCGCCACCGAGTGCGTAGACACCGATCGGTCCGAGATTGTTGACCAGCTTGCTTCCATCAGGAAACTTCGTCGAAATATCCTGGCAAGAGGCTGTAAACGGCGCCACGCGAACCATCGAGCCCTCGCAGCCGGACGCGACCGGTGCTGCAAATACGATGCCGGCGGCCGGCCCATTATAGCCCTGCGTTGCATAGTTCATGCCGACAAGCGCCTGCACCGCATGCTTGTCCGCCGCCTCATTGTTCCAGATCGACTGGACATTGTATTGGGTGCCATTCGTCAGCAACTGCCCCAAAACCGGAAAGATGGTCGAGCAGGATTTCAGGCCTGCCTGCTTGGCATGTTGCAGAAATGGCGTATCCGGGAGCGTCGGATTTTTGTCGTTCGCTGCGGCAACCGCCTGCTGTGGCAGAAGGTCACCAACGACGTCGTACCGAACGGCTGCGTAGCCGGCAGCACAGACGACTGCAATTGCAAACGCCGACAGGATCGCCACCTTCCGCCAACTTCGCTTCGGCGTGACTTGCTCATCCGCCAGGTTCTGAATTGCTGCGTCGTTTTTGTTCCGAGACATGATGCGATCGTGAATGGATTGCTGGCTCATTGAAAATCCGTCCGTCAGTTTATCGCCTTAACGGCAGTGGAAAGGCCCTTGAGATTTGCAGTCACACTGATGGTCTGTCCGTCCGCTGTCGGATAGGAGATCGTCGGCGCGGTGCTCTTCGAAATCTGCTCACGCATGACGGGTCCGACCGGCAGCATGCCGACGCAAACCGTGTTGTTGCATCCGTTTAACTGGACCTGTATCGGCTCCTTGCGCCCTTCGAATTTCAGCGAGATGCGACCGTCGCTCCTGGCAACCGGGGCAGCGCGCAAAATCATATAGGGCTCGCCTTTCTTGGTGGCGGCGAGCGACCAGCTGAACGCGACCTGTCCCGCCTCGTTCTCGATAATCTGAGTAACGTTGCAAACCCGCTGACGCTTCTTCAGGTTTTCGTCGCAGATCAGTGTCCAGTTTTCGAACGGGCGAATGATCCTCTGATATTCGCCCGCCTTCGCGTCTGGAGGAACGACAACTTCGGAGGGCCTTACGCGATAGTTGGGAAAGGCTACACCCTGTCCAGCCGCAGTCGAGCCGAACAGGAACAAGCAGGCCATGAAAGCCGGGACGCCGAAAAGCGCTCCTTTGGACATCGTCGGCTCAATTCAGGGTGAAGCTGACGCCGGCGCCGACACCCACCTGCCCGCCTGCCGCCGTGCCTGACAAATTCGCTCGAACCCGGCCGTTCTCGCTGGTATAACCGGCACCGAAGGCCACGGCGCCCTCACCCCGCCAGAGGCCGCCACCGACGGCCACGCTCAGCTTGCCCGGACGGTCGTCATAACGAAGCGATGCCGCGGCAAGCCCGATCGCGGCGGCCTGCCTTGCCTCCGAGCGTATATCCCCGAGTTCCTGGTTCAGTTGCCCGAATTTCTGGTCCGTATAGTTGTTGGCAGCGGTCAGCGTATTGGCGGAAGAGGTGTCCGTATACGATTTGACCTCGGTGATGCTGTCGCCCAACTGGGCAACATTCACGGCATCTGTCGGGGCAATACCCTTGCCGACATTGGAGATGACCACCGGTGCGTTGACGTCGCCACCCTGCAGCGTGATGCTGTTCTTCTTACTGCCATCGGGATTGAGGTCATAGGTGACGGCGTTCTTGGTGATCGTGCCGACACCAGTCTGCAGGCTGTCGATCGCCGAATTGGTCGCATAAAGCTGCGAGCCGTTGATGGCGTCGGTGCTGTCGGCGGAGATGCGGCCGGCAGCGACATTCGTGATGGTTCTTTCCGCCCCTGCCGCGCCCACACTCACCGTTCCGACAGGTGCTGTTCCGGCAAAGTCGTAGTGTTGACCCTGAAGGGTGGTGCCTGACGTACCGACAGCGGCCTGCGTCGAAGAACCGGAACCCAATGCCACATCATTGGCGTTGTTGGCCTGAGCTCCCTGGCCGAGAGCAACCGCTCCCTGCCCTACCGCTGCGGCGCCGTTGCCTGCGGCCAGGCTGTTCACACCGCTGGCGACACTCTGCGGACCGATCGCAACGCTATCGGTGCCTGACGCCTGGGAGTCCGCCAGTGTCGAGTTGGCATGGAAATACTTGATGCCGCCGCCATTGATGATACTGGTCAGCGAATTGTCGACCGCACCGAAGGCATCATAGACCGTGCTGTAGCTGTTTCCCTGGATGTTGTAAGTCGGGCCAGTGATCGACCCATCTGGGTTCACGGTCGTATTGCCGCCGATCAGGTTGGTAATGTTGGTGCCGAGACCTCTCAGCTGACTGACATTTACTGCGTCGGTATTTGCCGAACCTGCTGCGACATTGGTCAGCTTGCGTTCCGCCCCAGCCGAACCGATCGACACTTCGCCGACAGAGGTCTGAGGGCTCGTTAGCGCAAAGCCGGTATAGTTCGTCTCGGCGCCCACGCTCGTTACGGATTGCGCACCGAGCGCAACGCTGTTGATATTATTGCTTTGCGCACCAGCGCCGAGCGCCACCGATTGAACGCCTCCAGCCACGGAGTTCGTGCCGAGCGCAACACCGTCTGCCAGCATGACATGGGCATTCTGGCCGATCGCCGTGCCGCCCGGAGCAACCTGGTCGACGATCGCGCCATTGCCGATACCGATACCGTTGTCGCCGTTGACGACGGTCGTCGGACCTACCGCCACCGATTCAGCGCCGACGGCGAGGGAGTCGCCAGCGGCCGAATTCGCATGGAAGTACTTGCTCGGCGTCGTTGCGACCGAAGCGATGGCGCCTTGGAGCTGCCGAACCGTGACGGCATCCTGCGCGCTGGTACCGTCCGCGACGTTGATGATCTGTCGATAGGACGTGCTCGAGCCGACCGAGACGGCGCCCAGCAGGGTTTTATCCGTCGTATTGTATTGGATGAAGTTCGTCGGCCCGGCCGCGATTTGGCCGGTGGCCGGCGCCAGGGCGCGATCGGCAACCGATCCCGAACCAAGAGCAACTCCGCCGACGATGGTGGCTTGGCTATTCATCCCAAGTGCAAGCGAATTGTCGGCGACCGAGGTGGCATTGTAGCCGACCGCAGTAGAGCCGATGCCTTGTGCGGAGGAATCGCTGACGGCAAGGGTGCGGTCGTTGGTGCGCACATAGCGAATGCCCTTACCATTTGCATCAGTGTAGGTCGTCGATGTGTCACCGGCGATGTTGTTGATCGTACTGCCAAGATTGGTCAGGTTGCCGCCGATCGTGGTGACGGTCGTGTTAAGACTGTCTACCGCCTGGTTGGTGGCAAAGAGCTGCGAACCGTTGACCGCGTCCGTCGAGCCGCCGTTAAGCTGGCCGGCTGCGACATTCTGGATCTGACGCTCGGCACCTGCCGAACCGACAGAAAATGCGCCCGCCGGCGTCGCGCCTGCGAAGGTGTATGCGGTGCCGCCCACGGTTGCGCCCGAGACCGCCGTGGTCGCTCCCGACGCTGCATTGAGGCCGATTGCCACATCGCCGGCATTGTTGGCCACCGCGTTCGGTCCGACCGCGACGGAATTCGTTCCGATAGCCTGCGAGTCCGGCAAGGTCGAGTTGGCGTGGAAATACTTGATGCCTGCCCCGGTGTTGATGTTGGTGATCTCATTGTTCAGGTTGGTGATACCGGTCGTGTTCAGGTCAACCTGCTGGTTGGTCGCAAAGAGCTGCGAGCCGTTGACGGCATCCGTCGAACCGTTGTTGAGCCTGCCCGCCGCAACATTGGTGATGGTGCGCTCGGCGCCTGGTGCGCCAACGCTGACCGTCGAGGCAGGTGTCGTGCCGGCAAAGTTATATGTTTTGCCGCCGATCACCGCACTGGGCGTGCCGACTGCTACGTCGGTCACCGAGCCGGAGCCGAGTGCGACGTCGCCTGCATTACCCGCAGAGGCGTTGGCGCCGAGCGCGAGCGCACTCGTGCCGCTGGCACTGGCGTTGACGCCGAGCGCTGTCGCCTGAACGGCAGTTGCAAACGCATTCTGGCCGATCGCAGTGCTGGACGTGGCCGTCGCATTGGCATCGGCGCCCATGGCGGTGCTGAAGTCACCCGTGGCCTTGGCTATGTATCCAAACGCAGCTGAGTCGAGGCCGGAGGCACCCGCACCGTTGCCTGCCGCGATGGCACTCTGCCCTGACGCGATCGAGAGCGGTCCGATCGCGACTGATTCCGCACCCGTCGCCGACGAGTCCGCCGCCGCCGAATTGGCATGGAAATATTTGATGCCAGCGCCGTCATTGATGTTGTTGACCGTCGTGCCGATGGCGTCGACCGCCTGATTGGTGGCAAAGAGCTGCGAACCGTTGATCGCGTCGGTGGACGACCCGCTGACCCGGCCCGCCGCGACGTTGGTGATGGTGCGCTCGGCACCAACAGCGCCGACGCTGACCGTCGAAGCCGGGTTGATGCCCTGATAGGCGTAAGTCGTGCCGTTGACCACCCCACTGGCCGTGCCGACTGCTACGTCGGTCACCGAGCCGGAGCCGAGTGCGACGTCGCCTGCATTACCCGCAGAGGCGTTGGCGCCGAGCGCGAGCGCACTCGTGCCGCTGGCACTGGCGTTGACGCCGAGCGCTGTCGCCTGAACGGCAGTTGCAAACGCATTCTGGCCGATCGCAGTGCTGGACGTGGCCGTCGCATTGGCATCGGCGCCCATGGCGGTGCTGAAGTCACCCGTGGCCTTGGCTATGTATCCAAACGCAGCTGAGTCGAGGCCGGAGGCACCCGCACCGTTGCCTGCCGCGATGGCACTCTGCCCTGACGCGATCGAGAGCGGTCCGATCGCGACTGATTCCGCACCCGTCGCCGACGAGTCCGCCGCCGCCGAATTGGCATGGAAATATTTGATGCCAGCGCCGTCATTGATGTTGTTGACGGTGGTGGTGACACTGTCGACCGCCTGATTGGTCGCGAAGAGCTGCGAACCGTTGACCGCATCGGTCGAACCATTGTTGAGCCGGCCCGCCGCGACATTGGTGATGGTACGCTCGGCACCAACAGCGCCGACGCTGACCGTCGAGGTCGGCGTGGTGCCCTGGAACGTGTAGGTCGTGCCGCCGATCACCGCGCTGGGCGTACCGACGGCCGCAGCCGTCGTCGAACCGGAGCCGAGCGCTACATCGCCCGAGCTTGCCGTCGCCGTTGCGCCATTGCCCAAGGCGACGTTGCCGACAAAACCGGACGCACCGGCCGTCGAGCCGTTGCCAAGCGCGACGGAGCCCTGCCCGATCGCCTTGTTGTTGTTGCCGATCGCGACCGCGCCGCTCGCCTGGTTGGCGGCGGTGGCGCTTGCCGTGCCATCGCTATTGGCGATGTTGTTGGCGCCGCCGGTGAAAGCGCCCGTGCCACTCGCGTAGCTCGGATCGCCGATGGCAACCGCGCCATCGCCGTAAGCGGTGTTGCCGGAGCCGATGGAGACCGCCTTGCCGCCGGTCGCAACTGCATTATTGCCCACCGCAACCGCTTCGGCAGAGGTGGCCTGAGCCGCTGTTCCGACTGCAATCGCGTTGGCGCCTGCCCCGTTCGCGTTGATGCCCAAAGAGACCGCCTGGAGCCCGCTAGCGACCGACCCACCGCCGATCGATGTGCTGTTCACACCACTGGCAGTGGAGGACTCGCCCAAAGCTAGAGTGTTTGCCTGGCTCGCGGCCGCGCCCGCGCCCAAAGCGACGGCATTAATGGCCGTGGCCTTTGCCAGAGAGCCCATGGACACGGCCCCAGTCCCCGAGGCATTCGCGCCGGGGCCGACCGCGGTGGCTAAGTTGGAGCCGGCGTTTGCATTGTTGCCGAGAGCGACGCCGGAGGTCGCACCGTTTGCGACAATTGCGCCCGAGCCTATTGCAACACTACCGCCGGCAGCAAGCGCCTCGGCCTGATTACCTAATGCAACTCCGAAGTCTCCCGATGCGACCGTCGTAGGGCCGATGGCAAGCGAGTTAGTCCCCGATGCGGCGGCTGACGTGCCGATGGCGATAGAATCGGTGTTCGAGGCATTGGCGAGGTAGCCCATGGCCGAGCCCCTCAAAGCGGAAGCAACTGCCCCATTTCCGATCGCTGTCGACTGGTTGGCCGTTGCGGCGGCCGACGTACCGAATGCGCTGGCTCCGGTCCCTGTCGCAGATGAACTCGAACCAACGGCATTCGCCCATGCCCCCGTGGCCGTTGCAGCGGAGCCTAACGCAACAGCCTCGAACGTGAAGCCGGCAGGAGCCGTGCCGCTTGCATTGGCGTTAGTGCCAATGGCAACGGGAGAACCGCCGCCCGTTCCGGCATTTGCCGTGGCGCCGACCCCCAAGGCCACGGCGGCACCGTTTGAAGATGAGGCGTTGGAAGATAATCCAATTGCCACCGAGGCGCCACCTGAAGAGGTGGCCGTTGAGCCGAGAGCGAGGCCGTTCGCCCCGCTTGCAGTGGTATTAACACCAAAAGCCGACGCTCCGTCCGCCATTGCGTGGGCGTTTCCGCCTACGGCAAGAGCATTGACGCCAGTCGCATTCGCGAAAACACCCACGCCTATCGCGTTAAGGCCATTGGCACTCATCGTATAGCCAATAGCGATCGAGGCATTACCCGTCGCGGTGTTACCGGTGCCTATTGCCACTCCGTTGTCGCCATTCACCTTGGCGCCATCACCGATGGCGGTTGAGGCAGAGCCGGTGGCGGCGGTCGCACAACCGATAGCTACGCTTTGCCCTCCTGCAGAGGGAGACGAGCAATTTGCGGTGTTGGTCAGGACCCCGTTACCAATGGCTAGCTGCGCGAAGGCCGTTTGCGGCGCCATACCGCTGATGGCGGCGAGCAGTATCCCGGCAATGCCGCCGATCGTGGGCACTCCCAAACCCAGCCGAAGGCGTTTCATGCCCAATACACGGTGAGCTGCTCGAAGGGCTGCCATCAGCCTGCGGCGCGCGGAACGGTTATCGATTTTCTCTCGCATCCAGTTTCCAACAAAATCAAAAGGCGATTTGGCCTGCAGATGCTCCCCAACGCACTCGCTCATGCTGCTTTCTCCTCGCTGCTATCTGGACGACCAAGCACGCGTGAACCCGCATCTGCGGCTGTGTCGTCGTTGAAATTGTGCGCTTGCTGAAGCGCGCGACCCATTTTGGCGGCCTGGCTTTCGAGCTGTTCGCGGACCGTATCGACCCATGGCTGCGTCGATACCGGAACGGAATACAATGCAGCGTCGGCCCGATCGGGCGGAAGCTTTGTCGCCACCAGGGTGCGGCAGACATCAAAGTGAAATAATGGCTCTCCCTCGGCATAGGCCGGAGAGGTCAGACCGAAGACAAGGCAAGCAAATAAATGATCGACTTCCGCGCCTGTCAGACGGCTGGCATATCGTTCTTGCAAGGCAGACCAGGCTACCTCGATTTTCGGAGCAAAGATTTCAAATTCAGGGAATTGAATGTCCATATAGCACCGGATGATTACCATTCGGGAACATGGCCTTATTTCAGTGCAACCGTATTTTAGAAAATTCCGGATTTTTTTTAGAAAACTACGGTTTTTGCTTAGCCGGTTGCAGGTGTCGCCACTTTGCCACACTTAACCGAAGGCTGTTCTGCATGAATATGCAAACTGCTGGACGATCGGCGGCAAGTGGTTCTTTCCATTCCGAAAAATCTCTTCTGCTACACGAGCAGAAAATGCCCATGCCCGCCACGCATCTCTTGGCTGGCGCACGGAAAATCATCGGTCGCGGAATATTCGAATTGGCTTGGGACGGACCGGGGCTTGCGTTCGGGCCCGTGCGGTTATCGCATATATCGAAGCTCTGTCGGCGTCCGTCCACGGTATCTCTTCATCGTGGTCGCCAGATGGCTTTGATCCGAAAACCCCGACATGTAGGCGATTTCCGCAATCGCGATTTCGCCCTCAGACAGCAATCTTTGCGCAAGATCCAGGCGCAGATTTATCAGATACCGGTGTGGTGGCATGCCAAAGGTCTTGGCGAACCTCACGATGAAATGATTGGGCGAAATGCCGGCAACCGCCGCAAGCTCGGCGACGTGGACCTTTTCGGTGAAGCGTTCGCGAAGATACTCTTCCACGCGTCGAGCGCTTTTCGCGGAGAGCCCTCCCCTGGGCAACGGAAGCTGCTTCATCGTGCTTGCATAAGTACGAAGAAGATGTGTGCTAAACAGCGTAACCAATGAATCCAAATAGAGCTCATTTGGAGTTGCCTTCCCGGTTAACTCGACAGAAATCCTCTGCGCGATGCTGAGGGCAGCAAGATCGACAGTGCCAAATGCTGGAGGCTCGAGTTCTACATTGGCAAGATCAAACTCCTGCAGCGCCAGCTCGGATAGAATTTCGGGGGGAATTGCGACGACAAGATTTCTCCTGGTTTCCGACCACGCAAGGCTGCTGTCCACGCCAGCGGGGTTAACCGCTACACAACCGACTGGCGCGTCATATTCGGTGATTCTGTCGCTGCCTAGAGAGGCCCTCAACTTGCGCGAGGGCGCCAACACGATCCCTACGGCGTGTTCCTTTGCCAGGAATTTCTGTGAGCCGGGATTACGCACGGAGCTGATAACGCTCCCGCGCGCGGTGGCCTTCCTCGGGCCTGCATTTTCAGGAATTATATCAAATACATATCGATCGGCCCGTTCCCGAACCTCACCCGCATAAATCATTCTTCATCGCCCCGCCCGAACGAAATCCTGTAAGTGCAAACAAGCGGACCGGACCTCGACTTCGCTCGAGATCCCAGTTTCCCAACACTGTCAGCTCGACATTGTAGTCAGCTTATAGCGCGAGATTAAATAGTATAAATCGCGGAGTTTGGAAGGGGAGATATGCATATAGTAAAGAAAGGATGAGGCGGCGGGGCACGTCGGTTTTTACGCGGGCGAATACATCCCGCGCACTTCGACAGAAGGTTGTTTCCAGGCTAAATCCTAATTCGCGTCGGAGTGGAGGGCCGATATCGCCCCCTGTGGCTGCTAAATATCGCCCCGACGCTTTTCATATAGATCCCAAGCAACATCCACTATCGCCAGAAGAACATCTTTCTGATTCCACCCAGCTGCAGCTGCGGCCTGAACGATTTCACTAACAATAGGCTGCAATTGGCGTTGGCACTCGCCTGAAATGTCGTCTGCACCGTTTCCCAAAGGTGGTTCGCTAAATTTGAATTCTACCATTCTCACTCTCGCAGCCTTAATATATGTCAGCTATCACATTCCCAACATAAAATAAATCCGGAAGCGCGCCCCGAGATTTTCATAGCCTCGCACCTAGTCACATTATCGCTATGCTGTAATCAAGCCAAAATTCATTACAACCATTAACTCTATATCATTGGGCAACTCACAGAGTGAGCCGCAAGAGATACAAGAAGAGCGGAAGATATTCTGCCGCTCCGACGGTGGAAGATCGTAAAGCTCCACAGTACTCCACCGAGCCGATCGGGGAACAGAGGCTGTTATCGACAAGCCTTAGTGGCCATCTGCGAAGCGATTGGCCGGGGCGTAGCTCATCGATCCGGCACTGCTGTCAGAGTGCTTGCCACACCGGCAAGGAACACGGTCCCTCGCTTCGATCAGGAAACGGTCGGCCGGTCACGGATTGTTTGCCGCCGCAGGCATTCCGGTAGCTTGCTACCGATAATTGAAACCGTAGCTTCTGTATGAATCCAATTCAACGGCAAGATTGCCGTCAGGCAATCCTCCAGGCTCGCGCTTCCGCCAAGAGTCATAATCGGCCCGGCTGAAGTTGACAGCGCCTCCGCCGCACCAGGTCGGGCAGGATACGGCGGCACCTCACGCCCAAGGTTTCCACGATCCCGAACGCCAGAGGTTGACAATCTTGAGATGAATTTACTCAAGTATGCCTATCTATCGATCCGGCAACATTCGCGAATACCGATGCAGATATCGAGCTATTAAACTTGAGTATATTTAAAAGTATGATGAAATGATATTCAAAAAGAATTATCTCCCACGAACAGCTCCACTATCCGTGATTGTGTCGCCAGACGCATTCAATTAATACTTATAAAGTATGCCCAAAAATAGTTCATTGACGAAATATACACCCAGCCATAGGGAATAGTTCCAGGAGAAGAATCGTAAGTATAAATGCCGCCCCAGCATTAATATCAGGAGACAACAATGAAGTTGTGGATTATTCCCGCAGCGGCAGTGGCGATAGTTTTGTCGAATTCAGCTATGGCCAAGAATTTTTCCATCCCAGACGATACGCCAACGGTGAAGGTTACAATTCCGGACGACTGGAGTCCTCAGGCGATTGATGCCGGCGCACAAGGCACATCTCCGGATGGAAGCACGTACATCGCCGCCGAGGTACTGGCAGCGGACGACGTCAAGGCGGCGACCGAAGCTTCGATGAAGGTGTTCCTGAAGGATGCCGAAATGAAGATCGATGGGTCTTCGATGCAGTCGAAACAAGTCGACTTCGGTTCAACGAAGGCAACCGACATTACCTTCAACGGCTCGAACGAAGACGGGCCGCAGGAATTTGAAATTATGTTGCTGCCGCTGCCGACCGACGGCAAATTTCTCGTGATAAGCTATTGGGGCACACCGGACGGCGACAAGGCCAACAAGGCGAAGTTCGATGAAATCATGAGCAGCTTCGACCTAGTCCAGTAGACCTCAAGGAGGGATGGGCAAGTCGGCGCGCAGGTGCCTTGCCGAATCGCCGACGACACGCTTCGTCTTCCTGCAATTCGACCAATAAATGCAGCCGCAGGCGGCCCCCTACAGACTTTGTAGGGGTGATCGTTTGCGTACCGAAAATTTAACGAGGAACAGATTTTGCAAAATACAGCAGATGCTCCAATTGAATCCGATAAGAAGATCCTGCCAACGTTTCTTCTGTGCTTCATATTCGGCGTTCTCGGCTTTCACCGATTTTATGTTGGCAAGATCGGCACCGGCATCCTTCATCTCTTGACGCTTGGTTGCTTGGGCATTTGGACACTCATCGATCTCGTCATGATCATCGTCGGCGCATTTACCGACAAGGCCGGGCGCAAGCTGAAGTCCTGGACTTGAGACCTTTCCAGCGGCTCTAGGAATGAAAAGGATACAAATCCGCGCGAGTTAATGTGACGTTGACCTCTCGCCGGCAGTCCGGCCGGTTCGAATTAATCGGCCATGACCGCACAGAGGTTAAACGCCTTTCCTTGCCGCGGCCGGGTCAACGAGATCTGCCTTCATTCACCACCTCGAAAGCAGGGTGCAACGTGCAGCGAGAAAGGCACGGCTGCACCCCACATTCCATGGGATCTGCAGACATGACATCCTTGAAATTGACTATGGCGACCGTTGCGCTGACCGCAGCGGTGAGCACTGGCATCGCTTCCGCAGCAGAATACGGTGCGCTGGCCTATTCGAGGCACACCGGCTCCTACGGCTCTTCCCATAATTATTCCACACGAGCCGATGCCGAGGACGAAGCCTTGTCGGGCTGTTCCTCCTATGCCGACGACTGCCAAGTCATCGTTTATTTCCACAATGCCTGCGCTGCGCTTGCCGTCGGCAGCCATCGCGGGTTCGGTTATGGTTGGAGCGACAGACGCGACGAAGCGCAGGACACCGCTCTTTCGAATTGCGAGGAAAATGACGGCGGCTGCCGCATCGTGAACTGGACCTGCTCGAAGTAGCGCCCGATAGCTGTCATGCCTGTCGTTTCGATGCGGGGATTGTCGCAATTTAAGCTGCTCAAGCTGCCGCAACAATCAGCGGCAAGCATGATCGGGCCGAGTTCCGGGGAAGACGCGATTACGGCTGTCTCAGGTCAGCACACCTGCGCGCGCACATCCCGTCGAACGTATGCATGGGGATAACAACGGCACACGCGTAACCGTGGCAATGAGGTCGTCGCAGCCACCGATGCGGGAGGGATTTCAGGCTTTCCACGACATATTTTGAACATACGAGTGCTGACGAAGACGGGGCGCGCTTTTCAAGTGACGACTTTCGGAATATTCTTCAATGATTTCCAGCCGTTAGCCCCTCTTCAGCACGCCCCATGCTTCACCAGACGATTGCCTGCCCACCTGCCTGTCACCCCGCTACGCTCGTGAACATCGATCGATTTCCCGATGGCCTGGCATATTGCGCGCAGTTGCTGCTCGCGACGCATGTCGAGCTCCAACGGGAATGTCGCTATGTGGCCGACCAGCAGCGATGGCTTTTAAGCCACGTTGCAACGGCAATTCACTTCGAACACCAGATCACGCCCTCGGCAATGCCGCTAACGCCGGCGTCCCTGTTCAAAGCGCTGGGAGAAGCAAAGATCGCCAGCCGCAACACCGTCACGATGTTCTTGAAGGAGATGCAGCGCTATGGCTTCTGTGCATCGCTGACAGTTGGGGACAAGCGCAAGCGAGCGCTTCGGGTCACAACCATGGCCGAGCAGCTCATCTGTCGCTACTTCGACATCCACCTGCGCGCGCTCGACATGATCGACGGAGGTCAACGTCAGGCGACCCTGGAAAAGCATCCGGAATTGCTAAGCTACGCCCAACCGCTCTTTGCCCGCGAAATCGTCGCTCAAGAGACATGGTACGAGCCGCCGGTCAGCATCGCGCAACTCACCCGGTCGAATTCCGGCAGCAGCATCCTGCACGAGCTCGCTTTGGGAGTTCCTCGCGATCTGACGGGAGCCGGAACGCAGATATGGGTCGGCAAGATCGCACTGGGCGCGCTCGCGAAACGTTACGGACTTTCCAAAACTCATACCGCGTATCTTTTGGAAACGGCGCGCCTCACTCGCTCGATAGGGTGGGTCAAGGAAGGAAATCACAATAATTACTGGATCTCACCAGACACCGTTCGGGACTACCGATCATGGCAAGCCCTCAAGCTTGCGACCATAGCCAAGGCGTTTTGGGAAGGATGCATACTACTGAAAGTCGATCCGGCTTGAAGTGTCGAAGTTGTCAAGGGCCGCCGGAAGTTCGGCTATCTATCTCGCCCTTGCATGGAATCGAACCGACGCTCCCAAGGCGCAACGCCCATCCCTTGCTGCCGCCGACCCGCAAAGCCGAGTTGTTGATTTCGAAGTGGAAGCTCCTTGCTTCTCCACGTGACAGCGACAGCAGATCACGAGAGATACTTCCTCTGGCGGGCGCGTCCATCAGTCCAACGTCGGGTCAGTTCCTAGCGGCAATCAACAGATATCGCTCGCCGGGCCAAAAGCTGTTCAAACGCGTGCTTGATACGCAGGACATAAGGCGTCTTGTACTCAAATCCGGCATTGTGAAGATGTATCAACATCGAAGCGTTGACCTCGAATACGACGAGACGGCCCTCGGCATCCAGGGAGCAATCGATCCCGAAATAATCGAGCCCGATCTCGCGTCGAATGGCCTCCAACGCCGCCATGGCCTTGGACCCCAAAACGTCCTGAGGCTGCTCCAGGAATGACTGTTCCTCTCTCCTCATCCATTCGACGTCGCCCATGCGGGTCGATACGTGATGAACTTTCCAGACGTCGCCAATGGCGAGATGATAGGGAAGAATGTCCTCTCCGACGAAGATGAAACGATATTTACGGTAGAAGCCATCGGCGGATCTGTAGTCGAAGAAATCTGTCAGATAGAGCGGTTGATCGCCAGCCTCACCGGCAAAGGCACGCAGTTGCGAAAGATCGGAGATCAACTCCATCTTGTCGCCGCCGTGCGTCCCGGCGTGGCGGGCGATAAGGTTGAACGTCGGGAGGCTGTTGGACGACAGAAACTGATGAAGCGCGGTCGCCTCCACGCGGATGGTCGCGGGGACAACCGTGTCTGGAATAGCAGCGAGGCGTTGTGAGATGCTCTGGCGGTCCGTGCCAAGGATTTGAAGGGGATGATTGATCACGGGTATTGTCAGCGGAGCGACGATCTCTGCGACATGCGCAACGATATCTCGCCTGAGATCGGCCTCGGAAACGAGATTGACGATGATGTCCGCGTCCGCGGCTCGCAGTTCCACACGCTGATCCGGTAAAACGAGAGCGACATCAGCATCGTAGCAGGCGTCACTGATCAGATCCTCGTAGGGCGTGTTTCCTGAGAGTGGTGAGAAGAGCAGCATCGCTCGAAACCGCGGAGGGCGATGGGCGGCTAGGTAACTGCGCGCCACGCCCATGGCCGCAACACGGCGATAGTACTCGTGGGCCGATGCAACGTTTCCGGCATCGTGCTCCAAGCCCGCGCAAAGCAAAAGCGCATCCCGGTTTTGGGGCTCTACAGCAAGCGCTGTCCGAACATGCTCAAGAGCCGCCGCCGCCTGCCCTACCTGCTTGAGGGCAAATGCCTTGTTATAGAGGCATTGAAAGTTGTTGGGCGCGACCTCCAAACCACGATCATAGGCCGATAGCGCATGCTGGACGTCATCGTGCTTCAGGCAGAGATCACCGAAAAGCAGCCATGATGAGACGTCATTCGGTGACAGCTGGCAGCAACGCATTGCAGATAAGGCAGCACCCGAGACGTCTCCCAGTGCGGACAGGACCTGACAGCGTTTGGTGAACGCTTTGACATAGTCCTCCTGAAGCTCGATCGCCTTGTCGAGGCTCGCAAGTGCTTCTCGCAAGCGGCCGAGCTGTGTGAGCAAGGCGCCATGGTGATACCAGGCCGCGGCTTCATTCCAACGCCAAACCAGGGCCGCTTCATAGCATTGCAGTGCCCGAACATGATCGCCAATGGCCTGGGACGCCATACCGAGGCCTGTAATCGCCTGCGCGTCGGCCGGATTGACAACAAGAGCAGCGTCGAACCATGTAACTGCTTCCCTTGGTCTGTCGTTATGCAGCAATAGATATGCAAGTGTGTTGCAAGCCAAGGGCTGCTCACGGATCAGTGCCTGCACCGAGAGCAGGTTGTTGATGGCCTGATTGCTGTTTCCAGATGCCATAAGCTCGGACACGTTCTGCAACACATTAACGAGCATGGGTGAGCACGACGAAGACGACATAGCGAAGCTCTTAAGCCGCAACGAGCCGACATGCGCTAAGCACATGTAAGGCTGGTATATGTGGGGGAAGTCCGCCCGTGAGAGCCGGATCATGACAGATAGTGAGCTTCATGCTCGTCGCTTTTGGCGCTGTTATGGATAGGAGGCCAGATACGCCCGCTAAAGACAACAATAAATATGCAAATTACATAAATGTAATAATGTGTTTTATAGAAATTGTAGTTCCAGATGACCGGTCGTAAAAATTGAGCCAGCAACATTTGGTAGATCTTCAGTTGATCTGCGGTACTATTTAAACGTACGCATTGCTGTAGGACAGCGGCAGATTGGCCTTCTGCCGACCACATTCAATCAAAAAGTGTAATTCTGAGGTCGCGAAGTAAGAACTGCGGAAATCGATAGGGGAGCGAGGCCAGACATCCCTCGCCTCATCTGTCCGACAATAGACGAGCACCGCATCGAACAGCGAGATCTAAAGCGAATTCCTACACAATACTTGGCGCAAGTGGCGAATCAGAGAGCCTGCCGAAAGCTTGCAACAAGCTTGGACTTTCGTCCCGCTACAATCGGATACCGGACAGGGTTGCGAACCATGCGGGCAATAAGGCAGTCACGCGAGCAACCGATGTGCTCTCCATCATGGGCAACCTAAATCATGTTGCAGTTTGCCACGGAGGCTCTCGGCGATCGGATTTCATCTCTTCGCGACCGACATGTTGCAAGACCCCTGCGGGAACCAGCGTCGGAATTTCGCGGTCAACCGCCGCGTCCGTCGCGTTTGCCAGGATGGGAAACCAAGACGGAGATAAAACGAAACAGCGGGCTTCGCCGAAACAACATGATCAAACTGTAGCGCTTTGACATGGCAAACCAGACTTGCCACCCTGCGCTTCTGGGCGATTTTAGGTGTCGGCTAATCCGCCGACCAACTTCACGAGGAGCCGATCCAATTCGGAGCGCTCCTCGTCAGTAAGGGCGCCTAACGCTTCCTTTTCGTTTGCGATATGCAGCGGCAGAATTTCCTCGATCAGACCCAATCCCTTTTCCGTCAAACGAACGCGAACGCTGCGGCGATCGCTTTGCGCCGGGCGGCGTTCGATCAACCCCGCCTGTTCCAGCCTGTCAAGCCGGCTAGTCATTGCTCCGGAAGAAAGCATGAGCGCGTCATAAAGATCCGTGGGGGTGAGTTCGTAAGGAGGACCGGCGCGCCGCAGCGAGGCGATGACATCGAATTCTCCTTTCTGCAGACCAAAGCGTGCCGCAAATGGCGTAAGCCGCCCGCGTTCGATCAATCGTGCCGCTTCGAGCAACCTGCCGACGGTTGCCATTACGTCAGCATCGATATCGGGAAGTTCCTTGCGCCACTGCGCAGCCGCCCTGCCGGCACGATCATCCACGTCAAATTGTCTCCATATCAAAAATCTTGACATCAAGATAGTTCTTGCGTCGACCCGACGCAACGCATAAATTGTCTCGATATAAAGATACTTTACATCAAGACAGAAAGGCTTCCTATGGTCAGTCGGCTCCCAAAATCGACCATACACATTGTCGCGTGCATCCTGTTGGCTCTCAATCTGCGGCCGGCTCTGGCTGCCATTGGCCCGCTGCTTGACCGGATCGAGAGTTCCGCCGGGCTGACACACACCGAGGCGAGCCTGCTCACGGCGCTTCCCGTCATCGTTATGGGATTGTGCGCTCTTCTCGGCCGCCGCCTCAGAAACTACTTCGGAGAACGGCGTGGCATTGGGCTCGGCATGGCATTCGTCATGATCGCCTGCATCGGCCGCCTGGAGCTGACGGGAAAAGCGGGCTTGATTGCGACAGCACTGATCGCCGGTATCGGCATCGCCTTGGTCCAGGTCCTTCTTCCTGCCTTCATCAAGCGGCAATTTGCGTCGAAGGCCGGACGGGTCATGGGCCTCTACACGACCGGCATCATGGCCGGGGCGGCGATCGCGGCTGCCTCTGCCGCGGGCCTGGCGCGGGAACTTGACTGGCCGCTGACGCTGGCGGTATGGGCTCTGCCGGCGCTGGTCGGACTGCTATTCTGGTTTGCGTCTACAACAGATCTGACCGGTGTTGAGCCTGCTACAGGTCCGGTTTCCGCGTCCCACCGGCCCGCATTCTGGCGCAATACACGCGCCTGGGAATTGCTCGTCTTCTTTGGCATAGGAACCGGCGCCTACACGCTGGTCCTCGCCTGGTTGCCTCCCTACTACACGGGCTTTGGATGGAGCGCTGATGACGCCGGTTTCCTCCTGGGCGGCCTGACGCTGACGGAGGTGATTGCCGGGCTCGCAGTATCGGCATTCATCGGCTATTTTCCCGATCGACGCGGACCGTTGCTGACTGTCCTCGGCTTTCTGCTGGCAGGGCTGCTCTGCCTGCTTGCGGCACCACTATCGCTTGCTCTTCCAGCCAGCCTCCTTCTTGGGCTCGGCATCGGCGCCCTCTTCCCATTATCCCTGATTGTCACGCTCGATCACATCGAGGACCCCGCGCTGGCCGGTGATCTGGCCGCGTTTGTACAGGGCGGCGGCTATATCATTGCAGGCCTGATGCCGCTCCTTGCGGGGATACTTCGCGATCGCTTTTCCGATCTTTCACAAGCCTGGATCGTCATGGCAGCCGGCACCATCGTGCTTGCGGTCATGTGCCTGCGCCTTTCGCCCGCTTCCTACGCCAGGCTTTCCCGATAATCGCCAATCCATGAGAGGAAATAGGCATGGCCTATTATTATAACGACGAACGCCGGAATTATTTCATCGAGTTCGGATCGGGCCGCCCGGTCGTCTTGCTGCATGGCATCAGCAATTCGGGGCGCGCATGGGCGCCGCAGATCGGTCCGCTGGTCGAGGCAGGGTTTCGCGTCGTCATTCCCGACCATGCGGGTCACGGAGCATCGGCGAAGATCGGCCATCCGATCAGTGTTACGGACCTCGCCCTTGATGTTCAGACCCTCCTTGATCATCTCAAGCTCGACGAGGTCGACATTGTTGGTCTGTCACTTGGCGGAATGGTGGCGCTCGAAGCAGCACTTACGATGCCGCACCGCGTCCGCCGCCTCGTCGTCGCCAACAGTTTCGACACGACCGCGACCGACGCCTTCAGGGACATGGCGCAAGGATGGGCCGCGACGTTCCGCAGCGAGGACGGGCCGGCACGCCGTCTGGAAGGCATCTGGCCCATGAACGTCAATGAGGCCTTCCGTGCGAGCGAGGAAGGTATGAGGACCTACCAGGTCTGGCACGGCATCGCCGCCACAGGCGATGGACATTCGATTGCCTGTGTCGCGGAAGGAATTGTCGGCTTCGATGTCAGGGAAAGGCTATCTTTGCTGGCCATGCCGACGCTCTTCATCGCAGGAGCCGAGGATCGCATGTCTCCTCCCGCCCGAAGCCGGCGGATGGCCGATGCCGTTCCCTCTTCGCGCTATATTGAGATCGCCGGTGCTGCCCATATTTCGAACGTCGATTCGACTGCCGACTTCAACGCCGCCGTCATCTCGTTCCTGATGGCCTAAGGTCAGGCAGGAGTGTTTCTACCGGATTTCGGACTCTCATTGGCGATGGGACAGCCCATCGCCAATGCCATGCCCAGGCGACGTTTCCTGCCGGCAAAATGCAGCAGAAAGCAAGCAAATGAGGATTTAAGACATAGGCCATTGGAGGCACCTCGCCAGTACGCCCAGTAGATCGCCCGCAGCCACGCGCCTCAAGCCAACTTGAATTCCGAACCTACAACCTTGTCGCGCTAAAGAGACGGTGCTCCAATGAAAGTCACGCATCCCTGCGCTTGAGGGGCTTCAGACCACAGATCCGTCCTCTTACATTTCCGAGACGCTGAAATCTGTAGCAGTGTCCCGCGCCCAATTTGAGAGCAACGCACAGTCGTTACATATATCATGTGACATCGCCGCTTTGACCATATCGATGCCCAAGATTGAAATCGTCATGGATCGGCTCGCTCCCTTCATTAACGGAGTATCATACTCGGTTTGATCGCGAGAAAGCAGGCGCCCGTCCTTGCGAATGAACCTTGACTGAATGGTGTCTTCAGCTTCCGTTCCAAAGGGAACATCTAAAAGAAAGACGTTCAACCGCGGTCTTATCCGCCTGAGGAGACATAGTCATGATCCGCACGTCTTTCATTGCAACCGCACTCGTCGCTCTCGTCGGCATCACCGCCGCGGCTCCCGCCATGGCCAACGATGTGCGTATCGAACAATATGGCTGGTCGAATTCCGCCGGTGGCGCGCAGCAAGGCTACGGAAACCGGATCAGAACCTACCAGAACGGTGGCTATAACCGGATCGTCGGCCATCAATATGGTCGCCATAACCTCTCAGCTGTCGGTCAGGAAGGCAATGACAACTACGGCGCCACCTATCAGAGCGGCGACCGCAACGTAGCGGGCATCGGCCAGTTTGGCTCCAACCACACGACCATCCTTACCCAAGACGGCAATGGCAACATCGCGGCTGGCGTCCAGGTCGGTCGTGGCTGCAGCGCCAATGTCAGCCAGGGCGGCAACGGCAATGTCGCAGCCTTCGTGCAGGCATGCCCGTAAGCAGCGGCGTGATGACGTGAAAGAGGTCAAGATCGCTACTGCTGACCACTAGGGGAGACAACCCATGTCAAATAGCGTCAAATATCCGCGCCGCCTGATGACGGTTCTCGCACTGGCCCTGCTTCCCGTTGGCGCAATTGCGGCCATGACGACTGCCAACCCATCTGACGGGGCGCAGCTTTGCGAAATCAAGGCAACGCCTGGAGCAGGTATGGTGAGACTGGATGCGCTCGTCCACGCTGACACGCATGCCACCGGGACATACACCTTCCATGTCGAGAAAGTGGGAAACGGTGGAAGCTCCACGATCAACCAGAGTGGCGATTTTGAGGCTACGGCGGGGCATGCGACAATCCTCAGCTCGGTATCGCTCAACTCCCAAGGAACCGAGTACAAGGCGACATTGGATGTCATGATCGGGGATAAGAGTTTCAGTTGCACGAAGCAGGTCGGCGGCAGCTGATCGCGCCACACCCTGCAATTCCCTTCAAAGAGGCGCCGGTTTCCGGCGCCTTTTGCTTTCGATCCGGACGAAACGACTGAACGCCAACTGAACGGGCAATTCCGATTGGGTTCAGCTGCAAGATGCGAAGGTTGATCATCGGCAAAGGCAGCCGGCAAATGGAGATCAGGATGACCCGCAACGTGTTTAAGATCCTTACCGTCACTCTTCTTGCCGGGAGCCTGGGGCAAGCAGCCTTGTCCGTGCCAGCCTATGCCGGCGGCCGGATTTCGTTCAATCTGGCGCCTGCTAATGCCGAGGATGCGGATCTCTTCTCGACCGGACTGCGCGTCTATTCGCTCTACCGCGATCTGAAGAACGCCGATATCCGGCAGTTGGGTCGCGGTAACGCTGCTGGCATCGCTCAGAATGGCAGCGGCAACCTCGGCTTCATCCAGCAGCGCGGCAATGGCCATTCCGCAACCTTGCGGCAGAACGGCAACAACAACGCCTATGGCATTTTCCAGTACGGGCGAAATACAGAAACCGACGTGGTACAGGATGGAGATAACGGCATCGGCGCTACCTTCAGCTATGGCTGGTAGGCAGTCCATGCCTGGCCCGAAGGGGATGCAACATTCTCCAATTGACGCCTGGACTCAACGCTTGCCCGCAATCCAAACGGAGGCCTTCCGCGGGCGATTCCGACGCTCGGAAGATGGTTCGACGAGATCTCTATCCGCACGTCAGGAATGACGCTCTCGATGTATTGCGGGTGCAGGTAGAGTAACCAAGACATCCCCAATCTCGATTGGGTCGTTCCGAAGATGTCACCTGCAAGAATACCGGTCTCATTGACATATTTGATTTACTTCATCTCGTGCTTGAGAATTTGGCTTCGAACGAAACGGCCAGTCGTGCAGTTTCGAAGACACGCCGTCGTTTAGGTCGTCGCGGACATTACCTTCAACTGTGGAGTTACCGCGTAGAAAACTCGATCTCTCAGGCCCAATGCGAGACCACTGATTGTCTGATCCCAGTACGGATAGTCCAATCTATTCATAAGAATAGAGATATTCGCTGTGAACCGGGTTTCACACGGGATCGCTATCACGGGTGGAAATGATGGCAGTACGGAGGGCTCCGAGACTATGTCCGTGTCGTAAATTCCAAATCGGTCGAGGCAGTCGCCGGCGGGCGAAAGCCGTAGCGCCCCGATACCAACTCCACCGAAATTTGCCTGCGATTGATTTACGGCAACAAACACGATAAAAATACTCATGTTTGTCATTGCATTTGAAACATCGTGTTACTTACTGCGATCAAAGACTTTTTGAACGGGTATTCAGCCCCATCAACAATGTACGAGAACAGGTCGGACTATTGAGTTTTTCGCAATCCATGATTTGGCGTACCGAGGGCATTCGACCCACAGCTCCGGTTCGGTGGCGCCCACTCGACGGGATATTAGGCGCGTTTTGGCAGGCTGAAAGCGAGTCCGGAGCGAAGGGCTACTATCTCGCTGCTCATCCGCACATCATGATCTTTTTCAACGATATGTCGCCGCAATTTCGGGTTTCGAATGATGACGGGCAGTTTTCGCAGCGTTACAGGCCGATGTCCCGCGCCATCTATGTGCCGGCCGGCATGCCCATGTGGACCGGCAGTAACGTCGCCCATCGTTTTTCCCATTTGAATCTTCATATCCACAGGGATCGGTTGCTGCGCGTCCTGTCGCCCGCCATGGGTTCTTCGGCGGCGCTCGCGGCGATGAGGCTGCCCGTCGAGGTCCATGATGTCGGCCCGGTCGACACGCTGGCGGGCCTCTTGGTGGAGGAGCTTTCGAACCCCACGCGTCATGAATTCTATGCTGAAAGCCTGGTGGGCAGCATCGTCGCGGGTCTGTTCGATTTCCCTAAGGAGCGGGATGGGCAGGCGTCAGGCAGGCTCACCCAGGCGCAGATGAACAAGCTTGTTTCGCGTGTCGACGATCTGCGCGATCATCGGCTGACTGTCGCCGAAATGGCGCGCATCGTCGGGCTTTCGGAAAGCTGGTTTTCCAATGTTTTCAAGCAAACGACGGGCAAAACACCGCTGCAATGGCAGCTCGCCAAACGCATCGACCACGCCAAAAAGCTGCTTGTCGAAAGCAACATGACCATCGCCGCCGTTGCGGCGGAAATTGGCTTTTCCGATCAGGCGCATTTTACAAGAATGTTCAGGCAGATCGCCGGAGATACACCTGCCGCCTGGCGGCGACTGCAGCAAATCCTTTAGGTCGAATGCTCCCGCCAAAGACATTATCCGGCGGGAGTTATGTCGTTACCAGGTCTGGCGCAGTGTTGCCATGATCGTCCGACCCGGATTGTAGAAGATGATGCCGTTGTTCTGGTGAACGAGATGCTTCTCGTCGAACAGATTGCTGGCATTCACCTGAAGCGTGGTGTTCTTCTGGATCTTGTAGACAAAGGCGGCGTCGAACACGACCGCGCCTTCGGACTTCGTGGTGTTGGCAAGATCCGTAAAGTACGATCCGACATACCGGGCTCCGAGACCGAAGGTCATGTCGCCGCGGGCACCCTCGCCCTCCAGCGTATAGGTTCCCCAGGCGGATGCCATATGCTTGGGAACATGCATCAGGCGATTGCCATCATTGGCACCGCCTGGCTCATCGATCCGAGAGTCGATATAGCTGTAGGCCGCGATCAGGTTGATATTATCAGTCACTTCCGCCTTGGCCTCAAGTTCGAGGCCGCGATGCCGCACTTTCTTGACGGTCTGCGGTATGTAGGTGACCGAGTCATAGGTGGTGATATTGCCCTTCGTCAGATCGTAAATCGACGCTGTAAACAAAGCCGGGAAAGCATCCGGGCGATACTTGACGCCAACCTCGTACTGCTTTCCGGTGGTCGGATCAGCTCCTATCGCCGGCGGCGCGACGGACTCGCCATAGCTTGCGAAGGCCGCCCACTCCTCGGTAAACTTGTAACTCACGCCGACGCGCTTGGAAAATTCGCTGTGGTTTCCTGAGGTCGTGGGATTCGAGATTGCAAACAGATCCGTTTCGCTGAGGTCGAGCCAGTCGTTGCGAAGACCGAGGCTGACCGTCAACCTATCGGCAAAGGTCAGATCCTCCTGCAGATAGAGCCCGGTCGTCTTCTGGTCGTTGCGCGTTCCATAGGTCGGCGAGATCGAACTGGGGGCGCCCGAATAGACCGGGTCCAGCCAATTGATCGGTGGAGCGCCCGGAACATAGACGCCGTAGTTCTCCGACTTGAAATTGTTGTAATCGATGCCCGCCAGCGTGCGGCTTTCGACGTTGTCGAAGTTCGCCTCATACATCAAATGAGCGTCAATGACGAACTGTTCGGAAGCGGTGTCGCTGCCGAAGTAGTAGCGATCGATCAGATGAGAGCCGTCGGTGCGCAGACTGGACGGATAGACGCTGCCGAAATCGAGCTTCGAATTGCTGTAGCGGGCCTTCGAACTAAAGCTCAGGCCATCACCGAAATCATGATCCAACAAGAGGCTATAGGTGTTGCGATTGGTATCGTTGAAATAATAATCCGGTTCGCCGAAGAATTTGCTGCGCCGGAAGTCGGTGCCGTAGGGTTGGCCACCGCTGCCCGGAGTGCCCCGCTTGTCGAGATGGTCGAACACAAAGGAAAGGCTGGTCACATCCGTTGGGCGCCAGGTAAGACCGCCCATGATGAAGTTCTCGTTGTCGCGTGAATAGTCGTATTCCCCATCCGCTCGCTGGAACTTGCCGGTCAGGCGGTAGGAGAGCGTATCATCTTCGGTGATATTATCGCCGAAATCGAAACCGGCTTCCTTATGCGCGAATGAACCGCCGGTGCCATAGACTTCGCCGAAGCGTTCGCGTTTCGGCAGCTTCGTGACGTAATTCACCGAGCCGCCGGGTTCGGCGACACCAAAACCGGCCGAACTCGTGCCCTTCAACACTTCAATGCGTTCGAAGGCATAGGGTTCTTCGCGCACGCCGCCAAAAGTCCTGCCGATCGCCAGTCCATCGCGATAGGTATAGGGGACGAAGCCGCGGATATCGAAATAGTCGTAGCGATCGTCCGAACCGTAGAAATCGCCGCTGACACCCGCCGTGTACTGAACGACCTTCTCGACGCTGTCGGCGGCACGTTCTTCGATTTCCTTCGAGGTGATGACGGAGACCGAGGCGGGAGCGACGAGAATGTCCGTCGGCATTTTGCCGACGCCCGTCGTCTCGGTCGCGACGATCGATTTCGAATCATTTTCCGTATTCAGAACGCTGGACGTGCCGCTGCCTTTGATCACGATCGGCGCCAGCGTCGTATCGGAGCCTGCCTCCTGGGCGAACAGCATTGCCGGCGTCAGCGCGACAAGCGCCGTGCAGCCGAACAGAACGGTCTTCAGGCTGCGGGAGAAAGCTCGGTTCGAGCGGCGGCCTGTTGAATTGATATCCATTGTCAAATTCCAAAAGTTAACGTCACGATGTCCGACTTCCGTCGGAGGCGCGATCTCATGATCCCGAAAAAGATCATCCGAACCAAAATCGCGATATGATCGAGAGCCCCTCTCCGATCTTTCGTCGCACTGGTCTGGCATGCCCCGACATCGCTACTAACTTGAGTGATATTATCCAGTATTGTAACTTTCCATGGTTTTGTACAAACCAACGGAAATCTCACGACGGCGTGACCTTGATGACACGCCTACGGTTGACGTCACCGCTTTAACCTGAAACTGAAAGTCCACTTATCAACGGACGGGTTATGGGCAATGATGCGGTCCCTTTTGTCTGCTGCTCGAGCAGCATTGATTGTCGTTTCGGCTCTGTTGCCAGGAAAAGCCTGGGCGACCGAGGCGACCACCTACCCCATCACCATCAAGCATGCCTTTGGCACGACGGTCATCGAAAAGAAGCCGGTACGGATCGCAACCGTTGAATGGGCAAATCATGAGGTGCCGCTAGCGCTGGGTGTCGTTCCGGTCGGCATGGCGCGCGCCAATTTCGGCGATGATGACGGTGACGGCATCCTGCCGTGGAACCTTGCGCGGCTGAAGGAACTGCATGCCAAGACGCCGGTCCTGTTCGATGAAGGCGACGGCATTGATTTCGAGGCGGTTGCCGCCACACAGCCCGACGTCATTCTGGCCGCCTATTCAGGATTGAGCCGCGCCGCCTACGAAACGTTGAGCCAGATCGCGCCGGTGGTGGCCTATCCGGAGGCGCCCTATTCGACCGATTGGCGGGAGACGATACGCCTCGACAGCAAGGGCATGGGCATGGCTGAAGAGGGCGAGGCACTCATCAAAAAGATCGAGAGCGACATCGCCGCCGCCCTGGCCGGCCATCCCGAACTCAAAGGCAAGTCGGCCATGTTCATCACCCATCTGAACGCGACCGACCTCAGCATCGTCAACTTCTATACGACCAACGATACGCGGGTGAAGTATTTCGCGGATCTTGGGCTGACCTCGCCGAAAAGCGTCGTCGCCGCCTCGCAACCGGGCAAGTTTTCCGGCTCCGTCAGCGCCGAGCATGTCGACAGTTTCGACGACGTCGACATTCTGGTGACCTATGGCGGCCAGAAATTGCTCGATGCGCTGGATGCCAATCCACTTCTGTCAAAGATGCCGGCTGTCGCCAATGGCTCGCTGGTGATGCTTGGCAACAATCCGATCGGCAATGCCGCCAACCCGACGCCGCTTTCGGTCTCCTGGGTGCTCAAGGATTATATCGCCTTGCTGTCCGAAGCCGCGAAGAAGTCGGCCAAGCAATCGAAATGACCGCCGCTGCATTGAAACCCCCGCGAGCGCGAACGGGCGTCGCCGCTCATTCCAATGGCGGACGCGGCCTCTGGCTGCTCGGACTGTTGGCGCTGCTCTTCCTGCTTTGCATGTTGTCCGTCACGGTCGGCACCCGCGACGTGGCATGGGTCGATATTACTGCTGCCCTTACTGGCAGGAGCGATACGATTGGACAGGCGGCCGTGGCACTTCGCATCCCGCGTACCGCGCTTGCGGTCCTCGCCGGCGGCGCCCTCGGGCTTGCCGGGGCGATCATGCAGGGCGTGACCCGTAATCCACTTGCCGATCCTGGCATTCTCGGCGTCAATATGGGCGCATCGCTTGCGGTCGTGGTTGGCGTTGCCTGGTTCGGCATGGATTCAGCCGATGGCTATATTTGGACAGCGATCCTTGGCGCGGGCTGCGCGGCGGTCTTCGTCTACACGGTCGGCTCATTGGGACGCGGCGGGGCAACGCCGCTGAAGCTGGCGCTCGCGGGCGCCGCGACCTCGGTCGCCTTCTCGTCGATGGTGATCGCGGTGGTGCTGCCGCGCGGCGACATCGCCGGCGGCATCCGCTCCTGGCAGATCGGCGGCGTCGGCGGCGCGACGTTCGATCGCCTCCTCCCCGTGTTGCCGTTTCTCGCCGTCGGCTTTGCCATCAGCCTCCTGTCCGCGCGCAAGCTGAACTCCTTGGCGCTGGGCGACGAACTCGCCGCCGGGCTTGGAGAGCGCGTCGCCCTGGCGCGTGCCATCGCCTCGCTCGGCGCCATACTGCTTTGCGGCGCAACCACGGCGGGCTGCGGCCCGATTGGCTTTCTCGGACTTGTCGTACCGCATCTGTGCCGGTTGCTGATCGGCGTCGATCACCGTTGGCTACTGCCCTTTTCGACGGTTGCTGGCGCCTGCCTGCTGACGCTTGCCGATATTACAGGCCGCATCGTTGCGCGGCCGGCGGAAATCGATGTCGGCATCATTACCGCACTGATCGGCGCACCGTTCTTTATCTGGATCGTCCGGCGTCAGAGGGTACGCGACCTGTGACCATGCCGTCTCCCACAGTTGCGCTCATCGCTTCCGGTCGCCAACGCAGCCTACAACGGCATAGGTTGGTTATTGCGGTGCTGCTTGCGATCATCGCAGCGCTCTTCGTCCTCACCCTGTCGCTCGGGCAATCCTCTACGCCGCTTGGCGATGTGGCCCGCGTCTTGACGGGCGAGAAGATTGCCGGCGCCAGTTTCACGGTTGGACAGTTGCGGTTGCCGCGCGCCCTGCTCTCCCTGCTGGCCGGCCTGAGTTTCGGCCTCGGCGGCGTTGCCTTCCAGACGATGCTGCGCAACCCGCTGGCGAGCCCTGACATTATCGGCATTACGTCCGGAGCGAGTGCCGCGGCCGTCTTTGCCATCGTCGTCCTAGCAATGAAGGGTCCGTCGGTCTCGGTTCTCGCGGTGGCTGCCGGTCTCGGCGTCGCGGTGCTGGTCTATGGTCTGTCCTTCCGCAACGGCGTCGCCGGCACTCGCCTGATCCTTGTCGGGATCGGCGTTTCCGCCATGCTGGAAAGCGTGATTGCCTATATCCTTTCGACCGCGCCCTCCTGGACGCTGCAAGAGGCGATGCGCTGGTTGACCGGCAGCGTCAATGGCGCGCAGTTAAGCCAGGCCCTGCCGCTTTTGCTGGCGCTCATCGCTTTCGGCGGCCTACTTCTTAGCCGCGCGCGCGATCTCGACGCACTGCGCATGGGCGACGATATGGCCGCAGCACTCGGCGTCCGAATCTCGACAACCCGGATGGTCGTCATCGTCGCCGCGGTCGGCATCATCGCCTCGGCGACAGCCGTCACCGGTCCGATCGCCTTCGTCGCTTTCTTGTCCGGGCCGATCGCCGCCTGCATCGTCGGGGCCTCCGGCTCGCTGCTGATCCCCTCCGCTCTGATCGGCGCCATCCTGGTGCTCGGCGGGGATTATGTCGGTCAGTTCCTGCTGCCAAGCCGCTATCCGGTTGGCGTCGTGACCGGCGCGCTCGGAGCACCCTATCTGATTTATCTGATCATACGCGTCAATCGCGGCGGAGGCTCGCTATGACTCCTCACACCCTGAACGCCAGTCGAATCTCGGCAGGTTACGGTGATGCCGAAATCCTCCATGGTCTCGATCTTGCCGTACCGCCGGGCCGGATTACGGTCATCGTCGGCGCCAATGCCTGCGGCAAGTCCACGCTGCTGCGAGCCATGTCGCGTCTCCTCTCGCCGAAGGGAGGACAGGTCCTGCTCGACGGCAAGTCGATCCACCATACGCCACCGAGGGAGCTTGCCCGCACGCTTGGCTTGCTACCGCAATCACCGATTGCGCCCGAAGGCATTACGGTTGCCGATCTCGTCAGCCGCGGCCGACATCCGCACCAGACGTTGTTCTCCCGCTGGACAAAGAGGGACGACGAGGCGGTCGCAGCCGCCTTGGATGCGACGCAGACGGCGGAGTTGGCGGAGCGGCCCATGGACGAACTTTCCGGCGGTCAGCGCCAGCGTGTCTGGATCGCCATGGCGCTGGCGCAGCAGACCGACATCCTGCTGCTCGACGAGCCGACGACGTTTCTCGATATCAGCCATCAGGTCGAGGTTCTCGACCTTCTGACCGACCTCAACCGGGAGCGCGGCACGACAGTCGTCATGGTGCTGCACGATCTCAATCTCGCCGCCCGCTATGCCGATTTTCTGGTCGCCATGCGGGACGGCAGGGTCGAAGTCACGGGTGCGCCGGAAAAGGTGCTGACGCAGGCCATGGTGCGGCACGTCTTCGGGCTCGCAAGCCAGATCATGACAGACCCGGTTTCCGGCCGACCGATCATGCTGCCGGTCGGACGGCATCACCTGACCGCACCGGAAACGGAACCACAGCGCAAGGAGCAACGCGGATGAACGCAGTCCAACAATTTACCCTTTCGGGCGTAGCGCATCCGAAGGACGCGATGCACATGCTCGATGAAATGTGTGAGCACTTCGTCGAGCACGCCGACGTACAGCGAAGCCCCGATCTTGCGCTGCTGACGAGCCCGTTAGGAACGGCGAGTATCCGCTTGGAGAACAAAGCGCTCGTGATCGATCTGAACTGCCCATCCGAGGTCGCACTTCAGATGACCCGCACCAGCATTGCCGAACACATGTTTTACTTTGCCGGCGAAGACCCCTTCGAGCTCAATTGGGCGGAACCGGTATCGGCCGCTCTGCGGCCCGACATCCATGAGGTGACGGTAACCTCGGTGGAAAACGTCACGCCGCATATGCGCCGGGTGAAGGTTTCCTGCGCCAACGTGACAGCCTTCATCGGCGGCGACATGCACGTCCGCATTCTGGTACCGCCGAAGGGCAGGCAACCGGTCTGGCCCGGCTATCGCGAGGATGGCCGCATCGCCTGGCCCGAGGGCGAGGATGAACTGCTCGTGCGGGTCTATACCATCCGCGCCGTCGACGCAGAACGCCGAGAACTGTGGATCGATTTCCTTCAGCATCCATTGCCCGGCATTAAGACGCCGGGCGCGGATTTCGCGCGCGATTGCCGGCCTGGCGATAGATTCGCCCTTCTTGGGCCGGGTGGCGGCGGCCTTCCCGCCATGGACCGTATTCTCATGATCGGCGACGAAAGCGCACTGCCGGCCATTGCCCGCATCGCCGCCGAAGCGCCGGCCGGCACCCGTATGCAGGCAATCATCGAGGTCGAGGACGCCGGCGAGGAACAGCCGCTCCCGACGGCAGGATCGATCGATATCCGCTGGCTGCACCGCAAGGATTATGCGACGGAAGCAAGGGGCACTTTGGCTGAAGTCGCAAAGGCAGCGATCGAATCGATCGGCAACGAGGCTTTTGTCTGGGTGGCATGCGAAAAGGAGGATGTCAGGTCCGTCCGCGCCTTTCTGAAAAGCCGCAAGCACGACCGCAAGGCCATGTACGCTGCCTGGTACTGGGAGCGGAATGTCACATCGCAGGGCTAGCTGACTTGCATGCTTAGCGAACGTGATCTCTAGTTTGGGGATATCGGATTTGACGCCCTTTAAAAGGTCGCGTCTGGCGGACACGAGAATACCGGTCTAGGTCACATACCCATAAAATAGTTTTAGATTTGAGCGGTTTGTGATTCACTTTCTTCAGCGATTGGAGGCTGTGATGGCGCGCTTTGATTTGACGGATTTCGAATGGTCGGTGATTGAACCGCT